>Ga0315268_10003687_pt1 | contig 16760 bp, 17 predicted proteins | sample C1_top_MG_FD_204535 | JGI IMG/M metagenome (GOLD analysis project Ga0315268, IMG submission 204535) | Sediment microbial communities from Yellowstone Lake, YNP, Wyoming, USA - C1_top | ecosystem: Environmental > Aquatic > Freshwater > Lake > Sediment | place: USA: Wyoming | collected 2017-08-01
AGGGCGCAATTCGGGCAGCAAGACAGCGAGATCGACACGGAAGACGAACAGCAATTGCCCCAGCATCAGTATGAGCAGCCCCAGCACGCCAACCCGCCAGGGCCAGCGCCGTGGTAGCACCTCGGCGGCATGCGCCCAGGCTTCGGGGAGAGGCGTTTCCTGCGGTTCGACAGCCACGGTCGGTGCTAAGGCGAGAGCAACCGTCACTGCCGGTGGCAACTCAGTCTCAACTTCATCCTCACCTGCTGCCGCGCCGTCCTGCCAGCGCCGACTTTCCTCGCTAGCGTCGTCATCTTCTTCAGGGATGAGGAGGAAATCAACCTCTGCATCGCTGGAGAGCGCGGCGACTTCGCTCTCAGGTTCTGGCTCAAGTATGGATTCAAGCTCAGGCTCAGGCTCGGGCGCTGTTATGCAAATTTCCGGCAACACGGCTTCCGGTTCGATGGCAATTCCCGGTTGCAAAAACGCTTCGGTAAGCGGTATTCCCGCAGTGGGATGAAATGCTTCGACGGCGGGCTGTTGCTGAGCGATCACGACAGCCACTTCGTCGGTCAGACTGTCGAGCGCATTGAATATCTCGCGACAGGTGCCGCAGCGCACCACGCCGTGATGCACTTTCAACTGCTCCGGCGTGACGCGAAATGCGGTTCGACAATGCGGGCAGCGGGTCAGCATCGACCCTCCAAGCGCACCCAGCCTTCATGCGCCGCTCCGACCACTAGCGGGAGGAAGGGGGCGTACGCATCGATCACCTGACCAGCCTGGGACTCCAGCACGCCGGAAAGCGCCAACCGTCCGCCAGGTTTGAGGCGTGCGGTCAGCAAGGGTGCCAGCAACATGAGCGGATTGGTCAGGATATTGGCGACGACGCAATCGAAGGTTTCAACCAAGGTATCGCTCGAATGGGCCAGCCGCAAGGCGACATGATTGCGCGCCGCATTATCGGTGGCGGCAGTTAGTGCGGTCTTGTCGATATCAATGCCCAGCACATCACCCGCACCCAGCTTGAGCGCCGCAATGCCGAGAATGCCAGAGCCGCAACCGTAGTCGAGCAGAGAAACGCCGGACGAGATGACCTGCTCCAGCCACTCGAGACACAGGCGCGTGGTTGGATGGCTGCCGGTGCCGAAGGCTAATCCCGGATCGAGCTCGAGATTGATGGCGGTCGGGTCGGGCGCGCTGTGCCAGGAAGGCACGATCCAAAGCCGCGCAGAAATACGGATCGGCTCGAACTGCGACTGCGTCAGCCGCACCCAATCCTGCTCGGCGACTTCATCGAGGCTGAGTTCCGGCAGCTTGTCGATGCCGGCGGCGGCAACTGCCGCCGCGATGCGCGCGAGCAGATTGTCAGCGGGTTCAAACAATGCGACGACACGGCTGCCTTCCCACAAGGGGGTGGCTGGAGAACCGGGTTCGCCGAATTGCGGCGTTTCATGCTCGGTACCGGCCAGCGCATCTTCAACGCTAACGGAAATCGCCCCCGCCACCAAGAGCGCATCGGAAAGCGCTTCGGCGTGGGCGGCATCGGTTTCGAGTGCGACCGATACCCACATCTGCTATTTACCCTTGCTGGCCTCTTCCTTGGCCGCAAGTTTTTCTTCGAGATAGTGGATGTTCGTGCCACCCTGCATGAAGCGTTCGTCGAGCATCAGATCCTGGTGCAACGGGATGTTGGTCTTGATGCCATCCACCATCATTTCCGACAGGGCGATGCGCATGCGCCGGATCGCCTGCTCGCGTGTATCACCATAGGCAATCACCTTGCCGATCATCGAGTCGTAGTGCGAGGGCACGGTATAGCCAGAATAAGCATGCGAATCGACGCGGATGCCGGGGCCACCGGGCGGATGCCAGTTCGTGATTTTGCCAGGAGATGGTGTAAATTTGAATGGATCTTCGGCGTTGATGCGACACTCGATGGCATGGCCACGCAATTCGATGTCGCGCTGGCGCAGCCAGAGTTTCTCGCCGGCGGCAACGCGAATCTGTGCCTGCACGATGTCGATGCCGGTGGTCAGTTCCGTCACTGGATGCTCGACCTGCACGCGTGTGTTCATCTCAATGAAATAGAACTCGTTATTTTCGTAGAGGAACTCAAAGGTGCCGGCACCGCGATAGCCGATCTTGCGGCAGGCCTCGGCACAACGATCGCCGATACGCGTTATGAGACGACGATTGACTTCGGGTGCGGGTGCTTCCTCGATAACCTTTTGGTGGCGACGTTGCATCGAGCAGTCGCGTTCCCCCAGCCAGACAGCATTCTTGTAACTGTCGGCGAGAATCTGAATTTCGATGTGGCGCGGGTTTTCCAGATACTTTTCCATGTAAACCACGGGATTGCCGAACGCCGCGCCCGCCTCGGTGCGTGTCATGGTGACGGCATTCAGCAAAGCCGCTTCGGTGTGCACCACCCGCATGCCACGTCCACCACCACCGCCAGCCGCCTTGATGATCACCGGATAGCCGATCGCGCGGGCAATCTTCACGATTTCCTTGGGGTCATCCGGCAACGCACCTTCAGAGCCGGGAACGCAAGGCACCCCGGCAACCTTCATCGCATCCTTGGCGGAAACCTTGTCCCCCATCAGGCGGATGGTTTCCGGGCGCGGGCCGATGAAGACGAAGCCGGATTTTTCGACACGCTCACCAAAGTCGGCATTTTCCGAGAGGAAGCCGTAGCCGGGGTGAATCGCCTCGGCATCGGTGACTTCCGCCGCCGAGATAATGGCGGGTATATTGAGATAGCTCTGCGAGGAGGGTGCCGGCCCGATGCACACCGATTCGTCGGCGAGTTTGACGTACTTGGCCTCGGCATCGGCCACCGAATGTACGGCGACAGTGCGGATGCCCATCTCGCGACAGGCGCGCAGGATTCTCAGGGCAATCTCGCCGCGATTGGCAATAAGAACCTTTTCGAACATCGCCATCAACCAATCACGAACAGGGGTTGGTCGAACTCGACCGGCTGGCCGTTTTCGACCAGAATGGACTTGATCACTCCATCGGCATCGGCCTCGATCTCGTTCATCAGTTTCATGGCCTCGATGATGCAGAGCGTTTCGCCCTGCTTAACCGTCTTGCCGATATCAGCAAAGGCGGCTGCGCCTGGGCTGCCGGAACGATAGAAGGTGCCAACCATCGGCGACTTCATCACATGGCCCTCGGGCTCGGCGGGAGCTATGTCTTCGGCAGCAAAGGCTGGTGCAGCGCCTTGAGGATAATGCCCGCCGCCCATCATCGGGTGATGCCCGCCCATTGGCATGCTGACCATGGTGGTGTTCGGCCCATAAGCCGGCTGCTTGGCGATGCGAATTTTTTCTTCACCCTCGCTGATTTCCAGTTCCGAAATGCCGGAGTTTTGAACCAGGTCGATCAGGGTTTTGAGCTTTCTGAGATCCATTTGGCCTCCCGACCCGCGGATAGCGGGCGTTTTTTGTGGTGCTCCGGGTAATGACGCACGTGGCGCCTTGGAGCGGTTGAGGGTTATTGCTGAATTCGGGTGAGCGCAGCTTCGAGTGCGAGGGCATAGCCCTGCGCGCCCAAGCCACAAATCACGCCAACGGCGATGTCCGAGAAGTAGGAATGCTTCCGGAACGACTCGCGGGCATGAATGTTCGAGAGATGTACCTCGACGAAAGGAATACGGACGGCGGCTAGCGCATCGCGTAGCGCGATACTGGTATGCGTATAGCCGGCCGGATTAATGATGATGAATTCGATGCCCTCTGCACCAGCGGCCTGCACACGATCGATTAGCCCACCTTCGCTGTTGCTCTGGAAACTTTCGATTTGCACGCCGTCAGCGCGGGCGCGCGCATCCATCATCGCGTGGATATCGGCCAGCGTGGTGTGGCCATAAATGTCGGGCTCACGGGCGCCAAGCAGGTTCAAATTCGGTCCATGCAGGACCAGAATACGGGCGCTACGGCCGGCATCGGTATCCATTTTGGCTGAGGATTTTTTGCTTTTTGGGTTCGACATGGCGTCAAGTTTGCCGCAAATGGGTACAGCTTGTCTAGATGGAGGGCATGACCGCCTTAGTGGCGGCACATAGCGCTTCGACTGTTTCGACCCGGGCACGAGCCCGCGTACGGCCATCGTGTGTCTTCATGGCCATCCTTTCGTCACGGGGCGGCAGTACCACCAGGTTGGCCGGCAGGTCTGGGTCGTCAATGATAAACACCGCTTCGACACGCTCACTTCTGGGATTGCCGTGATGGAAGGGGATGCCCATGTCGAGCAGAAATATTTCTGCCTCCTTCGCGTTGTCCGGGAACAGCAAAATGTCGATGCGCGCATGCCGTCCGGCCGTGCCGTCGAGGACCGAACCCGTCAGGTAAGGAGAAAACGGGGCAAGTCGGTGCATCAGATCGATGGCGGCATGGCGTAACTCGGCGATCCGCTCAACCTGCTCATCCTCTTGATAAATCGTCTGATAGTCACGCACTGCGACTTCGACCTCGGCATTGCCGGGTAGCGGAAAGTTGTCCGGCAGGCCCAGCTGGCGGACGGCTTTGCGTTTCGCCAAACCATAATCGAGGCCATCCTCGGCAATCAAGCGTGCCGCGGCGTGGACGATTTCGGAGCGTAGCGAGGGGGCATGCGGATTTTGCATCTGCGACGGATGACTGCGGCGGCTCATAAGAACTACCCAGTTAGAATGTCGGCCCATTGTATCCGCGAAGCACCTTCTCCATGCACATCCATATTCTTGGGATTTGCGGGACTTTCATGGGCGGTATTGCCCTGATCGCCCGCGCCGCCGGTCACCGCGTCACCGGTTGCGATGCCAATGTTTACCCGCCGATGAGCACCCAGTTGCTTGCCGAAGGCATTGATCTGGTGGAAGGTTACGGCGCAGACCAACTGGCCCTGAATGCCGACCTGTGGGTCGTCGGCAATGCCGTTTCGCGCGGCAATCCCTTGCTGGAGGCGATTCTCGATCGAGGTCTGGCCTATGTTTCCGGACCGCAATGGCTGGCAGAAAATATCCTGCAAGGCAAATGGGTGCTGGCGGTCGCCGGCACGCATGGCAAAACCACTACATCCGCCATGCTGGCGTGGATTTTGGAATATGCCGGTTTGCAGCCAGGTTTTCTCATTGGCGGGGTACCGCAGAATTTTAATAAATCAGCCAATTTCAGCGCGTCATCATTCTTCGTTGTCGAAGCAGACGAGTACGACACAGCCTTTTGCGACAAGCGCTCGAAGTTTGTCCACTATCACCCGCGCACTGCCATTCTGAATAATCTTGAATTCGATCATGCGGATATCTTTCATGATCTCACCGCTATCGAAACGCAATTTCACCACTTAGTGCGCACCATTCCCGGCAACGGCCTGATCGTGACCAATGCCGCCGAGCCGGCGCTTGAACGGGTATTGCAGCGCGGTTGCTGGACGCCCGTCGAACGCTTCAATGCACCCACCGGTTGGCATGCCGGCGGTGACGATGCGAGCGGGCAGTTGTTCATCCGGCACAATGATCATGAAATTGGCACCATCTCCTGGCCACTTTCCGGCAAGCACAATCGCAACAATGCGCTCGCGGCATTATTGGCCGCGCGTCATGCCGGGGTGCCTTTAACCCATGGGCTGGAGGCACTGGCGCGTTTCGAGAACGTCAAGCGCCGCCTTGAACTACGCGGCAGTGCCAATGGCGTCACGGTGTATGACGATTTCGCCCATCATCCGACCGCAATCGCCACCACGCTGGAAGGCCTGCGTGGCAAGATAGGAGCGACGCAACGCATCCTCGCCGTGCTGGAACCGCGCTCGAACACCATGAAGCTTGGCACGATGAAGGCGGCTCTGCCCGGCAGCCTCGTGGTTGCCGATCGGGTGTTTTGCTACAGCGCCAATCTGGGCTGGGATGCTACCGCTGCGCTGGCGCCGCTCGGCGACAAGGCGCAGGTCAGCGATGATCTGGATGACCTCGTCAGGCGCGTTACGGCTGCGGCACGTCCCGGCGACCAGATTTTAGTGATGAGCAATGGCGGCTTCGGCGGCATCCACGACAAACTGCTTGCCGCCATGAGCACGCCGGCGACCCCATAAGTGTTCATCAAGATCGTCGTCGTCCTGCTGCTCTTGATCGTCGCCATCAGCTTGCTGAGCGGGCGCGGCCCGGTAATATCCACCGCAAAGCGCCGCTCCGCCACGACCCTGCGCCCCCTGATCAAGCGGGTCGCTATCGTCCTGCTGGCGATTGGCGTCGTCCTGGCGGTGCTGCATCTCTCCGGCTGTAGCCGCTCCGGCGAAGCCTTCCACGCTACCGATATCAGCGGTGCTGAATTCGGCCACCAAGCGGCACTCACCCGACTGACCGATCACCAGGGGCGCCGTCTCACCAGCGCCGACTTTGCGGGCAAGGTGGTGGTGGTCTTCTTCGGCTACACGCAATGCCCCGACATTTGCCCGACCACGCTGGTGACGATGCGGGAAGCGATGCACCTGCTGGGGCCGGCCACCGACCGCGTGCAGGTTCTGTTCGTCACGGTCGATCCGGAACGCGACACACCGGCCGTGCTGGCGGCCTACGTGCCCTGGTTCGACGCCCGGTTTCTCGGCCTGTCTGGAGACGCCCAAACGACTATTGAAACGGCCAAGGAATTTCACGTGTTCTACAGCAAGGTACAAGGCGCAACCGCCCTGGGCTACAGCATCGATCACAGCGCGACCAGCTATGCCTTCGATCCGCAGGGTCGCGTGCGCCTGCTGATCCGTCACGGCGAGACGCCTGAGCACATCGCCAGCGACCTGCGCAAACTCCTGGACGGAAAATAAAACGGGCTGCCGACACGCAAGCCGGCAGCCCGTTTATGTAGCCCTGCGCAAAAATTACATCTGCGGTGCGAGCACGACCTTCATTTTTTGCATCGCCTTGGCTTCGATCTGGCGAATACGCTCGGCCGAAACGCCATATTCGGCGGCCAACTCGTGCAGTGTGGCAGCTTCTTCGCCATCCTCGACCAGCCAGCGCCGCTGCACGATGGTGCGACTGCGCTCATCCAGCCCTTCCAGCGCACCGCGCAAGCCACTATCGTGCAGGCGATCACGCTCTTTGCGTTCCATCTGGACAGAAGGTTCAACGCTGATATCCGCGGCCAGATAGGCGATCGGCGCGTAATGCTCGTCGTCATCGTCCGAGAGTGGCTCAAGCGAGACATCCATCCCGCCCATGCGGGTTTCCATCTCCACCACTTCTTCGGGCTTCACGCCGAGTTGACGGGCAATCGACTTCACCTCCTCGGGACCGAGGCCGGCGAAACCACTATCCGTACTGGCCTCATGCGCAATGGCGGACTTCATGCTGCGCAGATTGAAGAACAACTTGCGCTGCGCCTTGGTGGTGGCCACCTTCACCAAACGCCAGTTCTTCAGGATGTATTCGTGAATTTCCGCCTTGATCCAGTGCAGCGCGAAAGACACCAAACGCACCCCGCGCTCCGGGTCAAAACGCTTCACCGCTTTCATCAGGCCGATATTACCTTCCTGAATCAGGTCAGCATGCGGCAAACCGTAACCTAGGTAGCCACGCGCGACGGCAATTACCAACCGCAAGTGCGACATCACCAAGCCGCGGGCCGCACTCAAATCTTCATCATCACGGAAACGCCGTGCCAGGGACTTCTCCTCCTCTTCGGTGAGCATAGGCACACGGTTAGCGGACGAGATATACGCTTCAATGCTGCCACTCGCAGAGGGCAGGGGGAAATGGGCTAGGGTCAATGCATGGCTCATGGTGCGACCTCCTTTGAACAAATTTTAGCACTCAGGTAGCGAGAGTGCTAATAGTCTAACATAATTCCCGACTAATTTACTATGGATTTACACATCTTTGCGCAGGCCCACCCATCATGCCCTGCGACACATCGTCGCAACCCTGTCTGAAGCCTAGTCCGATTGGCCATAATAGATAGTTCCATGGGCATCTTTTACCCGAATCACCCGGCTGCGCGCGCATGCCACCCATTCAGTAACTTGGCATCCGGCTCATTCATCAGCTTGCTGGGCGTGGCGGTTGCGCACGGGGTGGCATTGACGCTGCTCATGTTTATTGTGCCGGCCGAACGCATCGCTGCATTCATCCAGCCGCTGGCGGTACGGCTGATCGAACTGACACCGGCCATCCCGCCGCCGCATCCAGCGCCACTGCTACCGCCTAAAGCGCATCCACTGCCCAAGGTGAGGGCAATTCAGCCGCACCTACTCGCCGTGGCCACGCCCACACCGGCCGCGCCGGACGCGCCAGCAGCATTCGTCGTGCCACCACCGCCCGCATCGTCAGCGCCGGCGGAAACTGCCGTCGCGCCAACGCCGACTTTCGTGGCTAGCCCCGCCCCCGTCACGGCGGCCCGTTTCGACGCGGCTTATCTGCAAAACCCCAGACCGATTTATCCCGCCCTCTCGCGGCGCCTCGGCGAAGAGGGCAAGGTGGTCGTGCGAGTGCATGTCGATGCGGCCGGTCTGGCCACGGAGGTGCTGGTGAAAACCTCCAGCCGTTTCACCCGCCTCGACAACGCCGCACTCGAAGCGATTCGCCAATGGCGCTTCGTGCCGGCACGCCAGGGTGACGTGCCAACGGCGGCCTGGGTGCTCGTGCCCATTGTTTTCAATCTGGAAGGATGATGTTTTGATGATGTCGAATCCCGCAAATATCGGCCTGGCTCACTTCTGGCAACAGGCCGATCTGGTCATCCATGCCGTGACACTCGTGCTGCTGCTGATGTCTATCCTGAGCTGGGCGCTGATCGTCACGCGCTTTTTTGGGCAGTTGCGTTTCAACCGGGCGATGGAGCGGGCCTTCCCCGCGTTCTGGAACGCCCCCGATATCGACGCGGCACTCGCGGCCATCGCCCGCGAGGATCGCACTGGCGTGTTTGCCGGCCTCGCCCGCGCCAGCGCCCAGGCAGCCGAAGCGCACCGGCGCCATGCGGCGCAAGGCATCGGGGCGGGCGTGAGCATTTCTGAATTCGTCACGCGGGCCTTGCGCAATCACATCATGCACGCCCAGGCGGGCATCGAATCCGGGCTGACCGTGCTGGCCTCGATCGGCTCGACGGCACCTTTCGTCGGCTTGTTCGGCACCGTCTGGGGCATTTACCACGCGCTGATCGGCCTGGCGGGCGCCTCTACGGTGGTGCTCGACAAGGTCGCCGGCCCGGTTGGTGAAGCGCTCATCATGACCGCCGCCGGCCTGTTTGTCGCCATTCCCGCCGTGCTGGCCTACAACACCCTGACGCGCGCTAATCGCCTGGTGCTGGCGCAACTCGATGGCTTCGCCCACGACCTGCACGCCTACCTCGCTACCGGCGTCCGGCTGGTCAAGGAATAAGCCATGACTTTCGGCGGATTCAACGAAGGTGGCCACAGCCAACCGATGGCTGAGATCAACACCACGCCACTGGTGGATGTAATGCTGGTGCTGCTGGTAATTTTCATCATCACCGCGCCGCTGTTTCAGCAGGCTGTGCCGATCGACCTGCCACGCGTGGCAAGCACTAAACTGGAAGACAAGCCGCGCACGATCCAGGTCGCCCTCGATGCCGCCGGTCAATTACATCTGGATGGCGTACCGGCCACCCACGCGGCGATCGAGGCCCATTTTATTGCCGCCGCCCCAGACCATCCGGAGTTGCACCTGCGCGCCGACCGTGCCACGCGCTATGCGCAGGTTGCTGAAATACTCGCCGCCGCCCAGCGCGCCGGGATCGCGAAAATCGCTTTTGTCACAGAACGTCCGGATAAGTAAGCGCCGACTTACAGATTCAGTCAGCCACTTCATCGAGCACCAGCAGGGCCGCCGGTGCAGCCTCATCCGGTAGCTGAATAAGGCGGATGGTGGCCTTCATCCAGCGCGTGCCACCTTTGGGTGGCACTAGGCCGAGGCGCAGGCACAACTCTTCAGTACCGGCAGTTCCTGCCAACATTTGCCGGACCGGATGCGCCCCTTTCGACAGTGTATGGCCCGCAGCATCCAGCCAGAGCAGATTATGGTTGCCGAAGCGCGTGCCCGGCGACAACGCCATGTCGAACATTTTGTTGGCAGCCGCATTTGCCAGCTGGATGAAACCGGCCGCATCCACCACCAGTATGGCAGCCGGTAGAGCCGCAAAAACTGCATTGAAGCTCGCCACCGTCTTGCGACGGGCGGCATCGGCCGCCATGAATTCGCTGATATCTTCTTTGACCGCCATGAAATTGGCGACTTTCCCATCCGAATCGAAGACGGGAGAGATTGAGGCGCGCTCCCAGTAGAGACTGCCATCCTTGCGCCGGTTATGAAAGGTACCGCGCCATTCCTTTCCAGCGGTAATCGACTTCCACAGGTCACGATACTCGGCAGTCGAGGTTTCCCCGGATTTCAGCAGGCGCGGATTCTGGCCGATCGCCTCGTCAATCGAATAGCCGGTCGTTTCGACGAATTTTGGGTTGGCATAGACGATCTTGCCCTCCGCGTCGGTGACGATGATAGTCGCCGGGCTTTGCTCAAGGGCATGTATCAACAGCCGCTCGCGCTGGCTCGACGAGGTATATTTTTCACGGGACAGGGCCGTCCCCACCCGTTTGGCGCTCTGCCGGGCCTGCGTACGCGCATCGCTATCCTTGAGCCAGGTGCGCAGCGTGTTGGTCGATACCCCGTATTCGCGCGCCAGCTCAAGCAACGGCGTCAGCCCTTCGCGAATGCGTGCGACGACTTGTTCTTTGGCTTGTTTGGTGTAGCGCATGATCGCTTGATTTTACCCAACGAAAACGCCGACTTGCGCCGGCGTTGGTTGCTGCGCGAAACAATAAATCAGAACTTCACGTTCACCCCGGCATAAAGCGAGCGGCCCATGCCGGGAATGGCGACACCCCACCGCGGCACGGAACCGACTGCCGTAGCGGTCATCGTGGTGCCCTGACCGGTATAGGCGCCGCCCAGTGGCAAATAATAGGCTTTGTCGAAAAGATTTTCGACGCCAAAATCGACACGCACCTGCTTCCAGGAATAACTGCCGCGCAGATTGATCAGACTGTAGCCCGGCGTTTCGATTTCATTACGCACAGCGGAAACATCGTGCTTGCCCTGCACCATCACAAGTTCAGCACCATTGTCCCAGCCGCCAAGCTTGTGCGTCAGCGTAAACTTGGCGTTGAGCGGCATGATGTTGTAGAGATCGTCACCCGTGTCGCGATTCTTGCCGTTGGTGTAATTCAGCATGCCTTTCAGCCCAAACTCGCCCATGCCGGTTTTCGCCAGCGGCATTTTGCCGGAGAGATCGAGGCCGTAGAGGCGCGCCGACTGGTTGGCGAACTTGAGCACATTGAAGGTATTGGCCGTGTAGGTCGCCGTCTGAATCGCGTCGATGTAATCACTTACATGAGTGTAGTAGGGCGTAGCCTTGAATTCCCAGCTGCGGTCGGGCGCGTGCCAATCGAAGGTCGCCGAGAGCGTATTCGCCTGTTCCGGCTTCAGGTCGATGTCACCGACGTAGCCATTGCCATCACCGACAAAGTTGTTCATCAAGGCAGCCATAGACCACGTCGTCCACGTATAGCGCTCATATAAATTAGGTGAGCGGGTCTTATGCGCAAAACCGAATTCGATGTCGCGTGCCGTGTCCGGCGTATAGCGCGCCAGCAGCGTCATGTCCCAGTTGTTGTCGGTCTTGCCGTGGCGGCGCGCATTGAAGGCTACGGCGTCGGCTACGCCTGAGGCGCCAGCAGTAGTGTTATAGCTGCGTACATTGCCTGTATCCATCTTGATCTGCTCGTAGCGCAGACCGGCGAGCGTCAGCCATTGCAGGTTGATCTGCTTTTCCCACTCGCCGAACAATGCTGTGCGGTCGCGCTGGCCATTGTTGATGTTCCAGAAGGTGCCTGGCCACATATTGGCGCCTGAAGGTGTCCACCAGTCATCAAGACGATAACTCTGGTATTCGCCGCCCACGCGCAGCAGGTCTTGCGGATTGAGCGCGATCTCGGCCTTCACACTGGCGCCCGTAGTCTTGCCTTTGGTGTACATCGGCATGCCGGCGGCGCAGGTAGCACTAATCGGGGAGCAAGGCACGCCGTTGAGTAGGCCTGATGCACCAGGGGCGTACCAATAGCGTTTGTCATCACCGAAATCCATGAGGTGATCCACGGTCTCATGGTAAGCGCGCGCTTCCAGCGAACCCCAGTCGAAGGCGCCGAGATAGCGCAAATTCAGACGCTGCTGCTGGTTGTCGAGCATGTCCATGCGCTGATTCGGGTAAAGCTGGTAGGGCAGATCCTGATAGCCGAGCTTGGCTTCGAACAGATGGTTGCCACCTTTCATGGCAAAGCCCAAGGTGTGGTTACGCGTTTCATAGGCCGTCGAGCCCACTTCGTCAAGCGGCAGCGTGTGGCCAACACGGCCCGTTACCGTCGAGGTTTTGAAATCCCCGCCTGCGTCGTAGTTGTCTGATTTGGCCGTCGCACCGGTATAGCTCACACTGAAAGACTCGGTGGCATAAGTGGCAGATAGGTTGGCGCCATTTGCATTGCCATTGCTGCGATAAAAAACACCGGCCTCACCCTTGAACAGGCTGCCCTCACCGGGCTTGGCAAAAACCGGTGCCGCAGACTCGACAACAATGGAACCACCGATGCTGTCACCGCCGACGCTGACCGGCGAAATACCGGCATAAACCGTCATGGCACCAACATTCGTCGGGTCGATGTAAGAAAGCGCCGGATTCATGTGGTTCGGGCAGGAGGCGATCAGATCCATCCCATCGACCTTGGTGCGGATGCGATCATCCGCCAAACCATGAATCACCGGCAGGCTGGAAACGCCACCGGCGCCGTAGAGGCTCACGCCGGGCACGTCGCGTAGCAGGCTGGCGGTGTCGCTGGTGGCGGAACGCATGCGCTGGATGCTCGCCGCGTTGACGGTGGTGGCTGACGGGGCTTCATCTTTGGCTGCCGTGACGACGACTTCCGTCATCGCCGTGTCGGCGGCAAGTACCGAAAATGGCAGGGCGGCAAGGGCAGCCGTAAGGGTGGCGCGTTTGAAAAGCATCGGATTCTCCGGATTTGTGAAAGCGTCCGGATTCTATGGAGAGCCGCGCCACGCCTGGCGTGACACGTTGTCGCACCCGCAGCAGCTTTAGCGCAGGTGCTGACGCATCGACAGCGCCGCGCCCAGCCAGCCGAGCAGCATGGCAGCACCGAGTAGCACGGCGCTATCCGCCGCCGAAGGCAGGGCCAACAGCAGGTCGAAGCCGTAGAGTTGGGCGAGCTCCGCCACCGGCAGGCGCAGCCAGAGCGTCGTGCCGGCGATGATCAGCCAGGCCGCGCAACCGCCCAGCAGGCCTAGCAGCGCCCCGTACCAGAGGAAGGGGCGCCGGATGAAGGCATCGGTGGCACCTAGCAGGCGACTCACCTCCACCTCGGCCTGACGTGTCAGCACCTGCAGGCGGATGGTGTTGAAGGTGATGGCGACCAAGCCGATGCCGAGCAAGGTCGCCAGCAACAGCACTGCGGTTTTCGCCAGCCGGATCAATGCGGAAAGGCGGCGTGCCCAGTCCGCATCAACCTGCACATGCTCGACCGTACGCCACTGGCGCACGGTAGTCGCCAGACGTTCGATAGTCGCGGGCGCCTCATCGGCGGGCGTGACCACGATGGCGTCGGGGAAGGGATTTTTCGGCAACGCCGCGATCACATCGGCCAAGCCCTCAGCTTTTTTCATGCGCGCCAGCGTGTCTTCGCGAGCAAGCAACTGGGTTTTCCCCACCTCCGGTAAACCCTGCAAACGTGTTTCGGTGGCCTGCGCGATCTTGCGTTCGGCGTCAACGGCAAGAAATACGGTCAGCTGCGGGGTGGCGGAAGCGTTTTGGGTGAGAACCGCCACGTGGGTCAGCAGTTGTTGCCCCGCACCCGGCAGAGCCAGCGCGATGCCAATGCCGAGCACCGAGAGCAGCGTGTTGAGCGGGGCGGCGACCAGTCGCGTCAGCGCCAGTTGGCAGGCCTTCCAATGGGTACGCAGCCAGTTCATCTCAGCCTACCATGGTCGAGCCGCAAGCGGCGTGCGCCGGGAAACAGGCGGTCGTCGTAGGTCGCCACCATCACGGTGACACCAACGCGGTGAAATTCGAGAAAGATGTTGGCCACGTCTTGCGCGGTGTCGGCATCGAGATAGGCGGTCGGTTCATCGGCGAGTAACAGGCTGGGGCGATGCACCACGGCACGGGCGATCGCCAGACGCTGCTGCTCGCCGCCCGACAGCGCGATCGGCAAGGCGCGGGCACGAGCCAAAAGCCCCACCTTGTCAAGCGCCGCTTCCGCACGGCGTTGGGCTTCCCTATGCGGAAAGCCTGTGATCTCTAACGGCAGCAGCACATTGGCGAGCGCGTTACGGTCGAACAGCAGTTTCTGATCCTGGAATACCAGGCCGATGTTGCGGCGCAGGAAGGGCAGCGCACCGCGCCCCAGCGCGCTGACATTCTGGCCATTCACCAGCACCGTGCCGGCCGTGGGCCGCTCGATGGCCGGGATCAGCTTGAGCAGCGTCGATTTGCCCGCGCCCGAATGGCCGATCACCGTCACCAGCTCACCGTCGACAATCTCGGCGCAGATGTCCGCCAGCGCCGTGATGTCCGGCGGATAGCGTTTGGCGATGCGGTCAAATTTGATCATCGGGATCATGGCCACTATTTTGCCAGCATCTGCGCAAAGTCGGCGTTGGCAAGACGGCGGCAGATCGCCCGCTTACACGCGCAGCAAGGCAATTTTCAGCGGCGGCTGCTCGTCCATACTAGGGAAATCCGCTTCGGGCGTGATCCATTCCATCGCGCGGATCGGCCGGCCGATCTTGCGGGCGCTGCGTTCCAGTTGATCGAGCCAAGCAGCGCGTGGCACTTCGGCGACGTTGTTGCAGCAGATCAGCGTGCCGCCTTCCGCCGTGCACAGCAACGCTGGTTTGAACAGGGCCGCATAGTCATTGATCAGATCGACCACGCCGAAAGCGCTCTTGGCGTAGCGGGGCGGATCAAGAAACACCACATCGAAGCTGCGCGCCTCCAGCGGCGGGAAGGGCGGCATGCGTTTGCCACGCACAAATTTAGCCTGACCCAAGCCGGAAAGCTGGCGCAGCGCGGCAAACACATCACTCTGGATAAAGCGCGGACGAAACGGCAAGTCATTGAGACGGGCATTTTCCTTACCCACGGCCAGGCTTGAGACGGCAAAGTCCACATTCACCACATGACTTGCGCCGGCATGGGCCGCAGCGATGCCAACGCCGCACGTGTAGGCAAACAGGTTGAGCAGCGACTTGCCCGGCGCTTCCTGCATAACGCGGCGCCGCCCCGCGCGCAAGTCGAGAAACAGCCAGGGATCCTGGCCGGCGTGGCGCCCCTGGATGCGGTAATTCACGCCCAGTTCGCGCACCGTGCGCGGCGTTTCTGCCTGCACCAACTGCGCTGGCGTCAGCGCATTGCCGATGCGTGAGTTGGCTGCGCTGCGCTCGTTGTAGAGCGGAATCAACGCCGGATAGGTCGCGGCGTAAAACGCTTCCAGCGCGGCCAGTTGCTCCGGCGACAAAGGCTGGTGAAAGGTCTGGATCAGCAGTAGTTCGCCATAACGATCGACCGTCAGACCCGGCCAGCCCTCGACACTGCCGTGAAACAGGCGGTAGGCGTCGGTCTGCTCGGCGTGTAGCTGCTGCAATAAGGCGGCGCGGGCGGTCAGCGCGGCGGCAAGGGCGGAGATGAGAGTATTAGGCATGGCGGGGCGCATCATAGCGCCACAATCTGTCCGCTCGCGTTACCATGCCGGCTCAATTTCATGCGACGGTGCGCCATGTCCGAAACAAATTTCCTGCTGACCGGCGAGTTCATCGAACTCAATGCCCTGCTCAAACTGCTGGCGCTGGTCGGTTCCGGCGGTGCGGCCAAGGTGATGATCGGCGCAGGATTAGTGCAGGTGGATGGCCAGGTTGAAAGCCGCATTCGCCGCAAGCTGCGCGGCGGTGAGCTGGTACAGCTGGGTGACGAACAGGTCAGAGTGGTGCGTGGCAGCGCTGTGTCATAGCGTGCGCCACGGCTTCAGCAACCTCGATGCCATCCACGCCCGCTGACAAGATTCCGCCAGCGTAGCCAGCACCTTCGCCCGCCGGGTAGAGGCCCTTGATATTCAGGCTTTGACAGTCTGCGCCGCGCGTGATGCGCAGCGGCGACGAGGTGCGGGTTTCCACGCCGGTAAGTAGCGCATCGGCCATGGCGAAACCGCGCATCTGCCGGTCAAACGCCGGCAAGGCCTCGCGTAGCGCGGCAATCGCGTAGTCGGGCAAGGCAGCTGACAAATCGGTCGGCTTGACGCCGGGCTGATAGGAGGGCAAGACCTCCCCGAATGTTTCACTCGGCCGGCCGGCGAGAAAATCGCCAACGCGCTGACCCGGCGCATCGTAGTTGCCGCCACCGAGTGCGAAAGCCTGTTGTTCCAGACGGCGCTGGAAGGCGACGCCGGCCAGCGGACCACTTGCGCCAAAATCGGCCGGCGTAATGCCGACGACGATGCCCGCATTGGCGTTGCGCTCGGCGCGTGAATACTGGCTCATACCGTTGGTGACAACGCAGCCGGGCTCGGAGGTCGCCGCGACCACCTGGCCGCCGGGACACATGCAGAAGCTGTAGACCGAGCGACCATTCTGCGCATGATGTACCAGCTTGTAATCGGCCGCGCCGAGCAGCGGATGGCCGGCGGATTGGCCGTAGCGCGCCCGATCGATAAGTGTCTGCGGATGCTCG
>Ga0315268_10003688_pt1 | contig 16759 bp, 19 predicted proteins | sample C1_top_MG_FD_204535 | JGI IMG/M metagenome (GOLD analysis project Ga0315268, IMG submission 204535) | Sediment microbial communities from Yellowstone Lake, YNP, Wyoming, USA - C1_top | ecosystem: Environmental > Aquatic > Freshwater > Lake > Sediment | place: USA: Wyoming | collected 2017-08-01
TGAACCACACTAGCTCTAGAGCAGACCTATGCATGGCATTCATCTTGCAAAACGCAATTTTGCCTCCACACATGAAGCTCGCTTCACGTGCAGAATGTGGACCCGCCGGGACTCGAACCCGGGACCTTCGGCTTGCAAAGCCGACGCTCTACCACTGAGCTACGGGCCCTCCGAGGGTCCGGTACCTCAAATTGCATCGTAGGAGGTGATCGAGCCGCAGGTTCCCCTACGGCTACCTTGTTACGACTTAGCCCCTCTTGCAGAACCTGGATTCGACCAGCCCAACATGGACTAACCTCATCCAGACCCCACTCGAGTGGCTTGACGGGCGGTGTGTGCAAGGAGCAGGGACGTATTCACCGCGAGGTAGTGGCTCGCGATTACTAGGGATTCCAGCTTCACGAGGGCGAGTTACAGCCCTCGATCCGAACCGAGCGCAGGTTTAGAGGTTTGGCTTCCCCTTACGGGGTTGCATCCCATTGTCCTGCGCATTGTGACCCGCGTGTAGCCCAGGGGATTCGGGGCATACGGACCTACCGTCGCCCTCTCCTTCCTCTGGTTTAGCACCAGCGGTCCCCTTAGAGTGCCCGATTATACATCGATGGCAACTAAGGGTGAGGGTCTCGCTCGATCGGCTCCAATAGGGGTGCTTTTCCACGAGCCGTTGCAACCTTAACGCTTTAGATTGAGATTATCTTAGTGAGCGAAGCATCAAGGAACCTTAAAACTCTCAGTTTTACTATTTTACCTGAGGAACTGAGCGAAGTTTTTTAAATCTCAGTTTTTCGATCATCTTCGTCATCTTTGAAAATATTGTTTTCAAAAGCACATCCGAAAAAAAATCATACTCAGTTGATCAATCCCACGTTCATTTGAAAGTTCTGTCCTCTGTTTACTTTTTTTCTATTGTTCATCGAATTTTAGAATTCGAAAAGAAATCCTCAGGAATTCCAGTATCCGTGTTTCACGCACGTCATTATTTTCGCTGACTTTACGCGAGGTTTCAACGGATACCCTTTTAAAAAATTTTTCAAAGATCTACGAAAGTATTCTGTTGCTACGGCTTTTGTGGAGCACCCCTAAGGGATTTGCCTGACTTGACAGGACGCCTCACGGTACGAGCTGACGACGGCCATGCACCACCTCTCAGCTAGTCCGGCAAGGTCGTCAACCTGGCCTTCAACCAGCTGTCGCCCCTGGTGAGTTGTCCGGCGTTGAATCCAATTGAACCGCAGGTCCCACCCCTTGTGGTGCTCCCCCGCCAATTTCTTTAAGTTTCAGCCTTGCGACCGTACTTCCCAGGCGGCGGGCTTAACGGCTTCCCTACGGCACCGAGCGCCCTCTAAGGACGCTCTACACCCGACCCGCATGCTTTACGGCTTGGACTACCGGGGTATCTAATCCCGTTCGCTCCCCAAGCTTTCGCCCCTCACCGTCAGGTCCGTTCTGGCCGGACGCCTTCGCCACTGGTGGTCCCCCAGGGATTACAGCATTTCACCGCTACCCCCGGAGTACCTCCGACCTCTCCCGGCCCCAAGGCCGACAGTATCCCTTGCAAGCCGAACGGTTAAGCCGTCCGATTTCACAAGGGACTTACCGGCCCGGCTACGAGCGCTTTAGGCCCAATAAACGCGACCACCACTTGGGCTGCTGGTATTACCGCGGCGGCTGGCACCAGACTTACCCAGCCCTTATTCCAGGAGTTTCTTACGCTACTGAAAAGCCGCCGTACAAAGTACAGCGGCACTTGGGGTCCCCCCGTCACGCTTTCTCGCATTGCGGAGTTTTCGCGCCTGCTGCGCCCCGTAGGGCCTGGGGCCTTGTCTCAGTCCCCATCTCCGGGCTCCGACTCCCATCGCCCGTACCCGTCGTAGGCTTGGTGGTCCGTTACACCGCCAACTACCTGATAGGCCGCAGTCCCATCCTCGAGCGCCGGAACTTTAAGCGAGGAAGCATTCCAGCATCCCTCACCCATCCGGGATTGTCCTCAGTTTCCCGAGGTTAACCCAGACTCGAGGGTAGGTTGACTACGTGTTACTGAGCCGTATGCGGGGCCACAATCTTGCGATTGCGCCCACCACTCGCATGGCTTAGCCGGACCCCAATAGCGGTGGCCTCCGGCAGAATCAACCGGAATTAAATGGCCGCAAGTTAAGAAATTGCGAGGTACCGGACCTATCTCGGACCCGAGCTCCTCCGGTCGCCCGGCTTGTTCGGATCCACATTAGTGTAATCCACACCATGAGAACAACCTATCATTGCACGGCTAGCTAAGCCGCTGCTCAGATCGACGCCGTCCTTCACTGCAGTGTGGACAATTAAACTTTGTAATCTTTGACTACTTAAACTTTCTTATGAAATATCGCAACTATATTTGCGCTAAAAATCATCTCGACAACAGTTTTTTAAGTTGTTCTTAAAATGTAATGTGAGGTGGAAATATCAAAAAGATAATTTTTGGCCTATCGATCTGCCTTCTAATCGCAATATCGATATCAACAGCGATCGTTCGAGCTCAAATACCGGAGATCAACGCACCGGAAAACGCAAGAGTAAACATTACCATCGAGCTACTGCCGGACGCACGCAGTCACGTAACTGCTAACGCGAATGCTCAGTTCAAAGTGGAAGTTCTGCCGATAAGCAGCGGAAACCTGAGTCTCGAAGTATCCTCGCCCGGCTCCAGACAACTCACATTTGATTTGAGCGGGAACGCTACGTTCACGGAAGAGGGGTTAGCTGAGTTGCCCGAGGAAGCGCGAACCATGCTCTCTATAATTAACGCCGACGTCATCAACTCTTATATTGCACTATCTGGGTTAGAGGGAGAAAATCTCTCCGAGGCCCTCTCTAAAATCTCGGGTATAGGAACGGTTGAACTGCCCCCCGGGGCTGCAGGCATCAAAATCGAGAATATTGAATTCAATAAGTTTTCATGGAATGATCCCAAGATAGAAGCGGGCCTAACCACCACCATTTCTGGAATTGAATTTGAAAACAAGTTTAATCTCAGTCTCGATGCTCAGTTTACCGTCGAAGACAACACCATGGAGATAGATCTAACATTCGATGGTTACTTCGATTTGCCGAGAGTCGGGAACATCGTGCAGTGGAATCTTCAAACACGGATGGATGAAATCCCCGTACTGGAAAATCTCAACCTCGAAAACTTGAACGTACTGCTGAGACAATACGATATCGACTTCACGTTGAAAGTCCCATCGGGCGCGTCGGTTAGCGGATTGCCCCCAGGCTATTCCCAAATCAACGACACCTACACATGGTCCGGGGATGATGCCGCTGAGGCACTCAATCTGGTCTTGACAGGAGTATCCCAACCCAACATTTCTTATGGTTACAAACCCTCCTCGGAACCCTCCTCGGAATTCCCATGGCTGGTGGTCGGAGTTTTGGTAGCAGTGTTCGTCGTTGCAGGAGTTGTGGTTATCGTTCTCAGGAGAAGATAGAGAAAGGGGCCGGGACCGGGAATTTCGCCGAGCTGGTCTCGAAATCGAACCCGGGTCGCGGGATATCTGCGGGATACCTCCACAGTCCCGAAGGTTAACCGCTACCCCACCCCGGCCACACTCAGGATTTAGCCTGTGTCTATTTAGGTTTATTTTCCCATGTTCTAGATGATCATCGTGAAAAAACGCAGGATAGTTGATCGCCATGCCGAGTTCATTCATCTATGATGTGCTGAAAGCTTCGCTCGCTCTATTTATCATCGTAGACCCCATCGGCAACGTCCCAATATTTATCGGCTTGACAAAGGACATGAAACCTAAGCAGAGACATAATGCGATGCACACAGCCATCATAGTGGCCTTCGCGATACTTGTTATATTCGCGATTATGGGGCAGCAGGTGCTCGGGATCTTCAATATTTCCCTGTACAGCTTCATGATCGCTGGTGGGATACTACTTCTCATAGTCGCGACTAAGATACTTACTACCGGCAGATGGGAAGAGGCTACTTCTCCCGAGAGTGTTGGTGCAGTCCCGATCGCCTTTCCTCTACTCGTGGGACCTGGAGCTATCACAGCCGCAATAGTGGATCTGGAAACCTTAGGAATGGCAGTTACGTTGACTGCGATCTTAGTAACTCTTGTGGCGACATGGATAATATTGCACTCAATTGAGTACATTCACGGATTTCTAGGAAAGAGTGGATCTGCGGTAGTTGCAAGGTTGATGGCGATATTCATAGCTGCGATAGCAATAGGATTCATAGTGAAGGGTATAACGAACTCTTTTTCGATACCATAATTATTTTCAATCAAAAAATCATCCAAACCACGCAATGCAGCTGTTTCAACAACTACGCTAAAAGAACCTTTCAAACCTATCTTTCTTTGCAAAGCATATCGGACAGACTTCAGGCGGGCCATCCCTTGCGCATAAATAACCGCAAACTTTGCACCTCCATACGGGGAATGAAAGTGATGGAATCCCACTGACCACCGATCTAGGTTTTGCCCTTTTCCTTTCTTCTATTGGTGGACGCCTCTCGGGTATTGGTCCCACCTTAGTCTCGCCCTTCAGAACGCCCTCAGTTACGTACAGCGCACAGTAGCACGTGCCGTAATCACTTAGGTCTGGGTCCCTGTAATCACACGGGCATATGATATCGAGGTCCTCTTCTTTATTACCGGACGCCAGCCTGCAAGGACACGACCAATACCCGTACCTCTTTTGATTTTTGAGCATTCCCCTAGCCAAATCCAAAGTAAATTCGACGTCCGGATTCAGATGATATCCTGATTTCTCCGCCTCTTCGTTCAATCGCTGATAAAGTTTTTTTGCTTCATCTTCGCTGATCTCGACATCAGGCACGACCTATCGCCTCTCTTATTTTTTGCTCGTCGTAGCCCACAATACATTTATTGTTGATAACTGTGATTGGAAAATTAGATTGCGAGCACTTTATCTCGCTCATGACCTTTTCCCTCTCCTTGTCTTCCAGAACGTCAACATCTATGAACTTGTAATCCACGCCTAAATCTCTTAGAAGATTCTTTGTCTTCTTGCACCATGCACATGTGCTGAGGGCATAGAGGGTGATGTCTCCCTTGTTTTTTCCATCGACGTGCTTCATGGATGCCATAATCTCAAACACGATTGAAGTTTCACAATTTAAGTTTTCTCCAGATGGTCATGAGGCTGCAATCCCTGTCATCATCTCTCATTTTACCCTTTAGAAATCACTTTCCCTGATCTGCACTTTTAGAATTACTTTCTGGTTCTACGTGAATTGTGCAATGTTTACAAATTGTCTCCCGGCTAATTTTCTCCTCGACCTTATGCGCTATCCTGTCTGCTTCCTCTATCGGCGTGCCCTTCGCCACATCTATGTGGAGGCCTGCGTGGACAACTTTTGGTCCCACGTACTCGGCCTTCAAATCGTGAACGCCCAAAACCCCTTTCACAGATTTTGCCGTTGATTCCACCTTTTTTACGAATTCTATCCCTGGGGATTTACCTATGAGATAGCTTACGTTATCTTTGAAGAGGTACAACCAGCTGAAGATCATTGTCGCACCCACGATTACGGATGCCAGCGAATCTGCCCAAAAATATCCGAGCGCAACGATGGCTATACCCGATATCGTGGCTACATCGGCACCTAAATTTATCAGTAGTACAACCAGCTGTGCTTTTACCGAAGGTTCTCTCGCACGCCGACTCAAAATATTAACAGCTGGGACAAGTCCTGCGAACGTGACTATCCCCATCATTGTTAGAGCAAGATTTATGTTCTTGAATTCGGTCCCCGCAGTAGAAAACTTTGGTATGGCCTCTCGAAATGTTTCAATGCCCATGACAAAAATAATGATCATCGCTGATACCAGCGCGGCAACGTTTTCTACCCTTCCGCGGCCGAACATGCAGAATTCATCCGCAGGTTTCCGCGACCAAATGACAGAGATTAGAAGAAATGCGGAGATTAAAATCTGGCTTAGTGCCATTAGGGACTCTGCGAATAATACGAAAAAGTTGGTCAAAAAGTACGCCGTCAATTCCAAAACGAAAATTATGAAGAAGCCCAACAATGCAATTTTTATGACTCGGGTTTCATCGGTCTGTTCTGTCATCTAACCCCCACATCCGAATTCAGAACGTGAATTTATCAGGCCTATAGATTAGTTATACCTAGTGCAATGCGATTTATCACTTTTAATAATTCAGCCTGTCTTGATCAAAGCTTGCGGGATACTTTGGCTCGGTTATGGCGCTTGAGCTTCTTCATGCGGCGCGTTTTTCTTTCCCTCCAGCTAGCCCTGTGCCAATGATATTTGCGTAGACTAATCTATATCCCGCTCTCAACAGTGCTACAAAGGCATATTATAGTTGCGCCTTCCGCTGGAAAGTATTTCATACTCAAAAGATAATTTCATTCTATGGGAGAAAAGAAGAAATTTAAAAGAAATCTGCCGGCGCTGCTTTTGTTTCTTATTGTTGTGCAGATATTCGCGGTTTTTTTGACCTATAAATTAGTAGACTTTGGAATCGAGGTTCCACCATATGCGCCTTTTGGTAATGCGAGTGTGGAACAGGCGATATTGAACGCGTTAACACTTCTGATTCCGGTCGTTGTTCTTACGGTGCTATTCATAGTATTTTTGAAGATATTCGGAATAAATTTTTTCAAGGCAGTAATTATGTTTCTTTCGATATCAATTGTCTTCCTTTTAAATTCTGTTTTCGCTTATGCGATATTAGCAAATTATCTCTCTTCATTATCGGCTACTGTTCTTTCTTACTCACTCACCGCAGTGCTGATGGTCATCGTTGTGTACTCTTTTGTAAGGTACAATCCATGGTTATCGAACATGGTAACTTTTATCATCGCCGCTGAGGTAGGCTCTCTATTCGCGATAACGCTGTCACCGCCAACACTTTTTGTTATACCGATCGCATTCTTGCTGTACGATATATACGCGGTTTTTTTCGGACCATTAAAAATTTTCATCAAAGAATTCAGAAAGGGAGAAAAGGTGAAAAAAGTCAAGAGGGGAAGGGAGGGAAAAGGATTGAATTTAGGGGTGTTAATTGCGAACGTTGGCGGTTTTTCCATAGGTTCCGGAGATCTATTTTTCTATTCTCTCCTTGTCTCAGCAGCATTTGTCCTAGGAGGAATTTTTAACACTTTTTTTGTAATGCTCGCTGTTAATATTGGTATTTTAATAAATTTGCTCTTGTTGGTAAAATATGAGACAATGCTGCCTGGTTTACCAATACCTTTAGCTTTGGGTTTGATTACTCTTTTATTTTTCTGGTACATTTAATTTTTCTTAAAAACTTCTTTGTTACCAAAGCTTATTCTCGAAAAAAATGGGCGGTGAGTTCAACCTAAAATACTAACCCTACAATAATTCAAATTAAATTAGCTCTAGTGGAAGGCAGATGAAATTGGTAAAATCCGCAGATTCTCAGGCCGTCTGGCATGCGATGGGGGCAGGAGAGGCCATCGAAAAATTGCAAACTTCCCGAGATGGCTTGCAGCGTGAGGAGGCTAAACGGCGATTGATGGAATTTGGGCCCAACGAGCTTGTCGAGAAAAAGAGGATATCGCCTCTCAAGATTTTCGCCTCACAATTCAAAAACTTCCTGATTCTGATACTTCTTGCCGCTGTCGCCATTTCCGCAGTAATCGGTGAATTCATCGATGCTGTTGTTATTTTTGCCATAGTCATCGCCTGCGCCGTCCTGGGTTTCTTCCAGGAGTACAGGGCCGAGAGGTTGATGGACGCCTTAAAGCGAATGGCCGCCGCAAAGGCGAGGGTGATCAGGGGGGGCGAGGAAATCGAGATACCCGCCAGGGACCTGGTGCCAGGTGATATTATCGTCTTGAGAGCTGGGGATCGAATTTCCGCCGATTCTAGGCTCATCGAGGCGCTAAATCTGAAGGCAGATGAAGCTCCATTGACGGGGGAATCCGCGCCTGTGGAGAAGCAAACGGAGAGCATCAAGGACGCTACCGTCGGCGACAGGAAAAACATGGTCTTCATGGGCACCGATGCGACGTACGGCAGGGGGAAGGCCGTCGTCGTGGCTACTGGGATGAGTACGGAGTTCGGGAGAATTGCGGAGATGGTACAGGCCGCGGAAGAGCAGCCTACCCCCCTCGAGAGTAGGTTAGAAAAAATGGGCAAGTTTCTTGTATGGGTCTTGATAATTGTCTGCGCAATTGTTACTGTTGTTGGAATAGCCAGAGGCCAGCCCATTATGAAAATGTTCATACTTGGTGTGGCCTTGGCTGTAGCGGCTGTTCCGGAAGCCTTGCCTGCGGTTGTTACCGTGGCCCTAGCCATCGGCATGCAGCGAATGGCGAAGCGTAACGCCATTGTAAGAAAACTTCCTGCTGTGGAAACCTTGGGATGCACCACTGTCATCTGCTCGGACAAAACGGGTACACTAACTCGGAATGAAATGACTGTGCGCAGGCTCTTCGTAAACGATAAAACGATTGCCGTTACAGGCGAGGGCTATGAGCCGAAGGGTGAATTTTGGATTGAAAATTCCGCTGAAAAACATGCCATTTCTGATACGCAGAAGGATGACAACATCGCGCTGCTATTGAGGATAGCCACCTTGTGCAATGATGCCCGCCTGAAGAGCACCGATGGCAACTGGACCATCGAAGGTGATCCAACTGAAGGAGCATTGACGGTGGCAGCGGCGAAGGCTGGAATACTGCAGGAAAAGTTGAACGCGCAGTATCCACGAATAGGGGAGGTCCCGTTCACTTCCGAAAGGAAACTAATGAGCACCATCCACACCACCCCCGAAGGGAGGAAAGTGGCCTATGTCAAGGGAGCGCCTGAGGTAATTCTGGAGAAATGCGAATTTGTATTCAAAAATGGTGAGAAAAGGAAGCTGAGCAAAACGGAAAAGGAGGCCATTTTGGAGATCAATCAAAAGATGGCAAGCGAAGCCCTGCGCATGCTCGGGATGGCTTACAAAGAATTACCCGACACCAAGGAACGCTTTCCACAGGAGGATGTGGAGAACAACCTGATCTTCGTCGGTTTGATGGGGATGATCGACGCGCCCCGGGAGGAAGCAATAGAGGCAGTTAAGAAATGCAAACGCGCTGGAATAAAAGTCATCATGATCACTGGAGACAACAAGAACACCGCAATGGCTGTGGGTAAAGAATTGGGCCTAAACGGCGGAAGGGTCCTGATTGGAGCTGAGATTGATGGAATAAGTGATGAGGAACTCGAAAAAATCGTTGAAGATATCTCAATCTATGCTAGGGTTTCCCCGGAGCACAAGATGCGAATAGTGAAGGCGCTGAAAAGAAGAGGGCATATCGTGGCCATGACCGGTGATGGAGTTAACGATGCTCCAGCGCTTAAAAATTCAGATATCGGCGTGGCCATGGGAATAACCGGAACCGATGTGGCAAAGGAGGCATCCGACATCGTTCTTGTGGACGATAATTTTGCCACGATTGTTGCTGCTGTGGAGGAAGGGCGGGGGATTTATGACAACATCAAAAAATATCTCGCGTACTTGCTTTCATGCAATATCGCTGAAATCCTAGTCATATTCACCGCCGTCGGCATAATTGGCCTGCCCCTCCCGCTCGTGGCCGTCCAACTCTTGTGGGTTAACCTTGTCACCGATGGGCTACCCGCCTTGGCCTTGGGTGTCGATCCAGCTGACCCAGATATAATGGATCGGCCACCCCGCGACCCAAAGGAAAGTGTCTTCACCCGCTCGGTAAAGGCACTCATCGTGGGCGTGGCGGCAATAATTCTCCTCGGGATCCTGCCACTATTCTACTGGACTTACGGAGGAAACCTAATCAAGGCACAGACGATGGCATTTACAGCGTTGATAATGTTTGAAATGTTCAATGCATTTAATTGCAAATCGGAAAAGCACTCCATATTCAAGGTCGGGCCATTCTCCAATAGATTCCTAGTCGCTGCTGTGATTACCTCTATCTTTATGCAATTAATCGTGGTGTACGTACCGTTCTTCAATGTCCTGTTGGATACCGTCCCTCTGGGTTTGTTCGACTGGATCCTTATCCTTGCTATCTCATCCACGGTTCTCGTTGGGGTTGAAATCGGGAAAAAGGAAAAGGGCGTTATAGCGCGCATTTTTCGAGGCGAGAAGCAAATGGCAGAAGAAAACCGACATGAGCAAATTAAAAACAACAATCAAAAGGAATTAAGAGTCTAAAAAAATAATACTGTGAGGTAAGTTTATGAAAAGAAAATTAAAGATAGGCGACAAAGCAAAGGACTTCGCTCTAAGCGATCAGAACGAGAAAAAATTCAAACTTTCAGATTTTAAAGGCAAGAGAGTGTTGCTGTCGTTTCATCCATTGGCTTGGACTTCGGTATGTGCAGAGCAAATGAAGTCTCTGGAGAAAAACAAAGAAACCTTCGACTCACTCAACACCATTGCGGTCGGCGTGAGCGTGGACACTGTCCCATCAAAGAAAGCGTGGGCAGAAAGTCTAGGAATCAAAAAAACGAGACTTCTCTCAGACTTTTGGCCGCATGGGAAAGTTGCAAAACTGTATGGTATATTTAGACAAGAAGACGGCATCTCTGAACGGGCCAACATAATTATAGACGAAAACCAGAAAATAGCCTTTTTCAAAGTTTACAGGCTCGGACAACTCCCAGATATCCAAGAGATTATAAAGACACTTCTAAAAATGCCTAGCGTCTAACGTACGCTACTTGAGAATTGTGGTTAAGACGATTGCGATGTGGAAGGCAGAGTGGTTGAAGGTCGATTAGCGGCTTCGTTCTTTAACGCTTTAAAAAAATCCTCGATTGCAAGCCGCCGAGGACATATAATCTTTCCATCACCCTTCACAGTATGCGACCAATAATTTCTAGAACCTTTTCTTATGCCACCAATGGCTGTTAACCCCCCGTATAACCGAGCGCCACAGTAGGGGCACAATTTAGCACGTTTTTGGGATTCCGTATTCACCTGTTCCCCCAACTAAAAGGTAAACACACCGTTTAAGCGGCTTGTGAAACTATCATCCATAATGGATCTACTCCCTTGAAAATGGGAATTGTTAAAACTTGAATGTTCCCAACAACAAAAAATTCTAAAATATTGGCTACGCGCAGAGGGCTTATTTATCGCTAATTCCGGAGGAGGATTTTGTTTATCTTTTGTGCTGCCCTGTTTACATCTCTCATGCTATTAACCCCAGCACACACACCCTTGCCCGATACGAAGAGCAACAACACCGCCTTAGGATCGTCGAGCCTGAACACGAGGCCTGGAAAAACCTCCGGCTCGTACTCCGTGTTCTCGAATTTGCTGGCTATACGCTCGAGATCGAACTTCCTGCCGAAATTAACGGATGCCACGATGTTCTGAACCTTGATTTTTGGCTGCGTTTTCACCTTTATGTGTGCTTCCCTGATTTTTCGGGTCAGCTTCTTTATAGCCAGTTTGGCGTCGGCCATGCTACTCGCGCCCACGCAGTTCATCTTTCCAGAGGAGAAGATGAGAAATGACGCTCGAGGATCCTCTGATTTGTAGACTACGCCGGGAAAGCGTTCCGGATCGTAGCATGCTCCGTCCAACGACCTAGCCAACTTATGGAGGTTAAACTCTGTGTCGTCATATGTGACCGAGAGCACGATATTTTGGATTTTAGTTTTTATCCCCATCGTTTCCTACCACACAGATTAGTTAATATGTCGTACTTGCCCATTTCGGTCACACTAATATCAGAGGCGCGCAGAGGATTTAACTCGCATTTTCCGAGGCCCGAAGTAATTACTAGTAAATTTCGGGGGCCTCTCAAAAGCCATTTAAAACTATGCGGGGGCGGGGATTTAAGCCCCTTTTTACCGGTAAAAACCCTGTTTGCCAGGAATACGTATTGCAGTTATTCTTTAACTTGGGTCTAAGGAGAGTCCTGCAACGCGGGTTCAAACCCCTCCGGCCGCACCACTCAAAATACTAAAACGGAGCTAATCCAGAGCTAATTTAGAGCAAGCGCGCCACGCAGCGAGGAGTATTGAGGCGCGCAAAGTGCTTTATTCCAGCACGTCGAATCACAGGTGAGGCAGGCGTGTGGCGGAAAAGCGAATTGATGCCGCTATTTTGATAATTATAGTCATTGTTATCGCTGCTGCGGCTGCCGTCGGTGGCTACTATTTTGGGGCTCGGAGCGGAGGCGGTGGAGGAGGTGCCAGCTTTCGGGATGACTTCAATACTTTGAATCAAAACATCTGGTTCGCAAATTTTTATGACCAAGCTAGCCAGCAATATTCGTCGTCTTACGGTACAGCATACGTCGCAAATGGCGTGTTGTACGTACGGCCGAGTTATTACCGAGGAGTCTCGACCATCCAGACGAGGAACCAAGTCGTTACTACATTACCTTCAACAGTGAAGTTCAGGATAAGGTTCGAAGGAAATTACTATCGATTCCCTAGCGTTGCTTTGAACTCTGGTTTTGAAAAGGTACTGGAGAATAATCGCCGCATAATATGGTATCTCGGCACGACAAATCACATCTTCTCTCCATATGGTCAATATCTGGAGGTCTACAGACTTGGCAATCAGGTTGACTCAAACAAGGTTTTTTCAGTGGTCCCTGTAGACAATTGGCTAGAGGGGGAAATCAGGCTTTACAACGATAGAGTTGAAACGATTTTTAACGGGGTCAACCTCGTTTTGTATAGCGATGTGAAATCTATTGTAGACTCTGCTGGCGGCTTAACCCTTTACTTCGAAGCAGGCGATGATTACGGTCAAAAGGGCCTCGATCTCGACTGGGTAAGTGCCGAAGCTGGAACAACGTAGGCCTTGCAGCTCAGGGCGGCGCGCGCAAAGGGCTTTGTACCTCGTCGATTTATAGCAGTTACAAATAACCAGACATGAGATTCGGATGAAAAAATGGGAGTACAAAATGGTTGAAACAAGCCCAGGCCTGACAAGATTTGAGATAGCAAACAAACTGGGTAAAGAAGGGTGGGAGCTGGTAGCCGCTATACCCAAGACGGAGCTCGGGATAATGGGCAGCGTCTGCTTTATTTTCAAAAGGGAGCACCACCCTAAAAAATAGATTAAACGACTCCGTAAGTTAACCGTTTATCGGAACCTGCGTCAAGCTTCTACTCGCGGTGCGCAAAAGGGGCCTTTTATCGCTCGTCAAATCGACTGGCAACTCATTGCTCTAGTTTAGAGCTAGATTAGCGTTAAAATGGCTTGATTTTTCCCCTATTTTTGCCATGCCGAGGACGGAAGAACTCTGCTCTGGATTAGCGTCAGATTAGCGCTAAAACTGCTCTGTTTTAACTTGCTAGTTCAAACGCAAGTATGGGGCTAGCCGGCCGCACCACTAGATAAAAATGGCTGGCCGCATTTCAGAGATGCATAAGAACCTTTGCGACGCCTAGATGCCGCAAAACCGAATTTACAGCAACAGCTCAAGGATATGAAGAATAGAATTCAAATGTATCGAAATCACTTTTGTTTAAAATATTTCTTCATGGGTTTCCAGTAGAAATCGGCCCATCCTTTTTTATATTCTTCAGCTTGCTCTGCAGGCACTTTTGAATGTATCATAGTCAGTTCAGTTCCATCGCCCTTCTTTCTGAGCACGAATTCTACTTTGGATGGCGGATAATCTGGCCATTCTGTCGTTTCCCATTCTTGAACTATTTTTTTTCCTTTTACCAATTCAAGATTCTTTCCGAATATGTACCCATCCCAAGCAGTGAACTTTCCTCCAATCTTGGGATCAATTTTGGCCTTTGCTCCTGTGAATTCTGCGTGCTTTTTCTCGTCGATTAAAGCATCGTAGACTTCTTCTGGTGTTGCAGGAATGAAAATAATCTGTTTGATGGTTTTCGTTTCATTCTCGACCATAATGATCCCTCTTTTATTTGGCCGAGCTATCTGCTTCCATTATACCAAAAGCGTTTCCTTCTGGATCTTTGCAATACGTGAAATATCCAATGCCAGGAATTGCTTGTTTTGGCATCAGTATTTTGCCCCCGTTTTCTTCTACCTTTCTCATGAATTCATCTATAGAAGGGACGCCAATAGTGTTTATCGTATTTTCATTCTTCAATTCTTCATCGTCGCTTCTTTTTCTTAGGGCTCCATCAATACCAGGTTCACTTTTTTTACCGGTTTCGATAAGCCAATATTCCACAGGTCCCCATTTTTCAATTTTCCATCCAAATACTGTTTGATAAAATTTCTTGGCTTTTTCTGGATTATCCACACTAATCTCAAAATGTATTACTCTTGACATTTTTTCGTCTCCAAATCAATAAATAAACTCGAGTAATTAAATTAACCTGTGCGTGGGATGGATTTGAAACTGATGAAATAAAATACGCGAAAATAAATACGCACGATCGGGGGAGTCAACACGCGAGTAGAGGTTCAACAAGTAAAAGGAATAACTTTTGTGGGAAAGGGGGAGTCGAACCACTGGGTGGTCATGGATAGCCTTGCTAAATTTGGAGGGACCGAAGCTGGAACCAGACCGATAGAACTCGTTTTGATAGCTCTTGGTGGGTGTACTGGGATGGATGTGGCATCGGCTTTGGAAAAGATGCGCGTTCGTTACAGGGATTTTAAGATAACCATCAATGGCGAGACAACGGAAAAATATCCTAAAAGATTCACGAAGATCCACGTGAAATATTCGATATACGGAGATGTGCCGGAAGAAAAACTGAAAAGGACTATAGAGCTTTCACAGACCAAGTATTGCTCGGTCGCGGAAATTCTTAGAAAGTCAGCTGAACTAACCTATGAATATGAAATACTGAAAGAATAGGTATCACTATAATCGCAAAAAAGTTCCCATTGCTATGGATAGGCAAATTAGAGCTATCCCGAAAATGAGTATGAGCACGCCTTGCTTCCACTGAGCTCTTCGATATTCGAGAAAAATCTCAACTTGCTTATCCGGGTCTCTTGTCGAATGTCCATACCACTCTCTGAAAGTAGGTTTAGAGAAGCCTGCCGCGATGAAGCCCCCAATCCCCGCTATCAACGCACCAAAGATGAAAAGTGAGTCGACGAACAGTCTCGTCTTACCGTATTCCGCGCCCGCCCTCAAGATCGAAGCTGTGAAGATGATTATAACGATTGCGATAAAAGCGATGATTCCGTAACCTAGAGTTCTCATCAAAAACCACCTATAGACCATGTTCCCTCACGAGGGCCACTTGAATCACCTTCTTTGCCATTTATCAATACAATTCGAAATGAGGTAATAAAAACGAGGTCCCACTCCTACCTTGACTGACGCCTGCTATGAGAAATCAGGCCATTTCAAGGTATCTTGGCGTGCGTTTTTCCCCGTTATTTTTGGACTCTCGGTCCAGGAAGGCTGAAACCACTTTGGCAAAGTCTTCGGGCGGAGCGGACTTTAACTCTCTCTCACGAGAACGATTAAACCTCCTCCTCAGCATTTACCAACCTCCTCTTCCTCCTCCAATAACAATCAATCTATTTTTCCAGTTATAAAGCTAAGCGGTTAACGCTATTTTCGGCGATCGAGGCGTATTTTGTATCATAGAATAGTTGTTTTTAAGTTTAACAAAAGGAGGTGTTTAAGGGAAAAACACATATTCAATTTATTATCATAAATCCACATTTTTCTATATGGGCTTGACAATATGGTGAGCGTAATAAATAATTTTGCTAGATCGGCCAATTACAACATTAATTGGCGCCGCAGAGGTAAGGTAGAGATTCTTGCTGACGTTCTGAATGCAGCTAGGGGTGGAGCCAGGAGCACTCACATCATGTACAAGGCGAACCTCAATTTCCATCAGAGGAAGAAATACTTAACAGAGGCCATCAATTCCGGGCTAGTGGGGGTCAGGGTGAACTCGCCGTTGATGTACGTGACAACGGAGAAGGGGCACAAATGGCTTGATGATTACAAGAAGCTTCTAAAAAGTTCTGGCGCATTCTCCACATAAAACCACTAGGAATCTAGCTTCAGGCGGGTGCAAAGGGATTTGAGGACAGTTTTACAAACGCATGAAAAATCGGGCGAGAGTTTTAACCACGTTGAGCAAGCGAAGAATTACTTTTTTTAAAATATTTTTAATGGGTTTCCAGCAGAACTCAATCAATCCTAGTTCATTGGATTCAGCTTGTTTTGATTGGAACTTTGGAAATGGTAGCGGGGAGTGGAACTTCAGGGATGAGCTTGTGCCAATCCCTTTTGAACCACTGACCTCCGGGTCTCGCAGGAGCGCCAAACCCATGGGCTTAACACCCTTATGAGCTTCGCCCGCGTTTTTAACGCGTCCGGCGGGCACTCCTAACTGCCCTACCCTTGCAGGCGTAATCCGCTCGCTGCGGTAGTGTCTGACCCCGCTACCGGTACAGGTCTCTGCTGCGCTGGCTTTAATGCTTTGCGCAGGATTCCACCCAAAATTGCGCCAAGACCGACGAAAAGGCCGTAAAAGATCGCAGAAAAGAATGTCCCAAAAATAAGCAATTCTAACAACTGCCCGTTGCTGATCGAGTAACCAAAGTCGCTAGTGACATAATTTGCTGCTACGTCTCTAATCAAAAACGCGGTGATGGTAAAATTCAGCAGCATTAATAGCATTGCAATGAGAACTCCTAGGCGCAAATGCCTGATAAACCCGCTGACCCTGCCAGCGTACATGTAACCAGCAATTGCTCCCGCCACTATTAAGCCGAAGAGGGGGCCTGCCAATAAAGGCAAGACGATCACAAACAAGAACCCAATTATCAAAGGTTTGAG
>Ga0315268_10003689_pt1 | contig 16759 bp, 15 predicted proteins | sample C1_top_MG_FD_204535 | JGI IMG/M metagenome (GOLD analysis project Ga0315268, IMG submission 204535) | Sediment microbial communities from Yellowstone Lake, YNP, Wyoming, USA - C1_top | ecosystem: Environmental > Aquatic > Freshwater > Lake > Sediment | place: USA: Wyoming | collected 2017-08-01
TTGTCGGGGGGCAACAGCTCACCCCGCGTGAATCAAAACTGGGTCTCCAACACGCGAGGTCCTGTCGGCCCGAGGCTGCCACCGCTTGGCTCGATGGTCACGCCGAGCCCAACGAAATTCGAAAGCGGCTGCGGTAAAGTCATCAGAGCAGATACAAATGACTGGCCCGGCTCAGGCCTGAACAAACCGCCGCTCACTCGCTTGCCGTCTGGCTGGAACAACCAGATTTGATAGGTGCGCGATGCGTCGAGCGGTTCCAGTCCCCATGCGAACAGGACGCCCGAACGAAGCTCCGAGTTGAGCACAAGCGTCCCCGTGCCTTGGCCGCTTACGGCGAAGGTGCGGCTTTCGGGATAGGCCACGAGCGATAATGCCTTTTGACTGGCGTCCAATTGCGCCACGACTGCGGCTTGTTGGCGCTGTAAAGCGCCGAGTTGCGCCAACGTCGAAACATTCAAGGCAAGCAATACCACCAGCGCCAATCCCATCGCCCACTGCCAGACACCTTGCAAACGCCAGGAACGGCGCACGGGCACAGTGCGTGCTTTTTCATTTGCCAGGGAAGCAATCAACCTGGCCCGGACGCGCGGCAGCGGAGACCGATGCGGCATGGCATACAAAAAGCCCTCGCTCACCGCCTGGTATTTTTCCAGCTCGGTCCGGCAATCGGCGCAGATGCGCAGATGCCGTTCCAGCAAGCTGGCCTCGTCCGGGTCAAGCGCCTCCAGGGCATAGCTCGGCAATAGTTCACGAAACGGCCGACATTCCTCGTTCGTCATCACAACACCACGCATGTACCTGTCAACTTGCTATACGCTAAACTAACCCGATTTGGATTTTACTACGAGAGCTTATTCTTCGCGTTCCAACCACTGCTGGCGCAATTGCTCCATGCCCATCCTCAGCCGCGTCTTGACAGTGCCAACCGGCCAGCCCAGGTGTTCGGCAATCTGGCTGTGGCTCATGCCGTGATAGTAAGCCAGTTCGATGACCTGGCGCTGCTCCAGCGGCAAAGCGCGCACAGCAAAATACAGACTGCGCCAGCGGGCTTCGTCGGAAACTGACCGCTCGTCGGGGAGTTCGGCCCAGTTCTCTTCCGGGTCCTGGTCATCGGACAGCGCAGGACGCCGACGGTCGAGGCGCAGGCGGTCAATCGCGGCGTGCCGGGTGATGGAAAGCAGCCAGGTGGAAAATGAGCCGCGACTGGCAAGGTAGCTGCCGGCGCGCGACCAAAGCTTGACAAAGACATCCTGCGTGATTTCTTCTGCCGACATCGGGTCGCCCAAAACACGCAACGCCAGCGCGTACACGCGGCTGGCGTGACGGTCATAGAGGGTCAACAGAGCTTGTTGCTCTCCATTGACCACGCGTTCAACCAGTTGGTCGTCGGGCACGTCCATCACGTTAAAGCTCCATGTCAACTCGTCTCCATTATACCAGCGTTGACCAATGCCGCAGCAAATCAGGTTCTTTTCAGCTCGAGATTGCCGCCACAGTTGGGGCATTGCGTGAGCGCCTGCTTGACCGGGAATTGCGCGCCGCAATACGGGCAACGCCGCTCGACTTTTGCTTCTTTGAGATTGGGAAAGACGTACACGCGCCGGTCGTCACGCTGTTCCGGCACGGCTTCTCTGCGTGATTCAAGAATCTCCAACGCCTGTTGAACATTGGCCGCCGGAGCGGAGAGACCTGACACCGCTTCCGCCGCCGTCGTCTCGAACTTGCCTTGCAGGCGCACCATCTCGACGATGCGGTCGGCCAATCGCTTAGGCTCAATGTCGCCCAGCCGGCGATAGGTCATGCCGGCCCAGGCTGCGCCCGCCCCGCCGATGACGATGAGAAGCGCCGCCAGGATAAATCGAATGGCCGTTTTTTCGGTTGCCGCGGCCGAGGCGCACAGAAACAACAACCCCAGGCCCAACATCGCCGCTCCAACGAACAACACGATCAGCGCAACTGCTTTGTTCATAGCTCATCCCCTGATCTGGAGCGCAGGCTTTTGCAAGTCGGCGCTTCAACTTGTTGAAACTTGCGCAGCGAAAATAGCCTCTGCGTCAACCGGCCAAGCGCGGTCTGATGACGAACAGGTACAGGTAGGCGGCGATGACGGCAACTTGAACACAAACCACGAGCCAAAACTTTTTCCTAAAGCTCTCTTTGATGGTCTTGTGATGAGCGACCTGCATGGCAGCCAGTGCGCCGAGCGTGCCGCCCGCAAAGGCCACCGCCAGCAGAACCCTCTCGGGCACACGCATCCAGCTCGAACCGGCAATTGCCTTGTCATAGACGTACATCAAGACTGTCACTCCCGTCACAGCAATCAGCCAGGCTGCCAGAGCATCCGACACAAGATACCACCACAGCGCAAACGCCAGAGCCATGCTCAATCCGAACGCCAGCACACTGTAGCGGATCAGCGGCCTGGCCCACCACGACTCGCGTTCGCTCTTTTTTCGAGCGCGGCAACCTTCGCACCGTTTAGGCGGCCCCCAGCCGCGCTCCTTGTAAAAGCGTTGATCGCGCTCAGTCCACGCAAAGCTGCGCCCGCACTCGACGCATTGAATGGTCACATCGCTCATGCTGCACCTTTCCAATCTTTGGTGGCAGCCTGAAGCGAACGGCTCAACGAGTCAAACATCCCCGCAATGGCTTTTTCGGCGAGCGGGCCATTGACCTCTGCGTCAAACAGCTTGATGAAATCGGCGGGATGCTGAACCATCGCCTGTTCATCCTTCAACTTGTTGCGCAACTCGTCCCATTGCTGGTGAAACTGGGTCACGCCATCGTCCACGTTCACGCTGACAGGCTTGAGATAAGCCGAGTGCATACTCTGCTCTTTGATGAGCGCATCCACGCTTTGACCGACGCTTTGCAAGCCATCGCTTACGCCCTTGAAGAGCGCGATGAATCCGGCGACTTTGCCCAGACCCTCCTCGTAGGTGTCCGTGGAAATATTGAGCTTGACCATCTGGTTGATCTCGTCAATCAGCGGGCTGCCATCCGCCGGCAATGGCGTCTTCCAGTTATCAAACACGTAAAAAGTTGCGCGGTGCAGCGCCAACTGTTCTCGATTGGCATCGTCGTTCAACTGCGACAGCTCTTCGCGAGCGCGAGCCGCGTCCACATTGGCCTGCTGCCATTGCTGTTGCAACTCGGACTCTTCCTTCGTATAGTCCGTCTTGGTCTTGGCCCATTCTTCCCGAACTCGCTTCAAAGACCCGGCGTTCTCTTCCATCCGGCCCAGCAACTTGTGCCGCTTGCGATCCAGCTCATTGATCTTGAAAAAGTTGATGAACACCGTCAGGCAGCCCGACAATCGCTTGATCTCGGCGTTGAGCTGATCCAGTTCCTTCTGCATCTGCGCGAGGTCGGCCTTGAGCTTTTCTTCCTCTGCGTTGAGGCGCGGATTGACCAGCTCGATGTCGGCGGTCGCCGTCTGCGCGCGCTTTAACAGATCGTCGGAGATTTGCTCGGCCTTGGGGACAATTTGCGAAAGCAATTCCTGGCGGCGCTTGTCGAGCGTCCCGCGCTCGGTCTTTGCGCGCCCGTCAATCGCTTTGCGCACATCCGAAGGCAAAGCGTTCAGGTCGAACGTCGCGCGCAAACTCAAATCATTCAAGGTCGTGTCGTGCATGTTCTTGTTGACCGCGTGCGCGCTGGTGAACTGAAGCTGCACTTCACTTACCTCTTGCGCTACCGCGCCCACTTTGCCGCGTGCATCGGCGAGAAACTTGTCCAGTTGATCGAGTGACATGCGTTGGGACATGGATGCCTCCGGATTGCGTAATGCGTGAGACGTGAAACGTCAGACTCGTGCAGCCTGCCTCGTGCATCTTGCACGCGCTATTTGACTCCGATACCTTTGACCTGGCCGAATACGCGGCGCTTGACGCGCCAGAGCGCATCGGCCCAGGGAGCCGCCGGCTGCAAATGATCGGCGATTTCGGCAAACGTCTTTTGCTCATCCCAGTAAAGCGGGCACGCGCCGCAACACAACTCGGCATATTCGCACGCCTGGCAGCCCGGCGGCAGAAACTCTTTCTCACGCCAATAGCGGGCCGCGCGGCGATTCCACACGGCTTCAAAATCTTCTAGCAATAGATTGCCCACGCCCCGCTCAAAGCTGGAGCACGGCAGCACGCCGCCGTCGGGCGCAATCGAAAGCAGGCCGTCCGCCGCCGAGCACGACGGACTGCCCAGCCCGTAGGCTGCCGGATTGAACAGGCAAAACGGCACGGGGCTATACCAGATGAACCTCATTCCCTTGTCTTCGGCGTGCTGTTTCAGATCGAGCACCAGCGGGCCAATGCCGGCATAGCCGATGTCGGGCTGACCGACCGCATCGCCCGTGCGGATGACCATGTTCATCGAAAGATGTTCCGAGCCGAGGCCAGCCACAAGGTCAATCAAGCTGTGCAGCGCCTCTCGATTGTGCTGGTTGATCGTCGTGTTGGTGTGAACACGAATGCCAGCTTCGCGCAAATTGCGAATGCCCTGCACCGTCCGCTCGAACGCCCCTGCCCTGCCGACGACGAGATCGTGCGTGGCCGCGTTGCCTGCCTCTAGGCTCACCTGCGCGCTATCGAGTCTGGCCTGCGCAAGCTGAGCGACCAACTCGGTTTTGGCGCACCGAATCCCGTTCGTGATGAGGTTCATCCACAGCCCGCGCGAGTGGCCGTAGGCGACAAGTTCGGGCAGGTCGCGGCGCAGCGTCGGCTCGCCGCCCGTGAAGGAAAGGCTGGGCACGTGCGCCTGATCCACGATCTTGCCCATTACTGCTTTGACTTCTGCTGTCGTCATCGCCGGAACCTTGCGGCCACGATCAGGCGCGCTGGCGTAACAAAACGTGCAGCGATTCTGGCAGCGATACGTCAACGCGATTTCGGCCAGCACAGGAAACTTGCGCGCGTGCGATCCGAATGGCGTGGTCTTGACAGCGGGCGCACAGCCCGGTTGGTTCGAAAGCAACACGCTCAGGCTGCGCAAGAGCGATTCGAGGTCGGCCTCGACGCGGTCTGGCTCGATGCGGTAACGTCCAGCGACCTGCGAGATGACGGCCTGCACGTCCACGGTTTTCGCCGAGTACAGCGCGTGCAGCATCTCAGCCGCCGTCGGATTAAGGTGATGCACCTTGTTCGGGCGCAAAATCAGCACGCCGTCCTCGGGCCGCACATAGAGGTAGCGGCGCGTACTCGATACAAATTGCTCGGCAAAAGACTGAAGAGAATCCATGTTGTCACTCATTCTCGCTCGAAAACTGAACCGCAGGCAATGTAAAATAAAACACGCTCCCCCTGCCCGGCACGCCTTCGCTTTCGACGCCTACCTCTCCACCCATCTTGTCCACAATCTGTCGCACGATAGCCAATCCCAATCCATGACCTGTGGCGCGCGCCTGGTCGAGCCGTTCGAACGAATTGAACACGCGAGCCTGTGCCTCTGCAGGAATTCCGTCGCCATTGTCGCGTACCCAGAAGCGCGCTGTTCCATTCGACCGTGGCGCGGCGCCCAGCTCCACGCGAGGCGGTTGCCCGCCATACTTGATGGCATTGTTGAGGTAGTTCACCCACACTTCTTCGACCCAGGGCGCGTAGCCCAACGCCACCGGCCACGCGGAAGCATCCGGAAGGCTGACCTCGGCCCGGTAGTCTTCAATCATGCGATTCAGGCGATGCCGGGCTTCGGCGACGACGGCGGCCATGTCCAAAGGCTCCATGGCTACCTGCGCCTTGCGCAAGCCGGCCAGGATCATCAACTCTTCAATGATCCTGTCCATCTTGGCGCCGACTTTCGACATAGCCTCTGCCGATCGGCGCACTTCACCCGGAGATAAAGTATCTGCGTACTCTCTCATCGTTTCGGCATAGCCAACCATAATCCCCAATGGGCTTTTGAGGTCGTGCGCTGCCGTTTCACCAAATGTATCGAGTTCTCGATTGCGCGCTTGCAGCTCGACGTTCGAACGGCGCAATGCCTCTTCCGCCTGCTTGCGTTCGGTGATGTCTTCGGCGATGGCCGTTGCGCGGTAGAGTTCGCCGGCCTTGTTCTCGATCAGAAAGGTTCTCCCCCAAATCCAGCGCAGGCTGCCATCTGGGCGAATGATGCGATATTCTTGATTGAATGGGACTCCCTCGTATTGCTTCTTGATCGCCTCCATGAGGCGCGGCTTGTCGTCGGGATGAACAGCATCCAGGAAGGAAGTCGGGTTTTGATAGAGGCTGTCGCAAGTGCGGCCCCAGATTTCTTCATAAGCAGGATTGACGTACAGGACTTTTAGCGTCTTGGCATCTCGCAACCAGACCGCCTCTCGCATGGACGAAGTGATCTGGCGCATTTGTTCTTCACTCTCTCTGAGCGCAAACTCGGCTCGTTTGCGCTCGGTGATGTCGCGCCAGACAATCAACCGGCCCGATAAGCGATTCTGCGCATCCGTCAAGGGTGAAATCCGCAGGTCATAATAGCGTTGCGCCTCGCCTTCACCCAGACTGATCTCAGCCTGTGCCGCCGTCTTGTCTCGGAAGCGATCAACCAGGTCTCGCCACAGGCCCAGGACTTGCTCCACTGGCCGGCCTCTGGCGCTGGCGAGTGATACACCGAGAATATCCTGGGCCGCCCGGTTGAGGTCAACAATCTGGTCGTGCTCGTCCAGCACCAGCATCCCGTCGGTCATGCTTTCGATGAGCAGATGGCGCGCCAATGCGCCCGGCGCAGTGTGACGACGCCAGAGGTAGACCAGCGCTATCGCAGCGGCGATGACGGCGAGAAAAGCTAGAAGGATGGATAATGTATATTGCATGAACAAAACCGCGAAAGTCACTCGGCCTCCGGCCGGTCATTCCTAGCGAAGCGAGGAATCTCTATTGCACGACTGAGATTCCACACCGCAAAGAACGCGGCTCGGAATGACAAAAGCAAGTTTTGTGGCATTGCGTCTTTAACAATCATTCCCACTCTCTAATCCCCAATACCTAAAAACTGGAAACGCACGCGCTGTGGCACGCGCTGTGGCAGGCCGAGTGACAATCACACGCGCTGTGGCAGGCTGAGTGGCAATTGCTGTGGACGCACGCGCTGTGGCACGCATCATGCACGCACGCGCTGTGGCAGGCCGAGTGGCACGCACTGTGACACGCATCGTAACCTTGCGCTTGGGCGGGCTGAGGCGTCTGCACTCCAAACAGCTTGTCCACAAAGCTCGTGGTCGAAGCGGACAGGTTCTCCATCTTGGTCGCCACACTAGACGACACGCCTTCCAACATGCCTGCCGCCTGGTCTGCCGCCGTCACGATGGGCGAGCCAACCAGTCCCCCACCCGCGGGCGCGGCCAATGTTCCTCCACCGCTCGGCACAGTCGTCGGGTGATAGCGATCCGAAAGCAGAATCCACATCCACGCATCGCCCATCGTCGGGCGCTGAGGATAAGGCGTGCGCTCCCACGTATCCCACGCCTGATCGGCCCGCTCGGCGTAGGTCTGGCGCGTTTTCTTCATGTCGGCGTTCCACACCTTGGGCTGCATCCGCGCCGAGATGAGGCTCATGACCTTGTCAATCGTTTCTTTAGAAAGCGTGCCGTCTTCGGCAATGCCTCCGATTAGCGCCTTCTCGTAATCTTCTGTCGCCGCATCCGCCTTGACCACCGCCAACTGCAGCGGCTTGCGGTTGACCATCTCGACCGCGCCTTTGCTAGCCAAACCTGCCAGCACCAACGTCAGCGCTTTGCTCGTGTTGCCGATGAGGAGCGCCGCCTCGATGGCGTTCAGGTCGGGCACCTGGCCTTCCTTCTCGAACGTTTCGACCTCGATTTCCGGCGCTTGATACACGGGCGCTTTCACCGGCGCAGCGCGTCGCACAAAGACGACAAACACTCCCAGCGCCGCGAGCAAGCCGCCGCATCCAAACAGCGACAACACGGCGAGCAGTCTCGCCGTTCGAGTCTGCTGCTCGTCGGGCGGCGGCGTAGGCTCAGTCGGCGCCATCGCGGTCTGACGAGGCGCTGGTGTGGGAATAGCGGCAAAGAATCGCGCGGGCACGTAAAAGCGCGGGACCATGTGATAGTTCGCCGGAGCATTATTCTTGGAGATGAAAATCGAAAGATAGACCTTGCCCTGGTCAGGCGTGGGGTAATATACCCAGCGGTCAAAAGAATCAATGTTCGCTTGCTCCGAGACCAGGCCGGCTTGATTCACAACCGCATCGGTCACCTGCTCCGGCTGAGTGATATTGGACGGCAGCTCGACCGGTAAGATAAAGCGCACGATCTCTTCGCCGATGGGCAGGTTCCATTGCACCGGCGCCCACGTCACCACACGGAACGGCTGCCCCTTGATCGTCGTCGAGTCGAGCGGCGTGGGCACATCGTAGCGAATCGTCACCGTGTACATCTGCCCGACCTGGGTCGAAAAGCCAAAGGGCACCATGTAGAATCCGCCGCCCTTGCTGGAAAGCGAAAGCTTGCCACGTTTGCCATCGCTGCCTTCGATGTCGGCATTGCGAATCACGTGTCCAGCGTCGAGCGGCCCCAGCGTGGTGATCTGACTGCGGCTTTCTGTCTCGTGGAAGGTGAGCTTGTACGTGATGCCCAGACTGCCGTCGCTTTTCACCGCCACCTGGTTGTCAATCTGTGTCAGGTCAGGCGGACCCGCCGCATAGACGGGATCAATCGCGGGGAGCAACAGGAGTGCGAGGACAAAAGTGACCAGCAGAATGCGAACCAGAGGTTTCATAACGCCCTCCTTCGATGAGCCTGCACGATATTCAATCCATCAACGACAAGTAGGCGTCGTTCAAGTATAGATTGTAATCCGACTTGCGAGGATGTCAATTCGGGCGGAGCGCATTCAACGCGTACCGCCCGGTGACGGCCAGCAGAACGACAGCGCCGCCGAGCACAGCATATTGGCCGGGCGCTTCGCCGATCACGAGGAACACCCAGACGGGATTGAGGAGCGGCTCGACGACGGGAATCAATGCAGCTTCGAGCGCCGTGATGCGCTTGATCGCTGTCGCATAAAGCACATACGAAAGGCCCAACTGAAACACACCGAGGAGCACCAGGCCAACCCAACTCGAAAGGTTCGGCGTCCCCTGAAACATAAATGGCAGGCCGATGAACGCAGTGAGAAGGTTGCCTAGCAAGACCGACTCTATCGGCGAGCCATCTTTTTGCTTGCGAAGCAACACGATCAAGCTGGCATACGTCACGCCGCTGGCGATAGAAGCGATGTTGCCCCATAATCCGCCTGCGTTCAGCCTGTCAAAAAAGAACAACGCCATACCGCTGATGACGATCGCAATCGTCGCCCAGTCGAGCCAGGTCACACGCTCGCGCAACAGCCACGCGCCGAGCAGCGCGGCATAGACCGGCGCGGTGTACTGGAGCAGAATCGCATTAGCCGCCGTTGTGAGCTTGGTAGCCAGCACGAACAGGATGACCGTCGCCGTGTAAGCAATTGCTGCACCCACCTGCGGCAACGACCAGGTGAACTGCGGCTTGCGGATGAACGCAAGCAAGACAAGTGAGGCAATCGCGCTTCGCGCGCCGGAAATCGCCAACGGGTTCCACACCACCAGCTTGATGAGCAACCCGCCCAGGCTCCACAGGATACCGGCGAGCAAAGCCATGCCTACAGCTCGATAATGGAGGTTGGGTTTATTCACCGAAAAGATATGAACGTGTCAACACACCTCGCGATTCTATTTGGTCGCGTATAGCCTCTTGTACATCTCATAGTTCTCGCTGATGCGCCGAATGTAAAGCTGCGTCTCGCCGAACGACACCGTCTCGTAGAACAAGTCAGGGTCGCCGCCGGAGGCCGCCTGCCAGCGCGCCGCATTGCCGGGGCCGCCGTTGTACGCGGCGAGCGCGGCATAGAGGTCATCATCCAGTCCATCGCGCTGGCGAGCGAAATAGTACGCGCCGAACTTGACGCTGATATAGGGCTTGTAAAGATCGGTGCGCGAATAGTTCGGCCAGTCGAGCGCAGCGGCGATTCCCTGCCCGGTCGAGGGAATGATCTGCATCAATCCGTGCGCGGCTGCCGACGAATACGAGAGGCTTTCGAACAAGCTTTCCTGCCGGATGATGGAAAAGATGATCAACGGGTCAAGCCCGCGCGACTGCGCCTCCGGCACGACGAGGTCCGCATAATAAGTGGGATAATCAAGTCGCGCCAGGAATGGCGGCGCATCCGTGACGCGCGCGTCCACTTGACGGATCACCGCGTCAGCAGCCGCGATCGAATGGCGATACATGCCCATGTCGCGGAACACGATTGCCAGTTGAAACAGCGCGACAGTGTCATTTTGATACGCGCGGCGAAGCGCATCAAATTCAGTTGAGGCTTCCGATTGCAGCCCCAACTTGTTCAACTCTATTCCGCGTTGGTACGTCACGTTGGCAGCCAGGTCCGGGCGCAGGCTGCGCAGTTGCGCTGTGTCGGTGATGTCGAGTCGAGCCGCTAGCCACGCTTCGGCCTCGGCGCGTTGTGCGGCCTCATCAAAAGTGAGCGTGGGCGAGACAGGCCGCAATGGCATCGCATCGCCGCGCAACAGTTCCGCTGCGCGCACGCTGTAATAACTTGTCGGATTGAACGCCGCCGCCTGCGAGAAAAAAGTCGTCGCCGTGATCGTCTGATCAGCGGCCTGCGCCAGCTTGCCCTGCCACAACAGCGCAGGCGCGTTCCAATCCGAGGCCGGATAGTTGCCCGAAAGCGTTTGCCACGCTTCAAGCGCAGCCCTGTCATTGTCGGCAATGTGATCCATCAGTCCCGCGCGCCAGAGCGACTCTGGCGCATCCGAACGACCGGGATATTTCGTTGCAAACTCGCGATACACGCTGGCTGCGGTGGCATAGTCCTTCGTGGTAGCGTATGTCTTGGCCTTTTGCGCCCAGGCCGAATCCCACACAGAAGCGTTAGAGAAATCCTGGATGATGAGATTGAATTGCCGCAAAGCGTCCGCCGTTTCGTTTTGCGCACGAAAAGTCAGCCCTGCCCAGTAGCGCGATTCGGCCACGCGGTGACCGGCCTGGATCGAGCGCGTGAACGCCGCCAGCGCCGGGTCATACTTGTCCGCGCAGTAATCCACCAGCCCGCGCTCAAATTCGTCCACGGGCACATCGGCGTTCACCAGCGCAACCAGCGCATCGTAAGCATAGTTCGAGTAGTAGGGGCACGCAAGCTGATTGCCGGCGACGGCGGCATATTCGTCCACCATCTCAAGCTGTCGTTCGTGCGCTTGTTTGGTTTGCCCTGCTGCGTCAAGCGCCTGCACCGCGAGTGACTGGATATACAGGCGATAACTGGTGAATTGCGAGACGGCCAGAATCGCATCGTACTGCGCCATGGCGGAAGCCGGATCGTTGGCATCGAGAAAAGTGCCTGCCATCTTTTCACGCAAGTCAAGCGCGATGCTCGACGGCGCAGCCAGCGCGGCACGATACGCCTCGATGGCATCCTGTGGTTTTTTGTCCGCGCGCAGCGCATCACCGATGCGTTCATTCACATAAGCGGAGAGCAAATTGCCGCGCAGTTTTTGGTACTGGCGATACGCCTCGACTGCGCCCACATAGTCGCCCCTGTCCGACCGCGCCTCGCCCAGCAAAAACCACGCATCGGCTTCGCGCGGGTCGCCCGGAAAGCTGGCGACAAATGCGCGCAACGCATCCATGGCCATGGCGTCGCCCGCCCGGAGCTTGACCACCGCCGCGCCAAACTGCGCCGCGCGAGTCTCCTCGGTGGAAGCGGTGTCGCTCAGAACCGCTGTGTACTCTTGCTCGGCAGCGTCATAGTCGCCATTGAACGCGGCGTGTTCGGCGCGAGTGAGACGCACAGCCGGCAGCGGCGTGGGCGTGGGCGTCGGCGTCGAGGTCGCCGTGGGAGTAGGCGTGCTGGTCGGCGTGTCGGTCGGTTCGACCGTTCGTGTTGCGACGATGCGCGTGATCGCTCCACCCGATGGGTCGCTCCGGGGCGTGGCATCCTGTGGTGATGATGACAAGCTGCACGCGAGTGCGGCGGCCATCAGCAGACTGACGCCGACCAGCGCATACACACGTGGAGTAAACATCGAACGTATTTGATTCACAAAAGGATTTCTGCCCCATCACGTGGGTAGCTTGATCGTACACGACTATACCACGCTTACGATGACAGAACAAACCGCATTCACTACCATCTCCCACCGCTCGCTTTACGAACACCCGGCGGCTTGACCGCTGGTTTCCGAAACTGGCAACTTGCTGTATCATTCATTCGTGTCGCTTGCAACCTGGGGCATGTCGTTCAATCAAGTCAAAGTCGAATTGGAGAAGCATCCAAGTGAATATCTGGCTTTTCGATTTGGATAGTGTGCTGATTTACCCTGGCGGATACCGCGCTGCATTTATGGCGACGGTGAATCATTTTAGCCGGGCGATGGGCCTGGGCGAAGGGCTGCTCGACGATTCGACCAGCGAGATGTTCGAGGCATGCGACATTACCAGCGAATGGGATTCGAGCGCGATTTGTGTAGCGGTGCTCGTCGAAGAGATCTGGCGCGCCGAGCCGAGCCTGAGGCTTCCACGTGATTTGGATGCGGCGCTGTCCGCCATTCGTGACCGTGCGCCGCAACGTCCACGCGCCGATTTTTCTGTATGGGCGGTCCGGATCAGACAGGCAGTGGCAGGCCAGCAGCTTCCACCAGATGCAGCACTGAACTTGTTGCTGGAGGATGCCAAGCAGTCGCCTTCTCCGAACGGACGGCTGGTCGAGCTGAGGACTTGCCTGCGCGCTCTGCTGGACCACACACGCGATTTTTCTCGCGCGCCGGCGATGCGGGTTTTTCAGCATTACACGCTGGGCAGCGACGGCTTTGCCCGGCACTATGGCATCTCGCCGTCTTTCAATACACCCTCGCTGCTCCGCGAGTTGGACCAGCCTGCGCTCAAGCCCGCCTGGCGTGAACGTTTGTTAGAGTTGACCGCTCGCCGCGAGATTCATCCGGTGATTTACACCGCGCGCCCGTGCTGGCCTCGTTCGCTGCCGGGCCGCCAGGACGATTTTGCGCCTGAAGCCGAAATCGCAACCGAGTTGGTCGGCCTATCCGGTTTGCCGCTGCTGGGGTTCGGACACGTGTCGTGGTTGGCAGCTCAGCGCAACCACCACCTGGATCACTTTGTCAAGCCTTCGCCAGTTCACGCACTGGCTGCAATCGGGCTGGCTATCGGCGGCGGCGAGCGCGCCGCGTTGAACGCGGCGCGCGAGCTGGTCGAGGAGGATCATCTCGATTCGCCACTGGACTCTTTGCGAGGTCGGCGTGTGGACATTCACGTGTTCGAAGATTCGGCGGGCGGGATTCGCGGCGTGATGGAGGCAGCCCGGCAATTGCAGCAGGCCGGCGTACAGGCGCGAGTGAGCGCCTCGGGCATCGCCGCGAGTCGTGACAAGCGCGAGGTGCTGGAAGCTTTGGATATTCCGACTTTTGTAGACGTGAACATGGCGCTAAAGGCAGCATTGAACCCACATTCGATGTAGCGCTTGAGTAAAACTTTCGCGCATGAAAAAGACTCCAACAAATGTCGCCCTTTGAACCGCAGCCGGCTTCACCGCTGGCAGCCTTTGCCCTAAACCTTGTCATTTTTGACAAGGGAGGCACGCTGGTTGATTTCCGTGCGATGTGGGGCAAGTGGGCGATCGAACTGGCACGACAGTTGGAAGCCAGCCTTGGCTCATCCATTGCCAGCCGGTGGCTTGAAGCGCTCAAGTTTGATCCTCACTCTGGCTGGATTGATCCCATCGGGCCGCTTGCCGTGCTACCTCTGGCGAGCCTGCGCGTCTTTACAGTGGACGTGTTGATCCAGACTGGTTTGCCTGAGCGAGTTGCAAAAGCCACGGTGGCCACCATCTGGCACGCGCCTGACCCGCTAACATCAGCTCAACCTCTCACCGACTTGCCCACCTTGTTCATGTCGCTGCGCGGTCGCGGTGCAAAAATCGCCATTGCGACTATGGACGAACGCGCCTCCAGCGAAGCGCAATTGACTTTATTGGGCGTGGCGTCACTGGTGGATGCGTTGGTCTGCGCCGATGTCGGCTTGCCGGCCAAACCCGCGCCGGACATGGTATGGGCCGTCTGCCGGATGACCGGCGTGGCTCCCGCGCAAGCCGCCGTCGTGGGAGACTCGATCACAGACATGCAAATGGGCCGGAGCGCCGGAGCCGGCCTGGTCATCGGAGTGTTATCCGGCGTGAGCCCGGCCGAGCTGCTGGCTCCACACGCCGACGTGCTGCTCCAGTCCGTAGCCGACCTGATTTGACCCATACCTACAGAGCAACGACATGAGTCTACCCGTCATCAGTATCGTTCTATGCTCTACCTTCATGCACGCCGGTTGGAATTTGCTCGCTCGCTACGGCCGGTCCGAAGGGACTTTTTACGAAAAGATGCTCATCGCTATCACACTGATGGGTCTGGCGCCCGCGACTTGGAGCGAGGTTCTCACCCGTTCTCTTTCACTCAAAGCCTGGGCCTGCGTGATCGGTTCTGGTTGCTGCGCCGGGTTGTATCTCTATTTTCTGGCGCGCGCTTTCCAGTCCTCAGACTTTACTGTAGTCTATCCTGTCGCCCGATCATTGCCTGTGATCTTTGTGGCTATCGGGGATGTGTTGCGGGGACGCTACCTGACCTGGATCGGTTGGTTGGGTATCCTGCTCGTAGCCGGCGGCTGCACGACTGTCCCGCTCCGCTCCTTGCGGGACTTTTCTCCGCGCAAATATCTGAACCTGTCCAGCCTGTGGATGCTGCTCGCCGCATTGGGGACAGTGGGCTACACGCTGCTCGACAAGGTTGCCGCCGAAGCTGTCAAGCCAGGGCTGGATTCGGCGATCCGCTACGGCTATTTTTATTTCGCGATCTCTCTTGTGCCCTATGTCGTCTTGTTGCGAGTTTTCAAGATTGCCGATCAACGCCCTGATCCTTCGGCCTGGCGGTTTGCCGTCCCCGCTGCACTGCTGAGCTTTGGAGCCTACGGACTGATTCTCTGGGCATACCAACTCAATCCCTATGCCAGCTATATCGTCGCCTTCCGGCAATTCAGCATCGTCATCGGCGCTACAATGGCATTCATCATCTATAAGGAGCACGGCGTGGCTGTTCGCCTGGCCGGCGCTTCGCTGATCACGGCCGGCCTAGTCTCTATCGCGCTGTGGGGCAAGTAGGCTATGAGGATCAAGCCCGGCCCAATAACCCGGGCAAATCCGCGACGCTCTCGATCACATGGTCGGGCCGCACCGGCGCGCGATCGAGGTCAGCCCGCTGCGTGACGCCCGTCAGCACCAGAGCCGTTGTGATGCCCGCTTGATGGCCCATCGTGATGTCGCTTCCCAGGCTATCGCCAACCAAAAGACACTCACCGGCTGAACACCCCAAATACTCGAGCGCGGCCTCGACGACGAGCGGCGAGGGTTTGCCAGCCACCAGTTCGACCTTGCGCCGCGTGCATCCTTCAAGCGCGCCGATGACCGCGCCTGCGTCAGGAATCTCCCCGCCCGCCTGCGGCCAAATCGGGTCGGCGTTGGTGGCCCAAAAGCGCGCGCCTCGCTTCAACGCCTGAAAGCCAATGCCCAACTTGCGATAGTCGAACGTGCGGTCGCAACTGGCGATCACCACATCAATCTCTTCAGGCTCTTCGCTCAGACAAAAGTGCGGCGCAAGCTGCTCGATGAGCGGCGGATCGCTGATGGGGAACACGACGGCGTTCGGCATCACGCGGCGGAGGTGACGAATGAGCACGAGCGGCGCGTTGATGATCTCGTCGGCGCTGGCGGGCACGCCCAGTCCGGCGAGCTTGTCCACGTGCTCGGCCTGCGTCTCGATGGCGTTGGTGACAAAGACGAGCGGATGTCCTCGCTGGCGCAGCCACCCGATGGTCTCACGCGCACCAGGAATCAATCGTTCGCCACGATAGACCGTTCCATCCAGATCCAGGATGATGCCGGGCAGCTTGTCCACAGACTCTCCAAAGTCAATAGGAATTTCCTCTTCCACCCTCGCCCCACCCCCCAACCCCCTCCCCTCTCCCAAGTTTGGAAGAAGGGAGGGGGCAGGGGGAAAGGAGAGGGAACTCAACGGGGTGTCGCGCGTGCGACACCCCGCCAAACTTTTACTCCGTTGGGGCGAACCGATGTGTTCGCCCTGGCTCCAGGCCGACACGCAGGTCGGCCCCTACGTGTGCGGTTTTAGCGCGCGGCGAAATACTTGACCATCTGATCCACGTGCAGGACGCCATCGTATGCCAGCCCCTCGCCGCCCTGCTTCAGCTTGCCCTTTTCACCATCGGGGTCACCCAGGCAAGTCACGATGATGTCAGCCTCGTGGAGGTCTTCCTTTTCAGTGTACGGATTGGTCGTCGCCACCACGCACATCCCGGCGGCCTTGGCCGCCAGCACGCCGTTCCGCGAGTCTTCGATCACCAGGCACTCCGTGGGCTTCAACCCGGTCTTTTCCAGCGCCAGGTTATAGATTTCGGGATCGGGCTTCTTTTTCTTGACAATGTCGCCCGCTAGCACCAGGTCGAACTTGATGTCCTTGAGGATCTGGGTCGTCAACGTCTTGGCAGCTTCTTCATTGGACGTAGTGCACACGCCAATCTTGAGCTTCGCCGCCATCGCCTCCTGCATAAAGCGCTTGACGCCCGGGCGCAGCGGCAGCGCGCCGCTGGCGATCAGCTCGACGAACAGCGCGGTCTTGCGCTTGTGCAGCCGCTTGATGAGGTCTTCTTCCTCTT
>Ga0315268_10003690_pt1 | contig 16757 bp, 14 predicted proteins | sample C1_top_MG_FD_204535 | JGI IMG/M metagenome (GOLD analysis project Ga0315268, IMG submission 204535) | Sediment microbial communities from Yellowstone Lake, YNP, Wyoming, USA - C1_top | ecosystem: Environmental > Aquatic > Freshwater > Lake > Sediment | place: USA: Wyoming | collected 2017-08-01
GGATCTTCTCGGTGGACAAGCGGATCAGGTATGTCACGGTGACTGATAGCGAGTGCAAAATCCTGGCTGGAGGGATGCGACCTGGTGTCGCACCACTGGAACGAAGTGCTAAGGAGGCTGAGAAGATCGATCTTCAGGTATCGATCCTCGATGGCGTCATGCAGACGTGGGCTGAGTCTCTAGGGCAAGCGAGATTCGCGTTGATACGCCACGAGAAGGCCTACATGCTCACAGTTCCCTATGGCAACAACCACCTTGAGCTTTCGATCGATGCGAGTATGCCTATCGAGCAGATTGGCGGAGTAGTCGGTGCTGTTGAGGATGTTCTTCACCAGTAATTGGACCAAACCCAAGGTCGCTAAAGGATGAACTGAGAGAGAGACGGATTTGGAACGAAACGCCTTCCACGAAAGTCAAGAATTCGTGGCGATGTCGTGTCTGTTGGGAAAGGTATGCCGAGAGTCGAACTAGTGGTAACGAACTACAGGGCTGGAATCTATTTTCATTGTAAGCTGGAAGGCGTATGCCCAGCCTGCAAGTGCCCATGAGGTAGGCAGGAAGGGTACATTTACCCAACAAAGGGGCATTTGATAGTAATGTCAGTCGATGATCGTATCATGACGAGAATCCTGCGGGCAAGCACAATTGCTGTGGTGGGTCTATCCAAAGACCCTGCGAAACCCAGCCATGATGTCGCAAGCTACCTGCGATCTCATGGCTACCGAATCGTCCCTATCAATCCGACAATTAGCCAGTTTCTGGGCGAGAAAGCATACAAGTCGTTGCTCGACCTTCCTGAGGAACTCAAAGGTCAGATAGATGTCGTAGACATCTTCCGGCGGGCTGAGGATGTTCCTCCCATAGTTGAAGAAGCCATCGAGCTGCGCACGAATTACGGACATCCCACTGCTGTCTGGATGCAACTAGGAATACTGAATGAAGACGCGGCAGAGAGTGCACGAGCTGCGGGACTTGACGTCGTTATGGATCACTGCATGAAGATAGAACATAGCCGACTACAGCCCAAATAGGGTAGCACAATGCGCCTTAGGTAAGGGTTTGAATCACTACTTCCGCGTATCTTGCTCCAACATTTCAGCGAATCTCTCGAAGCGCTCGTGCACGTCGGACCCTATGGTCTTCTCCACCATCTCAAACTTCTCGCCTAGTTCCTTCTGATCCTCTGCGCTGAGCACCTTGTTGGTCATGGGAAAGAGAAGGTAATCCTCCTTCCAGATATGCCCAGGATACAGTTCAGTCAACGCCTTCAGCGTCTCGACCAGACTCTTCTTGGCAGAGGCTGTGTCCTTCGCATACGTCTCAGTAGCAGAGGCGAGGGTGCCCACGAGCGCTCGCCCCCTCTGATGTTCAGCTGTCAGTATTGCGATAGGGCATCCGCGAACCGGTACGCCTCTCTTCTCCAAGAGGGTGAAGAGGTGCGTCTCTTCCTTCGCATGATGACACTTGTCAGCAAAGGTTCGCATGAAATCCACAACTCTCTGGAGCTTCTCGGCGCCCACGATCTCACCCTGTTCGAGCCTTTCTGCTAACACAGCCATCGCGCCAACGACCTTCTGAATGAAATGATGCTCTTTCTCAAGGATCTCCGTCGGCATCTTGGAGTTCGGGCTCGTCTTCATGATGGAACGTCCTGCTTCTCGCGTCACGCTTCGGTTGAAGATCCTTAAAGTGTTTGTTCGGTGCCCATCCGCCAACAAGCCTCAGAACGCGCAAAACCCCGAATGCTTGTATCCCTGCAACCCTGCTTCTTCATTTACAGAGCGAAGCAGACAGCATCTCCTGTAGTGCTCTAGGGCAACGGCGTATTTGGACAGGGTGGCGTACACCCTATCTTTTCCGGCCTTTCCGAATGAGGTATTCATATCCACCAACAAACAAGTGCGGGGGTGGGATTCGCGCATCAATTTACCAGTATGATCTACCCCATATGCGATTTCGAGAAGACTACACGCTGAGGGTTCAAAATTCCAACGGATCGAGTTTCTCTCGGTGACTGAGCCATCGCCTCAGCAGTCGGTGCTACCTCGTTGTCAAGAAAGATGGTTCTTCCACTTCGTTTCTTGAACCTCGTGCTTGAGAAGACAAACAAATTCACGCTAACCACCGTGCAACTCTCGTTCGCCGATAATGCTTTGTGTCTCTCATTTCGGCATCGCGGTTACTTTGGCATCGAAGATGGGGCACACAGCAAGTCCTATTAATACCTCGACTGGCCAAGTGTCGCGCCCGAAGAACGGAGAGGTAAGCAACTGAGATGGCCATAACCAAAGTATTCTTCGCGACTGACGTACATGGATCTGAAAGGGTCTTCATGAAATTCCTCAATGTCAGGCTAGTCCACGAAGTGGACGTCATGGTCCTTGGCGGCGACATTACTGGCAAGTTGGTCGTTCCGCTGGTGAGAGGACCGGACGGTTCATACAAGACCCAATTCCTAGGCGGTCAATGGACGGCCAAGAACGAGGAGGAGTTGGCACAACTGGAGAAGAATATTCGGTACAACGGTTTCTACCCGTATCGCACAAATCCGGAGGAAGCAAGGGGACTCCAAGCCGATAAGGCAAAGGTGGACGAGCTCTTCTCGAAACTGATGGTTGAAACCTTGAAGAAATGGATCGGCCTCGCAGAGGAGCGACTGAAGAAGACGGGCATAAAGTGCTACATCTCACCCGGGAACGATGACAGGTTCGTCATAGACGAAGTCCTAGACAGCTCTGACTACGTCATCAATCCAGAGGGCCGGGTTGTCAGTATCAGCGACAAGTATGAGATGATAAGTTTGGGGTTCACCAATCCCACTCCTTGGAATACTGCGAGAGAATGCTCGGAGGAAGAGCTTGCCTCCAAGATAGAAGCCCAAGCATCTCAGGTCAAGAATATGGAAAATTGCATCTTCAACTTTCACGCGCCTCCGTACAACTCGAGTCTGGATACCGCCGCGAAACTTGATCCGACGCTGAAGCCAGTTTTCATCGGGGGTCATCCACAGATGATCCCTATAGGCAGCACTGCAGTTCGTGACGCGATAAACAAGTACCAACCGTTACTCGGGTTACATGGGCATGTTCACGAATCCAAGAGAGTCTCAAAGATGGGGCGAACGGTTTGCCTCAATCCTGGGAGTGACTATCAAGAGGGCATGCTGCGTGGATCTCTTATCATGCTGGGAGACAATAAGGTCCTAGATTACCTTCAGATTTCAGGATAGGCTAGGAAGCGAGCCGATTGGCCAATGCCCCCTGGCTCTGTACTCTAGTGCGGGCGAACATATTGCGGATTCGGCAAGGATCTGTGTGCTAGGTGACGATTGGATCTATGTCCAATAGGCGACACAACTCAAGTAGCTCGTCCTTAATGTCGGCGTAAACGATGGCGTAGTGCTGGCTCATCATGCGATCCGCGAATTGAGGTACGCTACCGTTGAGTTTGACGCTCATGCTCGGGTATGGCGGGCATCCCACTTCATTGAATGGCTCGGGGACGCCGGCTTCGCCTGATGCGATATGCATTTTGTACCCACATTCAGAGGAGGCAAGCCTGGCGAGAGTGACCCTTCCCGTCTTGTACTGACTGGAATTCAGAAGCCCCTCGCAAATGGCCGTATGCTTATCAACCTTGGGTTTGCCCGATGCCAGATCAAGAGGTGCAAAGCCGCATGCGGCGAGCACGAGTGAATCCTCGTCCAGCGCGTGGACATCGCCATAAGCAATCGTCTTTCCGGTTAGGTAGTGCATCATAAGTTGAGTAATGATCAACGGCACGTCGCCCTCGCAGGAGCAAGTCACCTCGGCTCCAAGCATGGAAAGTGGTATGCAAGGGGCGAAACCGTAGGATCTCGACAGTTCATACTGGCACTTCACCGTCACTGCGTCCCACCCAAGTCGCTTGATCATCTCTTTGAGAGACAGGTACATCCTTGCGGTCGTCTTCAGATCCTTTTCGGCGACCCGTGGGGATATTTCCCATTCATCACGCATCTTGCGGATGAGCTGCATCACGCTAGACTCGTCGACCTCATCCACTTTCCTAATCAGTTCATATTGATCTATCTGCTGGATTTCCGGGCCGAGCCTATTTCTCACGGCGACGTGGTCGAATGTTGCCGTATACATCCCCATCGAAGCGTATCCGAGTAGGCCAATCTTTGACCTGTCGAGTCTACCGACCGCACACGCCACTCGTGAGAACTTCGCTATCTCGCGTCTGACCCTATCTTCGTCAGGCATTCCGTATATGAACTTGAATTTCGCTCGCATTTCTTCCAGCGTTTCTCTTAGTACCCCTGCTGCAGGCAACGCCCCAAGAGTCAGCAACTTGTTCTTCTCTCTGAACCTTGTGTGACTCCAAAGGAGTATGGGCAGTTGGAAGAAGCCCTTCAGAACCGCTGTGAAGTTTGGGGCTTCGACCCAGGAGACAATGAGGGCAAGAATGAAATCTATCCGTTCTTTTCGAAGATCCTCTATCGCCCGTGAAACATCCTCGTACACTACAACAGGACGCGTGCTTACGACATCGATGCCCAGGTCTCTAACAAGACTCTCAGATTCCTTGACGAATCTGTCGATCATATCGGGCGGATAATCTGGATATGTGAAAGGAACGAAGCCGGCTCTTGGTTTCTCCAAATTGAAGACACGAAGATTTGCGTCTCCTGTTTTTCGTTATAAGACTATCGAGCCATGGTGAGTCGCAGAGTCTGTGACAGTCGTCGATCAAAGGTTCGCGGCTTCATCTTGCCAAGTCTTAAATACACAAAGACGCGCAGACACGGGCGATGAAAATGCAATGACTCACGAAACAAGTGCTTTTGCACGTGAAGCTACCGGACTTGTCAGATCTATCAGCGTACCGACGATGTTCATGTATCAGGTGTCAGGGCTGGTTCCTTGTTTCATGTTGATCTGGGCATACACGGACATAGGCTACTTCTATCCTGGAGCGAACATGATGCTTGCATCGATTATCGTCGCGGTCTTGACGGTTCCCACGATTGGTATTACGGAGACCTTGATGACAATTGCCTATCCTCGCTCTGGAGGAGAGTATATCTGGATAAGCCGAGTCTTCCATCCGGGTCTGGGATTTGCTGCAGGCGTTCAGTACCTCATGGCACAGCCGTCAACTGTAGGCATGTTTAGCGCCACGTTGTCAAGTTTCGTTCTTGCAACAGTGTTCAGCACGATCGGGCTTGTGACCAATAACCCCGGATTGATGGCCGTTAGCGCTACGTTGGGCACACCGAACATGATATTCATCCTTGGCGCGACCATAACAATCATCGCTACATTGGTCATGATAGCACCGCTCAAGGTGTTCTCGATCTACCAGACCATCGGGTTCATCGCAAGCATCATAGGGATAGCCATATTGTTCTACCTCCTCGGAGCGAATACCACTGGGTCTTTCGCAGCAGGATTCAACAGGTACAGCAGTGTACCGTTCGATCAGCTTACCGCAACTGCAAGTCAAAAAGGAGCTACGGTTCCGACAGGATTCGACATGGGCGCAACCCTCTTGGCGTTGCCATACCTGATATGGTGGGCCACCACTTACTGGAACATATACCCAGCTGGCGAAGCGAAGAGCCCCGCGAAGAGCATGGTGGTAGCCGGCCTCGGAGGCATGGTTCTCTTCTGGGTAATCATGATTGTCGGAGGCGTACTCTACTACAACGTGATACCATATCAATCCGCATACTCGATGACTTTCCTCTACTACAATGGCGCGGCGCCGCTTCCCGCAGGCATGTACCCGAGCCCACAACTTCTCGCAGTTTTCCTTACGAGCAACGTGTGGCTAGTCAGCATACTGGTTATCATGTTCTTCTTGGGCTTCGTGTACGTGTGGCCGGGTTGGTGGATGGTCTTCAGCAGAGCAATCTTCGCGTACTCGTTCGACAGGGTGATCCCAACAAAGCTATCAGACGTCAATGAGAGGACGCACACTCCCATCTGGGCTATTCTTTTGTGTACCGTTTTCTCCTTCGTATTCATATTCTGGTGCGCATATGGGCCGTACTTCTGGGCTGTCACCCACTTCACCCTATGGGCCTGTTCGACAGGCTTCATACCAGCCATGCTCGCGGGCGCGGTCTTTCCGTACCGGAAGAGAGACTGGTTCCAAGCTTCTCCAAAGATCGTTCAAACCAAAATTCTCGGTATACCACTGCTGACAATATCTGGGCTCCTGGGCGCCGCAGTGCTGATCTTTCAGGTTGCGCAGACATTCATCGTCGACTGGGCGCTGCCCGAAGGCAGATTCGGGGTTGGCCTCGAAATCGGCGTTTGGATAGCAGCCTTCATCATATACTACGCCTCGAAGTACTACCACCTTTCAAAAGGAATCGACATAACGAAAGCCTTCAAAGAGATTCCACCGGAGTAGACAACCCTCACCTTACCCTTTTTTTTCGCACTTTGGTATGAAGTGGTAACCTTCAACCCTGAAGGGGGAAGTTCCCGTTCAGGATTGATCGTTGCTGTGATAATTGGTCTCCTCAGAAGGCTCTTTGCCTAGCCATCCTATCCTGACATCCCAAAAGAAACCGGAATGCAGCAGAATGCGCGTGCAGGGGGACCGGTCGAGATCAAGTGTTCTCAGTGTCAGAATGGAATCTTGGGAGTCTCCACAGCTGTATTCCACCATGGTCCATTCCGTCCGTGCCTAATCTCAGGAGCATCGTCCAACAGTGTTCGCAACTGTTTCTCTATCATCGCAACTTGATTTTCCGTTGCCCCGGAGCCTTTGACTATCTCTAAGTTATTGAGCATGTTTTGTAGATTCAAACTCACAGTCAACGCGAGTTTGTCATTCCCCTTGAACGTCCTGCGTAGAGCCTCGATGTTTATTTCTTCAGGGGCGCTACCGAATCTATGATCCAGCAGCAGGGCCGCTACGTCCATGAAGTCTTTGCGTTCCATTCCCACGAGGATTCTCTTGCCAAATTCGTATGGCAGTATCCTATACGCCTCGCCTGCTTTTTGGAATCTCTCCTTCATTTCAATGTCTGCAGGAAATATGAACTGGGTCTTGGTTAGCAGCAGGTTCAGAGGACTTATCGTGAACATGTTGGCGCCAGCATTTTCGAGATCGTCTCGAACATCTATCGTATGACGCATTTCTATTCTGTCTGCTAGGATATCCACAGGGCCGACGACCGGTGTCCCTTCCGGCGTGATTTCGTCGAACGCTCGAAGCAGAATTCGATTTCCTGCTTGAAGAGACGAGAACCTCCTGTCGTGGTGGGTCATGAAGCACAGGTACTCGGTGCCACAAATCTCGGAAAGTTCAAGCAGAAGGCTCTTTATCTCTTTGTAGCTTTTCTTCGGCATCACGAAGTCGACGTCGTTGATGGGCCTGTTGAATGGCCCATTGGTCACGTTACAGCTCGGACAGCGAATCTTGAACGCCGCGCCTCCGAAGAGAAGAAGCTTCAAGGGTTTCTTAGCTACCCGTTCCCGAACATCGGGAACGATATTGTGAAGTTCATGCGCATGTTTCGCGGCCCAGAGGGTCACAATGGCTCTCTTCATCGGGAAGTATTCGGTGCTAACGTAGTCTGGCAATCCGAGATCATGTTTGAGTTCGTCCACCGGACGCGTCTTGCTCGTTAGTGGCAGATCTACAATTATGGCATCCTCTGGGTACAGTTCGTCATGCCATACCGTGAACTTCAGTGAAACGCCCTCCTGTCAGGATGCGAAGGGCTTCGATATTTCCGGACTAGTGCTTTAAGTGATTCGGCTGTCGGACACGGCTGAGATGAGTGAGTGGATCTACACGTTCTAACTTGGGTTTCTGATTTCCATCACCGGTTTTCAAACGGCCACGACTTCAACGCCAAGCAGTTCTCCGACCCGACGGATTTTGCTCGTTAGCTTGCCGTAGGCTAGGGCCATATGATGGGGCGCGCCGGCTGAGCACCAGCGATCGCAATATTCCTGTATGCTGCCGCCAGAATAGCGGAACGTCATCTGCGGAGCCGACAGAGCACGAGGTTTCATGGGAAGTGATTCGCCCTCAGCCACAATGAAGCGCCATTTGCCATTGCCGAGTGGAATGAGTGATAGAATGGTAACAGCCCCTGGAGCATAGGCAAACTCGAAAGCGGCACCGAAGCCGTGGATTCCGCGATAGTAGATGCTTGGCTTGATAGATACGTCGGCCGGTCTGGCCGCGAGCGCCGGGTTACCGGTGCCATCATGCGATAGCATGATCGTATTATGGTCGAAATCCATAACGTAGTTCTCCATTATTGTAGAATGCCCGACCAGTTCTTGCAGAAGTAGCATCGCCACCGCGGTTGGCACATCGCCTTCAGGGACGGAGGGAACGCCAAGTGAACTCAATCGACCCGCGCCATAGTTCGGAATGATACCAACTCTCGGATCGGCCAGCCAGGCGTGCTCGAATGTGGCCAGAGCGTCGATTTGATTCTCTCTCACCACCTGCTCCAAAGCCAGGGCCAGACGAGCAGAACGTTCGAATATCTCGGGCGACATGGACTCAGTGCGGAAGCGGCGACTTTCCTCTTCCATGAGAGCCCTTACTTTCTCCGCTGGCATGTCTGTGGAAGCCAGTGCTATCTTCTCGGGTTCGATGGGCCAGCATAACGGTCCAACAGAATGTCTGAGGCTCAGCTGGTCCACCATTAGGTCAGTCATTCCTTCGTAGGGATGGCCAATGATGCCAACACGGGCCTTTCGCAACCGGCTTACGGCCGCGGCTGCGGCGGCGTACTCTTCTATTTGAGCCAAACCGTGGGGGTCGGCCACGTGACTAGTAATCATTCGAAAGCCACGGCCCGTACGCAATAGAGCATTCGTTAGCTCGGGAAGTCCGCACATCCCGGAATTTAGCATTATTACATCGAAGTCAGCGTTTTCGGGCAGACAGCGAATATATTGCGTGTTCCATACCAGGATTGGGGCCCTGATGTCTAGAAGTGTTCGCATCGGAGTGGCACCCTTCTGATACGCCAGCTCGACAACCACGATTAGATCCACGCCGGTAGCATTGAACATCTGAGCTGCGCGTTCGGCATCAGACTCGTACTCGACAAAGCCGGGGTTGATGATCTCGCCATATGCAGACAACACCTTAGCGAGACTGTTTGTGGTGTCAATAAACTTGGGACGAAGGTGGCCAGTCTTGTTGTATTCATCCTCCAAAAGTCCGGTGACCAATAGGCCAATCCTAGGCTTGTCCTTCAAAGAAACTGCCTCTCACTACCGGACGATTTTTCGTGACGTGCTTTAAACCCTATGGTATTCCTATCTGCTCAAGCGTTACCCCACACACGAACGGAACGACGATGCTTAGTTCATGAAAGAGAAGGGGACGCACGGAAGACATATCTGGAAAATATAATAGACTAGCCACGGCGGCTGCTTCACCTTCGTCGCGGCTCGATCCGGCGTTCTTCACTTCACGCAATACGTGTCTCTAAGATAGGGGAGCACTTTTCTGCCTAACGTCCTGATGACCTTCGATTCATCTGGGCTGCTGCTTTGTAGGTGTATGCTCGTGAATCCGAGTCTGATGTATCGCTCTATGTTCTTGATATGCTCGTCGATGCTGCTGGAGATGAACCATCCCGTTAGGAGTCCTTCTTCGCTGACTAGTTTGCCGTGAGCCTCGATCTCACGTGGGTCGGATATTGGTGCTTTGAAGAAGATTGGCATGACTGTCGGGGCCCACCACCTTGCGGCTTCAACCGCTTTGTCATAGTCTTCATCGTAGGCCATCTGGAGTTCCATTAGTTTCTCGATCTTAGACGGGTCGCGGCCAGCTTCTCTCGCGCCCTTATCAAGCGCAGGAAAGAGCACATCCTTGTAGTGACTGTCAGGGAACGGTAGAGTAAGAAAACCGTCAGCGTACCTACCCGCCATCTCTGCGACTTTCGGTCCGTTTGCGGCGACATAGATCGGGATTGGTTTCTGAGGCTTCGTGTAGAGGTTAGCTCCACTCAAGCGGTAATATTTGCCTCTGAAGTTAGCGAATTCCTTCGTCCAGAGAAGCCTCATGATCTTGATCGCTTCTTCCAAGCGTTCGGCTCTTTCCTTGAACCCAGGCCAATTCAGTCCCAGAGGAAGCTCGTTCATAGCCTCCCCCGTTCCAAGGGCGATGAAGACTCTCCCGGGATACATGTCATCTAGGGTGGCAAATGCCTGTGCGACAATTGCGGGGTGATATCTTATCGTCGGCGCTGTAATTGCGGTTCCGAACGTCACTCTGTTCGTGCGTTCTCCGAGGCTTCCGAACCAGACCCAAGCGAAACCGCACTTCGCTCCGGTGTGCACCCAAGGATGAAAATGATCTCCAGTCCACACTGAATCGAAACCCTCCTTTTCTGCCATCACAGCATATTCGAGCGCCTGCTTCGGAGTACGCTGTGTGAGGTCAGAATAGTAGCCCAGAGTAAGCTTCATGCCGGTCGCCACTGTATTGTTGCTGAAAGCATTTAATCATGGCGGACTCAGGCTGGCGTTGAAGAAACCAAGCGGTTCCATATTCTGCGTTCTCGTCGTATCCAATACGGTGGGTTTTATAGGTGAATGTTTTCGTTTGGATGCCAACCGTCATGATGCCAAGCTGGTAAGGGCTAATGCACGAAAAGTCGCAGCAATTGTATGAGAGATTTAGAAAAGTACAACCCGGCGGTGTCACATCTTCTGTAAGGCTCTTGAAGACGTTAGGACATCCGATCTATTGGAAGAGCGGAAAGGGTTCTCGAATCACGGATGTTGACGGGACTGAGTATATTGACTTCTGCATGGCTCACGGAGCAAGTCTGCTGGGTCATGCTCATCCAAGAGTTATGGAGGCCGTACGAAAGGCGATCGAGATTGGAGCCGTGTGCTCGACTGAGACTGAGACTAACGGTATGCTGGCTGAGAAGATCAGTCAGGTGGTTCCTGGGGCAGAGATGGTTCGCTTCACAGGCTCGGGAACAGAGGCCGTGATGTACTGTATCAGGGTTGCGAGAGGGTATACAGGCAAGGTCAAGTTGCTCAAGTTTGAAGGCCACTTCAACGGCTTTTATGATGACGTCATGATCAGCTACATGCCCCCGGTGGCCGAGGCTGGTCCGGCTGACGCCCCAATCCCGCGTTTGGAGTCTTCAGGGATTCCTATTCAGAAGCTGGAGACAACGATTGTCGTTCCATTCAACGATACGCAGCTCTTGGAGAAGGCTATCGCGAAGCATGGAAAAGAGCTGGCAGGGGTCATTTGTGAACCTGTGAACTATAATGCAGGGTGCATCGTTCCCTCCCGTGACTACATGAAGGCCATGCGAGAGCTCACAGAAGAGAATGACATTCCACTAATCTTCGATGAAGTTCTGTCAGGGTTCAGAATGTGCCCGGGAGGAGCACAAGAGTTTCTAGGAGTCACGCCCGACCTCTGCGCCCTTGGCAAGGCGCTAGCTAACGGCGGTGCCCCCTTGAGTGCATTCTGTGGCAAGGAGGAGTACATGAAGCAAGTCACACCTATCGGAAGTGTTCTTCACAGCGGGACCTACAATGGACATCAGCTCTCTGTTGCCGCGGGTTTAGCCTCCATGGAAGAGATCACGAAGCCAGGATTCTATGCTAGAATCAGCAATATCGGTGAAAGGTTGTTCAAAGGCCTGGCAGAAGTCTTCGAAGATCTGGGCGCTACGGTGAGGGTTCAAGGACTGGGCGCTAGATTCGGCATGTACTTTGGCGTCGATCAGGAAGTCAAGAACTATCGGGACGCGGCAAACAGCGACCCGGACATGTTTGCAAAGTTCCAAAGGGCGTTAATGAAGAACGGGATCTTTTTCTTCCCGTACTGGGGGAAGCCGTGCCATCACGGATTCTCCTCGGCACATACCGAGGAAGACATAGATGAAGCACTGTCAAGAATATCGACAGCTTTGAAGAAAGAGCCTATCGTTTGAGAGAATCAGCTTTCGTGGCATACAGCAAGGGCCGGAGGGAGAGTGTGGGGTCCAATCTCAGTCGTTTCTGAGTGCGAGGGATGAGATTCGCGCACCAGTGCAATGGTATGCGTTACCCCATGTGGGAGCAAGGGCAGGGCCGTCATGGAGTAAGCAGTTTCTTCATTGTCGAGTCTGAACGTAGGTCTCTTGGCGCATGTAGACAAAAGCAATGAAAACGACGACTGAGATTGGAGGCTGGCGCAAACGCCATAGTTCAGATCTTTGCGTTATATCTTATCTGATCTATCCTGTATCTCTATACGAGTGGTGTGGGAAGCCTCATATGGACTCAAGGGATCGCATCGCGGCGATTTTGAACGGAGAGGAGCCGGATCAAGTTGGCTTTCAGGACGCGGACTTCTTCGCGGATACTATCGGAGAATGGCACACGCAAGGGCTCCCGTCCAACATCGATACTGCAGCTGGGGCTCTCGGGCCATGGTTAAACGTGAGAGGACTTCGACACTTCCAATCTGATATCTATGTCACGTGGCCTGATATCTCTCTCAAGTATGATGTGATCGACTACGAAGTCGGCAACAACTGGAAGATAATGAAGGATGCCTACGGGACCACGACGAAATGGTGGACCGAGAAGAGTGGTACCCCGCAATACCTAGACCCCATTGTCAAGACGCCTGAAGATTTCGAGAAGAAAGTCAAACCTCTCCTGGATGCTCGCGACATGAGGCGAGTCTCTGGTTCGCACTATCCGTTTAGACAGGAATTGGAGCATATGATAAAGCATTTCCAGAGAGAGTTCTTCGTCGTCGCGGGCATTATAGGGCCGCTTGAATATAGCATGTATTTGTGTGGCGGTCTGGCCAGAACGCTAGTCTTCCTAATGAGGAATCAAGATTTCATGCAGTACATCTTCAGTTCTATCAGCGACTTTCTGGCTAGTATATGCGAGAGCTACGTAGAAGCTGGCGTAGATGGTATTTGGGTCTTCGACGATCTAGGGTCTCGCGATCGTCCATTCCTATCTCCTGCCCTATACGAGAAGCTCTTGAAACCAGCTCACCAGAAAATCTCTGAGCCAGCCAGGAAAAAGGGCCTTCCGGGGCTATTTCACTCCGACGGCAACGTGGAACCCACGATTCCTCAGCTATTGGATGCAGGATTCGTTGCCCTCCAGCCTTTTCAAAATGACGTCCTGGATATCAGGAGAGTTAAGGAGAAGTACGGGAGCGAACTCACGGTGATGGGAGGCATCGATACGCGAGTGCTCTCGTCCGGGGATTTCGACGCTATCAGGAAAGAGGTTGCATCAAAGATTAGTGTCGCGGGAAAGGGAGGACGCTATATTGTGACATCGGACGGGCCTATCCCGCCCACAGTGTCTCTGCAAAGCTACCAGTACTTTAGGAAACTGGTCATGGAATACGGAAAGTATCCGCTCAAGTTCTAGGTTGCTGTCGTTTTGGTTCTTCTTGTGTCAATACGAATCGGTGGGATGAGACTCGACTCGTGTTAGGCTTCCGTACGGCAAAGGTGAAGTTCAATTCGACGTTCCGCGGGAAAGGCTCTTGGGCATCCTCAATCCTCGGACCATACCCGGCGTAGAGGATACTTACCGGACTGTGGTTCAAGCCCTTCGGAATCCCGTCGATGGCCACGGACTTGCATCGGTTGTGCAGAGCGGCGGTTCCGTTGTCATAGTCACGGACGATTACACTAGGCCGACTCCTGCAGGTCAGATTTGCGAAGCCATAATGGACGAGTTGAACTCGTTAGGAGTCGAGGATTCGTGCATCTCGATTCTTGCAGGAGGCGGGCTCCACAGACCCATGACGAGAGACGAACTCGTGATGAAGTTTGGAGGCGCTCTGATTGAACGAGCAAGAATCATATCGCATGACGCATGGGATGATGCACAACTTGAGTATCTTGGCGCGACTTCTATGGGGACGCCAGTCTGGGTAAATAGACTGATTGCTAAGGCGGATCTCAGAGTAACGGTCGGAATGATCACCGCTCATTTCTTGGCGGGCTACGCGTCAGGGCCCAAGACAATCCTACCCGGGGCAAGCGGATACCGCACGATTTTCCACAACCATGGCGTCATTGGCGCGTCCCGAGATGCCAGAATCGGCGTCATTCACGGGAACCCTTGTTGGGAGGACATGGCCGAAACAGTTCGGTTCCTCAGGCCGACTTTGGCTGTTGATGTCGTGTTGAATACGAGCAACGAGCTTGTCGCAGCGTTTCACGGGGAGCCTGTGTCCGCTCAAGAGGCAGGCCTTGACCGGTATCACAGTATCTACGCCTTCGACCTGAAGGAAAAGGCGGATATCGTGATAGCGAGCGCGAACCCCATGTATTCCTACTTTGACCAATGCTTGAAGGCTATTATTCATGCTTCAATGTTAGTTAAGGATGGGGGAACTCGAATTGTGGCCTCGCCGTGTGAGGAACTTCTTGGCCCTCCGTTCCTCAGAGAACTATACTACGAGTCTCTGAGCGCAGGATGGCCCAGCGCGTACGACTATGCAAAGGTCATGCAATCGGGTGCGATCAAAGACATCGCAGATGCAGTTGGCATTTTGAAACTCCTTCAAACCAACAACTCTACTCTGACGCTTGTTTGTGACCGGTCCTTTGAAGAAGATCTAACGAAACTTGGATTCTCACACATGCCCGATGTCCAAACCGCACTCGACGAGGCGACAGTTAGGTTAGGTCATGACTCCACAGTACTAGTCATGCCTTACGGAGCCATTACTCACCCAATCCCAGAATTCAAGCTGATTTCTCGATTGCACCTATCGTCTCATCCAAGATATCGAGACCGCAGTCCAGTTGCTCCTTTGTGATCACTAGTGGTGGACTTATTCTTATGACATTCTCGAATGTACCGCCTGGATTGACGATGACTCCTCTCTTGTAGGCTTCTTGGACTGCCTGGATTGTCTCCTTGCTCGCAGGTTTCTTCGATTTTCTATCCTTTACCAGCTCTATTCCGGCCATGAGTCCTTTCGATCTGGCTTCGCCTATGAGCTCATGATCGTCCTCCATCTCTTTGAAACGCTTCTTCAGGTGAGCACCCAGCTCAGCAGCCCGCTCCGGTAGTCTATCTCTTGTGATAACATTGATACTGGCCAATGCTGCAGCACAACCAATTGGGTATCCCATGAAGGTACTCGTTACTCTAGGGAGGAACTCAGTTGGAGTTGGCATGATTTTCGGTGATCTCATTATTTCTTCAGTCGCGAGAACGGCTGAGATTGGGAATCCGCTTGCTATCCCCTTCGCAAGGACGAGCAGATCGGGTTCCGCCCCTGAGTGCTGATACGCGAAGAGCTTTCCAGTTCTGCCGAAACCTGTGATTATCTCATCTAGAATGAGCAGTATGCCATGTTCATTGCAGATTCGACGAAGGCCTGCTACGAACTCATCCGGGGGAACGACTATTCCTCCGTATCCCTGAACTGGTTCAAGAATCATGGCGGCAAGCCTGTCCACCGCCGAGGCAGGTGACTTCAAGAGGTACTCGACGTATGAGAGGCATTGCATCCCGCACCCCGGATACTCTCGACCAAAAGCGCATCGGTAGCAGTAAGCGTAGGGTGCATGAATAGCACCTGGCACTAAGGGAAGGAAAACGTCCCTCAGATGACGACTAGTCGTTAGGGACAATGCACCTTGCGTCTTGCCGTGAAAACCTCCGTGAAACGCAAGCATTTCAAACGCGCCGGTGTACGCTTTCGCAAATTTCATTGCAATCTCGACCGCCTCGCCGCCTGTGGAGGCTATGTGAGCTCTGGCAAGCCGGCTCGGAGAGGTCAAGTCCACGAGTCTCTTTGTGAGTTGAGCCCGAAGCAGGTGCGGAGCAGCGGCACCTTGCGTATGCACAAGAGCATCCGCTTGTTTCTTGATGGCGTCCACTACCTCCGGATTTGCATGACCCGCATTCGCAACGAAGAACCCGGATGTGAAGTCGACGTAGACATTATCGTCCGCATCTACGACGTTCGCACCCTTGGCGTGTTTCCACGCTATCGGAACCTTACCAAGCACGATAGCAGAGCCGGCAGTTGATTCATACTTAGATAGAATCGCAGCTATTTCAGCTGACTTGGGTCCAGGTGGAGGAACCACGATCTTGGGAAGCAGAGTTCCAATACGATCCGATGCAGCCTCTTTCATCGCTTTGTCGTCTGCAAGACGGTGGAAGGCGGACAGCTCTTATCTCTTTTGGATAAGTCACAGGGTCTTGCTCAGACTGGGATGGGCTCGACGCACTCGAAGCTAGGAACTACGTCTTTGGTCCATGAGTCTACTCTATCATTCTCCCAAGGTATTTCCCCGGTTTCTTCATCCACAGAGCAAAGGAAAGAATCTCTCCTGTAATGCTCTGGGATAACGAGCGGTTTGTTGGGTAGTGCGGGGGGTGGGATTCGAACCCACGAAGGCCTACGCCACAGGATCTCTCATCCCGAGGCGGATCTTAAGTGTAGCACGACTTGGAGTGGTCGTCCTGCCCCTTTGACCTGAATCCCGCCCTCACTGGATCGTGTGGGTCTCGGGAACCCCCGCTCGTATCTGCTAGGACACGAGTTTGGCTAAAAAGTTGTCATGACAAACGTTGGCTCGTGACCACCAGTGGCGTGTTCTGAGCAAACTATATGATGGCACATAGGCTAGTCTCGTCGTGGAGGGCCCGTGGCGCAGTCCCGCAGGTTGACGCCTGCGAGGCGAAATATGGATAGCGCGGCAGATAGGCCCGCTTTGGCTAGCCGAGCCTCCTAAGCGAACCGCGGAACCA
>Ga0315268_10003691_pt1 | contig 16755 bp, 8 predicted proteins | sample C1_top_MG_FD_204535 | JGI IMG/M metagenome (GOLD analysis project Ga0315268, IMG submission 204535) | Sediment microbial communities from Yellowstone Lake, YNP, Wyoming, USA - C1_top | ecosystem: Environmental > Aquatic > Freshwater > Lake > Sediment | place: USA: Wyoming | collected 2017-08-01
GGTAACGTAGGGATGGGTCGCCGGATCGTCCGAGGGGAGAAGGAAGGTTCGATAGAGGTGGATACCAGGGTCGGGGTGTCTCTCTTGCTCCAGGAGAGCCAGGATGCGCCGGAGGCCCCCGGCCAGGTCGCGGCGGGACAGGATCCCCCGATCCCCTGTCGCGATGACGTAGCGCCGGAGGGCGATGGGGTAGGCGGCCAACTCGTCGAGTTCGAAGCCCGGGTAGAGCAGGCCGCCGTCCAGATAGAGCGAGTGGACGCCGGCGTGCCGGAAGTAGCGGCCGAAGGCCTGGCCCAAGGCTTCCTCGGCCAGACGGGGGTCGGTCAGGATCAGACCGGGGAGGCTCCAGAGCAGGGCGTCGCGGGCCCAAAAGGCCGCGCTGACGTAGTATAGGGGACTCCGGCTCGTCACCAGGGCAAGTTCCTCGCTGTCGATGGTTCGCCCGGCGGCAAAGAAGTAGTTAAAAAGGAGATTCTCGTTCAGCCGCCGCTCGATGACGGTGGCCTCCTCCTGGGTGAGGGTGACGACGGCCTCCTTCGGGGTGAGGGTGACGGCGGCCTCCTCCGGGGTGAGGGCATGAGCGGGGCGGTCGCTCGGCGGATGGACGGCTACTGTCCGGTGAAGCGGGCCGAGGGCCGCCCCCGTCTCGCGGAGGAGTTTCTCCCAGCCGTGGCGGGAAAGGTCGACGGCCACCGTGCGGGCGCCGTCGCCCTCGCGGTTGGCGCCGAAATAGAAGGCCAGGGCTAGACCGTCGGTGAGGTCCGCTGTCATCTCCAGGCGCACCCGGCCCTCTAGGTCCGTGACAGGGGACCACTCCACTTTGTCGGCCGAGACCGAGAAGGAGACAGCCAGAGCCGCCGGCCCGGCGCCGGCGCCTGAGCGGGGCTCTAGGACCGGCCCTCCAGTCCAGCGATCCCTTCGAACAGTGAGTTCGGCCGGGACGCGCCGCGAGGTGTAGACCGTCTGGATGAGGTCGCCCCAGGTAAGACTTAGGCCGACTCGGAGATCGCCCGGGGCGGTCGCGGGGGGGTCGCCGGCCGCGCCCGGAGGGGTGAAGTCGCCGACCGCGCCCGGAAGGGTGGAGTCGCCGGCCGCGCCCGGAAGGGTGGGGTCGCCGGCCGCGCTCTCCGGGAGGGCGACCTCCAAAACGTAGACGAAACCTTTGTGGGACTGGAGCCCCTCGCCGTCGCGAAAGACGGGAGCGAAGATAGTCCCCCGCACCCGGAGGCCAAGCGAGGGGTCGGTCCATTCGAAGCGGGGCACCCAGTCCCAGAGACGGCGCCAGGACAACCGGCCCCCGTCCAGCCTGATCCTCCGTCCCTTCACCATCAGCAGGGGCACAAGAAGCGGCTGGATGGCCGGCAGTGTCTCGGCCCCGAGTTCGGCCTGGAGCCCCCCAAACTCGATGAGGCTGGCCGTGCCCTGATGCAAAACCCCGACGCGGTCAACCGAGGCGTCCGCCTCGGCAATCACCGGCAAGGAGACAAAGTGGTTGCCCGTGGGGTAAAGGCGGCGTTTGAGGTTCATTTCCTCGGGTGTGGTCAGTCGCTTCAAAGCCATCCCTCCCAGGGCGACGGAACAGGTCAGGGTCGGGCCTCACGGGTCGAGCCGCGGCCCTCGTAGATCGCGGGTAGGTAGCGCCGGACGATCTCAGGGTTGAGCCGGCTCAAGAGGGAGCCCTGGGCCCGGAAAGCGGCCAGGGCCTTGAGATCGAGATCGGCCACCGCCATCCCGGGTCCGACCGGCGCTGGGCATTGAGCCAGGATGCCGTCCCCGGCGGGCGTCAGTTCGGCCGGGGCGTAGATGGAGGCCTTGCCCGTCATGGGATCGCCGAGGAAGTCCCCGACGATGGTCGACTGGATTGCGTAGACCGGGGTCTCCTGGACGCGTGGCCAGGCGCCACGAAGGAGCTTCCAGTAATGATAGGGTTCCACGTTCGAGACCGGGGCGGCGACGATTTGCGCCCCCAGGAGAGCCGCGAGGCGATAGGTTTCGAAGTAGGTGGCGTCCATGCAAATGGGGAGAGCCAGGCGGCCGACACTGGTATCGAAGACCTCGAAACGCGTCCCGGGCACCAGGCCCTCGGCCCGCTCGCGAGGGAAAAGGTGCAACTTGGATTGCGTCCCGACCAGGTTTCCGTCCGGGTCGAAGAGGGCGGCGACATTGTAGACCTTGCCGTCCGGACCCGGGAGGGGGGTCGAGCCGGCCATGATCCAGACCCGGGCCGCGGCCGCCAGAGCCGAAAAGAGGGTGAAGTAGACCCTCCGCAGGACGGGTTCCATGAAGCTGACAATGTCGGCCAAGCGCGGGAGAGAAGGGGCGCCGGGGCCGGCCGCGGGGCCGGTGGAGGCCGGGGACGCGGTCGCGGCCGCCTTGCCGCGAGCCATCTCGGCCACGCCGGGCAGAAGACCGATCAGCGGAAGGGTCGTGAATTCAGGGAAGGCCACCAGTTCGGCCCCTTGGTTCACGACCTCGGCGAAGCGCTCGCCCAGCCTGAGGGCATACTCGGCGGGTGAGCGGGCGTAGAAAGACTCAAGCTGCAGCGCGGCGGCCCGGACTAGGCCACGAGAGCCGCCGGCGGCGGTTCTCGGCTGGATGCCGAGCGACCGTACCGCCGCCCGGATGGCGCCCGGACGGGACGCCAGAATCAGGTAGCGCCGAAGAGTTCTCTCCCGGAGGGCCAGGCGCGGCGGCGGCGTCTGAACGGGCGCCGGGTCGGCGCCAATAACCGCGGGATGGCCACCCCCGAAGTAGGCTCCGGGAAAGGCCTGGCGATAGATGTCGGTGTTCATCTCGGCCAGGATGTCGTAGGCCTCGACCACGGCCCGCCGCTGGTCAAGATCCACCGGCCCGAACAAGATGAGGCCCCTGGTCGCGGTCGCGCCCCTGGCGATGAAGCCGCTCTCGTCCGGCGTCATCTCGCACGGGGCCAGGATGGCGCTTCGGCCGGCCCAGGAGCGGCCGCCCCTCTCGCCTACCAGGCAAGCTTCGATACCGATGGTCTGGTTCTGCTGGACCTCCCGCCAAAGCGCGGCCAACTGACAGGCCTCGGAGTAAGGCCTCGGCATGGCCAAGGGCGCGACGAGAAGGTCGGCGCCCCCCAGGGCCAGGATACGGCTGACCTCAGGAACCCAGGCGTCCGAGCCCACCAGAAGGCCGACGCTGCAGCCCAGTCCCGGGGCCTGGATCACCTTCACTTCAGACCCGGCCCGCCAGCCGGCGTCTTCTTCGGCCTGGCTCGTGTGGGTCTGCCACTGCTCGCCGAGAAGCTCTCCGTCCGGGCCAAGAAGCCAGGCCACCTGCCGCACGAGCGGCCGGCCGTTCCCCGACCCGACCTCGTCCTCGGTCACCAGGACAGTGCCTGGTATGAGGTAGCAGCCGGCTTCGCGGGCAATGGCGATGGCTCGGGTCAGAAGCTCGGCTCGACCAGGACCCGGGCCGGGGGTCCAGTCTCCCCTCGCGCCCAGGGCGAAGGCCGGCAGGACGACGAGCCTGGCCCCCGGCTTGGCGGCCCTGAGAACCGCCTCCCGGGGGTCGCTCCCGGCGGTGAGTTGGCAGACGGCGGCGAGAAACCTAGCCAAGACGAATCACCCCCCGGACGACCCGCTTCTTGAGTTCGATCTGGCGCTCAACTTTGGCTAGGAGTTCAAGGATATCGAAGGGCTTCTGGATTGTGTCGGAAGCCCCGGCCTTCACGGCCGACTCAAAGTAGTCGGGATTGTCGTAGGCGGTCATGAAGATGCACCTGACGTCGGGAAGGTGATCCCGCAGCTTGGCGATGAGGTTGATGCCGCCGCCGCCGGCGATGCGGTAGTCGATGATGGCCACGGTCGGGTCGACCTCGGCCGCCAGGGGCAGGGCCGCGTCCGCGTCGGCGGAGGCCACGGTCTGGTAGCCGTTCTTGCGGAAGAGCGCTAGGAGCAACTCCCGCATTCCGGCCTCATCGTCGACGATGAGAATCCGTTCCGGATGGGTAACGAGCGGCACCGGGGCCATGGGCGTCCTCCTCCCGCGTTTACCCGCCCCAGAGCGAGCGACGGAGTGCGTCTCGCGCGCTTGCCAAACTCTCTGGGCGGTAGCCTTCGTTCAGAAGCCAATCGGTGCGGCCGGGGGTTCCCTCGCCGCCGCTCAAGGCGGAATCGGCCGCCACTGGAAGATGGAAGACCCAGAGGGCCGAACTCCCGTCGGGCAGGGTCAGGCGGGCGACAAGCCGCACCCGGACCTGATTCCGAGAGACATCCCGGGGCACGGTCACCCGCCCCCCGGTGGCCTGGTAGACACCATCATCCAGTTCGAGCGAGAACCGCTCCACCGGACCGAGGTCATCGCGGGCCTGGAAGGTCAGAAGATTGCGCCCGGGATAGACCACTCCCGGGGAAAGAGAGAGTCCGAGCGCGGTTCCCATCCGGCGGAAGGTGAGAGGTAGGAGGCTGGCGGTCGCTCCCGCCCCACCGGGCAGGGCCAGACGTCCGGCGCGGTCCGCGACGCGGAGCGCGCCTCGGTAGACACCCTCCTCGACCGGAACCATTGCCGTCACGGAGAACGACCCCGTCTCCGCGGACCCCAGAGACCGCTTGCGGCCGGTCGGGCCGACTTGTCCGGCCGACGGTAGCCACTGGCTTCGGAGCTCGAAGATAACGGGACCCATCCCCTCCGGACTGGCCACGACCGAGACGGCATAGTTGCCGGCCGGGGGATTCTCGATCTCGATGGCCTCGTCGGAGACACCTTCGATGACCGAGGCGCCGCACTCCTGCCACCCTCCGGCCTCGCGGCGATAAAGGTAGAGGTCCAGGTCGCCCCCGCGGCTTTCCGTCCAGAGAGCGCCGGTCCCTTCTCCCGGTCCCCCGGCCAGGTCGCGCAGGGTCAGGCGCAGGAGTCCGGCCGAGCCATCCAAAGCCGGCAGGGCCCGCGTCAAGGTCTCCCCGGGCGCCAGGCCAGCGGTCTCGGGGCGGCTGTCCCAACCGCTCCGCCACAAGCCGTAGCCCTGCACGAGGCCATCGAAGGCGGCGCCGGCGTTGCTCCAGCCCAAGTCCCCTTTGATCCGAAGAACCACGTCCTGGCCCAGACCGGCGCCACCCGTGCCCGGCGTGCCGCCGCCCGGCGTCCACCCGCTACCCCAGACTTGCGCGAGACGGCCATCACCGTCCGGGGAAGAGACGGGCCTCCAGCACCGGCTCAAGAGGGCGCCGAGCGAGGATATCTCCCCGAGGCCGTGTGACGCGCGGGCCGGAAGGGTGACATCCCAGTCCGGGCCGGGCAAGTCGTAAGCCAGACCTTCGAGACCGCCCTCCATCCAGTAGTCCGAGCCACTCAGATCGAAAGCCGAGAGGGCCGCCGAGCTGAAAATCACGGCCTCCCAGACTCCGCCCGCGGGCTCGACCACCCGCAGGGAGGCGTAACCCGAGACGTCGTCGGCGCCTTGGCCGACGTAACCCGTGGCCGCAACCAGACGGCCATCCGGGCCGTAGAGATAGCCCTTGATCCGTCCCTCAAAGCCGCGTCCATTCGAGCCGGCCGGCACTCCGCAAGCGAACTCCAGCGCCGCCGTCCCGGGCGGCACGCGGAAGTAGTGTCTGGCCAGGCGACCCGGACCCAGCGAACCTTGGGCCGTGACCTCCCAATGAGCCGCGGCCTCAAACTCGGCCGGGACGACGATAGTGACCGGAAGACCGAAAAGCTCGCGTTGGCCGTCGCGACCGGTGAGGCGGCCCGAGTAAAGGCCCTGGCCAAGGCCGGTCTCGACCGACGCGGCCAGAGGTCTTGGTTCCCCGGCGGGCAGGGCCAGGGTCCGTTTCAGGGGCTGAAGCCAGGAGGAGTCGGAGGTGACGTCGAGCCAGCCCTGTCCGCCCCCCGGGCCGGTCACTTCGAAGAGCACCCGGGCCACGGCTTTGTCGCGGGAGAAGAAGCCATCCGGCGCCCCCACCTCGGGCCGGTCCGCCGGTCCGGTGGAGGCCTCGCGGGCCAGCCACTCCCAGGCCGCCGCGGCGTCCACGGAGCCACGCCCCTGCTCAACGAAGGAGTAGCCGGACAGGGGTCTGGCCGTGGCCAGAATCGCGTCCCGGACAAGATCGGCCGAGACGGGCAGACCTCCCGAGAAGCCCGCTTGCCACAGCAGCGCGGCGACTCCGGCCACATGCGGAACGGCCATGCTCGTCCCCTCATACTGCACGTACCCCGGCGGTTCGAGCCAGAAGGGCGCCGCTGACAGAGCACACCCCGGCGCGACGATATCGGGCCCGCCCGCCCCACCGGCCCGTGGCCCGATGGAGCTAAGGGGCCAGACAGTCTCGCCGGGCACCTCGTAACCGTAGTAGGATCGCCAGGCGGCCTGAGTGACACTGGCCCCCACACTGACCAAACTCCCGTTGTCGGGACCGCCGGCCGTGCCGAGACCGGGACCATCGTTGCCGGCGGCCACGATGATCAGGACGCCGTAACGATCGGAGACAGCGGCCAGTTCGGCGGTCTCCTCGGTGATGGCTTCCGCCCCGGAGAGGTTGGCCAGGCTCAAACTGATGACGTGGGCCCCGTGCTGGGCGGCGTAGGTGACGGCGCGCAGGATGTTGTCCCAGGTGCCGTCGCCCGAGGAACGTAGAGCCTTGAGGGCCATGATCTTAGCCCCCGGGGCGATGCCGTCCAGGCCGCCGCGGTAGGAACCGTAGGCCGAGGCCGTGGCCGCCACGTGCGTTCCGTGGCCGTTGCCGTCAAAGCCGAGAGTCACCCGGTTGCCGTCCGACCGGAGGTCGCTGACGACGAACGAGCAGAGTCCGGAGTGGTTCAGGGCGTGGTCGCCGAACCAGCTTACGAGCCCGGTGTCGCGGTAGGGTTTGAGGGGCGCCTCATCGGTGAGATCCAGATCGTGATCGGTGTCGACGTAGATAGTGTCGTAGATGCCCGAGGAGCGACGGTCTACGGCTACGACCAGGAAACGGTCGCCGGTCGAGCCGTCCCGGTCGATGTCCCGACCGAGCGGGCTCGGGGCGTCAAGCTCGGTCTCGGAGAAGACCCCGGAGTGATAGAACCCGCTACGCGACACTATCCCTCCCACCGCGGCCGGACCGAGGTCGGTGGTGATAACCCCCCGTCCGGCCGTGGACAGGCGGGTGGTGGAGACGTCACCTTCTCCGGTGAAATCGCACCAGTCGACGACCTTGCGTTCCAGAGTGCTGGCCATGGCCAGGTCGGGATGAGTGACGTCCACGCCGGTATCCACGATGGCGATGACCACGCCGCGGCCGTCGGCGCCGGAGGCTCTCATGGCTTCGGCCCCCACGGCTGAGGCATTGAGTTCCATGGCCGCCGCCGGGGTCAAGAGCGAGACTGGCGGGGCCGCCGTATCCTTCGCCGGGGCCGCTCGGCCGCCCGTCGAGACTTCCCGCGAAACGGGCGAGCCGGCCGGACCGACCTCGTCTCCCGCCCCCATCACGGCCAAAGCCCGGATGGCGCCGCTCTCCGAATCGAGAAGAAAGTAGACCACGGCGCCGGTCCCAAGTCCAAGAAGGCCGGGCTGGGGTCCCGTCGGACCCACGGCGGACCCGACCGTGCCCACCTCAAGCCCGTCGCGGAAGACAGGGGCCCAGGACAGAAGCGGCACGGTCCGCGGCGGGGACCCGAGGGTCCCGTCCAGGGGTTCGACCGTCAGGGAGGCCCCGGTCGGGTCGATCGAGACAATGCGTCCGAGACCGTCGGCGAGCGCGGAACGAGCGTAGGCCACACCCCCGTCCGGTCCAAGAATGAGGGAGACCTCGTCCAGCGGCTGGATGCCGGCGCGGTCAGCCACCATCCCGTTGCGGTAGACGATGGCCGGACCCGGTATCTTCAGGAAAATGGTCGGCCCCGGACCGGCCGGACCAAGCCGGTTCGGGGAAGTGAAGGTGGCCGTGCCGTCACCGCCCAGGGCCGCCTCCGGCCGACCCGCCGGCCAGGCGTCCACGGCCAGGATGTCGCCGGACGCGGAGACGCCGCGAACGATGCCGCTGAGGTCGAAGAGTTGTCCGCTGGCCCGCGTGGCCCGCTCGACAAGACAAGCCGCCTCGGCCCGCGTGGCCCCGCCCAATGGGCGGAAGGTGCGATCGGGATACCCCCGAACCAGGTTTCGCTCGAAAGCCACCCCGACGTAGCCGGCCGCCCAGGGCGGCACGTCGGCTCGATCGTCGAAAGGCAGTCCGGCGGCATCCGGCGCGGAGGGTTCGAGCCCCAAGAGACGCACGAGAAGCGCGGAGATCTCGGCTCGCGTAATGGGTCGCTCGGGACCGAAGGCGCCGTCGGGATACCCCCGGACCAGGCCATACTCGGCGGCGACGTTAACGGACCCGGTCAGGTCGCCGGCCCCGGGCTTGATGTCGCTAAAAACAGGCTGAACTCCGGCCAGGGAAGCGGCTTCATCGCCGTAGCCGAGGGCTAGGGCCAGAATGATGACGAACTCGCCCCGAGTGACGGGATCATCCGGGCGGAACGGCCCGCTGACCAGACCGCCGTCGGGCCCGGCCCGGCCGGCGCCGTCGCCTCCCACGGCCCCCCGAGCCCAAAGGGCCTCGATCTCGGACCTCGCCCAATGATCGGAGATATCGCTGAAGGGGATGGTCGCGAGAGCCGTCTCCACGACGGGGGAACCGGACCCGGGCGAGGCGGCCCTGACCGCGGATGTTTGAAGAGAGACCGGCCACGCGGCGACGGCCATGACCGCCACCAGGGTCAGGGCGGTGATGAGTCTGGAAGACCTGCGTCGCCTAGCCGGGTAGGGACTCAATCTGCCGCGTCCTCCAGGGGTCTGAGCATCGCTGTCGCTGCGGGAAGCCTTCTCCACCACGGGAGACGCTCCTTTGTCGAGGGGGGACGTAAGGTGACAGCTATTGACGCTCGACGGCGCAGTCGTCAAACCAGAGGGTCCCGGTTCCGGTGTATTTCAAGTAGACCTCGAGGTTGACCGGATCACCCGGCGGAATCGAGAACTGGAGCATGATCTGGCGCCAGTCGAAGCTGCCGGTCCAACCGAGGGTGACGCTCTCGGTCGGGAGGACGTAGGTCTCGTTGACCGAGGATCGGAAGCAGGCCTCGACCGTGATCTTTGAGCCGCCGTCCAAGGCATCGCCCCTGGCCCAGACCGTGAGGCGGTAGTTCCGTCCAGCCTCCAGGGGGACGAGTTGGACGGCGTAGGAGGCCGGAGAAGCCGTCCAGGGCAGGAAGCGCAGGCTGCGGGAACCGGTCCGCCCCCGCTCCTTGTCGTAGACCAGGTTCTTGGGGTAGATGAGGGTCCAGTCTACCGGTCCCTGGCCGTACTGCTCCTCGAAACCGGGGTTGCCGTTTACGATTTTGGCCGGGTCCACGACCACCGCGTTCACGCAGAGGAAAGTCACCGGATCGCCCGCGACGGTGACCTCCAACCCGTGCTCCGGCTTCACGGCCACGGTGACCCGAGCCGTGTAGGTTCCGACCACCTCAAGGGTTACCGAGCAGGTGGGCACGGCCGTGGTCTGGTCGGGGACAGCTTTCGGGCCGGCCGGGTCGCCGCCTGTCGACGCCGGTCCATTCACCGTCCAGGAGAAGGAGTATTGACGCCCGCCGGCCGTGGTGGCGCCGGGCGAGCGAAGGGTCAGGAGCTGACCGTCCAGGACCTGGGCGGGGACGTTCAGGGCGGGATAGACTTCGATCCGCTTGACCTCGGACAGCGGACGCTTCCGCCCTTCGGTCTCAAGGTAGGCTTGAACCTGGAACAGACCCAGGTCGCTCGAACTGAAGGAGAAGTATCGCCCTCTCTGGGCCTCGGTCTGCCGGCCGAGAATCTGGGTGTCTTCCACCTGCCAGACAATGCTGTCCAGGCTCGCGCTCCAGGCGGCCGGAAGACCCACCTGAAGAGTGACGCTGCTCCCGGCCTCGAGCCGGTTTGGCCCGATCACGGGATAGAGCGACGGCCGGAAAATGAGCTTGCCCGCCAAGACCAGGGCCACGAGAGCGACGACCGCGGCCGCCACCCACAAGACTCGCATGACCCGGGTCCGCTTAGCCCGGCGATAGGCCTCGATGTCCCGAGCCAGTTCGGCGAAGCTCTGGTAGCGCTCGCCGGGGCTCGGTTTCAGGCAGCGGCCGATAATGCGCCGGACATCGCGAGAGAGTCTGGGTCCTCGACCGCGGACCACCGCGGCCGAGCCCGCCGTGGTCGCTGCCTCCGGGACCGAGTCGGAACGGTCCGTCGCCGAGGGAACGGGGGCGGTGGTATCGCTCGATACGGGGGGCGCCGGGGCGACCCGGCTCGAGGCGGCCGGGGTCGCGGGGGCCTGCGGCCGGCGAGCCGAGAGGGCCGGGGCCGTGTCCTCCGCGCTCAGGAGGGCGATGGTCGACGGCCCGCCGGGAGCGGCGCCCGTCAGGAGAAAGTGGAGAGTCACTCCGAAGCTATAGATGTCGCTTCTCTGATCGGTCGGCCGATTGGCCTTCTGCTCGGGAGAGGCGTAGTCCTCAGTGTAGGCGTGGAGGTGGTTTCCGGGAAGCCGCGAGTGCGGCGCTCGGGCGATGCCGAAGTCCAGGAGCTTGATCTGTCCGGTCCCGGTCAGCATCAGGTTGGAGGGTTTGAGGTCGCGGTGGATTATCTTGCGTTCGGCTCGCCCATGAAGATAGCCGAGAATGTTGGCGACCTGCAGCCCGTAGTCCAGGGCCTGGTCTTCGGACAGGGGGCCCGACTCCAGAACCCGGTGCTTCAAGGTCTGGCCCTGGACAAAGTCCATGACCAGGTAGTGCTTGCCGTCCTGTTCAAAGAAGTCGTAGACCTTGGGCAGATTGGGGTGGTTCAAAGAGTAGAGGACATTGACCTCGTTCTTGAACTCAGCCAAGCCGAAGGTCCCCGGGTTCAATTCCTTAACCGCCAGAGGCACCCGCTCGTCGACACCTAGGCGCTCAGCCAAGTACACCGTGGCCGAGCCGCCCTGATCATGGAGGCGGAGAATGCGGTAGCGGCTTTGGAGGACGGCGCCTGGGGGGAGAATGGGACCCCGTTCCCGAGAAACGGTCATGTTCGACAGTTCGACGACGCCGACACTTACCCTCCCCCACTACCGGCGCCACCCTCGGTTCCCGGGTTCGGCTTCGGCTCGGCGGCAAAGGAGATCAGGGTCAGAGAGTTGGTTACGCTACCGCCTACCTCGAACGTGTAGTTCGTCGTGACCAGGGCCAGCCCGGACGGCACGACAAGATCGACGTCAACCTCCGCTCCGAGAGGCGAGACCCAAAGGGCCCGGCCGTCGGGGGTCATCAGCAGAAGGTAATGGTAGAAGGAGTGGGCGTCCGCGGTCCGGGTCGACTCGACCACATCGGCCACCATGTGCTGGCCGGAGGGCGTGAAATCCAGATCTTCGAAGGTCAGGAGCGAGTCTTCGCGGCCCTGCAGACGGAAGCGCCAGGTGATCTCGCCCGTGGCCGTGCTCAGAGCGTAGACATCGCCGTATCTGCCCACATCGTAGACCACGATGGACGAGCCATCCGGCGAGAAGGTGACCCGTTTCTTGCCTCCGGTCACCAGGAACTGACTCCACCTGAGCGACCCGTCAGCCACGGAGTATAGGTAGAGGGTGCTGTCAGGGTCCTGGGTCGTAGCCGCCAGGTATCGCGAGTCCGGGGACAGAGCTACATTCCAGTGACTCCCGTCGGGAATCTTCGCCGCCCAGATCACTCTGCCGCCGCCGTCCAGGAGACGAGCCATCCCGGCCTCCGAGAGAAGGAACTCGGGTCCGTTGCCGATGAAGAACCCGCCGGCCCCGGGTTTGAAGGCGAGACTCCAGGTCGGGCTGAGGCCCGGCGGTCCGAAGACGTCAAGGATCCGGCGTCTCTCGTCAAAGAGGGCCAGCCAGGCGCCATCGTCGGAGAGAACCGGCTGAACCCACCCCGTGACCGGCCGATTTAGGGCGTAGCGGCCGCGGGAGTCGAGCAGATGGAACTCGCCTTCCTCGTCGTAGTCGAGAGCGACGGCGCCGATGAACTTGCCGCCGGCGAGATAGATGGCCCGCGACGAACGGTAGTTGGCGTTGGAGAACATGTGCTCCCAGAGCGGCTGGCCCTCGGTGTCGAAAACCTTGAACCCCTGGTACTTGCGGCTGCCCCGCTGGAGAATGGGGCCAACCAGGTAGGAGGTCCCGTCCGGGGAGAGGGCCGCGGTAATGATCCCGTCGAGGGCGTCGTGGCAGACCCGGCCGGTCATGACGACCGCAATGTCCAGGAAGGCCGCTTCCGAAGTCCGTCCGCCGGAGAACGTTGTCGGTGAGCCGCCGCTGCCGGGTGGAACGTAGGTGAAGTCCTCGGGCTCGCTCTCCGCGGCGGGTTCGCAGCCCCGCACGCCATAGGTGAGAACGAAGATCAGCGCGACGGCCAGAACCACGACGATAACGCTCCGCGCCAAGCGCCCGGCCATCGTGGCGGCCGGTTTCGCGGGCCTACGAAGAGGCGTGGGAAATGTAGTCTTCGGCGCCAGATGGAACGACCTCCGGGCGTGCTTTCTTCTTTCCTCGGCCGACAACTCCTCCGCGATCCCGGAGATGCCGCCGCCCCGCTAGGCCGCTGCCAGAGCGGTCAGGAGACCGACAATGATCCCGGCGCCGATGGTGCCCAGGGCCAGCGAAAGAAAGGTCAGGCGCAGGGAATAGCCCAGGAGGAGAGCGATGAGGCAGCCCGTCCAGGCGCCGGTTCCCGGCAGGGGTATGGCGACGAAGACGGCCAGGCCCCAGAACCCAAAACGGCGAATCCTCTCGGCCTTCCGCTCCGACCGGGCCACGATGCGTTCAACAGCTTGCCGGAAGAGACGGGTCCGTTTGAAGTAGCGGACCGCCGGCAGGAGGATGTAGTAGAGGACGGGGATCGGCGCCATGTTGCCCAGGATGGCCAGGAGGGTGGCCTCCAGCACGGACACGCCCAGGTGGACGCCGAAGGGGATGGCGCCTCTCAACTCGACCACGGGCAAGGCGGCGACGAGAAGGATGTGAGCCCAGGGTTGAGACGGCATCTGCGATTCTACTCCGTTCCGGCCTTCCAGCTCTCAAGGTAGTTTCTCTGTTCAGGACTGATGTGTTGTATCTTCATCCCGAAACTCTTGAGTTTAAGTTCGGCCACGCGCCGGTCGATGGCCTCGGGTACGGGATAGACTCCGGGGGCGAGCGGGCCGGCCTCGGTTGCCAGCCACTCCAGAACCAGAGCCTGGTTGGCGAAACTCATGTCCATGACCGCGGCGGGGTGACCCTCGGCCGCGGCCAGGTTCACCAGGCGGCCTTCGGCTACAAGGTAGAGGCGGCGCCCGTCGGCCAGGGTGTACTCGCGGACGTTGGCGCGGGCCTCGCGGGTGGACGTGGCCAGGTCGGTCAGGGCCGGAATGTTGATCTCCACGTTGAAGTGACCGGCGTTGGCCAGGATGGCGCCGTCTTTCATCCGCTCGAGATGAGAGCGGTCGATGACATTCAGGTTGCCGGTGGCGGTGACGAAGAGATCGCCAAGGGTGGCGGCATCGTCCATGTCGGTCACATAGAACCCGTCCATGGCCGCCTCCAGAGCGCGAAGAGGATCAGCCTCGACGCTGACGACCCTGGCCCCCATGCCCGCGGCCCGAGCGGCGATGCCCCGGCCGACCCACCCGTAGCCGACGACCACGAAGACCGAACCGGCCAGGAGTCGATTGGTGGCCCGGAGCAGGCCGTCAATAGCCGACTGCCCCGTGCCGTAGCGGTTATCGAACCAGTGCTTGGTCCGGGCGTCGTTGATGGCCACGATGGGGTAGCGCAGGACCCCGTCGGCGGCCATGGCCCGCAGGCGAATCACGCCGGTGGTGGTCTCCTCCGTCCCGGCCCGGACGCCGGAGATCAGGTCTGGACGGCTCTGGTGCAGGGCGGAGACGAGGTCGGCCCCGTCGTCCATGGTGATGCCCGGACTGCTGTCCAGGACGGCGTCAATGTGCTGGTAGTAAGTGTCCTTATCCTCCCCGCGGATGGCGAAGGTTGGTATGCCGTAGGTGACAGACAGGGCGGCGGCCACGTCGTCCTGAGTGCTCAGGGGATTGGAGGCGCACAGGACCACCTCGGCCCCGCCGTCTTTGAGGGTCAGGGCCAGGTTGGCCGTCTCGGTGGTGACGTGCAGGCAGGCCGCGACGCGCAGGCCCTGGAGCGGGCGAGTCGAGGTCCAGGAGTGGCGGATAGAAGCCAGCACGGGCATATCGGCCCAAGCCCAGGCGATGCGTCTCTCTCCCTCAGGCGCGAGAGCGGGACTTCGGAAGTCTCCGGCGGTCGTCATCGACCCATCCTCCTCAGAGAGCCTCAGTCAGGAACCCTTCCTCATTATACCAGGCGGAAACGGAGAATCGCGCCCGGCAGGAGTCCTAGCGGGGTCGGTGGCGAATTCCCCTCTAGACCGCAGGCCCTGGCGTGTGCGTCTACCAGGGGAAGGAGGAACCGAAATGGTTCGTATGGCGAATGTATCGAGGCAGCGGCGTGGCCCGGCCCCGAGCCCCGGGGCGACGGGGAGGCCTTTCCGCTATCTCTGCCCCGTCCGGCGAATTGAGAGATTGGCCGCTCCCGAGCCGGACCGAGTCGTGGCCCTGGTCTTCGAGGACGGTCCGGCGGCGGCGCCGCCCCGCCCCGGGTCGAGTGGGGCGCGTTGGCGGGGCAACGGTCCGGACGGGCGGCGAAAGTCGCCGAGCGACACCAGCATTACGGACATCATTCTGGACATTCTGGCCGCCTACAAAGCGTCGGCCACCTTCGCCGTCATCGGTTCGACGGCGTCCAACTACCCCGACGAGCCCGGCCCCGCCGGATCCGGGCAGAGCGGCGGCCTGGCCTACGATCACTACCCGGAGTACGAGCGGGACGCTCTGGGCGGTGTGGTCAGCCAGGGCGAGACGGCGCGGCGCCTGCTGGCCGTCGGCCATGAGTTGTGTAACCACTCCTACCGGCACATCCCCTTCGGCCCCCAGCCCGGAGGACAGCGCCGGCGGGTTCATCACCTCGACGCGGACTCGGCCCTGGACGATCTTCTGGCCCTGCACAACTACGTGAGAGAGAGCTTCGGCGTCGAAATGCGCCTCGGGCGCCCGCCCCATCTGGTCGACGGACCGGCTTTCGACCTCTACCGGACCCTGGGCTACAACTACGTCGGGCTGGGGTGCGACGGCGGCGGCCGGCAAGCCTCGTCCGGCAGCTACGACAATGACGTGGAGAGCATGGTCCTGGGCCTACAGCGGACCCTCGAGAAGGACGCGCGGGCTCTCTCCGGGTGGATCATCTCCTACAAAGACGGCTACGACCTGTCGGGGCAGAGCCCGGTTGTCACGGCCCTGCCTCGCGTGATGCAGCTCTTCCGCAACTACGGTTACCGGGAGGTCACGGTCTCGGCCCTCCTGGCCGGAGCCCCGTTCGCGGACCTGGGAGCGGGTCATCCGGCCTTCGCCGCGGTGACAGACCTACTCCGTCGCGGCTTCTGGGTTGCCTGCCGCGACAACGAGGTCCGACCCGACGCCCCGGTGGAGAGGGGCGACCTCGCGGTCTGGTCGCTGGGCGTTGTCGAGCCGGGCCATGCCGGTGGGGAAACGGCCGTTTACGCGGATGTCCCGGTCGGGCATCCTTATCGCTGGCACGTCGAGGAGGCGGCCCGGCGGGGGTTCTGGCGGGGGCTTGGCGGAAAGGGGTTGTCCCGGCCGTCCGACCCGGGGGCGCGCGGTAGCCGAGTCTTTGGGCTGAGGGACACCGTTGGCCTGGACGAGTTCCGCGAGGTTATGGGGAACGCGGGAGTCGAGGTCGCGAAGATCGAGACGGCGGGAGCGGAAGCCGGGACGGGGATCGGTGGCGGTCTGACCCACGCCCGGGCTCTGACCATGATCCATGAGGCTCTGGGGGGTGACGCCGGCTGATAAGAGGTATCTCGCCCACGATCTTCAGAGAGTATGACATCCGCGGCCTCTCCGGAGAGGAACTGACCCCGGAAACCGGACGCCTGCTGGCTTTGGCCTTTGTCGAATGGCTAAAGGAACGTGGGGGCGTGTCGCCGGTCGCCGTTCTTGGGCGCGACAACCGCCTGTCTTCGCCCGGCCTGGCCGGCGGAGTGACGCGGGGGTTTGGCGAAGCCGGCTGGAGAGTCGAGGATCTGGGAGTCGTGCCGACTCCCGTCCTCTACTGGGCCAGGCAGCGTTACGGGATCGACGCCGGAGTGATGGTGACGGGGAGCCACAACGAGGCCCGGTTCAACGGCTTCAAGCTGGCGGCGGGACCGGGGACCATCTACGGCGAGGATATCCTGGACGTGGGCAGGCGGGCTCGCCGTCTGGCCGGCAAGCCGGAGACGGCGCATCTCACGGTGGCGGCTGGGCGCGCCGCGATGGCGGGCTCGGGCTCGGTTGGGGCCGACCCCCTGGCCGCCTACCTCTCGGACCTCCGGGGGAGGATTCGGCTGCCGGAGGGCGGCAGGCGCCTTCGAGTCGCGGTCGACTGCGGCAGCGGGACAGCCTCCCTTGTGGCCCCGACCCTCTTCCGCGAGCTTGGCTGCGAGGTCCTCCCCATCTACTGTGACCTCGACGGCGCCTTTCCCGGACACTGGCCCGATCCGGTCCAGCCGGAGAATCTCGTCGAGCTTCAGGATCTGGTTGTGCGCGAACGGGCCGACCTGGGAGTCGCCTTCGACGGCGACGGCGACCGCTTGGGGGTTGTGGACGACCAGGGTGAGATCCTCTGGGGCGACGTCATCATGATCCTCTTCTGGCGGGAAATCCTTGCCCGCCGGCCCGGGGCCAAGGCT
>Ga0315268_10003692_pt1 | contig 16752 bp, 18 predicted proteins | sample C1_top_MG_FD_204535 | JGI IMG/M metagenome (GOLD analysis project Ga0315268, IMG submission 204535) | Sediment microbial communities from Yellowstone Lake, YNP, Wyoming, USA - C1_top | ecosystem: Environmental > Aquatic > Freshwater > Lake > Sediment | place: USA: Wyoming | collected 2017-08-01
GGCTTGCCGGTCGTGAGCTGGCCGTACATGCCCGCGGCCGAGATGCCTATCCCCTGCTGGCCCCGGCTCATGCGCAGGCGGTGGAACTTGGACCCGTAGAGGAGCTTGGCGAAGATGCGGGGGATCTGCTCCCGGACGATGCCGGGGCCGTAGTCCACCACCGTGACGCGGAAGCGCGTGGCCTGCGCCGGGGCCGGGGCGCTCTGGCCCGCCGGGGCTACGACCTCCACCTTGATGTCCACCTCGGGCAGTATGCCGGCTTCCTCGCAGGCGTCGAGCGCGTTGTCCACCGCCTCCTTGACGCAGGTCAGCAGCGCCTTCCTCGGACTGTCGAAGCCGAGCAGATGGCGGTTCTTGGTGAAGAACTCGGATACGGAGATCTCCCTCTGGCGCTCGCCCATCTGGGCCGCGGAGAGGCCCGCGGGCTTCGAGGGGCGGGGCGCGGGGGCGTCGGCGGGCTTGGGCGGCTTGGCGGCGGATGCAGGCTTCGCGGCGGGTTTGGTCATAGCTTGAGCCTATACTTTACGAAAATCCGGGGGATCGGGCAAAATCACCTCATGGGCCTGCTTCCGGCCGCGCTGAAGCCCGCGCCTCAGTGGAGGTAGTCCCGCATCGCCGTGAACTGCGGCGATTCCCGGAGCTTGCGCAAAGCCCCCGCCTGTATCTGGCGGGCCCTCCCGCGCGTGACGCGGAAGATGCGTCCGACCTGATTGAGACTGAGCGAGCAGCCGCAGCCGATGCCGTAGCGCATGCGCAGGACGTCCGCCTCCCGCTGGCTCAGCATCGATATCCACTTCTCGACCTGCACCTGCCGGAAGTACGCTTCCGCCCGATGCTCGGGCGGCGGGGCCGTGGTATCGGGTATCATGTCCTCGAGGTCGTCCTCCCCCTGAGAACCGACGGGCGTCGAGAGCGAGACGGGCTCATGCATCGCGCTCAGCGCATCCTCGACTTCATCCGTGCGCAGGCGCATGCGCTGGGCGTATTCGCCCAGGCTCGGCGCTCGCCCGTGCTCCCCCTCGAAGGCTCGTCCGATCCTCTTGGCCCTGGTCATGCGCGCGTGGATGTGGGCCGGGATGCGGACGATGCGGTCCTGGTCCAAGATGGCCCGGACGATGGATTGCCGGATCCACCAGGTCGCGTAGGTGGAGAACCTGCAGCCTTTGGAGCTGCGGAACATCTCGACGGCGCGCATCAGTCCCAGGCCGCCCGTCTGGACGATGTCCGCGAACTCCATGTTGGTGGTGGCGTAGCCGCGCGCGACGGCGAAGATGAGCCGGAGATTGGCCTGGAGCAGCTTGCGCTTGCTCTCCATGATCCGGTCGTCCAGGCTTGAGACGGCGCGGTCGAGCTCCAGCAGCTCCTCCCTCGGGCAGGGGAGAGGGCCGGCCGGCCGCCCTTCCCAGAGGCGGCGCGCCTGGTCCTGGATGCGGTTCATCAGCCGCCGCACCTTGTCGGGGTGGAGGTTCAGCCTGGCGATCCTCCCGCCGATCTCCTCGCAGCCGCGCCGCAGGCGGGCCTCGAGGCGGAGACTTCTCTCCGGGCGGCGCTGGGCCTTGATCCGCTCCCGGAGCTTGGCCCAGGCGGGCTCCCTGCGGGCGATCAGGCGCGACAAGGCCCGCACCATGCGGCCCATGCGGGCGATCTTGCGCCGGCCCGGGCTGCCCCGGGGCATCAGCTCCTTTGGATCGACCTCGCCGAGCTCTATGAGCTCGGCCCAGTTCCGGATCTGCCGCCTGGCGACGGCGGAGCCCAGCACGATGCGCCGCAGCGCCGCGCAGTCCTGCTCGATGCGCAAGGACAAGGCGTGCTCCGCGTCCCGGGTGAGCAGCGGCGTTCCGTCCATCCGGACGGAATCATGCGACGGCGCGGCATTCAAGACTGAAAAGGCAGGCTCGGCGTCCATCGCGCTGTCCCTTTTGAGAGTATGAGGGCGACATGTAACAAGGGTTTATATGTAATGTAACAGATATGTAATAGATATGCTTCAGATCGGGCGCGCCGGGGCTCCGGCGCGCCGAAGCCCCGGTCTCAGTGGAGGTAGTCCCGCATCAATGCGAACTGCGGTGATTCCCGGAGCTTGCGCAGGGCGCCCGCCTGTATCTGGCGGGCCCTCTCGCGCGTGACGTGGAAGATGCGGCCTACCTGATTGAGGCTCAGCGAATGCTCGCGCCCGATGCCGTAGCGCAAGCGCAGGATGTCCGCCTCCCGCTGGCTCAGCGTGGAGATCCAGCTCTCGATCTGCAGCTGCCGGAAGTAGGCCTCCGCCCGGCCGTCGGGCGGCGGAGCCGCGGCGTCGGGGATCATGTTCTCGAGGTCGTCCTCCCCCTCCGAACCGACGGGCGTCGAGAGCGAGACGGGGTCCTGCATCGCGATGAGGGCGTCAGAAACCTTGTCCGTGCGCAGGCGCATGCGCTGGGCGTACTCGCCCAGGCTCGGCGCGCGCCCGTGCTCCCCTTCGAAGGCCTGCCCGATCCTCTTGGCCCTGGTCATGCGCTCGTGGATGTGCGCCGGGATGCGCACGGTCCGGTCCTGGTCGAAGATGGCCCGGACGATCGATTGGCGGATCCACCAGGTCGCGTAAGTGGAGAACCTGCAGCCTTTGGAGCTGCGGAACATCTCGACGGCGCGTATCAGTCCCAGGCCGCCCGTCTGGATGAGGTCGGCGAATTCCATGTTGGTGGTCGCGTAGCCCCGCGCGACGGCGACGACGAGGCGCAGGTTGGCCTGCAGCAGCTTGCGTTTGCTCTCCATGATCCGATCGTCCAGGGTCGTCACGGCGGCGTCGAGCTCCAGCAGTTCCTCCTTCGGGCAAGGGAGCGGGTCGGTGGGCCGCCCTTCCCTGAGCCTGCGCGCCTGGTCCTTGATGCGGTTCATGATCCGCCGCACCTTGTCGGGGTGCAGGCTCAGGCTGGCGATCCTCTCGCCGATCTCCTCGCGGCCGCGCCGCAGGAGGGTCTCGAGGCTGAGCCTGCCCTCCGGGCGGCGCCGGGGCTTGATCCGGCGCTGCAGCTTGGCCCAGGCGGCCTCCCTGCGGGCGATCAGGCGCGAGAGGGCGCGCACCCCGCGGCCCATGGCCGCGATCTTGCTCCGGGGCGGGCTGCCCCGGGGCATCAGCTCCTTCGGATCGACCTCGCCGAGTTCGATGAGCTCGGCCCAGTTGCGGATCTGCCGCCTGGCGACGGGAGAGGCCAGCACGAGGCGCCGCAGCGCCATGGAGTCCCGCTCGATGCTCAGGGCCAGGGTGTGCTCCTCCTCCGGGCTGAGGAGCGGCGTCTTGCCGATCTCCGTGAAATAGTGCGGCGCCGCTGCGTTCATCACTGGGACAGATATCTCGGCGTTCATGGCTCCCCCCTCAGCGCAAAACGCACCCCGTGCTGCCCGGCTGCGATCCCAACGCCTCGAGTGGCACTAGCATATAACCTATCATACCTACTTACATATTATATATCAGATTTGTTAAAGTTCGACCTGCCGGAGCCGGCCGCTCTCCCCTGCGGGCCCGCCATTTCGCCGCACGGACATAGTAGAATGGTCTCTGCGGAGGGGCACGAAGGCGGATGATCGCGATCCTGGGCGGCGGACTATGCGGCCTGCAGTTGGCGCGCCGGCTTGTGGAGCTGGGGATCGCGCACGCCGTCCTCGAGGGCAACGCGGAGGCCGGCGGCCTCTGCCGGTCCATGCGCTCCGGCGACTACTCCTGGGACCTCGGCCCGCACGGCCTCTACAGCAAGCGTCCCGGGGCCCTGGCCTGCTGCGAGGCCCTTCCTTTGAGGTTCGGGCGGCTCAAGAGGAACGTCCGGATCTGCCACCACGGCCCCGGAGGGATCCGCGAGGTCGGCTATCCGTTCGAGAACGGCCTTGCGGACCTCCCGTTCCTCCAGAGGATCGAGTGCGTCGCCGGCTACTGCCGGGCCGCCGGGGCCGCGCCGGGCCGCGCCTTCGCCAACGTCCAGGAATGGATCGAAGCGGGGCTCGGGCCCGGCATCGCCAGGCACTTCATGCTGCCCTATAACCGCAAGATCTGGGACTGCCCTCTCGACAGGATATCCATGGACCTCGTTTCGGAGAAGATAGACCCGGAGCCCCGCTGGACCATCGTGCGCAACGCCTTCTTCACGCGCGGGGTGGGAAGGGCCTACCAGGCGAATTTCCTGTATCCTGAAGACGGGATCGGCGCCCTGCCCCAGGCGATCGCCGCCTCTTTGCGCGGGAGCCTGCGCACGGGCTTCCGGGTGAGGCGGCTGGAGCCCGCCCCTCGCTCCGGCGCGTGGAGGATCGTCGCGGAAAGCGGGGAGAGCGTCGAGGCTGACCGGGTGGTCTCGGCGATGCCCCTGCCCGAACTGCTGCGGGCTCTGGGCGAGCCGTCCCTGCTCGCCAGGAGGGGTTCCTTCCTCGCGAACCACACCTGGTTCGTCGTCGTGGGGCTCAAGCCCGGCCGGGACTTCGCCCGGTTCCGGGACTGCCAGTGGGTCTTCTTCGCGGGCCCGGAGATATTCTACCGGGTCAGCTTCGCGCACAACTTCACACCGAAGCGCCCGGCCGCGGCCGTCGCCGAGATCACCTGCAAGGGCGAGGCCGCGGCCCTCCGCCCGGAAGAGGTCGCGAGCCGGGTCGTCGGGGACATGCAGGCGTCGGGGATGCTGCGCCGCGAGGATGACGCCGCCCTCGCGCGGGCGCACCTGGAGCGCTATACCTATCCCATACAGTCGGTGGGCATGCGGGCCGCGCGCGACGAGGTCGAGGAGGCCCTGCGCCTGCGCGGGATCCACCTCCTCGGGCGCAGCGGGCGCTGGGACTATCTCAACATGGACGGGATATTCATGGCCGTCGAGGAGTTCGTCAAGGCGCGCCTGCCGGCGGTCCTCGCGCGATGAGCGCTCTGGCGCTGGACGCGGCGGCCTGCCTTCTCTCCGGGGCCGCTTACGGCTTCGCCTACCGGCCCGGGGCCTGGGGCCTGCTCGCCTGGGCGAGCGCGGCCCCGCTGCTGTGGGCCTGCGAGCGCGGCGCTCCCGGGCGGGCTTTCCTCCTCGGCTGGCTCTTCGGCTTCGTCGCCTGGTTCGCCGGCATGCCCTGGTTCGCCGGGACCCTTTCGGGATTCCTGCTCCTGCCTGCCTGGGCCGCGTGGATCGTCTTCGCCGCCTTCTGCGCGGCCGAGGGCCTCCAGTTCGCCCTCTTCGCCGGCTGCGCGCGGTGGGCGGCGCAGGGCCTCTCTCGGCGCCTCGGCTGGGGGGCTCCGGCGGCTCTCGCCTGCGCCGCTGCGCCGGTCTGGGTCGCCGTCGAGTGGCTCTTTCCGGAGCAGTTCCCCAAGTACTCGGCTTTCACCCAGGCGTTCCACCTGCCTATGGTCCAATCGGCCGAATGGTTCGGCCTGGCCGGGATCTGCTGGCTCCTGATCGCCGTCAACGCGGCGCTCTACGCGGCGCTCAGGACCCCCAAGGCCCGGCGCGCGCTCGCCGGGGCGCTCCTGCTCGTGGCGGCGAACGAGGCCTTCGGCCTGCTGCGCATCCGGCAGATCGACGCGGCGGTCGCGCGGCGCCTGCGGGCCGGGGCGCTCAGCGTCGGCGTCGCGCAGGGCTCCGAGCCCACCCGGCGCAGGCCGCGCCAGCAGCGCTTCGAGAGCGACCTCGGGCTGTACTCGTCCTTGACGGAACAGGCCCTCGCGCGGGGCCCCCTGGACCTCGTGGTGTGGCCCGAGACCACCTTCGAGGGGCTCGTCCGCTGCGCGGGCGGGCCGGAAGGCCTGCGCGATCCCGCGCTGGGCGGGGAGCCGCTCCCGCAGGCCCTGCGGCGTCTGCTGCCCTATCGGTCCCACATGCTGCTCAGCGCCCTGGCGCAGGCCGCCTCGCCGCGGGGCGTGTCGACCTACAACGTCTCCATCCTTTCCGGGCCTTCCGGCGAGTTCCTGGGCGCCGCGCTCAAACGGCATCTCATCCCCTTCGGAGAATACATCCCCCTGGGCGAGCGCCTCCCGTGGCTCTACCGCCGCATCCCCAACGCCTGGGCGCTCTCCGCCGGCCGCGGGCCCGGGGTCCTGAGGATGTCCGACGGGACGCGGCTGGGCGTGCTGCTCTGCTACGAGGACCTCCTTCCTTCCTACGCCCGGGAGGTCTCCCGCGCGGGAGCGGAGGTGCTCGTCCATCAGGCCAACGACGGCTGGTTCGGCGGGCGCCTCCCCGAGATGCACCTGCGGCTCGGCGCATTCCGGGCCATCGAGAGCCGGAAGTTCATGATACGGGCGGTGCAGTCCGGCATCAGCGCGGTGATCGATCCCGTGGGCCGCGTGGCGGATTCCCTCCCGGTGGACGCTCGCGGGGTCCTCGCGGCGAAGGTGGCGCGGATGGATGAGGCGACCCCGTATGTCCGCTCGGGGGACGTCCTGTACTGGGCCGGGGCTCTGCTGACCCTGTCTCTGCTCTGCAACGCCCTCTTCGGGCGGCGCCGCGGCGCAGCCGGGGCTCGCCTTGACACGGCATCGGCGCCCTGTTAGACTTTGCATGATGAGCGCGGAACAGGATCAGGGGCAGAAGAGCGCCCTCAACGCCTTGATCTGGCTTGTGCTGCTGACGCTGCTCGGCGCCGCGGTGTGGGGGATCTGGGTCCTCGTCTCCCCGAAGCAGGATGAGACCCCGGCCGCGGCTTCCAGCGCGTTCAATCTTCCGGAAGCGCCCAAGCCGGAGAGTCGTCCGACCCCCGCCGCGGGGACGCTCGGCCCGAACTCCGGGCCGCGGACCGGCGCCGTGGGGCCCTCCGGGGGCCCCGGATTGGCCGGTTTCGTGCCCGAGTCGAGCTCCATCTTCGTCAAGAAGCCCCAGTTCGCCGCTCCGGATCGGGCCGGCGAGCAGGAATTCCTGAAGCGCTACGACCCCGTCCTTTTGAAGTACCAGGAGCGCGTCCTCGCCCCTCTGACGGACAAGTACTGGAAGAAGTCCCCGATCGTGCGCGAGGTGGACAGTGAGTTCACCAAGCTCGACCGCTACATGGCCCTCACCGCCCAGTACGGGAAGGACCGCGACGCCTACAAGTGGGCGCGCGGAGTCATCGCCCTGCCGGAAGTGCGCAAGGCGGTGATGAAGTACGCGTTGAACCCCGAGGTCTGGAAGGTCGGCATGCAGATGAGCCTGGAGGCGCTGAAGAATCCCCCGCCCAAGCCCATCTACGACGAGATGCAGAGGTTCCTGACGGCCGACAAGGACATGTCCTCCTTCGTCGGCGACTTCTCGATCCAGCTCGTCCCGCACATGGGACAAATGGCGATGCAGGCGGCGACCCCGGGGATGGACATGGGGCCCCTGCAGAGCCTGGCTTCGCGGCTGGCCCCGGAGAACGTCAAGCAAGCCATGGCCGCCCAACCGCCCCCGCCCCGGCAGGCCAACAGGTCCCGTCCCTGAAAGAACGCTCACGCCCCCCGTAAGGGGCGTGAGCGTCTCGATTCAGGAACTGCGCTGAAACTCTGGCCCGGAACCGGCTCTCAGGCGCCGCCGCCGCAGCAGCCGCCCTTGCTCGCGCTGTTCGAGTCCGTGTTCGCGTTGTTCGCATCCTGCTGCTGCTGGGCGCTCTTGCCGTCCCGGTAGCCGGCCTGATAGCCGTTGTTGTACCGGTCCACCGTGGTGACCGTGCTCACCTGCGTATTCGTGTTCGCCGTGGGCTTCTCGACCGGGGTGTCTTCCTCGGTGGAAGCCGCCCGCGGCGACACGGCCAGGGCGCCCAGGGCCGCCAGGGCGAAGACAATCACGGCCGCCTGCATCCTTCTCGCTTTCTTGTTCATAGTGTCAACCCTCGATCCTCCGTCGTCTCGCCCAAGAACCCGTCGGCGTCACCCGCAGCAGCCGCTCTGCTTCTCGGTGTCGCCCGCGGCAGGGGTCGGCGTCGGGGTGTAGCGATTCGACTGCACCCCCACCGGCGTCGTCGGCTTCGGCACCGGCGCGTCCGTGGCCGTCGACGCGGGCTTCGCCACGGCTTGGTCGACCGCCGCCTGCGCCTGACCCGTGGTTCCCGTCTGAAGCTGGGTGTCGTCGGCGCGGGATGTCCGAACGGAAACGGACATCAAAGCGATGGCCGCGGTCGAGAACAGTATGACCAATCCCGGCATTGCGAACCGCGTCTTCATGGTGGCCTCCAATTGGGCATATCGTAGGGACTTTTGGGTACCTGGAACAAGGGACTAAAGGCCTACGTTACCTGGGCCCCCCCGCAGGCTCGGCTCCCCGCAGCCGCAGGAGCCAACGAACGGCCTTCAAGCACAGCATGACCACCGCCGAATCCAGGGACATGCCGAACAGGATCCCGAACGCGTTCCCGGAGAAGGCGGCGTGCCGCGGGCGGTAGGACCAGCAGCCGTTGCTGGTTCCCCAGAAGTCGGCGAAGAAGACGTACGCGAGCCCGGCCGCGACGCGCCAGACGTCCCCGGGCAGCGGGCGCAGCAGAAGGCCCGCCAGGATGGCCGCGAGGAGCGCGGCGCACAGGAGGGCGGAGCCGGCCGGAAAGGCGAAGCCCGCGAAGACCGCGGCGAAAAGGACGCAGTAGCACCGGTAGAGAGCGGCTTGACGGCGCTGATCGCACGCGCGAGCGAAGCGGGCCTCGAAGGCCGCGGCGATCCTGTCGACCACCAGGGCCCCCAAGGGCCAGACGGGCACTATCCAGAGTGGAGGCGACTCCCGCGTATAGTACGCCCAGAGGCCCGCGCGGGTTCCCCAGGCTTCGACCAGCCAGCCCGCCCCCGACGCCAGAAGCGCGATGAGGGCGTCGCGCCGCGGCTCGATCCTCGCCGGAATGATCCGCAGGGTGAGCAGGAGGATCGCGCCGAAAAGGACCACTTCGCCCAGGATCTTCCAACGGATGGCCCCGCCTCGCTGCAACTGCAGGAGGGTCACGCGCAGCGCCTCCTGGAAGAGGTCGAAGCGGGCCAGCGCCACGGCCGCGAAGAGCGCGACCAGGGCCGCGCCGTATACCCGTCGAAGGCGGGCCTCGCTCATCGGCGCCGCGGCCGCAGGAGAGGGGTCAGCGCGAGAAGGCAGGCGGCGGCGATCCACTGCGAGGTCCCGAGTCCCACCAGCCTGAAGACGCCGGGGTCCCCGCCGCGGGTGAAGTCCAGGGCGAAGCGCAGGACGCAGTAGAGCCCGAGCGAGAGGGCGAAAGCGCTGCCGGCGGGCCAGCGGCCGGAGCGGACGCGGCGCAGGGCCGCAAAGTGGACGAAGAGCAGGATGGCGAGGCTCCCGGCGGCTTCGTAGACCTGCGTCGGGTGCAGGGGACGGCCCAGCCAGGAGTCCCGGACGTTGCAGCGCGGATCGGTGAAGACGAGGCCCCAAGGCAGGTCAGTGGGCCGTCCGTAGCAGCAGCCGTTGAGCAGGCAGCACAAGCGCATGATGGAGAGCGCGAGCAGGCTGGCGGGGCCCAAGGGGTCGGCCACCGGCCCGAAGGGGAGATTCCTGGAGCGGCAGTAGGCGTAGGCGAGCGCGGTCGCGCCCAGCAGGCTTCCGAAGAACGATCCGCCGGGGACCCGGCGCCGGGCCAGCAGGCGCTTGACGTTGCCGGCGAAGCCCGGGCCGTAGGCCAGGAAATAGAGCAGGACGCTGCCGGCGATGACCCCGACGGCCAGCCGCATCATGAGGTTCCAGAAGTCCTCTTCCGAGAGGCCGGAGGGACGGTTCCGGGCGTAGTAGAAGTAGGCGGCCAGCGCGCTCAACCCCGCGAAGATGGGGGCCGAGAAGAAATCGACGTGGCCGACGGAGAATAGGACGGGCCGCACGGTGGCTCGGAGCTCACGGGTATTCTACAACATGGGGAAGGACTCTCATCTGGCGCCGGCTTCCCCTATGCCGACCGGATCGGCGACGATTTTCGGCCGCGGGAGCACGCTGTAGTGATAGATCACGGCGTCGCGCGGGCCCAGCCGGATGATGTTCAGGGTGAACCTATACTTCCGGCCGAGCCTGAATAGGTTCCAGACCGGGACGTCCGTTGGGAAATTGACCACTAGTTCGTTGTTGGAGCACCGAAAAGAAGGCCGCCGGAACGCCCGCCGGCTTTCGGAGATGACGATGTACGAGGTCGGGCCCCCGGCGCAGTCCTGTCCGCATCTTGAGTCGGGCGCGACGTAGGCGACGTAGCCTTCCGTGTTGAAGACCCCGGCCTCGTTCCTCTTGTTGAGCTCGCTGATCGTGGCGAAGGGCCGTCTTTCGTCGGGCCCGGCGTAGCCTCCCACCGCGCCGCTCAGCGGGGACGTCAAAAGCATCGCCGTCAGCAACAGGATCAGAGGATGGGCTCTTGGCATAGGGACGCCGTTCTTCTGCGCGGCTGCCGGAATCTCCAGCGCGGCCATTGTATAATAATCCCGACGCGCGTCTTCCTCCCCAAGGGAACTTTTTTCCGCCTCGCTCGTACTTGTCTGTGGCGGGACGTTGAAGGCTCCGGCCATTAATGCGAGAATCCGATGGGCGGAGGAGAAGCAAGGGCGGCCTTGCCGCGGGAAGGGAGGAGTCTTGGAGCAGGACCCGGCGATGCTGGATGGATTCGTAAGGGAGTACGGCGACCGGGCCTATCAATTCGCCTACCGGCTCTGCGGCAACGCCGAGGAGGCGAAGGAGCTGGTGCAGGAAGCGTTCTACCGCCTGCTCAGGGGCTGGGGCCATTATGATCCGTCGCAGGCTCTGGACGGATGGTTCTTCACGATCATGAGGAACATCTTCTGCGACCACCGCAAGCGCTTCGAGAGCCGGAACGTCGTGTCTCTCGATGAGAAGCCTGCGGGGTCGGACGGCGACCAAAGCTACGCGGACATCCTTCCCGCCGAGGAGGAGCGCATCACGGATCAGCTCGAGCGCAAGGAGTCGGTCGAATGGGTGCGCGGAGCCCTGGAAACGCTGACCCTCGAGCACCGCGAGATCCTGGCGCTCTGCGACATGGAAGGGCTCTCGTATGAGGAGATATCCCGAGTGATCGACGCGCCCGTAGGGACGGTACGCTCGCGGGTCAGCCGGGCCCGCGAGGCCCTGCGCAGGGCTCTGCGCGCGGGAGCGGAGGTGAGAGGATGAACTGCCCCGACAAAGAAGCCTTGTCCGCGTACCTCGACGGCGAGACCGGAGGCTCGGAGTCGGCGGCCCTCGCCGGGCATCTGGAGGGCTGCGGGCTCTGCCGTGCCCGATTGAAGACCCTCCGAGCCGTGAAGGCCGCGGTATCCGCTGCCGTGCAGGCGCCTCCCATGCCCGCGGACCTGCGGCGGGCTCTCCAGGACATGATCCCTCGGCCGGCGCCCTGGTGGAGGAGGCTCTTGGGCGAGGGCGCCGGGCCGCTGCGGCCGGCCGCGGCCGTCTCCTTCTGCCTTGCCGCGGCGCTGGCCCTGGTCTGGGCGGCCCGGCATCGGCCGGGACGTTCCAGCCGGGACGAGCTGCCCGTCGAGATGCTCCTGGCGGCCCACAGCCAGTACGAGCTCACGATGCCGCTCGCGCCCGAGGAGCGCATCGTGGCGGACCTGGCGGCCCAGCTGGACGAAGAGACGGCCGGAGGCGCCAATGGGCCCTATTAGCCTGCTCCTGGCAGGCTCGCTCCTGGCGGGCCCGGCGCCGGCCGCCGCCGCGGCGCCCTGGCGGCCGGATGCCGACGAGGTCCTTCGCCTCGCGCTGGACAAGCCCCGAGCCGCCTACGAGGGGGAGTTCGAGCTCCGGACCTCGTCTTCGCCCAAGCAGATCGTCCGGGTCAGCTTCGTCCCCCCCGGCCATTATAGGAGGGAGATCCTCGACGCCTCGGGGACTACCCGGATGCTCGTGGTTTCCGACGGGAAGACGGAGTGGGTCTACGACGCGCGGCGCGCCGCCGCTTGGAAGGGAGAGCCCGCGGACCCGGACTACAAGCTGCTGGATCCGGACGAAGAATACGGGCTCATCGAGCGCAACTACGGCCTGCGCCTGGCCGGCGCCGAGGCCGTCGCCGGGCGCCGGGCCGCGATACTCGAGGTGCTCTCCCGGAGGACGGGAAAGCTCGTCCGCAGGCTCTGGGTCGCCCGGGACGGGCTCGTCCTGCGGCGCATCGCCTACGGCGAGGACGGCGCGGAGGCTTCGGCCATGACCTTCACGCGGGTCGGAGCCTCGGCCAAGGGCGGCGACTTCACCTTCTCTCCGCCCGCCGGGGTCCGCGTCCTCCAGAGCCGCTGGCAGCCCGACTACATGGGCCTCGACGAAGCGGAATCGGCGAGCGGCCTCAAGGCCTGCCTGCCGTCCTGGCTGCCGCCGGGCTACGTCTTCGAGAGCGTCAACGTGGTCCCCTTCAAGGACGCGAAGCTCATCCATGTCCGGTTCTCCGACGGCGTGGACGCTCTTTCCCTCTTCGAGTATCCGCGCGACGCGCGGCTGCGCCTGGGTTGGAGCAGGATGGGCCGGCCGAAGACCGTCCGTGTCGGCGGGACGCGCGCGCGCCTGGGCGCCGCCGCGGAGGGGAAAGTGCTCGAATGGAGGACCGAGGAACACCGTTTCGTCCTGATCGGCTCCCTGTCGGCGGAGTCGATGCGGCGGGTGGCCGAGTCGGTCCAGGAAAAATAGAATGATTGCAATGGCGCTCTCGATCCTCTTGTCCACGGCGCCTGGCGCCCATGGCGCCCCGCCCGCCGCGGCGGTTTCGCCGCAGGCGCAGGCTGTCGACTCCCTCAAGGAGAGCATCCGGGCTGCCTTGCTTGAGGTCCGGCGAGCGCGCTACGCCCTGCGGAAGGCGACGCAAAGCGAGGACGCCGGCTCCGTCCGCCGGGCGCAGGAACGCCTGGCCGGAGCGAAGTCCCGCCTCAAGGAGCTCAGGAGCGAGCTCCGGCGCAGGCTCCGCGAAGGCCCGGGAGGCCGGGCTCCTTCGCGCGGCGAGCGAAAGACCCCCGGAGGGCGCGGATGACCCTGCGCATCGCCGAACTGCATCCGGTCGAGAGGCCGCGGGAGCGCCTCGAAGAGCGCGGCCCCGAAGCGCTGGCCGACGAGGAACTGCTCGCCGTCCTCCTGCGCACGGGCTACGCGGGCTGCAGCGCGATCGACCTGGCCAAGGACCTCCTGCGCCGCTACCCGGACGGGGCTTTGGGCAGGCTGCCGCTCGGCGAGCTCAAGCGGCTCAAAGGGGTCGGCCTGAGCCGCGCGGCTTCCCTCGGCGCCGCCCTGGAGCTCGCCCGGCGCTGGGAGAGGCGCGAGGACCGGGGACTTCCGCTCGTGGATACGCCGGCCAAGGTCTGGGAGAGGCTCGCCTTCCTGCGCGAGAAGAAGAAGGAATACTTCGTGGCCCTCTACCTGAACGCCTGCAACCGCCTTCTGCACCAGGAGACAGTGTCCATCGGAACGCTCACCGCCAGCCTGGTCCATCCGCGCGAGGTCTTCGCCCCGGCCGTCGAGCGCTCGGCGGCGGGGGTCCTCGTGGCGCACAACCACCCCTCCGGCGACCTGCGCCCTTCGCCCGAGGACCGGGAGACGACCCGGCGGCTCGCCGCGGCTGGCCGCATCCTCGGCATACCCCTGCTGGACCACGTCCTCGTGGCGGAGAGCGGCTTCCTCAGCTTCCGGGAGCGGGGCCTGCTGGGGGAGGACCGATGAGGCGCGGGGCGCTCTGGCTGCTCGCGCTCGCCTGGGCCGCGGGCTGCGGCCGGCTCGACTTCAAGCAGGCCAGGCATCTGGAGGACGCAGGCCAGAGCGCGCGCGCCCTCAAGGCCTATGAGCGCTTCCTCGCCCGCGAGCCCGGGGGGCCGCTCGAGACCGAGGCCCTGGTCCGCGCGGCGCGCATCTACGCGCGCGTCTTCGACCGCTGCGACCGGGCCGTCCCGCTGCTGGAGCGGGCCGCCAGGCAGCCGGCTGCGCCGGGAGAGCGCCCGGGGCTGGCGGATTGGGCGGCGCAGGCCCGCGAAGACATCCTGAGCTGCCCTGATTTCTTCCCGATCGTTCCCGGGGCGCGCTGGGTCTACGTGGACAGCGAGAGCGGCGGCAAGAACATGAGGCTGGACATCTCCGCCTCCGCCGCGGGCGCGCTCGTCCAGGTGCGCGGGGCCTATTACGCGGGCGAGGAGCGCTTCCGCGAATACGGCCGCGTCTGCGAGAAGAAGGATTGGACCGTATGGGAGGTGGATGGCGGGATCCGCCTGCCCATCCTCCGCTATCCCTTCCGGGCCGGGTCGGCCTGGAGCGCCCGGACCGGGGATCGGAGCATCAGCTACACCATCGAGGAGGATTCGGCCTCCGTGCGCACCAAGGCAGGCGAGTTCTCCGGCTGCCTGAAGGTCCGCTCCCAGCCCTCCGGCGCGCGCGCCTGGGTGTACGACTACTATTGCCCCGGGGTCGGCCGCGTCATGATGACGGTCGGCGTGCCGGAAGGGGAGCACCCCAACACCGAGCTCTCCCGCTACTCCATCCCCCGCCGTTGAGGAGGACTGCGGCGCGCATAATTGATAAGATGGATGCGCATGGGCGAGGCACGTCCGCTTCCGCTGGCGGTTGAGCAGGAGCAAAAGGAGCTCCTTCCCCGGGCCCTCTCGCACTCCTCCATCCGGACCTATCTGGAATGCCCCCAGAAGTGGAAGCTCAAGTACGTCGACGCTCTCCCTGAGAAGCCCCGCTACTTCTTCTCCTTCGGGAAGTCCATGCACGCGGCGCTGGAGTTCCTCTACGACGTCAAGGTCCTGCCCGCGCCCGGCTTCGAGGACCTGCTGAAGTTCTACTACGCCCACTGGATCGGCGAAGGCTACGCGAGCGCCGTCCAGGAGGAGCAGTACCGCGCCGAGGGGGCGAGGATCCTCCAGGGGTACTACCGGAAGAACGTCCCCTCCTTGCGCGTCCCGCTGTTCGTCGAGTACGAGTTCAGGACCAAGGTGGACGCGGGGACGCGGCGGGACTTCTCCGTCGACATCGGCCGGCAGCGGCGCGAGGTCAGCATCGAGCCTCAGTACCTCAAGCCCGTCCCCCTGCTCGGCTACATCGACCGCATCGACAAGGCCGACGACGGCGCTCTGGACATCGTCGACTACAAGACGGGCAAGGCTTTCGACCTCGAGCGCGTCCGCTCCGACCGGCAGCTGACGATGTATCAGATGGCCTGCGAGCAGCTGCTGGGGATGCGGGTCAGGAGCCTCACCCTGTACCATCTCCCCTCCCAATCGGCGCTCAGCGTGCCCCGGCGGGAGGAATCCGAGGTCTTGGCTTTGCGGGAGACCGTCGCGGCGGTGGCGGGGCTCATCCGGCGCGGCATGGCCAAGCTCCGGGAGTCGGGCGAGGAGTCCGGCGTGCAGCTGGGCCTCGCCCTCGGCAGGGAGCCCGCTGCGGCCCAGGCGCCGGGCGCGGAGGCGGACTCGGTTCCCGAGGAATTCAAGCCCTGTCCCGAGGACGCCAAGTGCGGCTGGTGCGATTTCAAGGCGTACTGCCCCGCGTGGAGGCACCTCTTCGCGAAGAGCGCGCCGGAGGAGCGGGCCCCCGCGCTCAGGAGCGAAGCGCAGCTCGCCAGGCTGGTGGACCAATTCGGAAAGCTCAAGGACGAAATCCGTTCCCTCGAGGCCAGGGCAGAGGACGTCAGGAAGGAGATCGCGGACCAGCTGCGCGCGAAGGGCTACGTACGGGCCTTCGGCGACGCCTACGAGGTGGGCCTGCACGATGAGGAGAAGTGGGAGTTCGCGGACCGGCAGAAGGTGCTCGACGTCATCCAGCGCGCGGGCTACTGGGACAGGATCGTCGCGCCGCTGCCCTCGCTGGTCCAGAAGCTCATGAGCGACCCCAACCTTCCTCTGGACCTCCGCGAGCGGCTTGCGCGCCTCGGGCACAGGACGCGGCACGGCGTCCTGCGCGTCAAAAAAATCGAACAGGAAGACTGAACACCCCATGGACAACCTCAAGCTGATTCCCTTGGACCGCCGCCATCTGGGCGACTTCGAGCATTTGCTGGGAGGGCGCGAATTCGGCGGGTGCTTCTGCGCGCTCTGGCGTTCCCCGCAGGACGGTTGGGAGGAGCGCTGCAAGACGCGCCCGCGGGAGAATTTCGAGGACACCCGCCGCCAAGTCCTCGAGGGACGGCACATCGGCTTCCTCGTGGTCCGCGAACAAGACGGGGCCGTGGTGGGATGGACATGTTCCGGCCCCAAGACCGCCTTTCCGCTGATGAAGGAGCGCCCCGGCAGCCGTCTCGGCCCCTTCGAGGATTCCCTCTGGGCCGTGGGGTGCATCTCCGTGGCGTTCGCCTCCCGCGGACTGGGCTACTCCCGCGAGATCGTCCGCCTCGTGGTCGAAGAGGCGCGCAAGGCGGGCGCCCGGGGGGTGGAGGCCTGCCCCTTCGAGACCCCGTGCGACGACGGCGCCTCGCGGGGGAGCAAGGTCCTCTACGAGTCGCTGGGCTTCGCCGCCGCCGGTTCGGAGCCCTTCCAGGACAAGACCGTGCTGCGCATGGAGAAGGTCCTGGCGTGAAATCCTGCACCGAATATCTTTGGTTCGAGACGAAGAACCGGAGCGAGCTCGTCCGCATCACCGACACGGTGGAGTCCATCGTCGCCAAGAGCGGCGTGCGCGAGGGGCTCTGCTTGGTGAGCGCGATGCACATCACCGCGGCCATCTGGGTCAACGACGACGAGCCCGGTCTCAAGCGCGACGTCATGGCATGGCTCGAGAAGCTCGCCCCGAAGGGCGACTACCTGCACCATGAGACGGGCGAGGAGAACGGCGACGCGCACCTCAAGCGGACTTTGATGCACCAGCAGGCCGTGCTCCCGGTCACCGGCGGCAGGCTCGACCTGGGCCCCTGGGAGCAGGTCTTCTACGCGGA
>Ga0315268_10003693_pt1 | contig 16751 bp, 17 predicted proteins | sample C1_top_MG_FD_204535 | JGI IMG/M metagenome (GOLD analysis project Ga0315268, IMG submission 204535) | Sediment microbial communities from Yellowstone Lake, YNP, Wyoming, USA - C1_top | ecosystem: Environmental > Aquatic > Freshwater > Lake > Sediment | place: USA: Wyoming | collected 2017-08-01
AGATACCCTTCTCGTGGTGGATGCAGTGACCACGATAGGAGGATATGACTTGAGGGTTGACGAATGGGGAATCGATGTCTGTTATGGTAGTTCCCAAAAGTGTCTCAGCGTTCCACCAGGGCTTTCTCCCATTACCGTGAGTTCCAAAGCGATGGATGTCCTCCGGGCCCGCAAAACGCCGGTTCAAAGTTTTTATCTTGATTTAACCTTACTCGAAAAGTATTGGGGACAAGAGAGGGTCTATCACCATACAGCCCCTGCTTCCATGTTCTATGCCTTGAGAGAAGGGTTGAAGATCATTTATGAGGAGGGGCTTGAGAATAGATTCCGGCGTCATGAGACGTTGGGCGACCGCTTAAAGATGGAATTGGAGGGGTTTGGATTCAAACTTTTTGCCCAGGAGGGATATCGTTTGCCCATGTTGACTTCCGTGGCTCTCCCTGACTGGGTGGACGATGCAAAAACACGTTCGAGGCTTTTAAATAATTATAACATCGAAGTGGGAGCAGGCCTGGGCTACTTAAAAGGGAAAGTATGGAGAGTTGGCCTCATGGGAGAAACCTGCAAACTCAGATATATCCATTGCCTGATTGGTGCGTTGAGGGAAATCCTGAAGTAATTGTGAAGTGCACAATTCGGAATTTCTTGTTAATTGCACTCGAGCTTTTTACATAATCTGTAGGGTGCGTTCTCCCTGCCTACCGGCTCAGGGCCGGGGAGGCGTGCCCAGTGCGCTTGAACGGATACGGGATGCGGAACAGGAGGATAAGAAGCAACGGTTCACGGCGCTCCTTCACCATGTCTATACGGTAGAACGATTGAGGGAAAGCTATTTTCGCCTCAAACGGGAAGCGACTCCAGGGATAGACGGAGAGAGGTGGCGACACTATGGGGAGAAACTGGAGGAGAACCCTCAGAATCTCTCTGAGCGACTGAAGCGAGGGGCGTATCGGACAAGACCTGTTCAGAGGGTATACATCCCGAAGGCAGGCGGCAGAGAGAGGCCGATTGGAGTCCCTGTGTTGGAGGGTAAGATTGTGCAGCGGGCCATAGCCGAGGTGATGGGGGCTATCTATGAGAAGGACTTTCTCGGATTCTCGTATGGGTTCCGGCCAGGGCGAAGTGCACATCAGGCGCTGGATGCGCTGGCAGTGGGGCTGATGACGAAGAAGGTGAACTGGGTGCTCGATGCTGACATTCGTGGGTTCTTTGACACCCTTGACCACGGGTGGTTAGTGAAATTTATCGAGCACCGCATCGGAGACCGACGCATCGTTCGCCTGATACGAAAATGGTTGAGGGCCGGTGTGTTGGAAGAGGGGAAGCGGATACAGAATGAGGCGGGTACGGTTCAAGGTGGCAGTATCAGTCCACTTTTGGCTAATATCTACCTTCACTATGTATTCGATCTGTGGGTTCAGCAGTGGAGGAAGAAGCAAGCACAAGGCGAAGTAATCGTTGTGCGTTATTGCGATGACTTCATTGTGGGATTCCAGCATCGTCATGAGGCCGAACGGTTTTTGGCTGACCTTCACGAACGACTGAGGAGATTTGGGTTAGAGCTTCATTCGGATAAAACCCATATCTTGGAATTTGGTCGATTTGCGAGAGAAGACAGAGAACGGCGTGGCGAAAGAAAGCCCGAGACATTCGACTTTCTGGGATTCACTCATAGTTGCAGTCAGACCCAGAAGGGAATGTTTACGGTCCTCCGCAAGACGATGCGCAAGAGGCGACAGGCAAATCTTCGAGAAGTCTATTTAGAACTCAAGCGTCGCATGCATGATTCGGTTCCAAGGCAAGGGGCTTATTTACGGTCGGTCGTGGGAAGGCACTTTCGCTACTATGAGATACCCATGAATAGCTCCTCCCTGGTGGCCTTCCGAAAGGAGGTCAGTCGATTGTGGTATTATAAGGTATTGAGACGCCGGAGCCACAAACATAACTTGATTTGGGATCGGATGAAACGCCTCATGAACAGATGGCTTCGTCGCCCCCGTGTTTGTCATCCTTATCCTTTGGTGCGCTTTGGCGTCATCACCTGAGGCAAGAGCCGAGTGCGGTAGCGCCGCACGCTCGGATCTGTGCGGGGGGCGCTGGGTAACCAGCGTCCCCTACACCGCGACCCCCCCTATTCGATACCCCATTTTGACGGCAAAAATAGCATTCTAAGGCCCTAAAACAGGGCGGTTTTCGAAGCATTACCTCATCATTTCAGGCGGTTGGCTTGGTCCGACCCCAGCCCCAACCCCAGCCCCAACCCCAGCCCCAACCAGCCCCAAGCCTCGAGAAACCACCATCACCATGCCAAATGGGCTGTCAATTTAACAACCTAACAGCATACCCTTTTTCCCTATTAAGTCCTTGATTTCATTAGGACCGTTGCTCCCACTTTGAGCTGTTTATGACAGCAGCGAATAATTATATTGACTTTTGCGTATTTGTAATGTATACTTGATGTAAATCTAATGTATTTTACGATTTAAAATATTGTATTATTAAAAAAAAGTGGAATCCATGGACAGACCTTTCAAAGACGGACTTATAAATATAGAGAAGCCTTTGCAATGCCAGAAAGTCTACCGGCAGCTAAAACAAGCGATTCACGATGGCGATATCAAGCGTGGGACCTGGATTCAAGAAGATCAGATCTGCAAGGTGCTTGGTGCAAGTCGAACGCCAGTTAGAGAGGCATTCAATCGGCTTAAAGGTGAGGGCATATTGGAAATAGTACATAGAAAAGGAGCACGAGTAGTTGATATGAGTGCTGCGCAGATTGGTGCGTTGTATGAAGCGCGGATGCATATCGAGCTTATCTATTTTCTGAAGTCAGCGAAATCGCTCACCAGGGAAAAATATCGTCAGCTCAAGAATGAATTGAGTGAGATAGAAAGAAAAGTGTTGAACTCAGAGGCGTATTCAGAAGAGTGGGAAAAATATCGGAAAAAATACGTCCGAGTTGATCGAAATTTTCATGATCAGCTTATTCTCGAATGTGGCAATGAATTCTGGGTGAAAGTCTACCTGCAAATTCGTGACCTGATCACCATCAGCGGTGCTAAACGAAGTTTTACATCGGAGGGTATAAAATCTGCCATTAGAGAACATCATGAAATACTGGATGCTCTCATTGAAGGACGCTTTCAGGACGCCCGGGATCTTATGGCAAACCATATTATGAATACTTTGCGTTATGAAGAAAACGATATGCGTCAACAAGAAATGGCTGACATGGTGAATAACATTGTGGGTTGATCCATATCGGCAAAGATATATTTGCTAATAACCCTGGAGGGTTAATGGAAGAAAAGAATGAGAAAATCAAAGAAACTCTTTTATCGGTGTATGGGTTTGTTTCGTCGTGGGTATCCTGTGCTTTTCAACTGTGCAGTGGGCTAGTGAAGCGGCGGCATGACAACAAATGCCTTACACACATATTTTTTATAATAAAGAAAGGAAATTTTATGTTAAAAACGGAAAAAAAATTTACTAATTTCCCTAATTTTCTTAATCTGCTTTAGCCTATCTCTCCTAGCAGATGCAAAATCTCAAAAGAACTTGTGAGATTTGAGCATAAATCAAACAAAAGGAGGCTGCATATGAAAAGATTAATGGTTATTTTAGGTCCCCTCGTTGCATTCATCCTTGTTTCCCTGGCGCCCGGCCTGTCCCCAACGGCTATCGGCGCGGAAAAGGCATGGACCTTGCGGTTCTCGAGCGGCTTCTCGGCGACTTCCCATTTCGGGAAAGAATCGAAATGGTATCTTGACAACATCGCCCAGCAGAGCGGTGGTCGCATCAAGGTCGAGTACCACTTCAGCGGCGCCCTGTGCAAGCTAGGCGAAGAGCTCAACGCCATGCGGGCGCGCAGCATCGACGTCACCTGCACGACCCCTCCCTACTTCGCGGCTCAGGTTCCCCTGATAGACGCCCTGAACATGAACTATGTCACCGAATCGGTGGACGGCCACATGAAGGCAGCCCAGGATGTGTACGACAACTACGCACCGCTACGCGAGCAGTTCGAGAAGAACAACAATGCCAAGATCCTCTGGAACCCGCCGGTGACCAACAACACGCTCTGGAGCACCTTCCCCGTTCCCAACATAGCGGCCCTGAAGGGGAAGAAGGTCCGCGCACTGGGTCGGACAGGTGAGAGCATCACCGCTTTCGGCGGCGTTCCGGTCGGCATCGTCTGGGGTGACATTTACACTTCGGCCCAAAAAGGGATTATTCAGGCGGCGTACGGCACCCCACTGAGCCTGGGCTGGGATGCGAAGTTCTTCGAGGTGATGCCGTATGTGACCCAGACCGGATCGGGAGTGTTCAGTTCCCAGGTGATGATGATCCGGAAGGACCTGTACGACGAGTTCCCGAATGACTTGAAGAAACTCTTCTACGACTGGGCGCGGAAGGCGGAGGACAAGAGCCTGGAGATCGTCGAAGAGGAAAACCGGGCTGCCGTGGACGACATGGAGTCCCGGGGCGTCAAGTTGATGATCTGGTCCCGTTCGGAGCGGGACAAGGCACGCAATCTTGTGCAACCGGCGCAGTTCGATAGGTGGGTGAAGAAGATGGGTGAGCGCGGGCTCGGCAAAGAAGCCCAGACAACCAAAGACATGTACCTCCAGGCGCTCCAGAAGTACGAAAAGAGTTCGAAGTACACTGAATCATTCGACTACTGGAACCAGAAGTATAAGAAAGGATTCTAAACCCTCATCCAACCCAACCGGCATCTATCATCCTCTCGGCGGCCTCGAAAGCGGGGCCGCCGGGGAAGATTGTGAGGAAAGGCATCTATGGAAAGCACTCCCCGCGGAATCAGAATCGTGGACGGATTGGCACTGGCAGTCTCGCGCGCCGGCGTTGTTGTCAGCTTGGCGGTCCTTTTCGTCATACTCGCAGCTACCCTCTACGATGTCTTCTCAAGGTTTGTATTCGACAAGCCCATTGCCGGCATCATCGAGTTTAGCGGGTCCTACCTGCCGGCGTTCACATTCCTGGGGCTGGCCATGACGCAGCGGCTCAAAGGAAACATCAACATCACCTTCGGATTGGAGCTGCTGTCGCCCAGGCGACGGAAGGTGTTTGAGTTCCTCGGGCTTCTGCTGTCCCTGCTGTTCGTGGCCACGATGGGCTGGCAATCGTCGTCCGGGGCGCTGCACTCGTTTGGTCTCGGCGAGTATCATTGGGGCGTCGTTGGGATCACCATCTTGATCTGGCCGGCCAAGGTCTCGGTGGCCGTCGGCCTTTGGATGCTCTGTCTGGAGTATGTGGTGGAGCTCTTGCGCACGCTGGCTCAACTGACCGGACGCCTGCCGATCGAGACCAAAATGGCGGAAGTGAAATCGCATATCTAGAGAAGCCTATCTGAAGCTGAGGGAGGAAATTTGGCTATGATGCTGTCACCGACGATTCTTGCGATACTCAGCGTGGTCGCCGTACTTTTGTTCCTGGCGGCCGGCTTGCCCATCTTCGTGACTTTGGGCCTTGTCGGGTTAATCGGTATCGGTCTGCTGTCCGGTTTTTCGACGGCGCTGGGCATGTTGCGGGAGGTTCCGTATTCCTCTAACGCCGAATACCTCTACCTGGTCATCCCGCTCTTCGTTCTCATGGGGCATCTCGCCTTCAATGCCGGCGTGACGAATAAGGCGTTCGAGATTGGACGGAAATGGTTCTCCCGGATGCCTGCGGGGCTAGCCCTGGCGACGATCTGCGCATGCGCGTTCATGGGAGCGGCCTGCGGCTCGAGCGTGGCCGCCTCTGCGACCATGGGTCGGATTGCTCTGCCGGAGATGCTGAAAAAGGGCTACAACCGGCAGTTTGCTGCCGGCTGTGTCGCGGCCGGAGGGCTCTTGGCGATCATCATTCCCCCCAGCATCATACTGGTCCTTTACGCGGTCATCACGGACACCTCCGTGGGGGCCTGCCTCATGGGGGGATTCATCCCGGGCATCATCACCGCCGTCATCTTCATGATCGGCATCTCCGTGATGCTCCACTACAAGCCGAACCTGGCGCCTCCCACGGAGTCCTTCACCTGGAAGGAGCGATTCGTCTCCCTGAAGGGGGCGTGGGGGATTGTCGTTCTGTTCTCCATCGTCATCGGAGGAATGGGCTTCGGCGTTTTCACGCCGGTGGAGGCCGCCGCGGGTGGCGTTATCGCGGCCCTCCTGATGATGCTCTTCAGGCGGGATCGGCAGGGCCTGGCGGCACAACTCAATGAGTCGATGATCGACACCGTCCGGACCAGCGTGTTCATCTTCATCATCATGATCTGCGCCGGCCTTTATTCCAACTTCCTCATCCGCGCAGGAACGGGCAAGGCGATCTCCCTGGCGATTGCCAATCTCCATGTGCCGCCGCTCGTGGTCGTGATCGCCGCCCTCGCCGTGTATCTTCCTCTGGGATGTTTCCTGGATCCGGCATCCTGCCTGCTGATCACGCTGCCTATCCTCTACCCGGTCGTCGTGAAGGATCTGGGATACAGCCCGGTCTGGTTTGGGGTTCTCGTGACGAAGTTGATCGAGATCGGCCTGCTCACGCCTCCGGTGGGTCTCAACGTCTACACGATCGCCGGGGTGGCTCCCGAAATCCCACTCGAAGAGGTGTTTCGGGGGGCCGGAGTGTTCATCATCTTCGAGACGGTCACGATTGCCCTTCTCCTCGCCTTCCCCATCCTCAGCACGTGGCTCCCATCCCTCATGATGCGATAACGGGAGGTCGGGCCGCACAGAGGATGCGGGGCGTCGGTCGATCGTCGATCCGGTCCCGTGACCGGTTTGTATGATAAATAATTTGGGGAGGAGAATTCAGCGTGTCCAAAAGAATCCTGATCCGCAGGAATGAATACCGTGATTCCGTCCAGCTCATGCTGACTGCGGGCCAACTCCAGAAACGTCCGGGCATTCTCCAAGCCATCCTGATGATGGGAACACCGAGCAACAAACAGTTTCTTCGCGATCAGGCCTTGCTGTCTCCGGAAGGGGAGGCGGCGACTGCGAACGACCTCATCGTCGCCCTTGAGGCGGACGCCACAGAGGCGCTCGACCAAGCCGAGCGCGACATGGAGGGCCTCTTTCGAGCGCGGCCGGCGGCCACCGGCGGTCAGGAGGCTCCGCGGACGTTCGAAGCGGCTCTGCGCCAACTTCCCGGCGCCAACCTTTGCCTCGTCTCGGTTCCCGGTTGCTATGCCGCCGCCGAGGCGCGCAAGGCTTTGCGCGTCGGCCTGCACGTCCTGCTCTTCAGCGACAACGTTCCTCTTGATCAGGAGCGGGAGTTGAAGGAGATGGCCCGCTCGCGCGGGCTCCTGTGCATGGGTCCCGATTGCGGGGTGGTCAATCTAAACGGTGCCGCGCTGGCACTGGCCAGCGTCGTGCGCCATGGGCCCATCGGAATTGCCGGGGCTTCCGGGAGTGGCATCCAGCAGGTTGCCGTTCTGGTTGAGCGATGGGGGTTGGGTGTATCTCAAGCAATCGGTGTCGGAGGACGAGATCTGCACGACACCATCGGCGGTCTGGGAATGGAGACGGCTCTCGATGCCCTCGATGCCGATGCCGATACACGGGTCATCGTTCTGGTCTCTCGGTCCCCCGGCTCCGCAACCCTGCAGAGACTCATCACAAGAATCCGACAATGTCAGAAGCCGGTGGTAGCGTGTTTCAGCGGAGCCGATCGGGCTACAGTTCTGACTGCGGGCGTCTACGTGGCCGCCGATCTCGAGGATGCTGCTGCGCAGGCCATAGCACTGGCATCGGGTCAGCAATCCGAAAGACTCAGTGTCTGCCGTTCTTCTGCAGTCGTTGAGGAGTTATTGCAGCGGGAGATTCGGGGACTGAAGCCGACACAACGGTTCGTTCGTGGTCTGTTCTGCGGCGGCACCTTCCTGGATGAAGCCCTCCGCATCCTCACCCCGAATCTGGGCCCGATCTATTCCAACGCTCCGCTCAGCTCGGAGCTCGCACTGGCCGGCCGAGTGGTCAGTCGTGGACACAACCTTGTGGATTACGGGGCGGAAGAGTTTACGCTCGGCCGTCCGCATCCGGTCATTGACCCACATTTGCGGCGAGAGCGTCTGCTGAAGGAGGCGGAAGACCCCGAGGTGGCAGTTATTCTTCTCGACTTCATTCTGGGTCCGGCCCTGCACCCGGACCCCGCAGGCGCGATGGTAGATGCGATCAGTGAAGTGAAACGTCAGGCTGCCGAACGAGGACAATACCTTTCGGTCGTAGCATTCGTATGCGGGACCGAAGGTGATCCGCAGCGTCTGTCCGCACAGGAGGAGACACTGCGGGCGGCAGGGGTCGCGGTGCTGCCCTCTAACGCGCAGGCGGCCAGGCTCGCGGGTCAGATTGTGCAACGCGGGGCAGGGCCGCTTCCCGCCGAGGACTCCGTGCCGGATGTCGGGCGCCCGCAAGCGGCGTCGACGACACCCGACACAGTGGTCGAGACACGCTCGAAACGCGTCACCGAGCTCTTCGGACAGGAACTCCAGGTCATCAACGTGGGATTGACGCTCTTCGCCGAAGCCCTGCAGCGGCAAGGTGTCAAGCTGGTGTCGCTGGATTGGCGCCCTCCCGCGGGGGGCGATGCCAAATTGGCGGCATTGTTGGAGAAGCTGGGCGGGGCATGATCGGTGCGGTCCCCCGGTGAATTCATATTGAAATAATGCAGAGGAGACAGATCCATGCCGGAAGAGAGTGCAAACAAGACCATCAGCGAGCGGATTGAGGATGCGAACCGTCGTGGCGCAGACATTCTGACCAAGGCGCAACCGACCTGGGTGGACGTTATGCCGGCCCGGGACTTTATCTCGGGTTTCAAGGAGAACCTGATTCTCTTCGCCGGGCCGCCGCTGGACCCGCGGAATGCCTTGAAGCCGGTCCGCACTGCCATTGCCGCAGCGGCAGTGCAGGAAGGGCTGGCGAAGACCGTCGAGGAGGCGTGGGAGATGGTGCTACGCGACGAGATTATCCTCGGCGCGGCGCTCGACTACAAATCAGCGGGTGGCGGCTTCAGCCCCGTCACCGCCTCGATGCCCGTCCTGGTGGTGGAAGATACTCTTACGGGCTCGCGCGGCTGCTGTACGATCTATGAGGGAAGTGAGGCGGAGTTGCTCCGCTGGGGCTTCTACACGCCGAAGATCGCCGAGCGGCTCATGTGGTTTCAGGAAGAACTCGGACCGGTCCTCGGGGAGATGGTTCGGGCCATGGGAGGCCTGAATCTCCGCAGCATCCTTGCCCGGGCCACGGGCATGGGCGACGAGAACCACTACCGCAATGCGGCTTCCAACGCCCTGATGATGTTCCAGATGTTTCCCGCCCTTGTCGAACTCCCCTTGAAACCGGATGTGTTGAAGCGGGTCATGCGCTTTTTAGGAGGCTATGAGCGCTTCTTCCTGCATGTTCTCCTGGGGGGCGCCGTTGCCGTCACGAATGGTGTCAAGGGTATCGAGTTCTGCACACTCATGGTCGCTATCGGGGGAAACGGGTACGAGTTCGGGATGAAATTTGCCGACACGGGGGACCAGTGGTTCCGCGTCCCGGCCCCCAAGTTCACGGGCATCTATCTCAACCCAAAATGGACCGACGACGATGTGTGTCCGTACATCGGGGATAGCTGCATGGTTGAGGCATACGGGTTCGGCGGGCTCGCGGCGGCGGCGGGTGCGGCGGTGGTTCGAATGACCGGGGGCGACTTCCGGGATGCCCTGCGGCGAACCGAGGAGGCGCGCCAAGTGTGTGTCGCTTCGCACGATTGGGCGCCAATCCCGTGGCTCGATTTCCAGGGACCGCCCTGCGGCATCGATATGCGGAAGGTGGTCGGTACGGGGATCGCCCCGATCGTCCACGGGGGAATGGCGCACGTCAACGGAGGCCAGGGAGGCGGGGGATACTGCCGCCTGCCGATGGACTGCTTCACACAAGGACTCATGGCATTCGCAGCGAAACACGGGCTCTAAAGTATGAAGTGCACGTCCTTCCAGAAATTCTGGCGGGTGATTGCGAAAGGCAACCCATGAAAATTCTAGTATGCAATGTAGGCAGCACATCCCTGAAGTATCAGGTCTTCGAGATGCCGGGTGAACAACAGCTGGCACATGGCCAGATGGAGCGCATCGGCAGCCCGATGGCGCACTTCCGCCACTGCGTTGCGTCGAAACCGGAGGTGAGCGCCGCAGAGTCCCTTCCCAATCAACGCGCCGCGATCCAACGCATGATCTCTCTCCTGTGCGATGCACGGGTGGGCGCACTGGCAGATCTCCGGGAACTGAACGGCATCGGTTTCAAGGTGGTGGGGGGACGGGGCGTCACGGGCGCGACCCTCCTCGACGAGAAGGTGCTCGCGGCTATGGAGGAGTACGTGCCGCTCCTGCCGGCCCACAACCCTCCCTATATCGCCGCCGTGCGGCTCTTTCGCGATCTTCTTCCCGGCGTTCCCCTGGTCGGGTTGTTCGAAACGGCCTTTCACGACGGCATGCCGCCCCGGGCGTATCTCTATTCGGTTCCGTACGAATGGTATGAGCGCTACGGCGTCCGCCGTCTTGGCTATCATGGCGCATCCCTTCGCTACATCGCAAAGCGAGTGCCGGAACTCCTGAGACGGCCACCGAATACCCTCCGCGTTGTGGCATGTCATCTGGGAGGGAGTTCGTCCGTCTGCGCCATCTTGGGAGGAAGGTCAATCGATACGAGTATGGGCATGTCCGCACAGGCAGGCATCCCCATGGCGAATCGCTGCGGCGACGTTGATCCCTTCGTAATACTGTATGTCATGGAACAAACTGGGCTGTCAACCGAGGAAATCCGACAGGCGCTCATCACGCGTGGCGGTCTGCTTGGGATCTCCGGCGTGAGTGGCGACGTGCGGGACTTGGAGATTGCAGCTGCCAATGGTAATGTTCGGGCCCGGCTAGCGTTGGAGATCTTTGCGTATACCGTGAAGAAATACATCGGCGCCTTTGCGGCGGCGATGGGTGGCCTTGATGTCATCGCATTTGCGGGTGGAATCGGTGAGAATGGGATCGAAATGCGGTGCGAGATCTGCCGCGGGCTCGAGTTCCTGGGCGTGGATCTCGATGAACGTCGGAATCAGGTTCGTAAGCAAGAGGCAATCATCTCCAAGGAGGGAGCGAGAGTGGTCGTATTGGTTGTCCCTACAAATGAGGAAATTGTTGTGGCACGGGAAACTGCACGGATTATCAGTGAGACATGTAAGTAACGTAAAAGGATCTTTCCCTTCCTTATGCACTGCGATGCAAATAGGACCGAAGGCTAATGAACTGCTTGCCTTGCCTGAGTTCACGGGGAGAGTCTTAGCCGTTCTTTCCGATACGATATACCTTTCAACCCGAGATGGTGAGGTTTTCTGGGTATGTGCCGAAAGATTCCCTCTCCATCGACGCAGTATTATGGTTTTTTTGCTGCCCAAGGTGGTTTCGGGCGAAACATGTTTCTATCATTTTCCCCATTTGACCTTCAGCGGCGGTTCTTCCATTGACCTCAGCACGGCAAAGGAATGGCATCCCACCGGCTCGGAAACCCGAGCATCGGACTCCATGACTGAATTATGGACCTGTTTTCGCCGCTTGCTTGGAGTTCTCGACCTGCTGGCAGTTCACGAGGGCATGGGAAGGGTGATCTCCCTGAGCCGTGCTCTGGCGGAAAGCAGTGACCTTCCAGCGTTCCCCCCAACCTCCATCATGGGGCAAGTCCGGGATCAGGTCCTGGATCTGGCACATGCCTGTCTGGATCAAGACCTCCGTTTCGTTACGCGCATAGGAAGAGAAATGATCGGGCTGGGACCTGGCCTGACCCCCTCGGGAGACGATTTCCTGGGAGGCCTGTTGTTTACCCTAAGATCTCTTCATCAAAATTACCCGGAAGATTTTTTTTGGAATGAAGGTGCAATTTTTGATCTCCTCGACTGGGCCAAAACACGAACCCACCCCATCAGCTATGCCATTTTCAGCGATCTTGCCCTCGGCCATGGACCGGAACCTCTGCATGACCTGGTTGGCGGATTGCTCGAGGGTAGGGACTTCAATCCAATCCTGGAAGCAGCTTTGCGGGTGGCCTCCATCGGTCATTCTTCCGGGTGTGACATGCTGGCGGGAGCAGTGGCGGGGATGTTGATGATGAAAAGCAAGCAAGGTTCGTAGTTGTCCAAAGACTCATGTTAGCACATACAATTTATAACCCGTCCACTTTGTTTTTCCTTTGATTTTTCCTGAGTAATTCGGGTTGAAATCTTCGGTACAAGCACATTTCCCCAAAATCACTTCTTCAATGAGCGGGTTCACGGGTTCGGGTCGGGCCATGGCAAGCCCTTGATTATTCAGCATTAACTCGAATTTAGGTAATCCACTGGTTTTACCGGTGCGACTTGAAAACGTTTGACCGTTGAGTAATAACATCCTTCCGTGGCTTGATGAGAAAAGCAAACGGCACGGGAGGACGTTATGGAAGAAAATGTTCAGGGTTATAGAAGCTTATCCCATTCGAAATGGGATTGCAAATACCATGTGGTATTTATCCCAAAGAAGAGACGGAAAGCGCTTTTTGGGCAGGTACGAGGCCAGTTGAGAGACATCTTTCATGCCTTAGCACGGCAGAAGGAGTGTCAGATTCTGGAAGGTCATTTGATGTCTGACCATGTTCATATGTATATTGCGATTCCCTCGAAGTATGCGGTTGCTTCTGTGATTAGGTTTTCGAAAGGGAAGAGTGAAATTGCCGTAGCAAGGGAGGTTTGTGGCAAGGAGCGGAATTTCACAGGAGAGCATCTTTGGGTTCGGGGATATGAAGTATCCACTGTTGGATTTGAGTTGGATCAAGTTCGCCAATACATCCGCGATCAGGAGGAAGCGGATGGAGCAGGGAAACAGTTTTAAATTTAGCAACTGAGGCGCGCTTTAGCGCGACGTTTAGCTATTGGGTCTACCGCCTTTGAGGCGGCCCCACTCATTAAGCCACCCGGTTTGCGGGGAGTGTCTGATTCCCTCAAGGTTTCCGAACGAGTGCAATCGCTTCAATTTCCACCTTTGCCCCTTTCGCTAAACGAGCCACCTCCACACAGGAGCGAGCAGGTGGAACCTGATTCGAAAAAAACTTCTCATAAACTTCGTTCATCTTTGAAAAATAATTCATATCTGTAATATACACTGTTGCTTTGACGATATCATTCAATGAACTTCCCGCGGCTTTCAGGATTTCTCTCAGATTTCTTAGCACCTGCCGTGTCTCTTCTTTTATACCTCCAGCAACAATTTTCCCAGTGGAGGGATGAATAGGAAGCTGGCCGGAAACAAAAACTAATGTGTCTGTTTTGATAGCCTGAGAAAAGGGTCCAAAAGCCATGTATGCTTTGGGGGTATTAATTTGTTTCTTGCTTGACATCGCTCTGTCTCCTAATCTGCTTGGCTGATGGAAAGATTTATATTAAAAACTACTATTTTTGTCCGAGATCCATTGCTTTTTCATTCCTCTATACAAGAATAGTCCTTACATTTTTGGATTTTCGTCGTCTTTAAATACATTTTCGAAACCACGAATGGATCCGTAAATAAGAAATCCAATGATGCCGGCAACGATACCAAAGCAGACTAATAATATGAAATTGGGCGGCATTTCAAACATAACTTTTTCTCCTTTTCTTATGGATCATTTTGATGCATCGCTTCACTATCGCCATTTTTGTTGGGTGTCGAGAAATTTTTCATCGATCCCTTAAATGTGATTTCAGGATTTTCCATTCGGATGAGAGAGAAAATTCGCTGGAGAGACCTGTCTTTGAGCGAGAAGAATAAGTAGGCTACCTCGCGTTCGAGCCGAAATCGGGTGAACCCAATCCAAATGGGAAAGGGAGGGGCTTCTATCCTGTAAATTTTCTCTGAGTGGGTTCGTATGGTCTTTCGGAGACTTGTTAACTGAATGCTTCCGTCACTCTCTATTTTAACTCTATACGAAATTCCTAAGGAGAAGTACCATGTGTAGACTATGAAGAAGGCGATGATAAGCAAAAAGGTGCTACTCATTCCCGATGCCTTTGAGTAGATAAGAGGCACAGAGACAATAGTCCAGGCCGTCAAAGTCATATAAAAAAGAATGACATACAGGGATGGAGCCTTGTACATAGATGGTTTTATCAGATTGGTTGAGTCGTCCATAGTTATATCACCTTTCAACGATAGAACAATCTGGGAACCACAAGGATGATTTCAGGGAATATCATACAGAGGGCCAATCCTGCTAGTTGGAGTATCATAAATTCTACGCCCCCTCTCCAGATGTCCTTTGTAGCTATCTCCGGTGGCGCTACTCCCTTTAGGAAGAAGAGAGAATATCCAAAAGGTGGTGATAAAAAGGATATCTGCATATTTAAAGTCACCAGCACCCCGAACCAGATAGGGTCGAACCCAAGTTCCCGAATGATGGGACCGAAGAGGGGGATCGTGAGCATGAAGATGCCCACCCAGTCCATAAAACATCCCAGGAAGATGAACGTGAGTTGCATAAAAATCTGGATCTGCCATCTGGTCAAACCGGTCTCCAAAAACAGACGACGAATAAAGTCGCCTCCACCCACCATTAGGTATAAGCCCACAAAAATGTTGGCTCCGAACATGATCCACAGGACCATGGAGGAGGTCCTCATAGCCTGCAGGCAAGCCTCAACCATCCCTTTCCATGTGAGTGTCCGGCGGTAGCCAGCGATGAGGAGTGCACCAAGTGCTCCCATCCCCGCTGCCTCTGTTGGTGACGCTAAACCTATCACAATGCTTCCGAGGACGAGAAATATCAGTACGCTCGATGGAATTACCGGGTAAAGACTTCTAATTTTCTCAGCCATCGAGGGTCGTTCTTCCTTTGGAATCGGAGGGCCCAAAACAGGATTGATATAACATCGTATAGTGATGTAACCGATATACAACGCAGCGAGAAGGAATCCCGGGAGGAAGGCACCGGCGTAAAGTTGGCCTATTGAGCAGTTATCAACCATCCCATACACAATCAGCATAATACTGGGTGGAATGAGAATACCTAATGTCCCTCCTGCTAAAACAGCCCCACAAGCAAGGTATTTATCGTATCTCCTCTTGAGCATCTCAGGCAGGGCAATCAAGCCCATGGTGACTTCACTTGCACCGACGATTCCGACCATCATCGCCAGCAATGTGCAAGCGATCACAGTGGCAGTGGCAACTCCACCTTTGAGCCATCCTGTCCACTTATGAATCATTTCGTAAATTTCGCCGATGAGGCCTGCATTGGCGAGAATCGTGGCCATGACGATAAACAGTGGGATGGCCCCCAAAAGGAAGTTCGTCATAATGCCAAAGACCCGCGTCGGGATGAGGCTGAGGGCAGCAGGTCCCCCTAGTGCAGCAGTAAAAATCACGCCGACTGCACCAGTAGAAAAGGCTACAGGAAGTCCCAGGATCATCAGGACAATCATCGAACCGAACATGGAGACCGTGATTAATTCAATACTCATGCCATTTTCCTCCCTGTGATGAGCATCTGAAGATCGCGGATAAACCAGTTAACACCTTGTAGTACTAATAGCAGTCCAGCGAGCGGCATCATGAACTTGACGCAGTAAATAGGTGGCCGCCAATCGGTCATGGACATTTCTCCAGGAAGTTCAATTCCAAAAATCGTTCCACCTCCCATCATAGTCTGGGAACTCCAATAGAACATCCAGCTGGTATAGGTAAATGTAATCGCATACAGGAAGAAAAAGACTGAAGTTATCACATCGAGCAATGCTCTTGTCCGTTCGGTTCGGGAAACCCAAAACACGTCCACCCTCACATGGGCGCGATAATAATGGCAGTAGCCGCCAAGCGTGCCGTACAGGATAGCAAGGAGCAGGGTCATGGACTCATGGGCCCAGTTGGTGGGTCTCCCGAAGACATAACGCACGATTACTTCAAAACTTATTATAAAGATTGTCAGGAGGAGTACATACACCATGACCTTCCCAAGAAAAATATTGACCTTTTCGACACCATGCATGTAATTCTTCAACCCCTTCATATAGATCTCCTCTCGCCATCAAAAACATTCAGCCCATGACGAAAAAATATTTTTTTTGCTGAGAGCATCAATCCTTCATGGATTGAAGACAATATAAAGGGGGAGAAAGATTGTTTCTCTCTCCCCCCACCGAATGTTTTCTATTTATAAAGTAAGCTTCTTCCCTTGGGAATCAACAAGATCCGCGTCTGTGTAGTAACCTACCTTTATGGACTTCAAATACTCCCACTGAGACTTAAAAGCCTTCAAGGCAAGAGGATGTCTGTGGGCCCATTTCACCCACAATTCAGGGGCAAATTTTTTGAATTTATCGATATCCGATTCTTTGAGCCTGATGATCTCAACCCCTTGTTTTTTAAATTTTTCGAAGGCCTCGAGATCCGCTTTTTGGATGGCTGTATATTGTTTAAAGGAGAAATCTCGGATAGCCATCTCCAGTAGGTTTTGAAGATGTTTCGGCATACTCCGCCATACCTTCATATTGATCCCAATGCAATGAAGATCCACAGGCTGGTGGAGACATGGAGTGGAAGGTGGTCCCATGATGATATATTTCGCAATTTCACCGTATCCCAGGTTATAGTTAATCGCTGCACCCACAAAGTCTGCGGCCTGGATGACCCCCTTTTCCAGAGCTGGGTAAACTTCTCCACCGGGAAGAAGAACCGTGGAAACACCGGCTGAACGGAAGATGTCTGCAATAATCCCACC
>Ga0315268_10003694_pt1 | contig 16750 bp, 9 predicted proteins | sample C1_top_MG_FD_204535 | JGI IMG/M metagenome (GOLD analysis project Ga0315268, IMG submission 204535) | Sediment microbial communities from Yellowstone Lake, YNP, Wyoming, USA - C1_top | ecosystem: Environmental > Aquatic > Freshwater > Lake > Sediment | place: USA: Wyoming | collected 2017-08-01
CCACCCCGTGGTCTTCGACCTCATCCTGGCCCTGGCCCGGGAGCGCGGGGCGAGACTCCTACGTATTCCGCGAGATGATCTCGGGCTCTCTCTCAGGCACAGCCGGCGGCTGGCGGCGAGCAAGATCGTTTGGACCCTGGTCTTCGGCCTCTTGCGCCGGAGCGCGGCCGGCAAACTCCGAGCCCTGGACCGGATCACCGCCGGGCCGGTCGCCGCCGGACGACCCGCCACCAGGCCGGCCACCGCCGGCCGACCCGCCACCGGGCCGGTCGCCGCCGACCGGGTCTACGGTCTTCTGGAGTCGGGCCACATGACCGAAGCCTATGTCCTGAGGGTCCTCAAGACCCTGGCCCGCCGGAGACCGCGTCTGGCCGAGCTCTACTTCCATCCCGATGTCGGCCCGCGCCTGGAGGCTCTGGGCCCAAACCCGGACGATCTGGCCTGCCTGGTCAGCCCGGCGGTGAGAGAGGCCATCTCGGATCTCGGTCTCCTACCCCGTAATGGCCTGACCTTTGAAGCATAAGAGATGCCGGGTGGAAAGTCGGCCGGCCGAGGACAAGCCTGGCGATGCGAGAAGGTGACCTAGGGTGCTGGAAACGGTTCTGCAAGTGTTTGTGGGGCTGAGTTGGGTCTACTGGCTGGCGGCCTGCTGGCTGGTCCGGGCCTTCTTCCGGCATCCGCTCGATGAGAGCGGCCTGAGTTCCGTCGTTCCGCCGTCCGCCGCCACCTTCACCCCGCCCGTCTCGGTCCTCAAACCCGTGCGCGGCCTGGACCACGGGGCCTGGGAGAACTTCGAGACCTTCTGCCGGCAGGACTACCCGAACTACGAGATCATTTTCGGCGTGGCCGACGAGGACGACCCGGTCGTTCCGGTGATCCGGCGTCTGGAGCGGCGCTTCCCCGAGCGGAAGATCAGGCTGGTCTTCGCCCGTCCGTTCGGCCCGAACCGGAAAGCCTGTCTTCTCCATGACCTGACCGTCGCCGCCCGGCACGAGGTCCTGGTCATCAGCGACAGCGACATGCGCGTGGCCCCGGACTACCTCTCGCGGGTGGTCGCGCCGCTGGCCGATCCCGGCGTCGGCCTGGTGACGTGCGCCTACGTGGGGGATGAGGCCCTGTCTTTGCCGGCGGGACTGGAGGCCCTCCACATGGGCGTGACCTTTCTACCGTCCGTGGTCGTCGCCCGCCGGGTGATGGCCATGCGTTTCGCCCTGGGGGCCTCGCTGACCCTGCGGCGGGCGGACCTCGCTCGTTTGGGCGGTTTCGCCGTCCTGGTCGACTACCTGGCCGAAGACTACCAGATCGGCGCCCGCACCGCGGCTTCCGGCCAGACGGTCCACCTTTCCGACTACGTGATGGCGGCCGCCATCGGGGAAACCACCTTCCACGAGGAGTGGCGCCGCGAGCTGCGGTGGATGCGCTGCAACCGCGTCAGCCGCCCCCTGGAGTATCCGACGCTCCTTCTCACTTTCAGCACGCCTCTGGCCGGTGTCCTGGCCTGGGTATCCGGGTTCAGCCCGGCCGCGGAACAAGCCCTGGTCGTGACCCTGGTTCTCCGCTGGGTGGTCGGCTGGCTGGTCACGGGCTACACCCAAGACAAGGTCAGCCGCCACTGGCTTCCCTGGCTGCCCGTGCGCGACGTTCTGAGCGCGCTGGTCTGGATCGCGGCGGGCGTTGGCCGGCGGGTGATCTGGCGGGGCGAGGAGTACCAGTTGCTGGAGCGGGGGCGGATGAGGTCCGCGGCCGCTGCGGCGGCCACCACCTCGGCCGCGGCCACCACCTCGGAGAGGCTCCTCCTGCGCGCGCTGGGGAGCGGTCGCGGGACACGAGAGGGGGGAAATGATGGTGGCCCCGATGGCGCCGGTCTGGACGGCCTGGATGGCGACGCCCTTGAAGGCGGCGGTGAAGGGCTTGGATATCCTCCTGAGCCGCTGCTACCACATCCGTGAGATCAGCCGGGATCCCGAGTGCATTCTGCGCCTGGCGGTGAACCCCGCCCGGGCGCCTATCGCGCTGGCAGACGGCACGGTCATCCGACGCGGTGATCTCGTCGGGGACCTCCATCTCTGGAGCCCGCGGGTCCCACCGATGCCGCCGGAAGGACCTGACCTGGCCTGGGGGCTGGCCTTTAGTCGCCGGATGAAGAGGTCGCTCGAACTCCTGGCCGAACTGTGCTCCGAGGAGGACCTCGCCGGCGTGCCGGCCTTTCGGGCCGTAGGGTCCCTGATGACCGGAACCCGGTCCGGCGGGATCTCGTCGCTCCACGCCGCCGTGCCGGCCATCGCCGGGAGGCTCGGTCTGGAGATCGCCGAGGTCGATGACCCTTCCTCGGCCGGCTTCCGGCGACGCTTCGCCGGTTTCTGGGAGAACGGCTTCAACCTGGCCCTGGTCTGGGCCTACAACGCCCCGAGCCTGCGAAGCAGGCAATTGGGCCGGCTCAGGCGGGTCACGTTCTGGATATCACGGCGGGAGCTGGCGACCAGGTACGGACGCAAGCCGTCGGTCCCGCCGGCCGCCGGAGACGGCTAGTCGCGGTCGCCGCCGGAGACGGCCAGTCGCGGTCGCCGCCGGAGACGGCTGATCACGGAGGGTGACATTTATGAAGGCTCTGCAATTCACCGGGTCGCTACCGCGCTACGCCCTGACCCTGGCCCTCGGCCGCGTATCTCGCCGGGCCTACTGGGGCGGGCTGTCCTGCCTAAAGCTGCGAGACATCCCCGAGCCCGAGTTGCCCGGTCCGGACTGGGCCGTGGTCCGGACCCGTTACGCCGGGATCTGCGGCAGCGATATCGGCCTTATCCGGCTTGAGACCAGCCCGACCGCATCCGCTTTCTCTTCCTTTCCCTTCACCATCGGCCATGAGAACACCGGTCGGCTGGAGAAGGTCGGGGCCAACCTGCCGCCCGATCTTGGACCGGGACGGCGGGTGGTCGTCGACCCCCTTCTGCCCTGCTCGGTGAGGGGCATCGACCCTCCCTGCCCGCCCTGCCGGGCCGGCGAGTTCGGGCACTGCGAGAATTTCGCCCTCGGCGGCCTGGCCCCGGGCCTCCTCATCGGCGGCTGCCGCGATACCGGTGGTTCATGGAGCCCGTTTTTCCTGGCCCACAAGGATCAGATCTTCCCCGTTCCGGACGGTGTGTCGGATGAGGCCTCGGCTCTGACCGAACCCCTGGCCGTTTCCCTGCATGCCGTGGCCCGCGCTGTCCGTCACGGGGCCCCCGCCTCCGGACGCGAGGACACGACCCTGGTCATCGGGGGAGGGGTCATCGGACTCGGGGTGGTTGCCGCCCTCCGCTACCTGGGAGACCGCTCCCGGATCATCGTCCTGGCTCGCCACGAGCATCAGGCGAAGATCGCCCTGGCCTTCGGAGCGAGCGAGGTGGTTCTCACGTCGGGGCCCTGGGAAGAGCGGCTCGGCGCGATCCTGGGGACCGGTTTCCACCGCCCTCTCCTGGGCCGACCCATCCCCTCCACCGGCGCGGGGCGGGTTTTCGAGTGCGCCGGAAGCGTGTCGGCCCTGGATGCGGCTCTCCGCTTCGCGGCCCCGGGCGGGGAGGTTGTTTTGGCCGGTCTGGTGGCGACGCCGAAGGGCATTGACTGGAGCTTCATCTGGCGGAAGGAGTTGCGCATTCTCGGGACGTTCTGCTACGGCCTGGAGGCCGTGGGCCAGGACGGTCGCCCAACCGCCGGACGGGGTGAGCCTACTTTCCGGATGGCTCTGGATCTCCTGGCCTCGGGGCGCCACGACTTCGGCGGCCTGATCACCCATCACTTCCGCCTGGAAGACTACCGTAAGGCCATAGCCACGGTCCTGGACAAGCGCTCTTCCAAGGTTATCAAGGCCGTCTTCGATTTCGACTAGTCGGATTGCTTGTGGCGGGCGGCATCGCCGGCGCCCTCCGGGCGGCGAGCCGCCCGCGGTCAAGAGCGGGGCGTCCGACCGCCGCCTCCATCGGGGTGTCCGACCGCCGCCTACCTCTTGGGCTCGGCCGCCACCGTCCCGGCGGCCCCGTCGATGATCAGGATGTCGCCGGTCCGGAAGAGCCGCGTGGCGCCCTTCACTTGAAGCACGGCGGGCACGCCGTACTCCCTGGCCACCACCGCGCTGTGCGACAGGAGCCCGCCTTCCTCGAGGACGAGTCCGGCGGCCAGGTGGAAGAGGGGAGTCCAGGCCGGGTTCGCGTGGGGCGCGACCAGAATCTCGCCAACCCTCAGACCGGCCGCCTCCTCGATGTCCAGGGCCACGCGGCACGGACCGGCGACCTGGCCGGCCGAGCAGCCAACCCCCTGATAGACAGCCTTCCCGTTCCGAGCGGCGGCCTCGATGTCTTGAGCGTATCCGTTGCGAGCCGGCCCGGCGCCCCGCAGGGGTAACCCGTCAGCGCCGTAGCTGCCCGGGGCGATGTTGGGCGGGACATGGAAATTGCGGTAGAGGGCGGCCACCGACCGCCTCCGGGAGATCATCTCCCTCGGGACGGTGAAATCCGCGTCCGGGGTGGTAAGGTCCAAGACCTCGTCCCGGGTCAGCCAGAAGATGTCGTCCGTCCGGCCCAGCCAGCCGGTCTCAGCCCAGCGGCGCGACTGCTCGACGAGGAGTCGACGGCAGTGGTAGCGGGCCCGGCTCAGATAGACGCGGGTCTCCTCCCGCCACCAGCACATTGTCTTGACCAGGCGGTACTGCTTGCGGAACCGGCCCCACCACAGCGGGTCAAGACCGTGGCTAAGCCAGCGGCGGCCGAGGGCCCTGGCCTTGGCCTCCTCTTCCTCCCGGACGAGTCGCTGACGCTCGATCTGGCGGCCCGGGTCGGAAGCCGCCCCGGCCCGGGAAGGGTCCCCGATCCGGGCAGAGTCCCCCGCCCGGGCGGCGCCTTCGGCCGTCCCCTCCAAAAGGTAGCCCCTGAGGATGGAGAGAGGAACAGACGGGTCTTCCCACCAGCGCGGCACGGACAAGTCCTCGTCGATGTTGGACATGTGGCGGTAGCGCTCGATCCAGTCCAGGACGGCTCGCCAGGCTTCGACGTCGGGGCCGCGGGCCGCCAGTTCGGGCAGAAGGGCGGCCAGTTCGGCTGAGGGCGTCTCCCTCAGCCTCCGGACCGCGTCCCGATGCTCGGAGAAGACCTGTGACAGCCGCCAGAGATCCCACAGCGGGAGGGCCGTGGCCATGCCGGTCAGGCCGGTCATGAGGCGGGCCTCGCTCGGACAGGCGCCGGCGGGCGCCTTGCGGCCAAGGGTGGTCAGGGTGCGATGGAAATCCTCCTGGGCCTGGGTGGAGAGAAACGAGGTCAGGAGGGCCCAGCGGTTGGCCCGCCAGTGGAGATCGAGGCCTCGCCTGACCCAATCGGCCAGGGACCGGGAGTCAAGGTCCTTGGGCCGGACCGCGTCCCAGATCGGTTCTTCCTTCTCGAAGCCTTCGGTGAAGTCCCGGGCCTCGACCGGCGTCTTCTCATACTGCCGCCCGAGGGCCAGGAGAGTCGGGATGGCCCCGACAATGGTCCGGAGGTTCCACGGGGTCACCTGACCGTCACCCTCGTAGGCCGGGTCGATCCCGACCGTCCGGTCCATGGATCTCTCGTTGTAGCCGGGAATGCGGGCCGCCATCCGTTTGGTGGCCCCCGCGTTCCAGTAGCCGTGGCCAAAGATGGTCCTGGCCCAGACGGTCCCCTCGTCCGCGGGCCGCCAGAGCTTGAGCCGGCGGAAGAGCTCCTCCTGGGCTCGGGCGAAGTCGTGGTGGAAGGACTGGGATTGCCCAAGCAGGGAGGCGAAACCGGGCATGACCTCGCGGAAGTTGGCCGTTGTCCACTGCTCTCCGTCCGGGGGGAAGGTGTAGACCGTGATCGGCCTGGCCTGTAGGACGTGGAACCGGCTGCCCGAGAGCCCGAACTCCACGTCCTGCGGGCGGCCGAACAGCCGTTGAATGCGGCGACCCAACTCGGCCAGTTCGGCCAGTTGTTCCGGGACAAGGCAGGGGGCGTCGGCCTCCTCCGGCGCGAGGTTCCGCCGCTCCAGCCCACCCCCGGCGGCGGGAAGGAGAGCGCTCACCTTGCGGCCGGTTTCGCCGCGGCGGAGGGCCCCGCTCCAGAAGTCGACAACGAAGCGATCGGGGGTCACCTCGCCCGAAGCGAGTTCGGCGGCCAGCCCGCATGTGGCTTCCACGAGCATCTCGTTCTCGCTCGCGGTCAGGGGATTGAGAGTGAAGAGAATCCCGCTGGCCGAGGCGGGCACGAGTTCCTGGATGAGAACGGCCATGGCCGGACGCCCGCTTCCGGCGTGGGCCACCGCCCTTTCCGTCCAGAGCGAGGCCCAGCAGGCTTTCACCGCGGAGAGCAGGGCCTCCCGGCCCCGGACGTTGAGTTGGCTCTCGTAGACGCCGGCCCCCGAACGGTAGCTCCCGTCCTCGTTGGGGGAGGAGGAACGGACGACCAGGGGCGTGTCGGCCACGGCGAGATCGATCCGGACCAGGCCGGCGATAATCTCTTTCTCCAGACCCTCGGGGAGCGGCCGGGACTCTATCTCCGCCCGCAGGGCCCGAAGCCCCGCCTCGTCTCCGCGGACGCCGAGGTCACACCCCTGGGCCAAGATCTCGTAGGCCCGCGACAGGATGACGATGCCCCGGGGCACGGGCAGGCCGGCTCGGAGCATCTCCGCCAGGCGGCAGGCTTTGCCGCCACCCTCGGGCAGGTCGCCGAGAGTCAGTTCCGGTAGAGTCTTGACCAGGACGCTTGGGCCGGAAGATGGACTGGACACCATCGAACTGGACATGGCGGACTCCCTGATGTCGACATCTGGCTTGTTGCCTTTCTGTCTTGCCCTACAGCGGCAGCGGCGGCGGAGTGACCCCGGCCGCGACCAGCTTGGAGACCAGGGCCAGAGCCTGGTCCATGGCCCCCAAGACCTCGTCGACTTCGGCCTCGCTGATAACCAGCGGAGGCATTATTTGCATGGCCCTCGGCCTAAAATCGGAGAAGACCGCGATGACCCCGAATTGGGCCAGGGCATAGGTCATGAGGGGCCCGAGTTCGTCCCGCGTCATGTCGAAAGCCAGGAAGAGCCCCCGGCCTCGCCAGCCCGAGGCGACATCGGGGTGACCCTCCACGAGGCGGGCGAAGCCCTCCTCAAGGCGGGCCCCCATTTGGACAACTCTCTCCAGAAAGGCCGGTTGGGTCGTCTCCTCGAGCATGGCCAGAGCGCAGACGCAGCCCAGGTCCGAGCCGGCGAAGGAACTGAGGTGAACGAACGGGTTATCCCGAAAGAAGCGATCGAGATGTGGCCGGAAGCAGATCGCCGACATGGGGTAGAGGCCGCCGCTCAGACCTTTGCCCAGGACCAGGATGTCGGGAACCACCCGCCACTCGTCGACGGCCCACAGCCGGCCGGTGCGGCCGAGTCCGGCCTGGATCTCGTCCGAGATCAAGACGGTTCCGGTTTTGTCGCAGATCTCGCGAACCCGGGGGAAGTAGTCGTCGGGCGGGACGATGATCCCGGCCGTGGCCTGGATGGTCTCCAGCAAGACGGCGGCCGTGCCGGTTGTGACGGCCCGCTCCATGGCCTCGGCGTCGCCGAAGGGAACCTTGGTGAAACCGGGGACCAGGGGCTCGAAGTGCTTGCGGAAGGTTGGATCACCGGCCGACAGGGCCAGACCCGTGTGACCGTGGTAGCCTTTATCCGCCGAGACAACTCCCGGGCGACCGGAGTAGCCTCGGGCCAGCTTGATGGCCAGATCAATGGCTTCGCCGCCGCCGGGCACAAAGAAACTGTACTGGATGTCGCCGGGGGTGAGGTCGGCCAGGCGGCGCGCCAGCCGGGCTCGCTGTTCACTCATCAGCATGTGGTCCCCGACGTCAAGCTCCTCCAGGGCCCGCTTGAGGGCCTCGACCACCCTCGGGGGGCGGTGCCCCAGGTTGAAGACGCCTCCGCTCGAGCGGCAGTTGATGTAGCGCTTGCCTTCGAGATCCCAGACGTAGACGCCCTCGCGGCGTCCGGGGACGGCCTCGAACCCCAGACTGCGATAGACGGCCACCTTTCCGGGCGAGACGTAGGACTCGAAATCCCGAACCGCTTGCTTCTGAGTCAACTGGCCGATAAAGGTGTTTCCCATGCCAAGACCTCCCCGGCCTTCGGCCCCAGGGTCCGTCTTGCTGGCAGGCCCTAGTAGCCGACCATTGTGACCTGGTACTTCGACTGGGGGACGACCCTTCCTTGGCACCAGCCAGGGAAGCCAGGTCTTAGCTTGTCACGGGCGAGTCGGATTGCCTCAGGGCGGGGTGGCCGGCCTGGCGGAGGGGCGGTCGGCCGGCCGTTTCGCGGTCTGGGCGGCGGCCACGATCCCGACGGCGGTCATCGTGACCGCGGCGCACCAGAAGGGCAGGGTGAGACCCAATCCATACAGCCAGCCGCTGACCGTGGGGCCCACCACCCGCCCCAGGCTATCCAGGGAGGCCTGAAGACCGAGGGTCAGTCCCTGTGGAAGCGGGGTGAGAAGCGAGACGGCCGAGGTCAGGGACGGGCGCAGGACGCTCGAGCCCAGGCCCACGATCATGGCCGCCGCCACGGCCGTGGGTAGAGTTGTCGCCGGCACCAGGGCCACAAAGCCGACCGCGCACACGGCCGCTCCGGCCAGGGCCAGACGGCGCTCGCCAAACTTCCTCATCAGCCGGCCGACCAGGAGACTCTGGACGAGGAAGGCCATGAGCCCCTGGGCCGAAAAGATCGCCCCGGCGTCGGTGGCCGTGCCCCCGAACCGATCGCTGACAAAGTAGGCCAGAAGCGCGGTGAGGCTTGAGGCGCTGAAACTGATGGCGGAGGTGAGCCAGAGGTAGGGGGCGATGTCGCTTCGGACCGCGGTCACGAGGTCGGCCGACCGGGGCCAACCCCGGGTCACCGCCACGGAACTGTCCCGGGCTGCTCTGGGTCCTTCCGCCGCCGGGCCGGCCGGGGCGGATCTGGGCGTCGGCTCCCGGACCCCGGTGGCCGCCAGCAGGGCCGTGATCAGGACGACGACGCCGGCGATGAAGAGAGGTGGCCCGTAGCCGAGGGGCGAGAGAACCCCGCCCACGACCGGTCCGAAGAGGAAGCCCAGGTTGACCCAGGCCCCGAGAGTGGCCATGGCCGGGCCGCGGTCGCTGGTGGCCGTGAGGTCGGCGACAAGGGCCTGGCTGGTCGGGAAGATGGAGGCTGAGAGGAGACCACCGAGGGCTCGCGAGGCCACCAGGGCCGGCACGCTATGCGAGAGACCGGCCAGGACGAAGGAAAGAGAGTAGCCGAGAAGCCCGGCCACGAGAATCCTCTTGCGGCCGAAGCGATCCGACAGACTGCCCCAGATCGGACCGGAGAAGAACTGGGCCAGGGCGAACAAGCTGACCAGAAGCGATACCCCAACGGGACTCGCGCCAAGTTCCCGGGCCAGGAAAGGCATGATGGGCACGGTTATGCCGAAGCCGGCCATGGCCATGAAGAGGGACAGGTGGACGACTAAGCGGGTGCGGGCCTCGATGGCCCGCGGGGGCGCGGGCAAGGAAGGGGCTGGGGTAGGCAAGGAACGGGCTCCCTTCGACCCAGGCGCGCCCGCGTTGGCCCTGGTCACTAAATGACAAGAGACTTCCTCCCCGGCAGCTACGTCACCTTCTGGACTGGGTCGGGGGGACGCCGGCGGGCCCCCCTCGACGAGAAACCGGTCACTCCGCGGTCCATCCTGGAAGGATTTTGCCGCTTCTCCTAAGAACGGATTGTCTAGATGCCCGAAGGGAGGCCTTGCTTTGCCCGCTGACGAGAAAGAGGACACCACCATCTACAAGGTCGTTATCAACCACGAGGAGCAATACTCTATCTGGCCAGGCGATCGGGAGAACCCGGCCGGCTGGCGCGACGCCGGAAAGACCGGGCTCAAGGCGGAGTGCCTGGAGTACATCAAGGAGCACTGGACAGACATGCGTCCGCTCAGCGTTCGGCGGCGAATGGTCGAGAGCCGGCCCACCGGCTAGGCCGGCCATGAACCGAGAGGTCCACGTCTGGAGCGCGGTGCTCGACCAGCCGCCGGAGGTCCTCGAGGGACTCGCTCTTCTCCTCTCCTCGCCGGAGAGGGAGAAGGCCGGCCGGTTTCACTTCGCCCGCGATGCCCGGCGGTTTGTCGCCGCCCACGGCATCCTCCGGACCATTCTGGGGGGCTATCTGAACTTGGGCCCCGCCGAGATTGTTTTCGCCTACGGCCCGTCGGGCAAGCCGCTCCTGGCCCCGGAGGCGTTCCCGGCCCAGGGGGCTGGGGCGTTCCCGGCCCAGGGGGTTGGGGCGGTTTCGGCCCAGGGGGTTGGGGCGGTTTCGGCCCAGGCGCTTTACTTCAACATGGCCCACTCCGGCGGCCTCGGGGTTTTCGCCGTGACGACAGCCGGCGAGGTGGGTGTTGACCTTGAGCTACGCCGGAATCTCCCGGACCTTGACCACTTGGCCGGCATCGTTCTCACCCCGCGGGAGTTGGCCGCCTACCTGGGCCAGGATCCGGATGGCAAGACTCGGACATTTTTCGCCTCCTGGACGCGAAAGGAGGCCGTGGTCAAAGCCTGCGGGGACGGAGTGGGCTTCGGCCTAGACGGGTTTGAGGTTCCGCTCGGTCGGACCGGAGTGGTGGACTTGGGTTCCCGAGGGCGCTGGCTCGTGCGCGGGTTGGCCGTGGCTTTCGGCTTCACCGGCGCTCTGGCTGAGCCGGCGCCGACCCGGACCGGGTCCGGGGTTGGGGTCGGGCGGGGTAGCCTCCGCGTCGTTCGCTACGTCTGGCCCGGGGTCGATGGTTCGCGACGAGGAGGAAGCCGGGATGACAGCCCTCATCCAGGAGTTGTTCCAGGAGCAGGCCCACCGCACGCCGCGGGCCCTGGCGGTCGGCTCTCTTACCTACGGCGAACTGGACGCACGAGCAAACCAGCTCGCCCACTATCTGACCCGTCTCGGCGTCGGTCCCGAAAGGCCGGTGGGCCTGGGTCTTGAGCCCGGTCCGGAAATGATCGTCGGCCTCCTCGGCCTGCTCAAGGCGGGGGCGCCTTACGTGCCCCTTGACCCCAGCTATCCCCGAAAGCGTCTGGACTCCATGATCCAGGACGCCCGCCTGGCCTGCCTGGTGACTCGTCAGGGACTCCCGGCCGCCGACGGGGTTGAAGACGTCTGCCTCGATCGGGACCGGGCGGCCATCACCCGCGAAAGTGAGGACGATCCCGATCGAAACCTTCTCCGAGGGCTGGGTCCGGACAGCCTGGCCTACATTATCTTCACTTCCGGCTCGACCGGGCGACCCAAGGGTGTAGGCTGCACTCACCGCGGGGTCCTGAACCTCCTGGCCGACTTTGAGCAAAGACAGCCGCTTGAGCCGGGATGGGTCTCCAGCGGATGGACCAGTTTGAGCTTTGACGTTTCCGTCTACGAGATCTTCTCCGCCCTCCTCTCCGGAGGCGAACTTCGTTTCCCGCCGGAGGCCGTCCGGGGCGATCCAACGGCCTTCGCCGCCTGGCTGGAGGAAAACCGCGTCCGGAACGCCTACCTTCCGCCCTTCATGCTCGGGCCGATCGCCGACGGGCTTCGCCGCGGGGACTTGACTCTCCACCTCAGGCGACTCCTCGTGGGCGTCGAGCCCATCGCCGAGGACATCCTGGCCGACATTGCCCGTCTCGTTCCGGGCCTGGTCATTGTCAACGGCTACGGGCCGACGGAGACAACGGTCTGCGCGACACTCTACACCGTGCCCGCCGAGGAGACCTCGCCTCCTTCGTTGACCGGCCGCCAAACCCCCATCGGACGCCCGGCGCAGAAGACACGGGTCTACCTACTGGGCCTGAGCCAGGAGCCCGTCCCAAACGGGGAGGCCGGCGAGGTCTACGTGGGCGGAGAAGGTCTGGCCCGGGGATACGTCGGCCGCCCCGACCTAACAGCCGAGCGGTTCCTGCCCGATCCGTTTTCACCTGAGCCGGGGGCCCGTTTCTACCGGACAGGTGATCTGGCTCGCCTCCGGCCGGACGGAAACCTTGAGTTCGTTGGGCGCCTGGACCACCAGGTCAAGATCCGGGGTTTTCGGGTTGAACTCGGCGAGATCGACGCCGCTCTCCTGGATCATCCGGGCGTCGAGCGGGCCGTGACTGTCCTGCGCGAAGACCGGGCGGGAGACAAGCGCCTGGTGGCTTACGTTGTCCCGATGGCGGGCGGGCCGGCCGTCACTCCGGCCGATCTCAGGCCCTCCCTACTCGCGCGGCTGCCCGAGTGGATGATGCCCTCGGCCTACGCGATCATGGCCTCTCTTCCGATAGACTCGAACGGCAAGGTCGATCGCCGGGCCCTCCCGGCCCCGGGGGCCGCGCGTCCCGAACTCGGCCAGGCGTTCGAACCCGCGAGGAACCCGGTCGAGGAGGTTCTGGTCACCATCTGGGCCGAGGCCCTGGGTCTGGAGCGGGTCGGGATCAACGACGACTTTCTGGCCCTGGGTGGCCACTCTCTCCTGGCGACCAGGGTTGTCTCCCGGGCGAGAGACATCCTGGGGGTCGAGCTACCCGTGCGGACCCTCTTCGAGAACCCGACGGTGGCCCGGCTGGCGGGCCTGATCGAGACGGCTCGGGCCGGCCCTATCCCAGGCCGACCCAGACCTACCCCGAGGCTATCCGGCGACTCGCCCGCCACCGGCCAGGCCTGGCCCCTGTCCCCCGCCCAGCGCCGCCTGTGGTTTCTCGACCAAATGGCGCCCGGCACGCCCCTCTACAACATTCCCGGGACGGCCCGCCTGAGAGGGCCGCTCGACGTCGACGCCCTCGAACGGACCCTAAACGAGATCGTCCAGAGGCACGAGGCACTCCGCACCACTTTCCGGGCGGAGGGCCGACCGCCGGCGGGTGAGCCTGTCCAGGTCGTCGCCCCATCCCTGGCTGTCCCTCTTCCGGTGATCGATCTTCGCGGTTTCTCGCCGGATGAACCGGAAGCGGAAGCGCGGGGCCTAGCGGAAGCGCGGGACCTAGCGGAAGAGCGGGGCCCGGCGGAAGCGCATCGCCTAGCGGAAGCCGAGGCCAGGCGGCCGTTCGACCTCGTTTCGGGTCCCCTCGTCCGGGCCGGTCTTTTCCGCCTGGCCGACCAGGATCATCTCTTCGTTCTGGTCATGCACCACATTGTCTCCGACGGGTGGTCCCTGGGGGTGCTGATGCGGGAAATCGCCACCCTCTACGAGGCCTTCGCCTCCGGGCGGTCCTCGCCCCTGCCCGCACTCTCCATCCAGTACGCCGACTTCACCCGCCGGCAGGCCGACGCCCTGGCCGACGGTCTGGAGGAGACCCAACTGGCCTACTGGACCCGGAAACTGGCCGGTCTACCGCCTCTTCTGGCCCTGCCCACCGACCGTCCCCGTCCGGCCGTCTTGTCCGACCGCGGGGCTTTGGCCTCCTTCACCATTCCCGACAACGTGACCGAGGGCTTGCGCGATCTTTGCCGCCGCGAGGGCCTGACCCTGTTCATGGTCTTCCTGGCGGCCTTCCAAGTTCTGCTCCATCGCTACACCGGCCAGTCCGACCTGGCCGTGGGGGTGGCCATCGCCAACCGCACCAGGGCCGACCTCGAGGACCTGATCGGTTTCTTCGTCAACACTCTCGTTGTCCGGGCCGACCTCTCCGAAAACCCGACCTTCCGGGAGTACCTGACCCGAGTCCGCCAGGCCTCCCTCGAGGCCTACGCCCACCAGGACCTGCCCTTCGAACGGCTGGTCAGGGCCATCCGGCCGGAGCGAAGTCTCGGCCACATGCCCTTGGTCCAGGTCCTCTTCGCCTTCCAAAACATGCCCATGCCCGCTCTCCAACTGGCGGGGGTGACCGTTAGCGAGGTGGAAATCGACAAGATCGACACCGGAACGGCCAAGGCCGACCTAGTCGTGACCATCGAGGAACTCGGCCACGGTTTCGGGGGCACTTTGCAGTACAGCACCGACCTCTTCGAGGCCCCGACCATCGGGAGACTCATCGGACACTTCCGGACCCTCCTGGCCGGGATAGTGGAAGACCCGGGGCGACCCTTGACGGAGCTGCCCCTCCTGGACGCCGGGGAGCGGCGCCTGCTCCTGGAAGAGTGGAACGACACCCGCCGGGAGGGTTACGACGACCAGTGTGTCCACACCCTTTTCGACGAGCGGGCGGCCCACGCCCCGCTGGCCGCGGCCGTGGCTTGCGGGGATGAAACCCTGACCTACGCGGAACTGGCCGGCCGGGCCAACCGCCTGGCCCGCTACTTAAAGGGGTTAGGGGTGGGGGGAGGAGGGGGCAGCCTGGTGGGGGTCTGCCTGGAGCGATCTGTCGATCTCGTCGTCAGCCTCCTGGGCATCCTCAAGGCCGGCGGGGCCTATGTCCCTCTCGATCCCGACTACCCCGGGGATCGCCTGGCCTTTATGCTGGAGGACACCCGGGCCCCGGTCCTTCTGACCCAGGAGAGCCTCCTGGGAAACCTGCCCCTGGCGGAAGGCGCCGGTGGACCGGTGATCGTCTGCCTCGACCGGGATCGGGAGGCCATTGCCCGGGAGAGCGACGCCGGCCCGCCCGAGGTTACGGTCTCCGCCGAGGACCTCGCCTACGTTACCTACACCTCCGGCTCCACGGGCCGGCCCAAAGGGGTGGCCATTCCCCATCGCGGAGTGGTTCGCCTAGTCAAGGAGGCCAACTTCGCCCGTCTGTCGGAGGAGGAGGTCTTCCTCCAATTCGCTCCCGTTTCTTTCGACGCCTCGACGCTTGAGATCTGGGGCCCGCTCCTCTCCGGCGGTCGTCTGGAGATGGCGCCGCCGGGAATGCTGTCCCTCGGCCAACTCGGGGAGGTTGTCCGCCGGCGGGGGGTGACGACCCTCTGGCTTACGGCCGGCCTGTTCAACGCCATGGTCGAGGATCACCTGGCTTCGCTCACCGGACTCGGGCAGCTTCTCTTCGGCGGTGACGTCGCCTCCGGGCCCCACGTTCGCCGGGCCTGGCGCGGGCTCCCCGGCTGCCGGCTCATCAACGGCTACGGCCCGACGGAAAACACCACTTTCACCTGCTGTTACACCGTCCCCGGGGAGGAGGCCATCACCCAGGCCGTCCCCATCGGCCGGCCGGTGACCAACACCACGGTCTACATTCTCGACCAGGCCATGAGGCCGGCGCCGGTAGGCGTCCCGGGCGAACTCTACACCGGCGGCGACGGGCTGGCCCGGGGCTATCTCAACCGGCCGGCCGAGACGGCCGAGAAGTTCGGGCCCGATCCCTTCAGTTCCCGGCCGGGGGCCCGCCTCTACCGAACGGGCGATCTGGCCCGCTACCTTCCGGATGGTAACATCGAGTTTCTCGGGCGCCGCGACCAGCAGGTCAAGATCAGGGGTTTTCGGATCGAGCTCGGCGAGATCGAGACGGCCTTGCTCGGCCATCCCGCCCTGCGGGAGGCCGTGGTCGTGGCTCGCGAGGACCTCTCGGGCGGAAGGCGTCTGGTGGCCTATGTGGTCGGGCCGGCGCCCGAGACGGGCCACCCCGCCCCCGGCGCGGGGCCCGAGACCGGCCACCCCGCCCCCGGCCCGGACGAGTTGCGGTCTTTCCTGGCGGCGCGGCTTCCGGGGTGGATGATTCCGGCCGGCTTCGTCTTCCTGGACAGGCTGCCCCTGGGTCCGACCGGCAAGGTAGACCACGCGGCCCTGCCGGCGCCTGAGGCCGGAGCGCTTTCGAGCGCCGGGGAGGAGTTCCGCCCGCCGCGGACGCCCGTGGAGCGGGCCGTGGCCTCGGTCTGGGCCGGGGTTCTCAAGGTGGACAGGATCGGCCTGGACGACGACTTTTTCGCTCTCGGCGGCCACTCGCTTCTGGCGGCCCAGGTCATCGGACGGCTAAGGGAGTCGCTCGGAGTGGAGCTATCCGTGCGTCGCCTATTCGAGACCCCGACCGTGGCCGGGCTTTCCCGCGCCGTGGAGGAGGCTCAAGCGCGGGCGTCGACCGACGGGCCCCTCTTCGAGGCCGGCCCGATTCGCCGGCGGGCGGCGGCTGGACGCGAGCAGCTTCTCAAGATCGCCGGCGATCTCGACCCGGACGAACTGGCGGCCCTCTTGGGCGACGCCGGCGGGGAGGAGGAACCCCAGTGACGGCCAAAGCGCCCCCCTCCGAGGCGGCCTCCGGCCCGCGCTTTTACCCCCTTTCAGCGGCTCAGCGGCGGCTCTGGTTCATCGAGCGGATGAATCCGGAGAGCCCCCTTTACAACATTGCCGAACCCGTGCGACTTCGCGGCCCGCTCGACACCGCGGCTCTGGAGCGGAGCCTGACCGAGATCACCCGTCGCCACGAGATCCTGAGGACCAGCTTCCGAGTGGCGGGCGGAAAACCCGTCCAGGTTGTCACTCCGGCTCGGGGTCTGTCCCCGGGCCTGGCGTCCTACGACGCCTCCGGCGAGGCCAGTGCCGGGACCCTCGTGGCGGCGGAGGTCCGTCGCCCCTTCGACCTCGAGCGCGGCCCGCTCCTCCGGGCCACCCTCGTCCGCCTGGCCCCCGAGGATCACCTTTTCGTCCCGGTCATGCACCACATCGTCTCCGACGGCTGGTCGCTGGCGATCTTCTTCAGGGAACTGGCGGCTCTCTATCGGGCCTTTGCCGCCGGACAGCCCAGCCCACTCCCCGAGCTTCCCATTCAGTACGGCGACTACGCCGTCTGGCAGCAAGAGCGGGCCGGCGGGGAGTCTTTTGGCCTTGATCTGGCCTACTGGCGGGAGCGCCTCAGCGGGCTTCCGCCTCTCCTGGAACTGCCTACCGACC
>Ga0315268_10003695_pt1 | contig 16750 bp, 23 predicted proteins | sample C1_top_MG_FD_204535 | JGI IMG/M metagenome (GOLD analysis project Ga0315268, IMG submission 204535) | Sediment microbial communities from Yellowstone Lake, YNP, Wyoming, USA - C1_top | ecosystem: Environmental > Aquatic > Freshwater > Lake > Sediment | place: USA: Wyoming | collected 2017-08-01
TCGCCAGAAGCTCTCTCGAGATGGGCTTTGAGACAGGCGAGGAGATACTCAAGAAAAGAGAGCTCGTCCAGAAATACCACACCGGCTCAACCGCACTTGACAACATGCTCGGCGGTGGCGTGGAAACAGGCGCCATAACCGAGGCCTTCGGCGAATTCGGCTCTGGAAAAACCCAGCTCGGCCACGCCCTTGCTGTGAATGTCATGAAGGAAGACCCTGATGCTGTCGTTGTCTACATAGACTCTGAAAACACATTCAGGCCAGAGAGAATCATAGAGCTCGCCAAGGGCGCAAAGCTTGACCCGGAGGAAGCGCTCAGGCGCATCAGGGTGGCAAGGGCATTCAACTCAGACCATCAGGTCCTCCTGACAGAGAAGGTGGAAGACCTCATCACCAAGAAAGATGAGAAGGTCAAGCTGGTCGTGGTCGATTCCTTAACAAGCCACTTCAGGGCAGAGTTCATCGGCAGAGGCACACTGGCAGACAGGCAGCAGAGGATAAACGGCCACATGAGGACGCTCCTCAAGCTCGCCACCACATTCAATCTCTGTGTCTACGTGACAAACCAGGTCATGGCAAAGCCAGACACATTCTTTGGCGACCCCACCCAGGCCATCGGCGGCCACATAGTGGCCCACGCATCGACCTTCAGGATGTACCTCAGGAAAGGCAAGAAAGGAACAAGGGTGGCAAAGCTTGTCGACAGCCCCAACCTGCCAGAGGCGGAATGCTCATTCATCGTCGAGACAGACGGGCTAAAGGACATCTAGGCAGGGCAATCCTGCCATATTTTGTTTTTATTCTTTTTCCTTATACCTGCTTTTTCACCTTTCTCTTCTATAACCCAAATCCATTAACTTTATATATGAATTCCCCTTTTAGATACCAAGCGGCGCTTAGGCAAAAACGCCGCTGATTAGATAAGGTAAGGTGAACAACAAATATGATAGGAAGAGGATTTGACAGTGGAGGAGCCGACAGGGTGGCTCCGGTGAAGGTTGGACAGGAACTGGATGTCAAGATTGAGGGCGTTGGCGAGAAAGGAGACGGAATCGCCAAGGTGAGCGGCTTTGTCCTCTTCGTCCCAGGCGTTCGAGCCGGCGACGAGGTCAGGATAAGGGTGACTCGGGTCCTCAACAAGGTGGGATTCGCAGAGCTCCTCGGCAGGACCGAAACCAGCTCTGATGATGAATCCGAAGACTCAGAAGAGGAGAAAGGCAAGAAAAAAGGCTCCTCAGATGAAGATGAGTACGGAGATAAGGAAGAGGAAAGCTACTCGGACGATGACGGCGAGTACGAGGATTCCGAGAACTTCTAGATAATATTCATTATTTTTCTTTCTTTTTCTTCAGTTTTGATAAATTTAATATAGTAACCTCAATTGGCTAATTGTAATGAGACTCTTCATCGCGCTCGAGCTGCCAGAGGAAGTGGTGGCGGAACTAAAACGGCTCCAGGCAGAGCTCGACCTATTCGGGCTTCGGCCAGTCAAGGATTTCCACCTCACCCTCAAATTTCTGGGCGATGTGCCTGAACCAAAGATAGGCAAAATCAAGGAGATACTCTCGCAGACCAATTTCAAGCCCTTTGAGGCAGAGCTCTCTGAGACAGGTGTTTTTCCCAATATGGATTTTGTGAAAGTCATCTGGGCGGGAATAACAGGAGAGCCCATCCTCATCCTTCAGAAAGACATAGACCTCGGGCTTGAGCAGCTGGGCTTTGGGAGAGACAACCGCTTCAAGCCCCACCTCACCCTCGCGAGAGTCAACTTCATCAAGGACAAGCATGCGCTTGCAAAGAAACTCAAGAGCCTCTCAGTCAACCCAATCAGATTCAAGGTGACAGAATTCAAGCTCATAGAGAGCACGCTCACGCCAAAAGGGCCGGTGTATGAAGAGCAGGGCATTTATAAGAGCAGGTAAACTATTGTAAAAATAAGAATTATCCGCAACCTTTAAATATCCTCATATATCCCCGAATCTTATTGCCCATGGACGCACAGGTTGTGTCCAGCGTTGCTCGGGCAAAAATAAGAGCAGCATGCTAGCTTTCTAGATGCTGTCATTGATATAAGCAACAATAGCAGACAACATGGCCAGCATGCGCGAAAACTCAACGCATGGCAGGCACAACACAAGAGGAAAAAGAAAAATGGCAGAATCAGAACAGATATTCCTGGTGCCCCAGGATGTATATCTCAAGGCGGGCATACACATCGGAACCAAGTTCAAGACAAAGTACATGGAGAAATTCATCTACAAGACAAGGCCAGACGGCCTCTCTGTCTTAAACCTCCAGAAGATAGACCAGCGCCTAAAGCTCGCAGGTAAAATGCTCTCAAAATACGCAGCCCAGGATATAATTGTGGTGTGCAGGCGAGAGAACGGCTGGAAGACAGTGAAGAAATTTGCTGAGGTGACAGGCATGAGGGTGTTTGCCGGAAGATACATCCCCGGAGTCCTCACCAACCCTGTGCTCGAGAAATACACAGAGGCAAAGCTCATCCTGATAACAGACGCCTGGCCTGACAGGAACGCTGTCAATGACGCGGTCATAAACGGCATACCCATAATCGCCTTGTGCGACACCAACAACCAGGCCAACAACATCGATCTCGTCATTCCCTGCAACAACAAGGGAAAGAAGAGCCTCGGACTCCTATTCTGGATACTCGCGAACGAGTACCTGAAGAACAGGGGAGCAATTCCGGCAGGCGAGACAATCAAGGCCACAGTCGAGGACTTCACAGACGAGTTCTGAGGATTTTCCTCATTTTTTATTTTTTTATTTTACCTGGTTTTGTATTCTCATCCGCTTAGCTTCCATTAAGAATACCAAATCGCGTTTCTGGATGAATTTGCCCTCATAATTGTCAGGTTTGCTATCTCTAACCAAAGATATTGCCTTATCAAGCGGCGCCCACACCAGCCTGAACCCTTCCTCTAGTTCACCCTCTTCGAACTCTGGAACGCCTTTCGATACTATATTCCCCACATAACAATAAGAGGTCTGCTTAATATCATGTTCCCAGCCAAACATTTTCCCTGCTCTATATTCAATTATTTTACCCGCTTCCCCGGTGACTTCTATCTTGCTGCCTACCTCCTCCATCACCTCTCTTGTCAGCGCTTCTGATCTGCTCTCACCCTTATCAATGCCACCGCCCGGGAGTTTGTGATAGTTATGCTTTGATACGAACAGAAGCGGAACCAGGCCTTTGCTGTCAAACAGCACAGCCCTTGAGGCCTCCCTCAGTCCCCATTCTGATACTTTTGCATACCCCTCATCCTTGATTTCTAGCAATAGCTTAATCCTAAATCACCTGTTCACGAACCCTTCCTGCACTATCTCGAACACCACTTCCCGCTTCTCAGAAATAGTTGGGTGACTCATCAGCCTTGCCACCCTCATGCTGCCGTGCACCGCCTTCAGTTCTATCATGCAGCCGCAGCGCTTCCTTATTATATCCCCGCCCACAGGCACAACCTCATCAATCTTCTCAACATCAGCATACACCTGGTTGGTCATGAGCACCAGTAGGTCTCCAGCCCGCTCCTTCGCAAGCTTCTGCAATATCTCGACCTGCATCGCGAGCTCGTTGTTGCTCTGCCTGTAGGTCTCCTCCCGCCTCGCATTCCTGTAGTGCGAGCCAATGGTGTCAACAATCACAAGCCCGATCTTCTGGTTCTTCGCAAACTCAGGCAGCAGCCCAAACTGCCTTGTCTGCTCCTCGAATGAGCCAATCTTCAGAAATATTATGTTTGAGAGCAGCGTCTCATAATCCGGCGCCAGCTGCCTGAACCGCTCTGTGGAAAACCCCCCTTCAGTATCAACATAAATAACCTTCCTGCCCTTCCTCGCAAACTCTATGGCAGCGAACATGCAGGCAGTGGTCTTCCCAGAGGCAGCAGGGCCATAGATAGTGGTAATAACCCCTGCTTCATAGCCTCCCTCCAGGAGGAAATCTAAAACCTGGCATCCAGAGGGAAATCTCATATCTTCCATAAAAACAGGGCGCTTTATATAGCTTTTTCAAAAAAAGCAGAAATCCTTACGGCATGCCCTTTACCCGCTCTAAGTTCCTATTTAGAGATTCGATATACTGCTCTTCAGTTATGGTGATTAGCTTCAGCGCTTTTGCAAAGCCGCTGGTATACCCGAAATTGCTAAAATCCTTGTTGTGGGAGAAAACCTCTGTCAGCTCCTTTATCTCTGTCGCGGATCTCCTTAGCTGTATGAACTTATTATCTACGCTTAGCCTTCCCAGGGTCTCGGCCCTCACAGCCAGCGCACCAGAGGCATTTATCACATACTCATAATCAAACTTCTTGCCCACAGTAAGGGCATAATAGGCATCCAGCAGGCCCTTTGTGAGATTGAGTATTGTTTGCATAGGTACCACCTCGCATAAGGCAATATAAATACTTTTCTGGATATCTGCCATTTTCATTCCAAAACGCTTAAAGAAAACAAAAACCTTTTTAAAACACTATATATACCCTATACCCTGTAGGGCGGTGCTCGACTACGCAACTTTCATGTTGTGAGGAAAGTCCACCCACCGCATAAACGCCACTCCCCTCAAGGGAGCTCGGTAAAAGAGGGCGACCGCTCAGAAACGGAACAGCCTTTGGGCAGGGTGACGCCGGAAAACGCTGGCGACAGCGAATGATTCGGCAGACATTCCAAAGGAACTGGTGAAACGGCGAGTCCTGGCGGGTGCAAGCAGAATGTCTGCGCTCAGTTAAATGTCGAGAGGGATCTTCCTCAAGGAGGGATCCAACCAAAGGTGGCTTACAGCGGCCCTACAGCTTTTCAATAAGGTGATAAAATGGCACAGAACAAGCAATACGTACCGTCCTCAATGGGCGGAATAGTCAGATACATGGACGAGGAGAAGAGCAAATACCATGTGAAGCCGGGCGTCGTGGTATTCGTCTGCGTCGCGGTCATCATACTTCTCATCATACTCCAGCTCGTCGGAAAGAGCTGGTTCGCCTGAAAATGATGCCCGGAGTAAACCCCGGCCAGATGCGCAAGATGATGCAGCGCATGGGCATCCAGCAGGTCGAGATAGATGCAGAGGCGGTCATCATAAAGACATCTGGTAAAGACATCATAATCACAGAGCCTTCTGTCGTGAAAGTCAACATGATGGGCCAGGAGACCTTCCAGATAAGCGGCCACATCAGCGAGAGGGAAACCACGCCTGAGCTCTCAGAAGATGACATCAAGACAGTGGTGGAACAGGCCAATGTGGGAAGAGAAGAGGCCATAGAGGCCCTGAAGCGGAACGGATACGACCTCGCCAAGGCAATAATGGAGCTCACATCCAAATAGGATATCCAGACCAGTTCACCTTACACATAATATTAGATTTTGCCTTCTTTTCCGGCGCCAGATAAAAAAGAGCAGACAATGGAAAAATTTGAGGAATACAGGCAGGAAGCGAGGCAGAAGCTCAAGAACGCTGACCACCTCGTCACAATGACCTATCCGATGGTCAAAGACAGCAAGCTCCTTCTCGCCGCTGCCGAGAACCTCGCAGACGCTCTCAACCTCTATGTTCTCACAATCCTCGCATATGAACGGCTCGCAAGACGCATCCCCCCTTTCCACGAGGACAGGGAGTCCGCCTTCAACTCATTTGTGAGAGATGTCGTTCCGAGATACAAAATTGGCGCGCCAGAAACGCATAGCATCTCTGAGCATGCTCAAAAACACGCTCCTGGCAAAAGCCAGGCGGTTTTTGACACAAACTATATAAAACTCATCACCGACTTCAATGAACTGGTCAGGTTCCACAAGGACAGCGCAGTGGAATTCAACCGCAAAGACAAGTTCGTGATGGCGTCAGGAAGCTATAAGCTCATGGAGCTCTCAGAAGGGCTCCTCAAGGACAACCTTGCGCGGGCCAGGCGCTTCATGGAGATAATAGAGACAATAGTAAGCAATCCGGTGAGCAGCGAGAAAAGATGAACCCCAACCTTGAAGATGCCTATGAAGAGCTCAAGCGGGCAGACCACCTGCTCTATGTCAGCCTCAAATACACGAGGACAGTCGACATCATAAAGAGCATAGTCGAGCGCCTCATAAACCTCTTTGATTTCTCGCTTGAGGCCCTCCTCAGCATGCTCAAGGACCACAACGTCATCTCTTCTATCCCAAAGAGCCCAGGTCTTAGGGCAAACATAGTCTTCGACTACTACAAGAACGATGAAGTGATGCGGGAATTCTTCCAGTTCTACCAGTTGCTCAGGGCAATAAGCAGGGCGGAATTCCAGAGGAGCAGCGAATTCAGGCGCCATGTCAAGATGACAGCCATGCTTGACAACGGCAACGTGGAAATCGACATAGACAAGATCAGCGAATACTACCAGAAAAGCCGGGTATTCATAACAATTGTGAGGAAGATAATGACCGCGGCTGAGAACTCCCCGGAGGTTCCTGTCGTCAACATGGAGCAGCTGCGAGAGAGCGTGATGGCCGAGCTCGACTTCGAGAAAGGCTACGGGAACTGAAAAAAATGGCAAAAAAACAGACCAATCAAAAAAAGAGGACTCAAAAGAAAGCCGTCGCAAAGGCGGCCAGAAAGGCAGCACCGGCGCCGATGCCGGAGTTCAAGCTGGACCTGGCTCATGACCCAGAGAAATACAACCAGTACCACCGGCGCGGAGCAAGGCTGCACTACACAATGTTTCTCATAGCGCTCACCATCTTCAACTTCCTCACATTCCTTGCGCTCGTGCCGCTTATGGTGATAATAAGATCAAGCCTGCTCATGCTCATACTTGGGGGCATAGGCCTGGTATTCGGCATGGTGTACCTGTATCTAATCCGGGACATCGAGCACCTCCAGCCAAAGCACCACCTCTTTGCCGCATTCTACATCCCGTTCCTCGCGGTGATAAACATAATCGCGCTGTTCTTCATAGGGAGGCTCCTGCAGAGAGGGACAGATTATGGCTCATATCTCATATTCTACGCCTCTGCTATCTATGTGGTGATGTTCCTGCTGCCCTATGCCATAGCCTCGCTCTTCGAGAGGCTCTGGCCCAGGAAAGGAAACACTATCTGAATGTTGAGGATTATCCAGGGGCAGGCAAATATCTAGATATGCCCTTCCCTGAACACGTGCATTAGTTTTATATTCTGTATCAGATTACCTTTTCGTATGGAAGAACATAACACGCTTATTGATCTTGAGGCCCATCTTGGAAGATCAGATGTGATGCATTACGATGATTATCCCCTTGGCCTAGCCGAATCAGCAGGGATTCTGGTTGAGGAGGACAGGAGTCTAACTCCGGCCTATCAGGCCAGGCCCGGGCCATTAGTCTACATGCTGGCGGCAACAGGGAGAATAAGCCCGGAGGAACTTAAAGAAGCCGAAGACGCATGCGGGATGAACGCCCCTGAATTAGAGATGCACACCATAAGGCGTGTGGTTTACGGCCTTAACAGGAGCGACAGCGGGGGACGGAACCTATTCTACACCTCATTGATGCTGTCAAATGACCTTGACTCCAAAGAGCCTCACGCGATGGATGTTAGGGAGAAAGGCTGGCATTACCTCTTTAAGCCAGGCATACTGGACATTGGCAGATCTGGCAGGATACTCGAGAATAGCGCAGGAGAGCGGTTCGACGAGAGGCTCCAGATAAAAATCACACCGGACCTTGTCTATGACGCGATAACTGAAGGAGGGCCATACAATAAGCGGATCGGACTGCTGAAATCCGGCGGAGATATCGAGATAATCAAGGACACCGCAGACATAATGTATGGCAAAGCCCCTTTCTACGGCGAGATCCCTAGTAAATTCCCATTTGAGAGCAAAATAATAGGCACCACCATTAAAAAAGGCATGAACACCATAGATCTTACTGAAATAGCCTCTCAGCAGGGCATGCGTGTAATCGAGCACCCTTACGTGGGGCTGACAGAGAAATTCGGAGATGTTTTCTGCTTCAAAACCCTAGACAAGGAGACAGACCTCAACAGCATCGCAAGCGGCGCGGAAATAGTGACCCACAACATAGTCTGGAATCTTGCGCTCCTCAATCTGCTCGAGGAGGATCCCAATAATTTCCTTAAAAGCGGGAACTGGGCGCTTTATGGCCTGCCTGTTATTTTCCGTAACAATGTCAACCTTGGCAGCACCGGAAGACAAGTCAAGACCGCCGACAATAGATACGAGGACGGAAGGGAATGGCCCTCCAACTGGCAATCCGAGTACATCTATATAGAGTTGGATGCCAATATGATCCTGAGCGCGCTATTCGAACCTGGTGCAAGTCTTAGTCAGCTAATAGGGTTTGAGAAAGCCAGCCCCGGCTCGGATTATGAGCCCTGGGAGACCATCTACAAAAAGGGCACAGACATAAGCCCCACAAACAGGCGGTTGTTCGAGACCGCAAAAGAGAAACCTCATCTCAGGGCACCTCACCTCCCTGATGAGCTCATTGATGGGCTAAAGATGAAAGGCCTCAAGCCAGTCAAAAGGAATTCTCTGAACTAGATTCCTGCTCCAAACCCAAAACAGCAACCTTTAAATACCCCCCCGGATTCCCCAATACTGAAAGCCCGAGTTCAATACGAGCGCTGTTAGGGTTTGAGAATAGCTCAAATTCTGGCTTTTACACATAACATACAAATCATATGAGGAATCAATTTCAAAATGGTTCAGGAAGAAATCAAGCACATTGTAAGAATTGCGAATACTGACCTAAAAGGCCATAAAGAGACCTATGTGGCTCTCGGCGGCATAAAAGGCGTCAGCTTCGCCTTCACAAACGCCATCTGCAAGGTGGCGAAAATCAACCCTAGAAAGAAGGTGGGTCTTCTCACAGACGAAGAGCTGAGGAGGATTATGGACATTCTGAAGGACCCTATCGCCTTCAACATCCCAACCTGGATGCTCAACAAGCAGCGCGAATACGAATCAGGCGCTGACAAGCACTTCATTGCAGTCGACTGGGACCTCGCCAAGGAAGAGGACCTAAAAAGGCTCAAGAAAATCAAATGCTACAGAGGCATCAGGCACACCCTGCACGCCCCAGTGAGAGGCCAGAGGACAAGATCCAATTTCAGGGCCAACAAGGGCAAGGTAGTGGGTGTTAAGAAGAATAAGGATGCCAAGAGCGGAAGGATGTAAGGCAAAATGGGAGATCCTAAGAGAAGACGAAAACAGTACACAACGCCTATTCATCCCTGGCAGAAGGTCAGGATAGAAGAAGAGCAGATATTGAGCAAGGAGTATGGGCTGAAGAACAAGAAGGAGATCTGGAAGCTCGCCTCAAAGACGAGGGATTTCGCCAGGCAGGCCAAAAAGCTCATCGCCAACACCTCAGCCCAAGGCGAGCTGGAAAAAAAGCAGCTCATCTCAAGGCTGGTGTCCCTCCACGTCCTTGCGCCTGACGCAGACCTCGATGACGTTCTCGGTCTGCAGACCAAGGACCTCATGGAGAGAAGGCTCCAAACAATGGTTGTCAAGAAGGGCCTCGCAAAGTCAATGAAAGAGGCAAGGCAGCTCATAGTCCATGGCCACATAATGATATCCGACACCAAGATAACAGTACCCTCCTACATGGTAAAGAAGGAAGAGGAGACCAGCATAAAATATGTGCCGAGCTCTCCCATACAAAAGCAGAGGGAATCTGAGCCCAGGGCAGGAAAGGAGGCAGAAGAATGATGATGAAGAAAGACACCACAAGATGGGGAATAGCCCACATCTATGCCTCTTACAACAACACAATCATCCATATAACAGACATAACCGGCTCAGAGTCAATCGCGAGATGCTCAGGAGGTATGGTAGTCAAGGCTGACAGGCTTGAGAGTTCCCCCACGGCGGCGATGACCGCAGCAAAGAGGGCGGCCGAGGCAGCGATTGAGAAGGGCATAACCGGAATTCACGTTCACATAAAAGCGCCAGGCGGCCACAACGGACCATACAACCCCGGACAGGGCGCCCAGGCAGCGGTAAGAGCGCTCTCTAGATCAGGTCTCAGGATAGGCCTCATCCAGGAAGTCACCCCCATCCCGCACGACGGCTGCAGGAAAAAGGGAGGAAAGAGAGGCAGAAGGGTATAAGCCAGGGATATAGACTAATCCGACACAAAAGGTCAGCACCAAAATGGAAGTCACAATACTGAAAAATGAGAAGAAGGAAGGCAGATTAACCTTCATGCTCGAGAAAGCCACTGTGGCCTTCGCGAACTCCATAAGAAGAGTGGCGATGGAGGAAGTCCCGGTTATGGCAGTAGAGGAGGTTGAGATAAGAAAAAACACCTCAGTCCTCTATGATGAGATCCTCGCCCACAGGCTGGGATTGATATCAATCAAGACTGACCTGAAGAGCTACAACCTGCCGAGCGAGTGCCCCTGCAAGGGAGCCGGCTGCGCCCAGTGCCAGCTCAAGCTCAGCCTAAAAGCGAAGGGCCCAGCCACCGTGTATGCCTCAGAGATAGAGTCCGCTGACCCTAAGTGCGTCCCTGTGCATCCGAAGACGCCAATCGCAAAGCTCCTCAAGGGCCAGGTGCTCGAGCTTGAGATGACAGCGATACTGGGCCAGGGCAGGGAGCATTCCAAATGGACACCGGGCATGACATATTACAAGTACAACCCGACAATCACAATCTCAAAGAAGGGCGAGAGCTGCCTTGAGTGCATCAAGCTCTGCCCACAGAACTGTTTCGAGAAAAAAGGCGAGAAGCTCGCGATAAACGAGAAGAACATCACGAACTGCCACCTCTGCGGCCAGTGCGAGGAGACGAGCAAGGGCGAGGTCAAGGTGGAAAAGGACGTGAACAACTTCGTGTTTTATGTCGAGAGCTGGGGCCAGCTGTCTCCAGAGGAGATAATCATGCAGGCCAGCAAAAAGCTCGATGCGAAGCTTGACGATTTTGCGGAGGCATTCAAGAAATCCAAGAAATGATTGACCATATGCGGGGGTGTCGGAGTCTGGTCAAACGACTACGGTTGAGGGCCGTAGGCCTCAGTGGCTGCGCGGGTTCGAACCAATCTTTTGCCGGGCGCCTAAGCCCGACATCTGTGACGAAAGGCCCGTCCCCCGCATTTTCATAGGAAATGCAGACAAATCAAAGATGAATGAAAATTAAAATGGAAAAAACTGACGAAAACCTGATGGTGCTCATCGCAGAGCTGAAGAAGAAATCTCTTTCCACAAAGGAGAGATTCTGGAAGGCCATTGCGCTAGAGCTCGAGAGACCCACCAGGCAGAGAAGGGTCGTAAACCTCTCCAAGATAGACCGCTTCACAAGCGAAGGTGACTTCATAGTCGTGCCAGGAAAGGTGCTCTCAGCAGGCGAGCTCTCACACTCTCTTACAGTCGCGGCCTGGAAATTCTCAGGCTCAGCAAAGCAGAAGCTCGAAAGCAGGAAAGCCAAGGGCATGAGCCTCTCAGAGCTGCTGAAATCAGACATCAAGGGAAAAAAGATCAGGATCATGGGTTAAAATGACATCAATCGACGCTACAAATCTGATATTAGGAAGGATGGCCACTAATGTCGCCAAACGAGCCCTCTTGGGCGAGACAATCAATGTCGTCAACTGCGAGAAGGCAGTGATAAGCGGCAGCAAGAGCGACATCTTCAACAGGTACAGGACAAGGCTTGCCAAGGGAAGCCAGGCCAAGGGACCGTTTTTCCCCAGAAAAGTAGACGTCATCGTCCGAAGGGCTATAAGGGGCATGATACCATACAAGCAGGCCAAAGGCAGGCTCGCATTCCAGAGGGTGCAGTGCTTCATCGGCGTCCCAGAAGAGCTCGCCAAGGAGAAGCTCGAGACAATCCCGGAAGCCAACGTTTCTAGGCTTTCCAGGGCAAAGCACACGCCTCTCTCACAGATAGGAATATACCTCGGTGGTAAACTATGAACACAGTCATGACATCAGGAAAGCGTAAGAAGGCAATCGCAAGAGCCATCATCAAGGAAGGCAAGGGAATTATAAGGATAAACAACAGGCTGCTAGAGTTACTCGAGCCTGAGTTGCTGAAGCTAAAGATAATGGAACCCCTTCTCCTCGCAGACAAGCTCACCGGAAAGATTGATGTCGATGTGCAGATTAAAGGTGGAGGGACCACCTCACAGGCAGATGCCGCAAGGCTGGCCATAGCAAGAGGCCTTGTGAAATTCGCCAATGATTCCACTCTCGAGAAAGCATTCGATGAGTATGACAGGAACCTCTTGGTCGCGGACGTGAGAAGGAAAGAGGCCCGAAAGCCAAACACCAACTCCAAGGCCAGAGCCAAGAAGCAGAAGAGCTACAGGTAAAAAAATGATAATCCCAATAAGATGCTGGAGCTGCGGAAAGCCAATCGCCCACCTCTACGAGGAGTATGTGGAGAGGGTAAAGGCCGGAGAGGACATGAAGAAGGTGCTCGACAGCCTGGGCTTAGAGAGATATTGCTGCAGGGCAGCCTTCATGGGCAATGTGGAGCTCAGCGAGCACCTCGCCAGGTTCAGGAAATTCTAAGGCAGCCAGGCGCATACATTCCTCTTGCCTGTTCTTTTTTGGGCATACCCTCTTTTTTTGCACAATACAGCCTAATTTCGCTTCCTACATCTCCAGGCATCGCAGGCCGGATTTATCGATAGATTTATTAATACTCACTTCCAAAAGCCTCCCAGGCAGCGCGGTTTCAGCGGCTGAAAAAGGCCAAGATTCAGTTTGCCTAATCTAAAACATTCATAGAGGTGATAGGTATGATGGATGCGGAAAGCGCATTGATGGCGCTCATCTTATTTAGTGTTGCATGGGATCTGCTCTGGAAGGGTATAGCCCTATGGCGGGCGGCAAGGAACGGCCACTCGGTATGGTTCCTCTTTCTCCTGTTCACAAGCACAATAGGCCTGCTGCCCATAATCTATATCGCATTTTTCAGCAAGTACAAGAGAAAGGCCAAGCCAAAGAGAAGATAAACTCCCGAAAGGAGATCTGTTTTTTCCTTCTCTTTTTATTTTCCTCTTTTTTCCTATGCCATTCTGGTTAATATTCCCTTTTTTCCCCCAAAACCAGCGGAAATCCGAGATTTCCTGGGCTTTGGGAAATTGGAATTTCCCAAAACCAACGAAAACTGAGGTTTTCGGGGTGTTTTGGATTCAAAGAATCCCAAAACTATAAAAATCTCCGCCCAATAGCAGCCATCTTATGATGGAGCTTACCAAGATATCCTCAAAATGGCAGCAGAAGTGGGAAGAGTCTGGCATCTTCAAGGCGGTAGAGGACCAAAAGAAAAGGAAATGCTACGTCCTTGAGATGTATCCCTATCCCTCAGCCTCATTCCTGCACATGGGCCATGTGAGAAACTTCACCATAGGTGATGTCTATGCCAGATACAAAAGGATGAACGGCTACAACGTGCTCTACCCCATGGGCTATGACTCATTTGGCCTGCCTGCTGAGACCGCCGCAAAGAAGGAAGGCATCCACCCCAGGATCTACACTGACAGGGCAATAAGCAAGATAATGGAATACCAGAAAGCCATGGGCAACAGCTATGACTGGGACAGGGTGATAGCCAGCCACGATGTGGACTACTACAGGTGGAACCAGTACTTCTTTACCCAGTTCTTCGAGAAAGGCCTGGTCTACCGGAAAAAGGCGCCTGTCAACTGGTGCGAGACCTGCCAGTCCACCCTCGCGAACGAGGAGGCAGAGAGCGGGAAATGCTGGCGCTGCGACAATGAGGTCGTAAAGAAAGATCTCGAGCAGTGGTTCTTCAGGATAACCGCATACGCCGACAGGCTGCTGGAAGACCTGCCCAAGATAGACTGGCCTGAGAAGATAAAGCTGATGCAGACCAACTGGATTGGGAAAAGCTATGGGACCGAGATAGACTTCACGATCAACAACGAGAGCTGGCCGGTGTTCACCACAAGGCCAGACACACTGTATGGCGTAACCTTCATGGTGATATCTGCCCAGCACCCCAGGCTGCTTGAGCTGGCCACGCCAGAACACAGGAAAGAGGTGGAGGAGTTCCAGAAGCGCTGCCAGAAAATGAGAAGCCCAGAAGAGATAGAGAGCCTTGAGAAAGACGGCGTTTTCACAGGTGCCTACGCCCTCAATCCGGCAAACGGAGAGAAGGTGCCTGTGTATGCTGGCAATTTTGTCGTGGCAGAGTACGGCTGCGGCATGGTGATGGCTGTGCCGGCCCACGACCAGCGCGATTTTGAGTTCGCCAAGAAATACAAGATACCAATAAGAGTGGTAATCCAGCCTGATGAATTCGAGCTCGACGCAGAGAAGATGAGCAAGTCCTACCATGAGGGAGGCACTCTTGTCAACTCAGGAGACTTTGACGGCGCAGACAGCGTGGATGCGATAGATAGCATAACCAAGTGGCTCGCAGAGATTGGCAAGGGCAAAAAGGTAGTAAACTACAAGATAAGGGACTGGATGATATCAAGGCAGAGATACTGGGGCACGCCCATACCTATGATACACTGCGGGAAATGCGGGGTTGTGCCCGTACCTGAAAATGAGCTGCCTGTCGTGCTGCCCGAGAACGTGGACTTCAAGGCAGCCGGTAACCCCCTCGCCTCCTCCAAAGAGTTTGTGGACGTGAAATGCCCCAGATGCGGCGGCGAGGCAAAGCGGGATACTGACACCATGGGCGGCTTCATGGACTCATCATGGTACTTCTTAAGATACTGCGACAACAAAAGTAAGGACAGGCCATTCGACCCGGCCAAGGCAAAATACTGGATGCCAGTCGACCAATACATAGGGGGAGCTGAGCACGCTGTCATGCATCTCCTCTATGCGCGCTTCTTCATAAAGGCGCTCAAGGACATGGGGCTGGTTGATTTTGACGAGCCCTTCACCCACCTCTTCAACCAGGGCATTGTCTACAAGGACGGCGCCAAGATGAGCAAGAGCAAGGGCAATGTGGTCTACCAGACAGACATATCTGACAGGTATGGCATAGACACCGCAAGGCTCTTCCTGATGTTCATCGCAGCCCCAGACAAGCTCATGGAATGGAGTGACCAGGGAGTTGAAGGCGCATACCGGTTCCTGAATCGGGTGATAGCGCTAATGGAAAAGGAGCGTAGCAGCACCATTGACAGGCTCACCGCAAGCAAGCTCAACCGCACAATAAGGGAAGCCACAGAGGCAATAGACACATTCCAGTACAACAAGGGCATAATCTCCATAATGGACTTCACCAACCATCTCGCAGATCTTGAGGCAGTACCTGAAGAGGCGCTCAGGACACTTGCGCTCCTGCTCTCGCCATTCACACCCCATCTCTCAGAGGAGCTGTGGGAGCTGCTCGGGGAAAATCCCTTCATCTCTTTGCAGGGCTGGCCAAAGGCCGACCTGAAAAAGATAGACGACAGGCTTGAGGCCGCAGAGCAGGCAGTGATTGCCGTTTCTGTAGATATATCTAAAGTGATAGCCCTCGCCAAGATATCTGCGCCAAAGGAGATAAGGCTCATCATCAGCCCAAGATGGAAATATGACTTCTACAAGATGCTAAAGGCAGACCTTGACGTCACAAGGGACATGAAGCTCTTGATGGGAAAATACATGGCAGAGAAGGCCTTCAGCAGGTTCGGCGGAGAGATCTCAAAAATCATTCCTGCTGTGCTGAAAGACCAGAGCAGGCTCCCAACAGCCATACTTTCCCAGGAGGAAGAGCACAAACTGCTTGAAGACGCTGTTCCCAAGATGAAAGCTCAATTCAAGGCAGAAGTGATAATCGAGCTCGCAGAGAAGAGCAAGGAGCAAAAGGCCATGAACGGGATGCCTGGGAAACCGGCGATAGTTGTGGCTTAACAGAAATTTTTTCCAATTCTAGGTCCTTGGAACCTTCACGCTTTTCAACCCATTATTCCAATCCCTGATTAACAGGTTTAGCCCGTCCACCCAGGTGGAATACTCTTTCGGGCGGTCTGCAATCCACTTAAGATAATAGTCTATCTTCTTTAATTTATCCAGCATATTTTTTACCTCATAGGTCCTCAATCTCTTTTTGGCAAGATCATCGGTTAAGTTAGATACTGCTCCTATCATCTCTGTTACCTTACCCTGTGTCGCTTTAATCACAGCTATATCCCTCTTTTTAGGGTCAAACAGATTAATCTTGTTCTTAGGTTCCATGTCAATCACCTAGCATCATAATCAGCTGAGAGATATATAAATATTGCTTTTTCTAGCAGAGGCATTTGCATGTGTCATCTTTTAGATGCCACTGGGTGCCGCACAAGAGAAAAAAGAAGCCTATCCTAAGGCCGCCTTCAGATATATCTCCTTACCTTCCGGCAGTATTCCGCATAGCTTCTGCCGAACCTCTTCCTCAGGAAAGACTCCTCGCCAAGAATGATGAAATGATAGATTACGATGCTGTACACGCCTAGGAAAGCCACGACATAATTCAGGGTTATCAGGATTGAGGCGACTGTCAGGATATTGAACCCCATGTAAATCGGGTTTCGGCTGTACCTGTATAACCCGCCTTTCTTCAGCTTTGTTTTCTCTGACGGAACTCCAACGCTGATGGAATCTCCCAGATGGATGATGCTCACCGCGATTATGGTGGTCCCAAGCACAATTAGGGTATAGGCAAGATAGCTCACAAACACAGGCACATCAAAGCGGACGATGGATATGCCAGCTATCCCTAGGAACGCCGCCAGGATACAGATATATCCTGCAATCTTGCCTGAATAGAACAGGTAAGGGTTGATTGTTGGCCTGCCTATTGCTCTCATGGGG
>Ga0315268_10003696_pt1 | contig 16749 bp, 15 predicted proteins | sample C1_top_MG_FD_204535 | JGI IMG/M metagenome (GOLD analysis project Ga0315268, IMG submission 204535) | Sediment microbial communities from Yellowstone Lake, YNP, Wyoming, USA - C1_top | ecosystem: Environmental > Aquatic > Freshwater > Lake > Sediment | place: USA: Wyoming | collected 2017-08-01
GTTACAGAAGCAAACGAAGGAAACGAAGGGAGCTTGCTCCCGCTTTCGCTGGCGGCGGACATTCGCGGCGGGAGCCGTTCTCTTTCTCCCGGCTGCCGTAGTTCTGGAGGATGTTCAGCCCATTTTTGCCGGGTGACTTCCCGGCGTGGTCCGTGCCAACAGTCGGAGCCCATTCGTCTGCCTGCATCTGGAGTTCCTGAGATCAGGGGAAACTGCCTCCTGGGCCTCGGGACTGCGATGTCGGGGCTTGCTAACTGTTCGCCGCCGCGCTGCTACCGCATGTGGCACTTCCGGGCGTGTAAAAGCAACAGGCCGGCGTCCGGCCTGAACATTTCGGGGAGCAGCAGAGGCTTGCCCTCGAAGCTCAACAGCCAATCGAGAGCCGCACTGGACGGCGCAGCTTCACCTCGCAGAGCGGGAGAAAGGCGAACTACGTAACGCTCATCCACCCACATGAGATACCGGTCGAAAGCACGGTCATGGAGCGGATTCAGGCATAGGCCGTTTCGAGGATTAAGGCGGTTGGCAGGGTCTTCGGCCCACGGGACGATATGGCTGGCAACCAAAAGCTCCGGGACCGCCAAGCCGGTGACGCAGCATCGAAACTCGTAAGCCGATAGAACGCGCTTGCGGAAAAAGCTCTGATTGACGCGCAGCCGTACAAGGGCGTCACGCTCCACTCCTGGCGGGGGCAGGTCTGATTCGTCTATTTCCGCCACTTGCTCGATGGGGCGCTCGAGCAATTGCGCAAGAAACCGCGCGCTCTCGAACGCCAGAGCTTCGGGCCGGTCTGCAAACTCCCGCCAGACCTGCTCCTCCATGCGAGAACCATGTTCGAAGCCGCGGATGCCCCGAGCCTGCAGTGATGGGTCAAGCCGGGCGAAGTTCGAGAGCTTGTAGGAAGCGGAACCAACCTTGCGACCGAGAATCGCCGCCAATTCCCGCACCATCGGATTGCGGGCGTGAATCGTGCCGAACGGAATCTGGTTGTAGAGGTGAAAGGCGATAACAAGCTCCTCGTGCGTCCAATTCTTGCCGTCGCGTTCTGTTGGAACTTCAAGCCCCGGTCGCCCTTTCTGACACGTCGGGCATTTCCGCTCCCAGAAATCTGTGCTGTTGCAGCCATAGATGTGGCCGCAGTTCCGACATTTCACAATCCACCCCCAGGAGTTCGCATCGGTGCCCCGAACCTCTGTCCGCCGAAGGAGTTCCTGCCTGTTCGCGTTGATCTCGCCGCTATTGTTCATGTTCGCGCGTCTGGTTCCGGCCAGGGTGTCCGAACGTGAAAGTGAGCCAGTGGAGTGTGACCTCCTTCTCCACCGCGTTGAACTCTGGGTCGCCGGTGAGGAGTTCGGCCTTGTGCTTTTTGGCCAGGGCCGCGGCGAAGGCGTTGTGTGCTCTGAGACTTATCGTTTCCTGCCTTTCGCTCCGGTGGCAGGTTCCTCGTCTGGCTGGGCGTGGAAACCGATTTGCCGGCGGGGCGGCGGCGGCTCTGGGGGCGGCTCGAGCAGGCGCATGATGCGCTGGAGCACGTCCACGATGGCGGCTTCGTGGCCGTCGAGCCGGGCGGTGAGCTTGGCCTCCAAGTCCCGCAACTGGCGGGCGAGTTCCTTGGTGCCGCCCAGCAATTCGCGCATCTTGACGAAGGCCCGCACGACAAAGACGCTCATCTGCACAGCGCGGGCGCTATTGAGGACGTTGGCGGCCATGATGGCGCCCGGCTCGGTGAAGGCGTAGGGAAAATAGCGGCGCTCCCCGCGTCGCTCGTTTGAGGTCGCAATTTGCGACCTCAAACTCTTGGCTGAGGCAGTCCCGTTCTGCGGCCTCGGGTTGCTAGGCTCAGCACCTAAGGTCGCAATTTGCGACCGGTTTCCTTCACGTCCGCCGCATGAATGAGTTGCGACTTTAGTGAAAGCCACTCTTCGCGCGTCAACTGGAACACGAAGTCCGGCGGAAAGCGGTCGGCGTTGCGCTTGACCTGCTCGTTCAACCGTTTGGCAGGCACGCCGTAGATCGCGGCCAGGTCGCCGTCCAATATCACCTTCTCTCCCCGCACGGTGAGGATGAGGGACTCGATGTTGACCGCCGGCTGAATCTCGGTGCGCATCTTTATTTCCTTTGGGCGGCGGGGGCGGGCTTTTGGGCGTTGAGGGCCTCGAAGTCCTTGCACCAGGCCTGGATTTCAGGCTCGTTGAAGATTTTGCCGATGACGCGGCGAAGGAGGCCCTTGAGATTGGGGTTCTCCAGGTCGCGCAAGGCGCGAATGGCTTCTTGCTTGTAGGTTTCCAGCAGAGTGCGCGCGCGTTGATCGGCCTTGAGTTCGCGGTAGAGCGCAGCGACTTGCCCCGCGCTGTGACGGGACTGGGGCGGCCGGCTCCAAAGGCTTTCGAGTTGGGCTTTCTGGGGGCCGCGGGCGCGTTCGCAAGCCACCGCCAGGAGCAGGCTTGGCCGCAGGCTCTGAATGTCGGTGGCTTCGGGGTCGGCGTCCAGGTCGCTGAGGTCGTCGCGGATTTGATAGGCGATGCCGAGGGCTTCGCTGTAGGCGCTGAGGACGCGGGCGATGTCGGCGTAAGCGGCGTTGGCTGGGGACTCGCGCGGGTGGCGTTCGGCGGACGGCTTTTGGCCTTCCTGACGTTCGCGGTCGGCTTGGGCACAGAGGGCGCCCAGTTTGAGGGCTACCTCGAAGGCGGGAGCAGTTTTGCGCCGGAACACATCGAGGACTTGCAGGGTGCTCAAGGGGCCGGGGGATTGCGCCCACCACAATTCGGCGCCCTGGCCGCGACAAAGCTGGCGCTGGCCCTCGGCGGCGGCCAGCAGCATGTGGGCCTTGTGTTCGGGCGGCGCCGCGCACAAAGCCAGCAGGCGATAGCCCTCGCCGATGAGCAGATCGCCCACGTTGAGGGCGACCGCCAAGCCGTGTTCGGCGTGCATGGTCTTTTGGCCGTAGCGGATGGGGTCGTTGTCTTCGATGTCGTCGTGGATGAGGGAGGCTTTGTGGAAGCACTCGACGGCGATGGCGATGCGGCGGAGGTCGTCGGGGAGGGGCAGGCTGGGGTCAGGCCGCAGAGCTTGGAAGGCCGCCGCTGCCAGGAAGGGGCGCCAGCGTTTGCCGGCGCGCAGGAGCCATTGGCGGGCGACTTGTTCGGTTTCGCCTTCGGCCGGGCCCATCAGGGACTCGAGCCCGGGCGGGACAAACCAGGCGCTGAGTTCCTCGCGGAGTTGCCCCAAGTCGAGCCGGCGGGTTTGGTCGTGGCTGGTGAGGTGGATGTAGTCCCAGATCCAGTCCAAGTCAACGCTGGTCTCGTGGCAGTCGTCTTGGAGCAAAGGAATGGCGACGCCGGGGATGGCGGCCGATTCCATGTAAGGGAAGGCGCGTTCCAGGACGTTGAGGCAACTGACGCCCACGATGGCGTCAATGCGGCCAGTTTGGATCAAGGACATGACCACCTGGGAGCCCTCGGCCACCAGGACGGCGTAGCCGAGGCGCTCGGCCTCGTTTTGGAGGTCCTGAATGGAACAGAGGCCGCACTGTTTGCAGAGCAGGCCGAACTCGTCGAAGAGGGCCGGGCACTTGTTCTCGACGCGCAGGCACTTGGGCAGAAGCAGGAGGCGGCGCGCATAAGGCACGGTGGCGAGGGTCTCGCGCCACATCTCGTTGTTGATGAGCACTCCCAGGTAGTCGCGGTAGGCGGGGGCGCAGCCGAGCAGTTCGATCACCTTGGCGGCGTGCTGGGCCAACTCGTCCAGGGGCATCGGAGGAACCGGGTTGAACTCGGCCACGTAGTGCCGCGCCGCCAGGAGGATTTGCGTGCGCTCCGCCAGCGTAGGCGGGAAGCACGGCTTGGGCGGGCGCGCGCGGGGGAGCGGCACGGGGCGCGGGATGATGAGTTGCGCGGAAGGCATGACGCCGAAGGGTGCTTCAGTTGCGGCTGAGCGGAGGCTTGGCTCGGACCAGGGCGCGCAAAAGGAAAGCCGGCCCTCCGCCGGGCGCGCCGGCCGCCTCGCCAAGTGGTTTCCGAGCAGTCGCCGATTTCATACGGCCCTTGTTGTCGCTCAGTTTGCCGGTGGTTTCAAGCCTGGACAGATGGACGGGGTGGACGAAGTGGACGGGATGGGCTGAATTCGGGGCCTTCTCCATTCGGATTGTGTTGATCCAATTGGTCCTCCTACGCATTCACGGTCAGGGGAGGCTCTGGCGGAGTGCGCGTTGTTTGGCTGCGAGGTCGTGGCGGGCGCTGCGGTAGGCGCCGAAGTCGTTAAACCAGAGCCGCTTCGCCCAGCGGTAGAACCAGTGGGTTTCGGGCAGTTCCGCGCCCGGCAGCCATTGGCTGAAGCACGGCTGCATCAAGTCCAATTCGGCCAGCGCGGTGCCGCGCGCGGTGGTGTCGCGGGCGGCATGGCGGCGGACTAGTTCGCGCAGGAGGTCCGGGCGCTCCAGCATGATGCAGCCGCGAGAGGCTTGGCGGGCGGTTTCACGATAGTCACGGAGGAAAGCGGATTGACGGATGGTCTCGAATATGCCACGGGGGTCGCGGATGTTGTCGGTGGCGAATTGGATTACGGGGCAGGGTTCAATCTCGCCGCGCGGGTTGATGTGGTGGCTGATGCCCGTGGCCGAAGGGCAGAGCGAATAACCGCGGTGATCGTAGTAGGCGTCCACGATGGCCAGCGGGAGCTTGGCGCGCATAGCGAGGATGAAGCGGCGCACTTGCATGAGCTGGCGCGGATCGAGCGCCAAGTCCGGGCACATCCTTGGCCCGACCGGCCGATAGGTGTAGTACCAGACGTAGTGTACGCCGCGCTGGATGAGTTGCTGGAGCCAGGCCTCGGTGAGCAAATCGTCAACGTTGGTGCGGCAGAGGCTCGTGGCCACGCCGGTGAGGAGCCGCGCGCGCACGCAGTTTTCCAAGCCCCGCAGGGTCCGATTCAACACGTCCGTGCCGCCCCGGCGCTGGTCGCTGACCAGTTGGTTGCCCTCAATGCTGATGAGCGGGGTGACATTGCCGAGCCGGCGCAGCTCGGCGGCGACTTTCTCGGTGACCAGTTGCCCGTTGGTGAAGACCTGGAAGTAACAGTCAGGATGGGCGGCCAGCAGATCAAACAGTTGCGGATGCAGGAACGGCTCCCCGCCCAGCAGCCCGAAGAAGCGGTTGCCGGCCTGCTTGGCGCCGGCGATGAGCCGGTGGAGGTCTTCGAGGGCGATCATTTCGCGCGGAGCCTCGACGTCGGCCCAGCAGCCCTGGCAGCGGAGATTACAACTGTTGATGAGCGAGATATGGAGGTAGGGCGGGAAGTAGTCGCCGCGCTTGACCCGGCGCTTGAACCGCTCGACCGACCAGGCGGCTTTGAGGCCGAAGTTCCACGCGAATTTCCAGAGGCACCGGCGGTCAGTGGTGCGCAAAAGCCGGAGAGCGAGGCTCAGGACCATGTTGGGAGCCTCCCGACCAGAAAGCGGCTGTTAGGCGCCCGCGCGCGAAGCGTCTTGGACTGTGCCGGCTTGCCGGCGGCGCCGCCTTTGAGACCAGTGCGCCGGCGAAAGCGCCAGGGGACTGGCGCAGTCCAAGACGCTTCGCGCCAGCCGCCGCCCGTCCCCTTTTCATCGTTTGTGGTGGCGCGTGCGACATGGCGACTGACCCGAAAATGCTCGTCGGCTCGGTCCGCGCGGAGCTTTTGGAGTGCGCCAGTCCTCTGGCGCTTTGGGGACGAGCGGTGGGAAAGCGGCAGAGGAGTGCCGCAGTCCAAGACGCTTCGCGCCGCCCAGCCGCCCACTGCGTTTTCGTTGTTTGTGGAGTGCCTGATTGGGGGCACATGCGGTTTGACCCGAGAATGCTTGCGCAAGGGTGGGGCGCGCAGTCCTCTGCGCGCCGCCCGCAGCGTGTCCCGTTTGGCCACAAGGGCGCGGAACAGAGTGGGCGCCCTACCTCGCCCCGTTTTCATTGTGTGTGGGGCCGTGCGCGGCATGTTGTGTGACTGGTCATTCGGTGGCAGTTGCCCCCGCGTCGGGTTTGGCGTCTGCGGGGCGTGGCTGGAGTTCGGCGCGGGCGGGCAGCGCGGCCAACACCTCGGGCGGAATGTCCTGCATGCGGGCCAATAGGCGGAGGCAACGCAGGCGTTCCTGGAGGGCGGTGTTGGGATCGCGCTCCGTGGAGAAGCGGCTCTTGGCGCGCTGGCTGCGTTCGCGCAGGAGGGAGTAGATGTCGCCGCCCAGCAGCGCGGAGATGTCAACCTTGATTTTCTCGCGGCGCAACGCGGCCGGGCTGGCCTCGCCGCCGTTGATCGGGGCCGCCTTGTATTTCGGGAAAATGATGGCCGCTTCCGGGCAGACCCGCGCGCAAGCGGGGCAATCGTTTTTGCAGTTCTGGCTGCGTTCGACGCGGAGGCGGCCTTGAGCATCCACCCCATAGACGCCAAAGAGGCAGAAGCTCAAGCATTGGAGACAGTTGGTGCAGCGGTCATAGTCAATCACCGGGAACCAAGGCGGCCAGTGGCCGGGCTTGGGGGCGTTGAGCTCGGCGCGCGTGGCCTCAACGAGGGCGGTCACGCGGGCAAGGGGCCAGCCGCTGATGTCCGCCAAGCGGGGCGTGGGCGGGCCTGGAGACGCCGCCGGGTCGGGCTGCGACGCCGGGAGCGAAACGCCGAGCGTGAGGCCAGGAGCGCCTTCGGCCAAGCCGGGTTGGCGCTCAACCGCCACCGTCACGGTGCAGCCGTTGTCGAGCAGCGCGCTCAAGAGCGCGCATTGGTCCGCTGGGGCAAGCGGCTGGCTGGCCGCCCCTTGGCGGAGGGCAAGCTGGAGCATGGGGGAAGCCGGCGCGCTCATGTGCTCTTGGCCGGTTCGGCGCTGGCGCTGGCGCTGGCAGCCTGGGAAAGGGCGGCCGGGCCAGTTGCTTTCGCCGTCGGCTCGCCTGCCGGCACGTTCGGTTTGAGGTCGCTGCTCAGCAGAGCTTGGGTGATTTCGGCGGCGCTTTGTTCGCGCAGGTTGAGGATTTGCGCGCGGTCGGGCGGCAGCGGGGCCTGAGCCGCGGCGAAGAGCCACTTCACCGCGCGCGGATGGCAGGCCACGATTTTGAGCCCGGCGCTCGTGGCCAGGCTCTGGAGGGCGGGGTCGCGGCGGGCGCTCAGTTCGCATAAGTCGGCCACCGCCGTGAAGCTGAGGCCGGCTTCACAGAGCTTGGCGAGCACGGCGGCCTTCACGGCAAGGGGCACCGCCTGCGCGTGGGCGCAGTGGCAGTATAAGATGGCCGGCGTGGGTTTCATCGCACGCGCCGCAAGGGTAACCGCCCGTCCGCCGGATGGCGAGCGCGACTGAGCGCAGCAAAGCTGCTTTGCGAGTCAGGCCTCATGTGCCCCAGGGTGGCACTCCACAAACGGTGAGAATGGGATGGGGGGGCCGGCGCGAAGCGTCTGGAGTGCGGGAGCTTGCTCCCGCTTTCCCGCTCCCCGGGCCACTCAAAAGCGCCGGCCAGCCGCCGCACTCCAAACGCTTCGCGCTACCGGACTCGGTCAGCATTCTCTGGTCAGACTTCATGCCGCAGGCGGCGCCACAAACGATGAAAATGAGATGTCCGCCGGCTCGCGCCAAGCGCCTTGGAGTGCGCCAGTCCTCTGGCGCTTTCCCCGCGGCCTGGTCGCAAAAGCGGCAGGGGACTGCCGCAGTCCAAGACGCTTCGCGCACATGCACCCAATCGTCATTTTCAGGTCAGCCTCCGGCGAGGGCATAGTCTCCAGTTGCTCAGCGCACCAGGCGGAAGAACCTCGCGGTGCCGGTCGGCGCAATGGCCGATGGGGAGGCCGAATCAGGCATCTCCTGCCAAGCGCCGCCGAGGGAGTCGGCGGCCTGAAGTCTGCCGCCGCCCTCCCAACTGAGGACGACTGAGCCGCCCTGCAAGTGTGCCTCCAGGCGGTAAAGGCCCGCCGGCAGGATGCCGAACCGCGCCAAGCCAAGCCGAGGCTGGCCGCCGATGACAGTAAAGGCGCCGCCCAGAATCAGGCCGGCTCCGTTTTGGGACACGACAGCGTTGATGATACTGTTTGCGCCCAAGCCAGGCAAGAAGCAGGCGTCCAGACTGCCGTCGGGGTTGAGCCTGGCGAAGTCGCCGCAGGGCGTCAGGTCGAACGTGGCGAAGTCGCCGACAATGATGACCTTGCCGTCGGGTTCGGCCAGCACGCTGCTGACTTCGGGCGGCTCTCCCCCGCCAATGCCCATGCCAGGGTTGAAGCTGGTGTCAAGCCGCCCGTCGGGGTAGAGCCGCGCCACGCCGCGGCGGGCGGCGCCATTGACCAGGTCAAAGGCGCCCACCACCAGCAGCTTGCCATCGTTTTGGAGGGCCAAACCCAGCACCAACGGCAATTCCGCGCTGACCTCCAGGTCCGGGTTAAAGCTTGGGTCCAGAGTCCCGTCGGGGTTGAGCCGGGCGAGATTGGAGCGGGGGCTACCGTTGACGTGGTCGAAGTAGCCGCCCACCACCAGCTTGCCGTCTGACTGGACGGCAATGGCATACACTTCTTCCAAGTCCACGCTCATGGCCAAGACGGGCGCGAAACCCGAATCGAGACTGCCATCCACGTTGAGCCGGGCCATGGTTCTGCGGGAGACGCCGTTGACAGTCTCAAAGTTGCCGCCGATGAGCACCTTGCCGTCGCTCTGCAGGGCCAGACAGTGCAGTGGGCCATCCGGGCCGGCAGAAGAACCGAAACTGCCATCCACCTGGCCATCCGGCCAAAGGCGGGCTACGTTAGAGCGTGGCAAGCCCCCAACGGTTTCGAAGATGCCGCCGATGACCAGCTTGCCGTCGGCGGCGAAGGCCGCGGCATTGACCACCCCTTCGGCACTAAGGTCGGCGTTGAAAGCCTCCTCCGGGCTGCCGGCTGGGTCAAGCCGGGCGAAGCCCTGGCGCGCGCGGCCGCCGACTCGCTCAAAATCACCCCCCACGATGAGCTTGCCATCGGTCTGTTGGAGCAACACATTGACAGCGCCGCCAAGTTCCACCAAGGCCTCAGAACTGGAGTAGCTCAAGTCCACGCTGCCGTTAGCCTCAAGCCGTGCCAGGTGGTGGCGCGCCACGCCGTCCACGTTGTCAAAGGCGCCGGCGACAATGATCCGCCCGTCGGCCTGCATGAGTGCAGCGTTGGCCCAGCCCTCGCTGCCGCCCCGTTTCAGGCCCGCCCCGGGGTCAAAGCCCTCGTCCACGCTCCCGTCGGGATTGAGCCGGGCAATGCCGTTCCGGGGCCAATCGGCAAAGGAGGAGAAGTCTCCCACCACGAGCGTCTTGCCGTCCGGCAAGGGGACCAGCTCGGCGAGCTCAGCGCTCCCGCCCGTCGCGCCAGAACCGGCATCAAAGCCGTCGTCGAGCTGACCGCCCGGCTCCAGCCGCACCAGCCCGGCGCACCTGACCCCATTGAACGAGTCGAATCCGCCCGCCACGAGGATTCGCCCGTCGGGCTGGAGCGCCAGCTCAGCCACGTAAGCCGTGTTGCCGCCAGCGGCCGTGCCGGTATCAAAGCCCGCATCCAGAGTGCCGTCTGGATTGAGGCGCGCAATGCCGTTGCAGGTGAGCCCGTTGACGATAGTGAAGTTGCCGCCGATGACGACGCGCCCGTCGCCTTGGAGCGCCAAGTCGAAGACCGCCGCAGACTCTTCTTCCAGGCCGTGGCCGAGGTTGAAGGTTTCATCCAGGGTGCCGTCAGGCTGAAGGCGGGCAATCCCGCGGCGAGTGACGCCACCGACGCTCGCGAAGTCCCCGCCGATCAGGAGCTTGCCGTCTGGCTGAAGCTCCAAGCAATAGACGGTGAAATTGGTGGGGCCGGCGAGTTGGGGCGCAAAGCCCGCCTCCAGCCGCCCGTCGGCCGCTAAACGCGCAATGCCTGCGCGGGGTGCGCCGCCAAGTTGAGTGAAAGCGCCGACGACCAGCAGCTTGCCATCGGGCTGCAAGAGGAGGGCTTGGGCGAGCGGGGTCGCCGTTCCCAGCGCGAGGCCAGCCCCGGGATCGAAGCTGGGGTCCAGCGACCCATCGGGCTTGAGCCGGGCCAAGCCATTCAAGGGCCGCCCTTGAAGGGCCTCAAATTGGCCTGCGACGATGAGTTGGCCGTCGGGGGCAAGGGCGGCGGCGGTCAGTACTGTGCCCCTGGTCACGGTGCAACTGGGCCGAAAGTCCGGGTCCAACGTCAGCACATGGGCGTGGCTGGGCGGCGGCCAGCTCCACAGGCACAGGCCGCCAATGAGCCCCGCCAAGCCGAGGCGGGCGCGCCGGGGCGCGGTGTCTGGCTTGAACTGGTGTTTGGGCGCGCGTCTCATTGGATGATCTTCAAGTATCGTCCCATCCAGTAAGGCAGGAGGAACTCGTCGCCGGCCAGCTCGCTGGCGCCGCCATCGCCGCCATCGAGCGTGAAGGGGTTGCCGTTCCAGCGCATGAGGGGCCGCTCGTCCGGGGAGAGCAGTTGCTCGGATTCGTGGTGGCGGAAATTGTCGGGCAGCTTGTTAATGTCGCGGCGGCGGGAGTTGATGACCGTCCAACTGATGAGGTCCAGCGGGAAGTTCTGCAAGGTCCACAGGGCGCCGGGCTCGTCGAAGTAAAGCGCGCCCGTCATCGCATAAACGAAATTCCAAAGGGGATTGCGTTCGATTTGCTCGATTTCCCAGTGGTCTCTGACGGCGGCGATGTAGGCGCGGCGCAACTCGTCGTTGAAGGCATAGCGCACGAGGGTCCAGTAGTTCACGAAGGCCAGCAGGTCGTCGGAGTGATTCCATTCGTTGCCCATGTCATTGCCGCGGAACATGAACCCCGGCGTGGGCCCGATCAGGCTCATGCTGCTGGTGATGTTGTCCAGGTAGCCGTGCTGGTAGAGCAATTCACGGGCCTTCTCCCGGTAGAGTTCCTTATGGGTCAGGCGATAGGCAAACTGGAGGAAGGCGATGATCTCGGCGCTGTTCAAACGGCGGTCGCCGATGCTGTGCGGGAAGTGATTGACGTACTCCGGATGCCAGCGGCCCCAGAGCGTGGGCTGGCCGTCCACGTCCACCAAATAGAGATTATGGCGGACGATGTGGGCGATGATCTTGTCATACACCGCCGCAATGCGGGCCTTCTCCGCCGGTGACTTGGCGGCGGTTTCGTAGAGGACGGCATAGGCGAAAGTCTGGGCGGTGATCTCGTCGCTGCTGGTGTGGGCTTTCCATTCCCAGTTGGGATCAGGCGAGAGATGCCAGCGGTCCGGGTCAGAGACCTTGAAGCCGGTGCGCTCAAAGGTGCGGGCGGGAAAGCCATTGAGGGGATTGATGGTTTGGAGGCGTTCGAGGGTTTCAAAGGCTTCCCAGGCGTTGCTGCGGGCGGCTTCCTCACCCGTGGCGGCGTAGCGAAAGGCCTGGCTGGCCAGGTAGTAGCTGGTCCAACTGCCGTCATTGTCGGTGTCAACCATCTCTGCGCTGGCGATGTCCCCTGGGGTGCGGAGGTGCAGTTGGGAGCAGAAGCCGTAGCGGATATGGCGCTGGCGAATCTTCCGCTCGTAGTAATCGGCCTTTTGGGCGAGCGTGAGGGTGCCAAACTCGATCTTGCTCAGGCCGGCCCTGGTCAGCACCAGCAGGTCGCCGGCGCGGTCCAACTGGAGGTCAACCACTTGGTCATCGGCCAGCCAGCGGCGCGAGGCAAAGTAGCGGCAAACTCCGGCGCGCTGCTGAAAGAACACGCCGGCGGTGGTGCCGGCCCAGACGCCGTTGGCGGTCGGCGCCAGGCAGGTGATTTCCGCGGCGGGAAGGTTCGTCTGGAGCGGGAGGCTCAACCGGCCGCTTTGCAGGTCCAGCCCGTAGTAGCCGTGCCGTGTGCCGACGAGGATCTGCTGGTCGCGGAAGGCCAAGGCCGTGAGATCCGCCCCCCGATGAAACAGCTCCACCCGCGGGAACAACTCCGCCGGCGGCCAGACGACGCGCCAGATGGCCTCCCCCGCCAGGACGTAGAAATCATTCCGCCAGGCATACAGGCGCTCATCGGCGCGTGGCGCCGCGAAAGGGATCGCCGTCAATCTGCCCCCTTTGAAAAGGGCCAAGTTGGTCGGCCCGGAGAGCAACACCGACAGGTCATCGGCGACCGCCAAATGCCGATAGACCCCGGAGGGCAGGCGCGCGATATGTTTGCCCGCCCAACCGGGGGAAAGGAATTGGTCAGCGTGAAGGCGGAAGAGCCGGCCACGCCCCAAGGCCAAATCCAGGGCCGGTTGATCGGCCAGCGCCCGGTAGGTCCGGTCCAGGCCCAACCGCTCGTCAAACGCCCGCGCCACCCCTTTGTCGGTCAGCACCTGGATCACTTCGTCGCGGGTGATCAGCAGCCGTTGATAAGTCGCTCCCAGCAGCTCGGGCGTCGGGTCGAACTTGAATGCCGATGCCTGCCGGAACGGGGCGTCCCTAATGGCGCCCCGCGCCTCAACCCCCAGCGCCCCCAACGCGAGCAGAGCCAGCAGCCTGCCTGACCGCGCCAGTTGCCACTGGACGCCCCAGGGGCGCGCGGGTATGGGCGATTGGTTGCGCATTCGGTTCACCGACATCCCCTCTGGATAGCAGTTCCCACGCCAAGGCAGCTCCCCGGCGTCCCCCAAAGTGGCTGCGCCGCCCGGCATCGCTCAGCGAAGCACCAAGCCAAGGAAAGCCGCCAATGCCACGACCGCCACCGCCCACCAAAACCAGCGGCGGCCGCGGGACTTTGGCTCGGCGTGGCCAAATTCCCGTTTGACAAAGTCGTCATAATCGAAGTCCTCCGCGGGCAGCCCCAACCGGTCGCACGCCGCGCGTTCCGACCAGCCGGTCTGCGCGCACGAACCGCACTCCGGACACGCTTTGGCTCGCGGCGGCACCTCGGCCCCGCAGTTGGGACAGAACTCAGGTGGCGTCTCCACACGCGGCAGACAATTTGCTACGGCTGCCGGACGGGCGCAAGCCCGCAGAATCCTTTGGGCGCCAGGTTTTCCGTTGAACAAGGCTGCGGAGGCGAAGTCCGCTCCCAAAAAGAGGGGCTGGACGGTGCTTGAAGGATCCGCAATTTTGTGCTCGCGTTCGTCATGAGAGATGGGCTATGTTGCCTTCCCGCAACGGTTTAAGCGCAATTTGTGCCAGGCAGCGGGTGGGCCCGTGAAAATTTTCAAAATAATCTCTTGACGAAAATCGCGTAAGCCCGTAAAAATTGCGCCCGACGAGATGAGTTGTGGGCGATAGCTCCGAGTTAAGTTGGAACAACGACAAACATAGGCAAGACTATGAGCAAAATCAGAATTCAACTCACTGGTGTATTGGCGGTGTTGGCCGCGACCGCGGTCGCAACCCCGGCGTTGGGGCAAACGATCTTTTACGATAACAGCGACGTCGCCAAGTATCTAGGCGAGTTCAAGGCGAGCACGGGCTACACCGAAATAGGCGACCGGATGCAGGTGAGCTTCCCGAGCGCGTGGAACGGCTGGGCTCTGCTGACGAGCCTAGACATTGAGTATTACCCGCAGACGCTGGCGAGCGGCGGGCAAGCGGTCCTGCGCCTTTATGCCAACGATGGCGGCCCCTCAAATATTCCGGGAGTGTCCCTGCCAGGGAGCCTGTTGTTCCAGAGTTCCCCGGCTAGCTTGTCCACCGACGTGGGCAAAATCAGCACGCTGGTGCTCAGTGCCAATGGCCAGCAAATCTGGGTGCCGGAGAATTCCACTTGGACCGTTGAGTTCTCGGGCCTCCAATCCGGTGACGTGGTGGGCTTGCCCATCTATGGGCCGGTGGAGATTGGCTCAAGCGGAAGCGAGTTTTGGGCCAAAGAAGGCACGGACTGGGGTGGGTACGTGTTGACGAGCGGGACGGCGGCTAATTTCGGCGCGCGCATGGTAGCGATCCCGGAGCCGAGCGTCGTGCAACTGGTGTTGCTGGCGGGCGCCGGCTGGCTGGGGTTGTTGGTCTTTCGTCGTCGTTCCTAAGCGGTGCGATTCCTCCAACTCCCAAGGAGCGCGGGCGCAAGCTCGCGCTTCTTTTTTCGCCGGGCCCAATCGCCGCCCGCGGCGTTACGTCTTTTCCAGTGGCCCAGATCGCTTGTCGCCCGGCCCGTGAGGGGTGATGCTGGATGCAGGATGCAGGTTGCTGGATGCCAGATGGGGCGCGCGTGATTCGTGATTCGTGATAGGTGAAGGAAGCTCCAAGGTTTCCCCACGAGTTCACGCTTCACGTTTCACCTTTGCCGCCGCGCCAGAGAGCTTTGCGGCCTCACACCAGGTGCCGGTGTTCGGCGGAAGCGGCCAGCCGCGCGACCAGTTGCTTCACTTTTTGCGCCTGGTCCTTGCGGGCCACGAGCGTGGCGTCGTCGGTCTGCACGACGATGGTGTCGCGCAAGCCGACCAGGGCGATCAAGTGCCGCCGCTTGGTGCGGGCGTCGAAGACGATGTTCCGCCGGGCATCAACCTGCGCCAGGGCGCCGACGGCGCAGTTGCCGCTGACATCGGGCGGCAGGTGCCGGGCCAGCGCGGTCCAGGAGCCAAGGTCGTCCCAGGCAAAGGCCCCGTCGGCGACCACGATATTCTGCGCGCGCTCCAGGAGGGCAAAGTCAATGGAGGTCTTGGTGAGGTTGGGGTAGTCGGCGGCGAGCCGCTTGCGCAAGCCGGCAGCGCCGGTCTCCTTGAGCCAGCGGGCGCAGGCCCCCGCCAGCTCGGGCACGTGCCGGGCGAGGCCCTCGGTAATCGTGGCCAATGACCAGACAAACATGCCGGCGTTCCAGCGCCACGCCCCGCTCTTTACGTACTCCTCGGCCTTTTGGCGCGGCGGTTTCTCCACGAATCGCCCGGCTTGGAAGAAGGCGGTTCGATAGGGCTTGCGCCCAGGCGGAGGCGGCAGCGGCTCGCCCACTTGGATGTAGCCGTAGCCGGTGGCCGGCTCAGTGGGCTTGATGCCGATGGTCACGATGACTCGCTGGCGGGTGGCCAAGTCAAACGCATCGGCCAGCACTTGCTGGAGTTTCTGTGGTTCCGCAATCACCTGATCGGCGGGCAGAACGGCCATGACCGCGCAGGGCGAGCGTTGGCCGGCGAGCGCGGCGCCCAGGGTCACGGCGGCGCAAGTGTCGCGCCCGCAGGGCTCGCCGATCACGTTTTCCCGCGGCAAATGGGGCAACTGCTGGCGCACGGCGCGCCGCTGGGCGGCGTTGGTGATGACCAGGACGTTCTGTAGCGGCGCCAGCGGCAGCACGTGGTCCACGGCCTGCTGCAGCAGCGAACGGCCGCCGAGCAGGTTCAGCAATTGCTTCGGCCTCCGCTGGCGGCTCAGCGGCCAGAACCGCTCGCCCCGGCCGCCGGCCAGGATGATGATGAAACGGTGTGTGGGAATAGGCTTGCGTTTCATGCGCGCTTGAGAGCTTGCGCCAGGGAAGCCACGAAAGACGTTGCTTGCGGAACCGGGTCCGCCGCGCGGCCCAGGCGGGCGATTTGATTAACCACCGCGCTGCCCACCACAATCGCGTCGGCATGCCGGGCGGCTTGGCGGGCTTGCTCGGCGTTGGAAATCCCGAACCCCACCGCAATGGGCAGGCCGGTGTGCTGGCGGATGCGCGCGGTCATCAGCCCGATGCTCTCGGCCAGCTTGTCCTGCATTCCCGTGACCCCTTCGCGGGAGACATAATAGACGAAGCCCGTGGCGCGCCGGAGGATCAGCTCCAGGCGGTGTTCCGGGGTGGTCGGGGCGACCAGGAAAATGGCGGCCAGGTCCGCTTGGCGCATCCGCGTCGCGTAGTCGTCAGCTTCTTCGGGCGGCAGGTCCAGCACCAGCAGCCCATCCACACCGGCCGTCGCGGCCTCCTGGATGAAGCGGTCGGGGCCATAGTGGTGAACGAGGTTGTAATAGAGATAGAGCACGATGGGGAGCTGCGACGCTTGGCGGATGGCCGACACCAGCGCCAGGACTTTGGGCGGAGTGGTGCCGGATGCAAGGCCGCGCTGGGCCGCCAACTGGTTGACCAGTCCGTCGGCCAGCGGGTCGCTGAAGGGCACGCCCAGTTCCAGCACGTCCACGCCCGCCGCCTCGAAAGCCACCGCCAGCCGCCGCGTCGTCTCCAAGTCGGGGTCGCCCGCGCCGATGTACACGATGAAGCCCTTGCGACCCTCGGCCCGCAGCCGGGCGAAGCGTTCGGCAATGCGATTCATGCTGGCCGAGGATGCCAGCAGGCGGCGGCGACCTCAAGCCGGAACTTGGGATTTGTGAATTAGGAACTCAGGAACTCAAGAGGGTTCATATTCCTGGTTTTCTGGTTTCCTGACCCGAAAATGCCACCGAGGACACCGAGAACACAGCGCGGTAGAGCCGCAACCAAAAGACGAATTAGGAACTCACGAAATCAGGAAGAAGGAGTCCTTCTTGAGTTCGTGAATTCCTCATTCAAGAACCCTGGAGAAGATGAGCGATTTTGACACATAGTGGCACACGCTTTTTCCGAGAGTTCCCTCGGAAAAAGAGGTTCGCCGGACGGCGAACAGCGGCTGCGCGGCGGCGGGGGAGATCCACAAGTGTCAAAAACATGATGGTTAAAGAAATGGCATTTGCATTCTCATCTGCGCCATCCGCGTCATCCGCGGTTACTTTTTGACCGCGGATTACGCTGATAGCGCGGATGATGCGGTTCCTCTTGGGGCTTTGCGACCAACATGTTGGTCGCAGTTGTTGGGTAGCCTCACAGAGGCGAAATGCTTCGGATTCTTTCTCGTCCTCGTTCTCCTCCTCGGACCATTTTCATCGTTTGTGGCGCCGCGTGCGGC
>Ga0315268_10003697_pt1 | contig 16745 bp, 12 predicted proteins | sample C1_top_MG_FD_204535 | JGI IMG/M metagenome (GOLD analysis project Ga0315268, IMG submission 204535) | Sediment microbial communities from Yellowstone Lake, YNP, Wyoming, USA - C1_top | ecosystem: Environmental > Aquatic > Freshwater > Lake > Sediment | place: USA: Wyoming | collected 2017-08-01
ATTTGACCACTTTTACAAAGGTGGGAATCGAATTGGCACACTCCGCCAGGGTCCTGGCGGCCCTATGAGGCCGGAAGAATGGATTGGATCAGTAACGACTCGTTTTGGCGAGAAAGAACAGGGGTTATCCCGATTATCTTCGGGTGAACTACTGGTTGAAGCTATCGCACAAAATCCAAATGCCTGGCTTGGACCGCAACACCATGCTGCATTCGGAGCTTCGACGGAAATTCTCGTGAAACTTCTTGATCCTGAGCAACGATTGCCAGTTCATTTTCATCCTGATAAGAGATTTTCAAAGACTCACCTCTCCTTGAATCACGGAAAAACTGAAGCCTGGATCATCTTGGAAGCACCAAAGGGTGCAGGGGTTGGACTCGGGTTTGCAGAAGAGGTGAATAAACAACAGGTTGCGACGATGGTCAGCAATCGCGACTCACAGGGATTGTTGGCTTCCTTGGCGCGACATGAAGTCCGAACAGGTGACACCGTATTGGTTCCTGCAGGAACTCCACATGCCATTGACTCAGGCATCTTTATCTTGGAACTTCAAGAACCAACAGATTTGTCAGCGCTGCTTGAGTGGAATGATTTTGCTGTTGACGGAACTAAAAATGGCCATCTGGGATTAGGTTTCGATGTGGTTTTAGATGCTCTCCATCTAAAACCCATTCATAAAGAATTAATTCCCCAGTTAGTTTTGCACGATCGTCTTGCAGAGTCATCACGCCAGTCTCTTTTTACTCACGAGGCCGACCCGTACTTCCGAGCCGAGTACATCAACGGGGTTGGAGATCCCATCGAAGCGGGTTTCTCCATATTCTTAATTCTCGAAGGGCAAGGGATAATCAATTTCGAGTCTGCGCAATCTTTTGACGTATCAAAAGGAGATGCAATCATCATCCCTTGGTGCGCTGGGAGTTGGAATGTAGTCGGGGTGCAAGGAATCATGTGCAGACCACCACTGCCACAGGATGCAATACGAGCTCTCTAAACCTTCTTGGTGGCGGGTCAAAGATTCGAACCTTGGAAGACAGAGCCGGCGGATTTACAGAGTGGGAATTAGCTAGAAGGAAGAACAGTTCAATGCAATGACGCTACAACGTCAACCATTTGTTGCGCATTTAATGCTAGATCTCCTTGATGCAGTGCTCCTCCGATGAGGAGTGCAGTGTCACGGCCATACATCTCAATCATCTGCGGAATTCGGTCAATAGTCATTCCTCCGGCAGGTGCAATCCAAATGCTTTCAATATCACCTAGTGGAGATTTCGCCCGTTTTCCAATCTCAATACATTGATCAGCGCTAAAAGAGAATCGTCCTCCCATGCTTGGAAAGATGGTGATATCTGCCCCCGCCAAGCGCATCAACGTTGCAAAGACGATTCCATGAGCGATCCCCTCATTCGGAGACGTAACTAAAGATCCCAACATCGATGGATGAGCCTGAATGGGAAGAGAAAGGGATTCATCATCAGCAAGGGTGCGCATTGAATCAAATCCTGTTAGACCAGGTAGGACGAGGAGTGCTTTAGCGCCCAACTCTTTGGCTGTATGTGCTGCATCCATGATCTGATCAAATGGAAGATTCAAACTGGGTGCATAAGCACACTTGCCGCCTGTCATTTCATTAGCTTCTAAAACTGCTTCAGAAACTAATTTCACTCTTTCATGCCATGTAGCCCATGGTTGATTGGCCAAACTGTGGTCATCTTTAATCATGTCAAAACCTGCAAGGGCTAAGGTATGTGCCATCTGCGCTAAAGTCTTTGAATCAGAGCCCAGTGGTTTGAGTGCTGTTGTTAATAATGGTCTCGTGTTTGCACTAAAGAGATTTCGCAATCCAGAGAGTCCAAAACGTGGACCTTGAAATTTTTTAGTAAGCGTGCTTGGAATGTGCAGATCAATGATTCGGACTCCCGGAAATAGAGAAGCATTTCCCCATAAGACATTGAGAAATTGAGTTAATTCTCCGCCAACTACATCGATATTGTAGGAAATCGTAATGAGGTGAGATGTATTTGAACTCGACTCAATCTCCTCTATCTTCCCAACAACCTCTTCTTGAATCCATAATTCAGCAAGTTCAAAGGGGAACTCGATGGACTGCTCAACACGAATCACGTCAGCAATCTGCTTTGGATCGCTCCCAATATACCTATATATGACTTGCAAACGATCTGAGAGATTTGGATCGATCACAAAGCCTCAACTTTCGCGCTGCTATGCACACTAATAGAGCGCTGCTCCTGAAGATCGCTCTCCTCGATGCCAAGTTTTTTGTCCAAAACCTTTTCAATTCGCTCAATGAGTGCTTTTGCATCCAAGCCGTACTCTGACATCAGGAATTTCTGCGATGCACCATGGGCATATGTATCTTGAAGTCCGATTCTAGAGAGCGGAGCCGAAATGGAGTTTTCCGCCATTACCTCAGCGACGGCACTACCCAAGCCACCGATAATCGAATGATTTTCCATGGTTATTACCCCATGCTTTGCATTCCGCAAAGCTGCGAGAATTTTGGGATCATCAAAGGGTTTGTGGGTCGAGATATGAAGATGGGTAATTCCTAAACCCTTCTCTTGCAGCAATGGAACGGCACGTAATGCTTCTTCGGTGGCAATACCTGAGGTAATTAGAGTTAAGTCATTTCCTGTCGAAAGGACTCGTGCCGTATTTAATTTAAATGGCTCGTCAACAGGGAATATTCGACTGACTTCACCGCGCAACATACGAATATAGACGGGGCCATCCACCGCGTGTGCTACATCTAGAACAGATTGTGCCTCTGTCGCATCGCCAACTTCCAAAATAGTCATGTTGGGAATGGTGCGTAGGATCGCAATATCTTCGATAGCTTGATGAGTCACTCCGCCAGGCGTCATGATCCCTGGCAAAAATCCCACAAGTCGAACTTTAAGAGCTGGATAGGCGATGGACATCTGAAGTTGATCCAGTGGGCGGCGATAAAGAAAGACCGAAAAGGTATGAAGCCATGGCTCAAATCCTTCACGAGCAAGTCCCGCAGCAAATCCCATCATGTTCTGTTCTGCCATGCCCATAGAGAAGAAACGTGAGGGATATGTGTCCCGCCATTTGCCGACTTCGCAAGAATTTGTTAAGTCGGCAGAGAGGACTAAGACGTCCGGTTTATCTTTTGCCCAATCAATGAAATTTTGTTGATGGGGTCGGGCTACGACCTCGTAACTCATCGAATCATCTCCTCGTATGCATGCTCATACTTTGCTCGTTCTTCAGCGCCCGCAAATCGTAAATAATGCAGAATTGGCGCTCTTTCGGCAAGAATTGGAAGCCCTCGGACGGGATCGGTGTAACAGAGTATTGCGTGAGGTTTGAAAGTCTGGGCTTGACTTGAAGCGATGATTTCCGAAAGCGAATGTCCATCAACGACGGTCACATGCCAACCAAAGGATCTAATTCTGTCTGCCAATGGTTCAACAGTCATTACTGTTTCCATTGGCCCATCGCATTGCGCCCCATTGACATCCACGATTATTCGGAGGTTCGAAAGGTTGTGAAACTTTGAAGCAGCTAAGGCTTCCCAAGTTTGACCCTCCTGGAATTCTCCATCACTCATGAAAACCCACGTTCTGCCATTTTCTTCACGAAGTTTTCGCGCAAGCGCTATTCCTCCTGCTTGAGAAAGCGCTTGTGCAAGTGATCCGGTTGTCGTTTCAAATCCCGGAGAATGCTCCGCGCCAATCATTTCAACAGTGGAACCATCACGATTAAAATATTCCAGTCCATCTTCTCTTAAACGTCCAGTTTCAATTAACGCTGCGTAAACAACCAGCGCGTAATGCGCCGGGCTCACAATTAGTCGATCAAGGTCTGCACCTTTGGGACCATGAAATTGAGCACCAGTTATATAAGTGTGTTCACCAATCTTAGGAACACCCATGAATTGCGGTGGATCTATTGGAGTCTTGACTAGTCCAAAATTGAGCGCCCCACCATATAAAGCAGCGAGTAATTCTGCCGAGGAACAAGCTTGGCTCATGTATCCGCCATTATTTGAGAGCACATGACTCAATACGCGCATCCTAATTCCACGTGCAATTGTTTCCATGTGCTGCAAATTTGCGTTAACGGCCACCGTCGGACTCATTAATTACCTCTCAGTTGCATGAGAGATGAATCAAAGTAGGCGTGCACCCATTCGAATTTTCCATCCCGAATCTTGATGATATTGACCCCACGAAGGACGGAGGTTTCACCGGCGGTAGACGTTAGCTTGGCACTCCATTCGAAGGCACTTTGATTGCCAACGGCGAAATCATTTAGAATTTCAACTTCTAGTCCCGGAAAATCTATCCCTGATGCTTCGTAAAACGTTCTAATTTGAGCATGACCCACCAATGTTTGTCCAGGAGGACAAAAGGTTGCATCTTGATGATAATGAGAAAGAATTCTTTCAGTATCGCGTGAGCACTCAGCTTTCCAATATGACTCTGCGATCTCTCGGGCAAGTGACATCTTTAAGCCCCCGTACTAGTCGAATTTTCACTTAATATGCGTAAAACATTTCTTGTCATTTCATCGACTTCCATAATGTTAGAGCGCTCTCGAATAATAAATTGGGCGGACCTCAAAACTCCACGAGCTGCGCCAATACGCAGTTTTGGCTCTAAAGTCTCGATGTCAGCAGTTTTTGCAAGGCCCACTATTCGGCGAATCAATTTGGCCGAGGCATAACCGAAAACATCCTCCTTCCACTGAATCAATAAATTCTCAAAAAAATCATCGCTGAAAACTCTCTTGTCTATTCTAGTCGGCCATAGTTTTCTAAAATTTAGTTCAAAAGAATCCCACGTTCTTTCAGGTAACTGACTCAAATACTCGATATGTGATTCTCTACCGAGGGCAGTTGACCGGGCCATGGCGATGTAGAAATTCGCAAATACGGCGCCTATGTCGAAGGCTATGGGGCCATAAAAGGAAAATTCGGAGTCAAAAACTTTCGTTGAAATATGCGAACCGTCCAGATTGGCTTTAACCATGACCGAGCCAGTATGCAGATCCCCATGTATGAGTGCTTCGGAAGTAGTCATGAATCCATATTTCAATCGACCTATCTCTAACTTCAAAAACTCATCATCAATGATTGCTTGGGCATCTATCTCATTCTCAGGAAGAACCGAGTTTCTACCATTTGGAAAATAGGGTTCAGTGAAAACTAAATCTTCAGTAATTAAACAAATTTCTGGGTTGATCGCATGAGCGAAACCCTTCTTGTGAAGTTCGGCACCGCAACCAAAAAGTGATGATGCGAATGTCACTTTTGCGATGTACTCACCTACGGCTTCAGCACTCCCGTGATAGGCCTCCCCTTCAATTAAAGCCGTTCTCCAAACTTTGTGATCAGATAGATCTTCCATGCAAATGATGTATCTCTCATAATCATAAAAATATATCTCTGGCACAAGGTTGGGCGCTGCCTTCGCATGTGCAACTGTTGTTTCATACTCAATTCGCGCCCGATCCGGAGACATAGGCCAACTAGGTCCAACCAACCGCACATATGGCAGGGCTTGTTTTAACACCAAACCTTTTCCTGACTTGTCTTTGACGATAAAAACCAAGTTGAGATTCCCATCACCTACTTCTGTAATTTCACCTAAATCTCTTGTGTTGATAACCGATTGAATTTCCTTACGGCCAGTCAGGTAACTTTGGATATTGCTAGAACTTAAGAATTCATAATTTTTCATTTTTGATATTCTCCTAGGTCGCCGAAATAAATCTTGCTTTTTTACGTGACAGTGTGAATGAAAATACAAGTGCGAGCAATAACACCGACCCCTTCACAACATCTTGTCCGTAATATGGGAAACCCGCAATTGTCAAACCGGTTATAACAACACCCATCAAGAAGGCACCCAGCGCAGTTCCCCACGCATTTGGTTTACCCATAGCCAACACCGAAGTTCCGACCAATGCGACTGCAACTGAATCGAGTAGCAAGGAATTTCCTGCACTTATATCTCCTTGACCAATTCGAGAGGCAAGGATCAATCCACTTATCGATGCGAGAAGACTCGAGAGAATATACGCCAGCGCACGATATCTCTTAACTCTGATTCCAGCCAGAAGTGACGCCTCGGGGTTCGAACCCACTGCATACATCGCACGCCCCCATGTTGTGCGGGTTAGGAAAAGCCAAATCAAAACGGTGAGAAGTCCCCAAATCAAAACTGCATAAGGGATGACCCCTAGTTGTCCGCCGTCAATTTGTAGAAAGGAATCGGTAAATTTTCCAGGCGCCGTCGTTCCATTCGTCAACATCATTCCTGACGAAACAGATTGACCGTTGACCGGTACCAATTTCAACCCTTGAATTACAAACATGGAAGCCAGAGTAGCCAGAAGATCAGGAATCTTTAATACAACAATCAAGAATGCGTTCATACATCCAATTAGAAAGCCAACCAATAGGACAAGTCCAACTGCAACAATCGTGGGTTGGTTATAAACCACCATAGCCATGGCTGAAAGTGTCACCGACATTCCCGCAACAGCTCCAACCGAGAGATCTAATCCTCCGACTGCCATAGATAAAGTAATACCCAAACCAGTAATGGCTACAACAGACGTGTATTTAAGCATGGAGAAAAAAGTTGTAGAAAGTCTAAAAGTTTGCTGTGTAGAAAAAAAGATTCCAAATGAAATTAGGGTAACCAGTATAAAGCCATATTTTACAAGGAAATCCCGAGTGGCATCTTTAGAAACTGAACTAGACACTTTGTTACTGAACATCACGCAACCTCCGACATTTTTTGAATTATTTCATTTCTTGATGTTTCAGAAAGATATTTGTCGTGATGTATTTCGCCTTCCGCGAAGACCAAGATACGGTCAGCTGACTCCAATATTTCATCTACGTCAGAAGAAAAAATAATTGCGGCGCTTCCCGTTAGAACCAAGTCTCTAATTTGTCTTGAAATTTCCCTTCTAGCTCCAATATCGACACCGCGGAACGGCTCGTCCAATAATAGAAGTTTCGAATCTTGCATAAGCCATCTGCCCACCATCACTTTTTGTTGATTTCCTCCTGAAAGCGAATCCACGAACGATCGATCAGACTGTGCCACTATCTTGAGTTTCGCAATCATTTTCCGCGCAAGGTCCGATTCTTGGTCAAATCTTAAGAACTTCCCCATCGATATCCTTTCCAGAAATGGCAAACTCGTGGTGTGTGCGATGTTCCAACCTTCCAAAATACCTTCATTGCCTCGATCTTCTGAAATGAAAAAGACCCCCCGGGCAATGGAATCAGTAGGAGATTTCGGTTTGTACTCATGACCATTTAAAGTAAATGTGCCACCAAAAATCTTGTTTGCACCAAAAACTGCTTTTGCGAACTCACTCTTGCCTGAACCAAGAAGTCCAATAACGCCGGTAACTTCACCTTTTTTGATATCCAGGGACCATGGATCACTGTTTCGGAAAATTTTTGCATCATGGATTTCCAGGACAGCAACATCTCCCCGACGCTCTTTCCGCTGGACATCTGACTCTGTGGTATCCATTCCAAGCATGTCATGAAGAGCCCCATTCCAATTGAATGGTTTTTTCTGAATATCTTGAATCACGCCATCGCGCAAAATCACGAGGCGATCGGCTAATTCATCAATTTCACCTAATCTGTGTGACACATACAGAATCGCGACGCCATTAGAACGCAACTTTTGAATTAGTTTAAATAGATGGACTGTTTCAACCTGGGAGAGCGCCGATGTGGGTTCGTCCAAAATAAGCAATGACGGGTTGTGAGAGAGACCGCGGGCGAGCAACAACTGTTGTTGATCTGCAATTCCTAAATTAAAGACATCATCTTTAAGAATTGTGTCGTCCCAATCGAGTTCAAGTTCCCTCAATACACTCTTGGATTGCTGAACCATTTTCGAAGGAGAAATAAATGCAGAAATATCTCTCGTTGCAATACGATCAAAAAGTAGATTTTCGGCGACGCTTAGTCCAGCAATAATTCCTTCATTTATCTTTTGATGCACCGTTTCAATACCTTGGCTCCGAGCCTGAAGAGGTGAGTTGATATTTGCAGGTTGCCCATCGATAAAGATGTCGCCTTCAAATTCCGAAAAAGCACCAGAAAGTATTTTGATCAACGTTGATTTGCCAGCGCCATTTGCTCCCAAAAGCGAGACTATCTCTCCCGGTTCAATCCGAAAAGAAATCCCTTTGAGAACTTCATTGCTACCAAACGACTTTCTTATTGATCTTATTTCCAGCGATTTATTCATCAACTCACCTCTGCAGTTATGACTTGTTAGTTCGACTTAATTTTTGGAATCCATGCCGCAGATTGAAAGGTAGATAGATTCAACTGTGGCAATTTCGCCCTGAGGTTAGACATATTCTTGATGGCGTTTGCCTTCAAGAATTTGGCTGTAATAAGGACACCTGGAAAGGAGACCTGGTTGGACTTCTGAAGTCCTGCTAGTTTCAGAGCCATTGTTCTGACAACGCCGGCGCCAACCGCACTTGGATCAGTGGCATCAGTTGCAGTCCAAGGACTTCCTGCGCTTGTCATGATGTCAATATCTGCGTTGGAGATATCAATTCCATACACCTTAATTTTGCTCTGGAGGTTATTCTGCTTGATTGCGGAAATAGTTCCCTTCGCCAGTTCATCATAAGGAGCGAAAATTGCCGAAATTGCGGGATTTGCTTTTAGAGCTGCATCGACTAGTTGAGCATTATCGGTTGCAACAGAGTTGCTCCATTTGCCGACAAAGAACTTTTCAGTCCAATTGTTGCTCTTCTTGAATTGTTGCCAAATAACGTTTCGGCGATCTAGCGGAGCAATTCCAAGTACGTTTACATAACCAACAGACTTACCTTTACCAAGGTCTTTTACTGCTTGAGTAAGTACTGATTTTGCCAAACTTTCATCGCTCTGCGATGCGAAGACGGCTCTTGGCGCACATTTGCGGATATCGGTGTCGTAGACCACGACAGGGATCCCAGCATCAATAGCCTTGTTAATGCCTGGACACATTGTGTCCGCATTTCCGTGATCGACAATGATGCCTTTAACTCCTGATCCAATCGCAGTTTCCATATCCGTTGCTTGTTTAGCACTATCTGCTTGTGCGTCGTAGATTTGCATCTCGAAGCCAACGGCTTTTGCTTGAAGCTTTGCGCCATTAGTCCATTGCTGGAAGTAGTCACCAGCACCAGAGTTTTGAACGAGGGCGATCTTCACGAGTCCTGCATTAAATGGGGCTGGCTTTGCCGCTGCCCAGCTTCCCTGCATACTGGCAGAAAGCACCAACGTAGTAAGGACAAGTACAACCTGAACCTTTCTTGCTTTCACTATTACCTCCTAATTTGAATGGCGCATAGGTTGAGCCATTTTTTGCTTAAACGCTTAACGCGGGAAAGCGGCCGCCACACCCCCATCCACAGCTATCACACTGCCTGTTGTGCGTGACGACTCATCTCCGAGGAGGAAAGCGACGGCATGAGCCACGTCAATACTTCTCACTCGTGCTTTCAGCAAGTTTCTCGAAGCATAAAAATCTTCTAACTCTTCGGGTTTTACGCCATGGGCTGTTGCTCGCTGTTCGCGAATGCCACCCGCCCACAACTTGCTGTTGTCAAATACCGCATCAGGATTTACTGCATTTGCTCGAATACCTTCTGACCCACCTTCGAGCGCTGCAATACGCATCAATTGCAACATGCCTGCTTTGGAAACTGAATAGCCACCAAAACCTGCTCCAGGTGAAAATGCATTCTTGCTTGCAACATAGACAAGAGAGCCCCCTAAGCCTTGTGTTCGCATAGCAGCAAGCGCCTCTTTAGATAATAAGAACGCACTTGTGAGGTTCACTTCTAGACCTTTGCGCCATTTATCTGCTGCAAGGTCCTCTAGTTGATCTGAAACAGCTATGCCCGCGTTGATTACCACTCCATCTAAGCCACCGAAATTCCTTACAGTTTCTGAAACAGTTCTGACAACGGTTGACTCATCTGACTGATCTCCAACCAAGAGATAGGGCGCCACATATTTGTTCACTGTAAATTCGGCTTCAACTTCCGATAAACCTTTTGAATCCAAATCCGCGAGAGTCACATTTGCACCTAAGCGACCTAGCTCCAGCGCAATGCCTCGACCTATTCCGCTACCTGCTCCAGTAACAATAAAAATATGTCCAGTAAATCGAGCAGGCGTAGGGCGGTTCTTGAGTTTGAAAAGTTCCATTGGCCAATAATCAAATCCAAATACTTCCGAATCCGGGAGCGATCTCACTTCTCCAAATATGTCAATAACGCGTGCCGCCACCGAATGTGTATGTGTTGCAATGTCAGCCAACATTTTGGCCTCTGACAAATTTGCTCCTGTTGTAATTGCGCCAATTTGTGGCACTAAGACCACGCGTGGGTCATTTCCATGGCTGGAATAACCTTCAGGAAGTAGTTCTTGATTCGCTTCAAAATACTCTTGGTAACTCTGACGATAATTTTCAACGCCAGTTTTAACATTTTTAAGAGTTATCTGGGCCGACTTTGGCCGAATGCGCATCATGTGATCGGCACTTGAAACGCCCGCTGCAAGGACCTTTGAAAGATCGTCACGCGAAGCAACTTCTGCTAAGCGCGTATCGACACGCAAAGTTTGCTTTTTGCCTATTGTTCCTCGAAGTTTGAGGAGCATTTCGGTCAATTCCTTCTCTGGAATCTCTTGGTGGGCAAACTTTGATTCAGGCCTTAATGACAATGAGTTTAAATACTTTTCTGCGCGATCTACCATTTGATGAGTTTTACTTAGACATTTATCGCTATCTTCATCCCAAACTACTAAACCGTGATGGGCCAAAACAACGCCATCATAATCTCTCAATGAGCCGACTATCTTGGACAAATTGAATCCAGGACGAAGCCAATCAACATATGCAAAACCATCGCCGAGCGCTTCTCGAACCGTAGATTGCCCTTCAGCATGATTGGTTAGAGCGCAAATGGAATCTGCGTGTACGTGATCAATATGTTTAGCAGGAAGAAAAGCGTGAAGGAGTGTTTCGATTGATGGGCGCCTAGATGTTGGATCAACAAGAGAGCGTGTTACGTAATCAACCATCCGCTCATCATCAAGGACTTCAAATTTTTCTAGCGCCAACAACTCTTCTAAATACAGAGCCGGATAATCTCGAGCTTCTGCAAATTGCATATCTGCACCCGAGCCTTTAACCCAGAGCACGGAACGTAACCTCCCTAGATGATCATGGATTTCGCCCTTGCTAGAAGTATTGCCGCCGCCAAAAAGAACCAAACTTTGATCCGCCCCAATTTTCTTTGATCGATTTACCAAATCCTCAAGTGGCTTGAATTGATTCATAAGATTTCTCCCTTTGCGATTTCGTATGCCCTTTTCTCGGTGATCACGGCACTTACAAATCTTGCTGGCGTTACATCAAAAGCCGGGTTAAATGTTCTTGCATCAACTGGTGCAATTTGTTTATCGGCAAAATGCGTGATCTCGTGATCTGGTCGCATTTCGATATTTATTGAATCACCGTTCGGTATAGATCGATCAACCGTAGATTCGGGAGCAACCACGAGGAATGGAATGTGCGCAATTGAACACGCGAGCGCAACGCCTAACGATCCGATTTTGTTGGCAGAGTCCCCATTTCGAGCTATTCGATCAGCCCCGATTAATGCCGCGTCAACTTTGCCGCTCAAAATTGCGCTTGCTGCAGCGCTATCAGGCTGAATTCGATAAGAAATACCTTCAATTTCGAGTTCCCATGCTGTAAGTCGACTCCCCTGCATCAAAGGCCGCGTTTCATCAACAAAAACTTCTTTCACTCGTTGGCGATTATGCAATTCCTTAATAACCCCAAGGGCCGTACCCGAACCAGTAGTTGCAAGGGATCCCGTATTGCAATGGGTCAAGAGATTTAAGGGACGATCACCTAATTCGCGAAGTAACCAGTCGGCGCCAATATTTCCCATGAGAAAATTTGCAATTTTGTCCTCATTTGCCAATTTAATCGCAGCTTGAAGTACCACATCTCTACCCAAGCTAATGAATGGACGTACTTGATTCACGCCCCAAGCCAGATTTACTGCAGTTGGTCTTGCCTCTCTCAAAGAATCAATTGCCGCCTCTAATTGATCGTTACTCCACCTACCGGTCTTGGCCTCATCAAGTGCTATGACTACCCCAAAAGCGCCCGCAACCCCGAGAGCCGGAGCTCCTCGAACGGCAAGTCGCTGGATCGCGCTTATTAACTCCTCAACGGTCCTTATTTCTAGGGTTCTTTCAACTCTAGGAAGCGATGTTTGATCAAGCAGGACTATTTTGTCCGTGTCCCACTCGATTGCCTTGATTTCTCTTGACATGCGTCCCTAACTCATAGATAGTTGTCCTACAACTTGGTTGAACATTACTTGAGGAAAAAAAAATGTCAATAGCAATTCAAGAATTTCATCCCGCGGAAGGGAAAGGGTCTCTTTCAAATCAAGTGCGTGACCATATGCGCCAACGTATCCTTAAACAAGAATGGGAGTCGGGATCAAAGATTCCAAGCGAATTCGAATTGGTTAGTGATTATCAGGTGGCACGTGTAACTATTCGAACTGCCCTTCGATCTCTCGAAGCCCAAGGTCTTATCGATATTCGACATGGATCTGGTGCGTACATTGCAAACTTTGGTTCGAGTATTCGAGCAGGCCTTCAGGAATTGCGCTCAATATCAGAAACAATTAGGGAAATGGGTCATCGCCCTGGGATGACCCACAGAAAAAGTGAGATACGACCAGTTACTGCGAATGAAGCTGAGAAATTACAAATTGATGTCACTGAAAGTGTTCTATACCTAGAAAGGGCAATTACTGCAGACAAAGAAGTTGTCGCTTTTTCCTATGACACTTTGAATATCGCTGGACTATCACAAAATGTTATTAAAAAAATTTCGACTGGTAGTATCTTTACGGCACTTGCCACCGTGGAGAAACATCCAGTACGGGCAATGACAGAAATCCACGCTATCAGATCAGCGAAAATTGGATGGGGAACCGGTCGACCACCCGCAGGATTATACCTGCAACTTATGCAGACGCACTTTCTTCGCGATGGAACTCCGATCATGACAGGTAGCACGTACTTCGTTGAAGGGCGTTTTCAATTCATTATTCATCGTACGATTTAGGGTTCTTAATGGGCCTCATCACTACGACTAATAATCATTTGCATCTTCGTAAAATGATTATTTCTCCGCCGCTGACGCTGGCAACTAGTGGCTAATATGACCGACGTAAATCCAGTTCTTGATCTGAATCCACGCTCAACGCGTGGTGGCGGGTCAAGGATTCGAACCTTGGAAGGCAGAGCCGGCGGATTTACAGTCCGCTCCCATTGGCCGCTCGGGCAACCCGCCAAGGTTGTTCAGTTGTTACGGCGAGCGCAGATTACCTTAATTACCGCCCAGGGCGCTAATCAATGGATCTGGCCTCCTTAGACCACCAGCCACATGGGGTTCTCAAAGCGCTTTACAAAGGCTGCGAGCCATTGAGCCGCTAGAGCACCATCGATGGCTCGGTGATCTACCGACAAAGTGAAGTTGAGGACAGATGCAACTGAGATTGATCCGTTTACGACCACAGGCTTCTGCTTGGCCGCGCCTACAGACAAAATGGCGGACTGCGGCGGATTGAGAATTGCAAAGAATTCATCCGTTCCGTACATGCCTAGGTTGGTAACAGAGAATGTTCCGCCCTCAATTTCATTTTGCTTCAAGCGCCCAATCCGTGCCCGAGCGATCAAATCCTCAGTTGCAGCACTCAGCTGATTGAGATTCATCTGATTAACGGCACGCACGACGGGAGTGATCAATCCATTATCAGTCGCAACTGCAACGGAGATATCGACGTCGTTGAATCTGCGCAACTCATCCGTTGTCCATATGACGTTTGCATCAGGGACATCAGAGAAAGCAGCGGCGACCGTCTTAAGAATGAGATCAGTGACAGAGACTTTCCTCTCCGACCACTCATTGATCTTCTTGCGCATGTTCAAGAGATCATCGGCCAAACACGGAGCCGATAGATAGAAGTGCGGAACCGAGGACTTGCTCTCAGTAAGTCGCCGCGCAATTGCTCGGCGCATCGGAGTATGCGGGATGGACACATAAGCACCATCACCCGAAGGAATAAATACGGGGGCTACTGGTGCAGCCTTTGGCTTTGCAGCGCCTCCTGAAGCAATAAAGGCCTCCACATCCCTTTTGACGATTCGACCACCAGGACCGGTGCCATGAAGTGATCGAGAATCGATTCCGTTTTCCTTTGCCAACAAACGAGCAAGGGGGCTTGAGAAGATCCTCTCAGTTGTTGCAATTTCAGGCGCGCTTGCTGCGACCCCCTCTTCCTTCACAGGTGTGGCAGCCACAGTGCTTGCTGCGGAGATATTCTCGCTTGCAAGAATCTTCTCGACATCTGCTGATGTTTCGCCGACAACAAGTAGGACAGCAATCGGTGCACCCACTGAAATAGAGGCGCCCTCCTTTACTAATCTGCGGCCCAGAATTCCGTCGATTTCAGCTGGAACTTCAACGAGGGCTTTTTCCGTCTCGGCTTCTGCCAGGGGTTGGCCAGTCGTGAAGGCAGCACCTTCCTCCACCAGCCACTTGGAGATGATTGCCTCAGTTGCATTGGCCAGAACCTCTGGCATTCTCATAATGCTCGCCATGTTATTTAGTACCGCCAAATCCTTTACGGACGTTCTCAAGTCCGGCGACAACTTCTTCAACTCCGGCAATTGCGGCACGTTCGAGCACCTTGGAAATACTAGGTGATGCTTCTCCTCCTGTTACGCGCTGAACTGGTTGGTCCAGCCAATCGAAGAACCGTCGTTGAATTTCGTCTGCCACCCATCCGCCGTAAGAAGTCCCGCGAGCGCCTTGCTCCACAATCAGAACGTTGTTTGTTTTGCGAATGCTTGCTTCAACAGTTTCCCAATCGAAGCTTGCACGATCCAACCAGCGAAGGTCGATTACTTCTGCATCAATGCCAGATTGCTCGACGGCAGTTAGCGAATGCTTGACCATGGATAGGTAGGTAAGCACGGTTACATCCTTGCCTGCGCGACGGATATTCGCTTTCCCGAATGGAATTTGATAATCCAAATCTGTCTCAGGAATCTCACCCATGTCGCCATATAAATCAACGTGCTCGAGAACCAGAACTGGATCTTCCAAAGTAAGAGCAGCGTTCATCAAGCCGATGTAATCGGCAGGTGTCGACGCAGCGACAATTCGCCATCCCGGCGCGGTCGCGAATATCCCCGCAGGATCCATCAAGTGCTGTGAGCCATAACCACTACCCATCGCTACCTTGGTGCGGAGAACAAGCGGAACTGGATTTTTGCCACCAAACATGTGGCGCGCTTTCCCGATTTGGTTGAAGACCTGATCAGCCGCGACCCACATGAAGTCGGGGTACATAAATTCGACGACGGGACGGTAACGGCCATCGAGGGCCATTCCACCTCCTAAGCCGACGAAGGCGTTCTCACTAATAGGCGTTCCAAGAATTCGATCGGGATATTTCTTCGATAATCCTTTTGTTGCCCCGTTTGTACCTCCGTTGAGGCGATGGATATCCTCACCCAAAATAACGATCCGGTCATCTGTTTCCATACGGCGATCTAGAACTGCCGCGACCGCATCCACGAACTTGGAAGTTTTTGTCACTCCAGAATAGGTGGAAGGCTCCATGGTGCGAGCGTCAGATAATTCGCTGGCATCGCCACGAACGCCGTCGTTAACGAAGTTCACATCCGGCCAAAGTTCAGGGCGGATGCGACGCTTTCCTGCAATATCCGGATTCGGTTCAGTGAGTGCGGCGATAGCAAGTTTGTTTGCTGCCACTGCCTGTTCACGAACCGAATCAACTCCTGCTTGATCGATAAGTCCAAGGGCAATCATTTCATTTGCCACTCGTAGAATTGGGTCCCTCTCGCGCCATTGGGCTTCCTCTTCCTTGCTGCGATAACCAAATGCGCTACCGGGGAATGCGCCACTTTGATGGAAGTACCGATAGACCTCTGCTTCAACGACAGCAGGTCCTTGACCGCTACGCATAAATGCTTCAGCTTCCTTCATCGCAAGGTGAACTGCCAGAGGATCCATGCCATCCACTCGCCAAGATGGAATTGCGAATCCCAGCCCACGGCCAGAGAGGCGCGCTTCCCCGGTCGCTTCATTGACGTGTGTAGAAACTGCGTACAAATTATTTTCAATGAAGAAGCACAAAGGAAGTTTCCAGGCAGATGCCAAGTTCATAGTTTCAAGAACTGATCCGATGTTCACAGCTCCATCACCAAAATAGGAGACGGTAATGTTGTCTGTGCCTGCACGTTTTTGTGACCAAGCATTACCTGCTGCAAGGGGTACGCCGCCGCCGACAATGGCGTTGGTTCCGAGTGCTCCAGCTTCGAAATTCTGCAAGTGCATCGATCCACCGCGTCCAGCGCAGTAGCCTTGAGCAAGACCAAGAATTTCAGCCAGCGTGCGCTGCAATACAACTTGTAAGTCTTCAGTTACTAAATTCTTCAGATCCAACTTTCCACCAGACACGTGGTTAATCACCTTTGCTAGAAATTGATGATGGCCTCTGTGGGATCCGTTGATTGCGTCCGCTGTTCCAAGCCCAACTATCGACCCGACAGCCCCGCCTTCTTGTCCGATGCTGCT
>Ga0315268_10003698_pt1 | contig 16742 bp, 20 predicted proteins | sample C1_top_MG_FD_204535 | JGI IMG/M metagenome (GOLD analysis project Ga0315268, IMG submission 204535) | Sediment microbial communities from Yellowstone Lake, YNP, Wyoming, USA - C1_top | ecosystem: Environmental > Aquatic > Freshwater > Lake > Sediment | place: USA: Wyoming | collected 2017-08-01
AATCCCATAACCCATTTTCTTTTTATCTAAGACTCAAGAGCCAAGAGTCAAACGTTTTTTTTGGGTTTTGGGTTTTGGGATAAAACTTTTATATGCAAGTATGTCGTGCATATGGATGATTGATTGAAAGGTGCTTGCATGGAACCTAGCAAGAAACCGTTAAACATGCTGATCAAGCAGTTGAACGCCAACATCTCCGTGATGCTCAAAAATGGCTGTGAATACAAGGGCAAGATGATCAAATGTGATGGACACATGAACATACTTCTGGAAGGAGCGAGTGAAAGCAAAGATGACCAGCTGCTCACAAACTATGGTAACGTTCTACTTCGTGGAAACAACGTGCTGTACATAACACTTGGCTAGACAAAGCCTAGAAAAGAGGCATTTTGCCAGTTCCAGTCACATACGCGAAAGCTTGTTCAAATTCGATATTTAGTCCCTGTTTGCGTTCAAAATAGTGTAAGACATTCCGAATGTCTCGCTTCAGAAGCTCTTGAGCGTTCGGATGTTCGCGCGTTATGTATTGTGGCCAATCTATGATTAAGATGTGCAGGTTAGGCTTGATGATGATGTTGTACTCGCTTAGGTCAGCGTGAATGATTCCTCCCTTCAGGTAGGTTCTCCTAACGTTTCGAAGAACCTCTTTCAGAATCCTTGAAAGCTTCGGAATCCTCCTCAACTTGGCAAGTTCGACTCCTTCGATCATGCCCATGACTATGACGTGTCGGTTTTGGCTTATTGGCTCGGGGACAGCAACACCCTTTGGATAAACGATTTTTAGAGCTTCGAACTCTTTTTCTGCTGCAAGTCGTGATTGGAAAAGCCATCCTGCATGTTCTTTCACGTAGCCTCTTTTGCGTTGAGTCTGGCGGAAACTGATTCGCCCAAGCCTGTGAAATTTCACCGCTATTCTTTCGCTTTTGGGGTTTATTGCGTCGAAGACGTCGGCTTCTTTGCCAACGCCTAAGGACTTGCCGAAGGCTTCAAGCACGCCTGCTTTGACAAAGGCATTTATTGCTAGGCAGTCGTAGCCAGCGTAATTCAGCGTGTAGCCAACGTATGCTCCTCGGATCTGATAGATTAGATTCAGTTTGCTAAGGCGGTTAAGCCTGAAATCTGTGTCTCGCTCAAGGTCTAGTTTCGCGAATTTTGCAACTTGCTCTTTTGACACAAATTCATGCTTTGTCATCGCGGTTTCTATGACTTGCAGTACTCTGAGGTCATCATTCTTGAGGGTGCGAAACACTTGAACCGCAATATCCGCTGAGGACATGAGTGACAGAAGAAAGGTCTTCATCGATATGAAGTTTCGTCTTCAAGTGATTCTTAACTTTTTAACCTCGTCAATGCTTGGAGTGGGCACAGTTATGGATTTGTTCAAGCTATCTTTGCCATATTTCACCAGAACTTTGCCATCTTTCTTGTCTGAATAGTAGGCTGTTAGGGCTGCAGCTTTTGCAATTGCCTTTTCCGTTTTGAGTCCTTGAAGAATTGTTGTTGGGCTTCCGCAGTTGGGAACTTCGAAGCAGTAATCGCTTTCGGCTTTCATTTGTAGGAGGGCTTTGTTTTCAGTTTCGTTTCGTCCCACGATTATCTTGTTTTCTTCAAAGCGCAAGTGTCTGCCCACCTTCAACAGCATTATGTCTTTCATGGAGACTCGCTTCTTATGACTAAAGAGGTCTCTAACTTTGTTGGCGAATTCTCTGTATGTGAGTAGGCAGCCTCCGGCTGGGCACGGGTAGTCTGTTATGCTGAATTCTTTTGCTAGTTTGATCTGTTTCTTCCTTGATCTTCCGTGAATATCCATCAGTTTTTCTCTGTTTACAAGCTTCTTTCTTTCCATTTCAGTTTCAGGCAGAACCTTTGCTGATAAGGGTCTTAGTATCTTACCTTTCAGTCCAGCCTCTTCCTCTATCATTGTCATCGCTTTGAAATGCTGGGACATGGGTCTTTCATCCAGAACTTCTCCAGTGAAAATGAACGATGCTCCCATATCCTTAGCGTATCTCTTGGCCTTTTTCAGCATGAATATTCTGCAGTCGATGCATGGGTTCATGTTTTTTCCATATCCATGTCTCGGCTTCCTTATAACTTTCAGATAATCCTCGCCAACGTTCACAACTCGCAAGGATATGCCGAATTTCTCTGCGACCTCAGAGGCTCCACATCCGCCTTTCTTGCATAGACAGAAGGGGGATACGAAATTTATAGCTTCAACGGTGATACCTTGCTCGAGAAGTAGTTTGACAGCTAGAGTGCTGTCTAAACCTCCTGACAGAAGGGCAAGCGCCTTTGTTCTCTTCATTTCACTTGAAAGATTTCTGAGCCGTTATTTAAACACGCACGCAAAACAAATCAAATCTAATATGGCATTAAGTAAAACTTGTTTCATTGGAAAGGAGGTCTGCTAATTTTGTCTGTTCGTTGTCTCGCTGAGCACGTTAAATCCGATTAGCCTGATTCGGCTCTGGCAGTTGTTGCATCGCAGCAGTATTTTCTCCAGGCAGTCCTCCTTAACAACGGGTTCTATGATTGTGTAAACGTTTTCTGAAGTGTCATCTGGTGATATTTCGATTCTGCATTTTGGGCAGTTGAATGTGCCGTCGGCGTTCACTTTGGTGAGGTCGATGGTGTATGGTTTGGTTTTATGCATCTTTGACTCCTTCAGTTCATTTCTGGGCACGTTTTAGATTATGACGTACGTCATACTTAAGCGTTACTCGAAGAACATGAATTGAGTTTTCGAATGCAAAGCAATTTGCGCTTTCGTCGCGTTTTAATGCAATAGCCACTCGTTCTGATCGCGAACGAATGTCGTTATGGTCGCTTTAGCTAAAGCTGGCTGGTGGTTCAAGTCAAAATGTTTTTCTATACCTCTGATGCCAGAATAGAGAGACAAAAAGGAAGTGTTGAAAGTGGATATGAAAGGAAGTCGAACTGAAAAGAATCTGCTGGCAGCCTTCGCAGGAGAATCACAAGCCCGAACAAGATACACATTCTTCGCCAGTGTAGCCAAAAAGGAAGACTATGAACAGATATCTGGCGTCTTTCAGGAAACTTCAGACAACGAAAAAGAACATGGTCAACTGTTCTTCAAACATCTCAAAGGCGGAATCGCCGAAATCACCGCTTCCTACCCCGCAGGCATCATCGGATCAACTGCTCAAAACCTGAAAGCAGCTGCAGAAGGAGAGAAACTTGAATGGGGAACACTTTATCCCAACTTTGCAGCGATTGCTGAAGAAGAAGGCTTCAGAGACGTTGCTCAGACTTTCAGAATGGTCGCAAAAGTGGAAGCTTATCATGAGCGACGCTACTTGAAACTGTTGGCGAACGTAGAGAATGGCAAGGTGTTCAAGAAAGACTCAACCATCAAATGGAAATGCCGAAACTGCGGGCACGTCTTCGAAGGAAATGAGGCGCCTGAAAAATGCCCTGTCTGCTCTCACCCCAGAGCCTATTTTGAAGTCTGGTGCGAAAACTACTAGCCCCCTTTTTTTCTTTCACGTTAAGACAGGAATATCACCGTTTAAGGCTTTAATCCGATCAAGCCATTCTAAGATAGTAGGCTATGTTTGTTGTTGTAGTGGTGCAGAATGACCGGGAAAATTGAGATAATACTGCTTGGGACTGGTGGAGGAAGATTTGTTACGATCACTCAGAAGAGGCGAACTGCTGGTATCCGCATACTTGGCGAAGGCGTGAATGCACATTTGGACCCTGGACCTGGAGCTCTGGTTTACTCGATTAGAGAGAGTTTGAATCCGCAGAGGCTGAATGCGATACTGGTTTCGCATTGTCACCCAGATCATTATACTGACGCTGAGGTTCTGATTGAGGCGATGACGAAGGGCATGACACGAAAAAGTGGAATTTTAGCTGCTGCAACGAGCGTGTTAAGCGGGAGCAAAGTGTGCGAAGCCTCAGTGTCAAAGTATCATCAGCAGGTGGTTAAACAGAAAATCGAAGCCAAACCAGGGACAAGATTTGAAATCGGAAAGGTTAATGTCTTGGTGACTGAGGCTCGACACACAGATCCTGATACCGTAGGTTTCAGGTTTCACCTCGACGATTTTGGCGATTTTGCCTACACGAGTGATACTGAGTATTTCGATGGCGTGGGCAAAAACTACCAAGGCGTTAGGCTGCTAATTCTATGTGTTATGAGACCGTATGGAAAACCTTGGAAAGGTCACATGACGACAAACGATGCCCTGAGAATAGTTGAAGAAACCCATCCTGAACGGGCGATCCTGACGCATTTAGGCATGCAAATGCTTTTCCAAAACCCGTCTGAACAAGCAAGGCTTATCGAAGAGAAGACTGGGGTTCTGACAGTTGCCGCTGTCGATGGAATGAGGGTCAATCTTGGAGAGACTGTAGGCATACAGACTGGCAAACAGAAAAGTCAGCAGGATTTGGGCGAGTTTTTCTGAAGGATTTTTAACCGCAACATGTGCATACTATCTGGTAAGAGCGTAGAGAACCATGCGCATTGTGCTTAGAATCGGAGGTTCAGTTATTGCGTCGCCGATTAATCCCGTCCTCTTATGTGAATATACTGATTTGCTGAAGGACTTAAAACGGCAGAAAAATGAGATTGCAGTCGTTGTCGGTGGTGGAACCTTGGCGAGAGAGTTCATTGCAACTGCCAAGGAGATGGGGTTGCCTGAAGATGCCCAAGATGAAGTGGCGATTTCAATTTCGAGAGTCTTCGCTCAACTTCTCCTTAAGAAGCTTGGGAAATTAGGCTGCATCAATGTTCCGTTGACGATCGAGCAAGCTGCGATCTGTCTGCGAGAAGGAAAAATCGTGGTGATGGGCGGTTTGAAACCTGGCATGACCACCGACACGGTTGCTGCTCTGGTCGCAGAAAAGATAGGCGCCGATTTGTTGGTGAAAGGGACGGATCAAGAGGGCGTGTACAGCAAGGATCCTCGAACGCATGAGGATGCTGTGAAGATTGATCATATGAGCTTTGAGGATTTGTCAGGCGTGCTTGCTCAGGACAAGCATAAGGCAGGTATACATCAGATTGTTGATCCTGAAGCAGTCAAGGTGCTAAAGCGTAAGCGTATCAAAGTTGTGGTTGTGAATGGGTTCAAACTTGGAAATGTTCTGATGGCTGTTGGGGGCAAGAGTGTAGGAACGTTGATTGAGTAGTTGTGTTAGGCTTTTGGTGGGGCGCAAGGCTTAAATATCACTGTTGATATCGGTAGCGATATCAATTACGATATCGATGGTGATAAGAGTGTTTGAGCATAGAAGACATATGATGAGGCATACAGCTATGGTGCCGAAAGGTTTCATACGCTACCAAGTTCTCGAGTCCCTCGACGAAAAGCCCATGTCAGGCTCTGAAATAATAGATGAAATCGAAAAAAGGACAAGTGGTGGATGGAAGCCTAGTCCAGGCTCAATCTATCCGCTTCTGGCTTGGCTACAGGATAATGGTCACATCAAAGAGTTACCCGCCGAACAGAGCGGAATGAAACGATATGAATTAACCGGGAGTGGGAAGGCTTTGCTTGAGGAGCAGCGCAAGATAATCGCAGGGCAGAGGAAGAAGATGGAAGCATATGTGAGAGGCCATAAGAGGTTCAGACAGGAAGGTTTTCCCAGTCCACCTTTCATGTTCGCGATGCTAACTGGTTTGCCTGAGGAAAAGATCATTGAAGCGAGGAAGACGATGCGGAAACTTGCAGCTGCCTTTTTTGAGTTGGGACGGAACATTGAAGAGCATGCGTCTGAAGAAGCTTTCAACGAGGCGCTTAAGCTTTTGAATGACACTGCAGAAAAGCTTGAGGAGATAAACAAGAGACTGAAAGGTGCTGAAAAATGAGTGAAGAAATTATCAATGCTGAAGGGTTGACGAAGATTTTCAACAAGCACTTGGTCGCGGTAGATCACGTGAATTTCGAAGTTAAGAAAGGGGAGATATTTGGTTTTCTTGGACCTAACGGTGCAGGAAAAACCACAACAATAAACATGCTGATAACTATTTTGAAGCCTACTGAAGGCAAAGCCTCAGTTTTGGGCTTCGACATTTCAAAGCAGAACAACAGTGTTAGAAACGTGATCGGGGTTGTGCCTCAGGAATACACGGCGGACGAAGACCTAACGGCTTTGGAAAACATCCTTCTTTGCGCAGACATGTATGGAATTCCTCGCAAAGTGGCGAAAGACCGTGCGGAAGAAATGCTGAAGCTCGTTGAATTGACCGAGTTTAAAGATAAGAAGGTTCAGACCTTTTCTGGCGGGATGCGTCGCAGACTTGAACTTGCCTGTGGGTTAATTAACAGACCAAAAGTGCTTTTCTTGGACGAGCCCACGTTGGGCTTGGATGTTCAAACTAGGGCTGCAACGTGGAACTATATCAGAAAGCTAAAGATAGATTATGGCATGACGCTCTTCATGACCACGCATTATCTTGAAGAAGCTGATGCACTCTGTGACCGCGTCGCGATTATCGATCATGGAAAAATAGTTGTGGTTGGCCCGCCTGAAGATCTGAAGCACAGTTTGGGTGGTGACATTGTAACCTTAGGAATTAAGGAGGATGTTGACGTGAGCGATCTTATTAGCAAAGTTGAGAACGTGAAAGAGGTTAAGAAGGAAAATGGTTCGTACCGAATCAAAGCAGAAATGGGGGAAGTGACCACTCCATTCATCATTGAAGCCCTACGGAGAAAGGGGTACACCGTGTCAAAGCTTTCTCTTACGGAGCCTACATTGAACGAAGTTTATCTCGAGTACACAGGCAAATCACTGCGTGACGCTGAGGAATCAAGAGAGGCTTTTGCTGCGCAGAGAATGGCTCTTAGGAGGGCTCGTCAATGAGCGAATCCAACGGCAATTCAAAAAGCAAACTGCATGGACTTTGGGCTTTGACTAACAGGGAGCTGAAGAAATGGTACAAGGCTCCTGTGATATTCCTGCTGTCAATAATTCAGCCGATTCTCTGGATGGGTCTGCTTGGAAAAGCAATGAACATAGGGGCCATCTTTTCAGGTACTTCAATCCCACTGCCACAACTGAGCCCTGCTTTGACTCCAGTGCAGCTTCAACAGCTAGGCGCCTATTTTGGACAGCTGCAATCAACTATCATGCAAGGCGCGTTTAACACCACTGATTACTTCTCGTTCATGGCTGTTGGCATGATTGCATTCACAGCTCTCTTTACAACGATGTTTAGCGGGATGTCAGTGGTTTGGGACAGACGTTTAGGCTTCTTAGATAAGGTTTTGAGCACTCCTGTATCCAGAGCAGTGATAATCTTCTCGAAAGTCCTGTCGGCAACACTGCGATCAATGTTTCAAGCAGGTCTCATAATAGTCATTGCTGTGGCGTTCGGTCTCCAGTTCGGGGCAACCTTTAACCCGCTGAACGTGCTCGGCGTCTTCGCAATCTTGTTCTTGGTGTGCGTTGGCTTGTCCTCGATTTTCATTGCGATCACTATAAGATCAACAAGAATAGAAACGCCAATGGCTGTCGTAAATCTGATAAACTTGCCTCTGATGTTTGCAAGCAACGCTTTCTTCCCTACAAAATTCATGCCCGACTGGCTTCAGACAATAGCAAAATTCAACCCATTAACCTACACCACTGACGCAGTTAGACAACTTCTCATATTCAGCACTGATTGGGGACAACTTGCTACGGACTTTGCATTTGTCGGAGTATTTGCGGTAATAGCTGCTTCAATAGGCATAGTCCTCTCGTGGAGATTCCTGAGCAAGTAGGCGGATGCAAAAGGAAGAAGGAGATGGCTTTCATGACGGTAATTGTTGAAGCAGTCAACCTGAAAAAAACATACATGCTTGGGAAAGTTCCAGTGAGCGCTCTGCAAGGCGTGAACCTGAAAGTTGAGAATGGCGATTTCCTCTCCATTCTTGGACCATCTGGAAGTGGCAAATCAACGCTTCTGAATCTTATTGGGGCTTTGGACAAGCCGACTGAGGGCAAAATGCTGATTGATGGTGTCGACATTTCATCGCTCAATGACAGTCAATTGGCAGATCTCAGACGTCGAGTGGGTTTTGTGTTCCAGTTCTTCAACCTCATCCCGCGGTTCACAGCGAGAGAAAATGTTGAATTGTCAATGTCTATAGCTGGCATGGACAGGGCTGAAAGGAAGAAGCATTCAGAAGGTCTGCTTGAGACTGTGGGATTGAAGGATCGGATGAATCACAAGCCGGCCGAACTGAGCGGCGGTGAACAGCAACGAGTAGCGATCGCCAGAGCCTTGGCAAACAACCCGAGATTTCTTTTGATGGATGAACCAACGGGAAACATAGACTCTAAGACTGCCAACGAGATAATGACGCTGATCAAGAAGCTCAATGAGGAAAAGGGGGTTACTGTAATCATGGTCACCCATGACCAACGTCTGGCTTGCGAAACCAAACGCACCGTGCAGATGTTTGATGGCGTGATAACAAAGGAGATCGTGAACTGACATGAAAACAAGAGACGTATTCTCGTATTCCTTCAGTGCTATAAGGCTGCGGAAACTCCGTGCAGGATTGACAACGTTGGGGGTGGTTATCGGCATTGCAGCCATCGTCGCCTTGCTTTCAATCACTCAGGGTCTGCAAGATACCATTACGAAGCAGCTTCAAACGGGTCTTGCCACAGACACTTTAATCGTTACCACTGGAGGAGGCTTCGGTTTCGGTCAAGGAGGAGGAGCGGGCGGTGCTGATTCTGGCTTCAAATTGCTGGTCGCCAACACGACAACAATCAACAACCTAGACAATGTTGAGACGTCGATTGCGGTGATTCAGAGAGTGGGACGCATTGAATTCAATGCAGGCGTTCGAAACGCCACGATAGTGGGCGTGGATTTCGCCGAGTACGCGAGCATTTACAGCAGCACTTTTGTTGCTGAAAGCGGAGATATACCTTTGAATCCGCCTGACGACGCGGTCGTAGTTGGAAAAAGGGTAAGCGACCCTTGGCAAAACACGACAATACTCTGTAACGTTAATGACACTGCTGAAATAGTCTGGATGAACGCAACCGTGCTTCCGCCCATCAGTGAGCATTACGCTACGAATGTCACGGCTGTTCTCAAGGAGATCGGGGGCTTCGGATTCGGAGGACCATCAGACTCCAACGTCTACATGCCGATTTCGAAGGCCCAAAGCTTCTTTGGAACAGACGAATGTGATGCGATTATCGTGAAGCTGAAGAACTCTGATCAAGCAACGATCGACAACGTCACCAAAGCCATAAAGAGCGTTTTCAGTAATGAAGTCTCAGTAACATCTTCAACAGCCGTGTTGAGCATTCTTTCAAACGTCTTTTCAGTCATACAGCTTTTCCTCGGCGGAATCGCCGCCATCTCGCTTCTGGTCGCTGGTATAGGAATAATGAACATCATGATAGTCTCCTTGATGGAGCGCACGAGAGAGATAGGAATACTGAAAGCCTTAGGCATGAAAAGTCGAACGGTGCTCCTTGCCTTTCTGTACGAATCCGTCATAGTCGGTTTGATCGGTGCAATTGTTGGCATAGCCTTAGGCTGGGCATTGGCAAACATAGTAGCTATAGCTTTTCGAGGAGGCGGCGGATTGTTCACAGGAAACCAAGCGGCGACAACTGGCACGATTACGATAACTCCTGTCTTAACCCCAATCGTGTTTCTAGGCGCTCTCGCTTTCGGAGTGGGAGTTAGCGTGGTGTTCGCGCTTTACCCAGCTTGGCGGGCTTCAAGACTTAAACCAGTAGAAGCCTTAAGATACGAATAAGACTATGTCCATCTAGGTGCTCACGGTTTGAAGAGGCTCTATCCCGACCAACCCATGGTAGGAGTAGGCGCTCTCATAGTTTGTGACGGCAAGATTCTGCTTGAAAAAAGGAAAAACGATCCTGGCAAGGGAAAATGGAGCATTCCAGGCGGACTAGTAGAACTAGGAGAGAATATTGAACAGACGGTTATCAGAGAGGTCAAAGAGGAAACTGGCTTAGAAGTCGAGAAACCTGAACACATTGACGTGGTAGACAACGTAGTGCAGGATGAGGACAACAAAGTACGCTATCACTTTGTGATTGTGGACTATTTTGTGAAGCTCAAAGGTGGAAGGCTCAGAGCCGCAAGTGACGCTGAAGAACTCAGATGGGTTCCGCTCGACGAAGTAGAAACATACAATTTGACAAAGACTATCAGAACTTTCTTCCAACGAAACAAGGAGAAACTGGCAACGTTCAATTCATGTCTTTGAAGAAGAGCCGCGTTTCTCCCATGGTTTTAACATCCAAAGCCTTCACCTTAACAACAATAGGAAAGTCTCTGACTGCTTTTCCAAGAGAAAGACAATAGTGAGGAGGCAAGTCTCGCGCAATCAACTTGACAGTTTCGGCGTCAACGCGTGCAGCGCGTGAAACCACGTCCAGGTCGTGTTCGTTTGTGAAGTTGAAGAGGAATATGTTGTCAGCTTGCCTGTAGATGTTTTCTTTGACTGTGTCAGGTTGGTTTGTTATGAATGTGGTGAAGATTCCGAAGTGTCTCATGCGGGTGACGATGTCGTCCCAATAGGTTTCGCGCAGATACAAATGCGCTTCTTCAGCGAACAGAAAAGCAGCTTTAAGCTTCCAACTTGTTAATAGTTCGATGAGTTTTCCTAGCACGTATTCGACGACTATTTGTCTGTCTATTGCTGAAGTGTTTCGAAGATTGATCACGATTGCTCCGCCCTGCTCTTTAGTTCTGAAGAAGCAGTCTTCTAGTGTTGTGGCTTCAGCAATGTTGTCAGTGAAGAAGCCTGAATTAACTAAAGCGTGAAAGCGAGAGGACAGTGCATCGCGGACGTGCTGGTTGCAGTTCCAGTTGCGTATGGTTTCGCCAAGCTCATGCAGCGTTAGCGCATCTCTCTCTTTCAGTGTCTGCCATATGCGTCTAAACTCTCGGGCTGAAGTGCCGGGCAAATGAAGTGCATGGATGAGAATGCCCAGCAAGACGTGGAGGTTCAGCTGTTTAAGGGCTACTTTAAAGTTTTGCGAGGGTGTCAACACGTGAACCTTGTCGTAATGTGCGTTTCTTTTGCCGTCTGAAGCCGTTCCCAGACTCAGGTATTCGCCGTTCAAATCGAAAACTACGACCGTTGCCTTGTATCCTGTCAAGCTTAGCATCAGGAGTTTGGCCAGGTGGGATTTGCCTGTTCCTTTCTTACCGCTTATGATGTTTAATCCGCCATCCAATGATGAGGCGTCGATGGTCAGGAGTGAGGAATCCTTTGTGCTGCCTAATATTATTGGGAGCTTTCCGTCAATTTTCGCAAGTTTGAGCAATGAAGGTAGTGCGAGGCGTTTTATTGTTGATTGCGAGCGTGAGGGCAGCCATGAGCTGCTGGGGCTTAAAGTTTCATTCTGCATCGTAGCCCGGATCTTACAGATTAGAATGCTTGCATCTTGAATGTAGGTAATGTGAGGCGCGATCTCTAGAGGATCGAAGTCTTCGCCCTGCATCAATTCTCCGCCATCAGGCAATGTGCGCAGTAATTCTTCAAGTACTCCTGGGACGCTTGCGAATTGCATGTCAATGACTTGCACAATCAGAGCCTTGCTTGCTTCAGCATCTTCGACTAGGAGGTAGTCGCCCTTTTCTGCGCTTTCATTTGGGAAGCTGAGGATCTGAAGAATGTTGCCTTCTTTTTTGTAGAGTTTCATGAGTGGTATTCCCCTTTGCCGAATGGACCGAATAGGAGGCTGTGCATGTCTGGTCTGTTGAGGATTTTGAGTCCGTATTGGCGTGTGGCGAAATGTTGCATAGCGATGACTTCGTTTGCCGTGAACGTGCAGAAAATATGTGCAAGACGGAGTGTTTCAGGATAGCTCTGCGAGAGTGGATCGTTGCCGATTAGTTTTTCAACTGACTGGATTTGCTGTTCGCTGGGTACTTCCCTGTCTATGTCCAGTCTGAAAGCGCAGTTTCCATGTGCCAATTTAGCTACATAAACGTCTCCTAACACTGTAATTGGCGGTTTGGGTTTCAAACCATCCATCTCCAGCAAGTAGGGCGGCTTGTTTCCGACTTGCAGCTCGGTAATGACGTGCCCATTGACTCGTAAGTTCGTCATTTTCGAGAATGCTAGGACAATGTTGTATCTTTTTCTCGCATCGGCGAGGATTTGTTTCATGAGTGGTATGGGCGTGTCTGGCGTTCCTGCGGTGAGTGAACCGTCGAAGAGGATCAGTGCATTGCTTAGAGCTTTAGCCGTGATTGATTGGAGCCATCTTTCAAGCAGGTTTGCTATGCGAGTAGGCGTCTGTTGGAGGCTTGGAAGGCTGTAGTGGTTCAGGCTGAGTGGCGAGTCGAAGTAGGCTTTTTGGAGTGTATTGTAGACTTCATGTTTGTTTTCTTCGGTAATGTGAAATATGAATGGTCCGAGTCTGGTGTATTTGTAGTGTTTGTTGTGTTTTAGGACGTTTGCGCCTCTGACGGCTATGAGGGTTCCTGTGCTTGTTTCGCCGATTTTGATGACTGATGTGTCGATTGCTGCGACTGTGGTTTCTTGATGTACTGGCTTTAGCGTTTTTGGGGGCATTTTGAACCTGATGCTTTGCGGGTTGATTTCCATGCAGGTGGTTTGTTGAAAGTCTTGTTGAATTAGTTGAAAAGGCTGGTTTTGTACGTGTTTGAGTGAGTGTAGGCTGAGTTCTGTGAATCGTTGGGGTAGTATTGTGTCCATGGTGGGGTGTGGAAAGTTATATTTGGGTGTTGTTGGCGTATAGTGTAGTTGCTGAATCAATTGAATTCACCAATAAGCATTATATGCGATGTTGGTGGGTATTTAAGTGTTGCGCATGTACATGTTGCGCAATACAATAAACAATAAGGCAAGAAACATGACCCAACCGCAAGTGCCAGAAACGCCCAAACAATCCATAAAAGTAAAGATGAAAGTGGGCAACGTCGAATTTGAGATAGAGGGTACCGTGGACCAAGCTAACGAAGCAGTGGGCAAGTTTCTGACAACAGTCACAGGCAAGCTGAAAGAGTCGCCGCTGATGTCGGAACGCGAAGCAGCGCCACCACGGGCTGAAACCTGCAAAATCATCATTCAGCGATTGTGGGAGGAAGGCTGGTTTTCCACGTCACGCGGTTTGGGTGAAGTGCATGGTGAGATGGCTAGGCTGGGTTTTCATTATGATCGTACGGCGGTTGCGCATGCGCTTATTGATTTAGTGAAGGATGGAGTGTTGACGCGGGAGGGGAAGCCGCGGCGGTATCAGTATGCCCAGAAGAGGCCGCCGCCTTGAGCATTAAAGCGGTGACTTTTGATCTTTGGGAGACGCTGCTTTTTGAGAGAGACGGCGACAGCAACCGCAGAAGTCAGGCTCGTTATGCGCTTGTTGCCGAAGCATTCAGCAAGTTGAGCGTGCATGTTTCCCGTGAACAAGTGCAGTTGGCTATGAAGCAGGTGATTGATTCGCTCCTGAAAATCTGGGACAGGAATGAGGATGTTAGTCATGTGGAGCAGCTTGAGGCTCTTGTCAGGTTTGTTTCCAACGGCTCGGTTGAGTTGAGGAGAGAATGGGTCGAAGCGTTGAGTGAGGCCTACGTTTCACCTTTCTTCCAAGTTCCTCCATATCTCAACCCAGATGCCAGAAGCGTGCTGGAATATCTTGCCGAAAGTGGAAAAAGCATTGGCTTGATATGTAACACGGGTTTGACGCCTGGTTTTGCTTTGCGAGGGTTTCTGGAGTCTGAGGGGGCTTTGGAGTTTTTTGATTTTCTGGCTTTTTCTGATGAGATAGGCTTTCGAAAGCCTGACTACAGAATTTTCCATCTTGCCGCTCGGAAGCTAAAGACTGATCCAAACAGCATCGTTCATGTTGGCGATAACTTGAGGATTGACGTGTGGGGAGCCAAGAGCGCAGGGTTCAGAGCGATTTGCTTTGCGTGTGATGAGGGACGAGACAAGATAGCAGAGGCAGACCCGAATTCGCTCGTAGCTAAATCAAGAAGCCTCGGCACGGTTGAGAAGGGGCAGATAAAGCCAGATAAGACTATTTCATCGCTCGGTGAGGTCAAGGAAGCCGTCGAATGGCTTGAAGAAGAAATGTGAACGTAACAGGCTTTTGCAGAAGCGAAATTGAGGTGGGGGCGACCAGAGGTTAAGTATCACTTGACCTTAAACATGTTGAGGGCTTCAAGCATGTTTGATGAGCGACTTGCAGGTGTCTGCGGCATTTACTGCGGCGCATGCATGATATATCGAGCGTACAAGGATCAAGATCAAGCGCTGATCCAGTACCTCGTCGGTCTTGGCGTTCCAAAGGAAACAATCCGCTGCGAAGGCTGCACTTCAGGAGTTGTCCCTCCACAGTGTGCGAAATGCAGTTTCAGAGACTGCGTCACACAAAAGGGGATAAACTCCTGTTCCGAATGTAAAGATTTACCGTGCAAATCATTTATAGAATTGAGTGAAGAGCGACCTAAAAAAGACAACTTGCCTCATCTTAGGCTGTGCCCAGGCAGCCTTGATGTTTTGAAGCAGGTTGGAGTTCAAGAATGGCTTAAACAGCAGGACAAGCGGTGGTCTTGCGAGTCGTGCGGCAAAAGGCTTCACTGGTACACTGAAAAATGTCCGAGCTGTGGCGCAAAATTCTATAATGCTGTCGCAGAAACGAACAATCTGAAAGGAACCCCGCGCTAGTACTTTTGAAAGCGATCATGAGTAATTAGATGGGGCAATGGGACTGAATTCTCGTAGTTATTTTGGCTTCTGAGTTCTCGTAGGATCTGACGTAAGGAGATAGAAGATAAAAGCTGCAGCGATGCCTGTTGCTCCTAAAGCGGTTCCTAAACCTTGGTAACCATACAAGATGAGGGTGACTCCTCCGATAGCCGCGCCTACGGAGTAGCCTGCGTTTACGAATGCCGTGTCGATGGACATCATTGTGCCTCGGCATTCTGGAACTTGTTCAAGAGCTAAGCCGTTTGCTGCTGCAGTGACCATGCCGAAGAACCATGCTGCTATGAAGTTAAGTAGAACGGAGAGCCAGAGGTCGGTTGCATAAACGAAGGATATGGTGAATATGCCTGCTGTGAAGGCGGTTAGGGCTGCGGAGGTTTTGCGTCCGATTTTGTTCACGAGTGTGCTGCTGGCTAGGCTGCCGAGAGTGTAGAATGAGGCTGCTGAGAGGAGGATTATGGATGCAAGGTCGGTTGATGCTCCGAAGCGTTGCATGAAAAAGGCTGAACCGTAAAAGAGGACTGCTGAGAATGAGGCGGTGCGGAGAATGTCGCCTGCTAGGCATGCTAGGGCAGACTTGCAGGATAAGACTTTTTTGAAGCTTTCCAGATAGTTTCTCTTTGTTACTTCTTGTTTCTGGTGGGTTGATGCTGATGGAATGCCTGCAACGGCAAGCACGATTCCCGTTAGAGAAATGGGTATTATGAACCAGAGCAATGTAAGCCGCCAGCCTCCATAGCCAGCTAGTACACCGAGCAGTGGGGGACTGATGACGTATGACAGTGCTCCAGCGCCCACGATCCAACCGATTGCCTTTGCCCTTTTTTCTAGTGGGTAGAGTTCGCCGATGAGTGCGCTGGTCATTGGTGTGACCATTGCTAGGCCTATGCCGCTTATGGAGTAGGATAGAAGCATCAGGTTGAAGTTTGCAGATAGGAAGCATCCTGCTGCTGAGACGCCGAAGAACACTAAGCCTGTTATGAGTAGTGATTTGTGTTTGAAACGAACACTTAGGAGGCCCATGAGCAGTGCGATGGCGACTGCGGTGGCTGAGGAGAAGGTGCTGATTTGCCCCATGATTCCAACTTCGACGCCGAAATCCTTAGCCATAGGATAAAGAAACAGTCCAACAAGAACTGCAAGCGGACCCGTGGAAAAAGTGCAAAATACCAGCGTAGGAAGAAACATTCTGCTGCGAGAACTCTTCTCTTCCAAAGTCGAATGATTCGTCACAATCACCAATTATCCTTTCTTTATTTTCTATTTGCATTGACCTAATTAATCTTCAACAGCAATACTAAACCGCCAACGCTATGCGTGTTAGACGCTCTCTTGGCGTATGCGTGTGTCTTATGTGGCATACTTATCATTTGGGGTGGCATCGCAAGATATTTGAGCTGGAGTTGGCGAAGGTGAAGTTGGGAATTGGAAATGAGAATAGGCTCGATCGTTATCGATTGTAGTGACTTCGACAAGATGTTGGCATTCTGGCAGCAGGCGCTCCACTACGTCCCCAGAAAACCTGCGAAGGGCGGCTGGGTTGTTCTTCGTGATCCAGAGGGAAAAAGTCCGAACATATCTTTGAACCTCAACCCGAAGAAGCGTGTGGGTAGGAACAGGTTGCACCTTGACCTCTACACGGACAACAGAGAAGGCGAAGTGGAGAGACTGCTTAGAATTGGAGCGACGCGGCATCGTCAGAGGTATGAGCCTGGCGACGACTTTCGTGTGCTAGAGGATCCTGATGGCAACCTTTTCTGCGTGGTTCAAACGGACACGCGCAAGAGCGGGGAGTATTATGGAACCTAAGAAAGGCTTCAAAACGATAGATGAATACATCGCTACTTTTCCTAAGAATGTGCAAAGTATTCTACAGGAACTGAGGCAGGTCATTGGAGATTGTGCGCCTGAAGCTGAAGAGGCAATTAGCTATCAAATTCCTACTTTCAAGCTAAATGGCAACTTGGTGCATTTCGCTGCCTTCAAAAATCATATCGGATTTTATCCCACTCCATCTGCTATTACTCGTTTCAAAAG
>Ga0315268_10003699_pt1 | contig 16742 bp, 10 predicted proteins | sample C1_top_MG_FD_204535 | JGI IMG/M metagenome (GOLD analysis project Ga0315268, IMG submission 204535) | Sediment microbial communities from Yellowstone Lake, YNP, Wyoming, USA - C1_top | ecosystem: Environmental > Aquatic > Freshwater > Lake > Sediment | place: USA: Wyoming | collected 2017-08-01
CAGTGCTGGCACTACACTTGCGAGCATATATTCTGCACCAAGCCCTGGGCCTGCGACCCTGAGCAAGTTTGTTGATCAGACAGGGGACTATTATGTTTTTGTACAGGATTTCAATGGTATTGCTTCAACCTCACCATATAAGATAAGGGTAGAGTTTGTCCCCTTAGATGGAAATGTATATGTTAATGAACCTAATGGTAGCATAGCTACGGCAACTTCACTTCCCCTGGATAAGACCGAATACGGCTACATCTATTCTACAAATGACAAGGACTACTACAAGGTGACCGTACCGAGTAATGGAACTATCAAGGCAACTTTAAGTGACATACCGAGTGGCCACTCCTATCAGCTATACCTTTACAACAGTGCTGGCACTACACTTGCGAGCATATATTCTGCACCAAGCCCTGGGCCTGCGACCCTGAGCAAGTTTGTTGATCAGACAGGGGACTATTATGTTTTTGTACAGGATTTCAATGGTATTGCTTCAGCCTCACCATATAAAGTTTATACAACATTTAGCCCGCAGGATCTCCCTGCTGAGAAAGTAATATTCGAAAAAACTATATCTCCAGTAAATCTTATAGGTACACAAACAATTAATGAAGATATACCCGCTATAGGAATGACAGGTAAGTTTTTAGTCACAGGTACTTTGAAATCCAGTACCTCACAGGTCGTTGCAAAAGCAGAATATCCATTTTATACAATCAAAGGCGATACCATACTTTTGTTCAACACAGACAAAAAGCTCTATAAATCGGGAGATACCGTAACAATTACAGGAGAAGTGCAAAATCTTGCAGCGATTATGGCCTCAGGGATTACCTTAGCTCTCAGTCAACTTTCTTCATCTGGTATTCAAGATCTTTATTCAACTACCTTTGACATTCCCGCTAATGGGATTTATCCATTTACTATAACCACGATTACTGACATAGATGGGACGTATACACTTATAGGAAAGATTACCCAGAGCAATTCTATACTCGCTGAAATATCCGACCACTATGAAGTGTCCAGTCCAAATGTAACAGTAACCGTGTCAGCTCCAGAGATAGCCAGTAATGAGCCGTTCAGTATAAACGTAGAGTTAAAGAATGAAGGATTAATAACAGCGCTCGTTAGTCTCCAGTCCTCAATCGATAGCCAAACACAGACGATAACAATACCTGCAGGGGAAACAAAGTTAATTCGATATATCCAGCAAATAACTAATGATACAACTTATACATTTATATTAACAGGTGATTTAACGCAGACGATAACAAAGACAGTTACATATGGACTTGGTGCATCAATAGCGGTTAACCCACTAACCGTTTATCCGGAAGGCAGGATTGAGATACCTGTGGCAATAATGAATACCGGACAACTCGATGAGAATTTGACTGTGATTTATAGTTTACAGCCATCAGGTTTAATACAATCAAAGACTTACTACATAGCAAAAGGTGGGAGTGTAACTGATACCTTATATTTTGATCTCTTAGAAGGAAATTATCAGCTATCTGCTACCATCCAGCAGCCAGCTGCTTCTAATCAGGCAAGCTTCTCAGTCAGGAAGGAAAACAAGGTAGAGATGTCAATCTCTGCAGGGGCACAAACCAATGACCTTATTCCCGTAACAGTCAACCTTACAAATCTTGGATACAATGAAGTCAGTGGCAGTATGAATCTCAATCTCTATCCTTCAGGCTCAGGACAAGCAGTATGGAGTGGTTCTCAGACAGTTACCCAACTTTCATCTCAAAACTCTCAGTCCTTAACTTTCAATATCAATCCTTCCAATATTCAACCAGGGAATTATACGATAAAAGCAGAGTTCTTTAACAGCAGTGGCCAGCAGTTAGGAATTATCAGTTCATCCCTTACTATTTATGGTCCAATATTCCAGATAACCAAATTGCCTCCATATCAGACTTTTACAGCAGGCGGGGAGGCTGTATTCACATTCAAGGTAAAAAATACAGGTAACAAGGAAGGAGCCTTTGACCTTAATTTTAAGATATACGATCTAATAGATTCTACAAAAAAAGAATGGCTGATGCCCAATGAGGAAAAACCTATAACCTTTAGCTCCGTGCTACCCATTGATCTGGAAGAGAAAGATTACTATGCAGATTATGAATTAAAAGGCCAAGGATCAGATTACAAGGGTCAAGTGAGATATCATCTCGAAGGAATAAGCCTAAATGTCGATGTAAACCTTGATAAACAGTATTATAATGAAGGCGAAATAGCTCATCTTACATTAAATATCCAATCTCAAGGATCTAATTCTTCTTGTCTTTTTGCAAGGGTTAATTACAATGGATATGAAGATCAACGACCATTTACACTGAATGGTACCGAGATTTTAACGTTTGATATACCATTAACAGAAATCACAGGAGAGAAACTCTTTTACGGCATATACTATGAATCAGGCCGGTCTATTCACCTTAACTCTCTTTATATTTACAAAGTAGGGGATATATTAACGATAACTACAGACAAGCAAGTATATAACCCAGCAGAGTCAGTCACTATGTCGATCAGCAGTCAGGAGCCGCCAGTCACTGGAACACTAACATTAAATGCTCCAAATTACTCAGAAACATTTGCTTTCACAGGCACAGCTACAAAGAGCTTTACCTTACCCACTATGATGACAGCAGGAACATACAATATCAGCTACGAGTTCTCAACAAACAGTGGTGAGAACTATACAGGAAATCATCCTTTTGATGTGGCAGGCATCTCTGTAAAAGTAAAGGAGGCGACTCTTGATAAAGGGAAATATGCTGCATCGGATACTTTAAACATGGGTCTTACCATTGAAAGTAACCAGAATCTATCGACAACATTAAAGGCATGGGTAGTTGATGCAGAAGGAAAATATACTGGAGTAGGAGAAAATAGTGTTGATCTTTCATCTACTGAGCCTTTACTTTTCACTAACAACTATTCACTATCTACTTCTGTCTCTGGCATTCACCGCCTTGTCTACGGAATATACGCGGGTGATTTACTTCTTGTATCAGGCTCTGAGGCATTTGATGTCGGAAATGCTGTACTTACAGGTATATCAACAGATAAAAGTGATTATTCAGCAAACACAGAGGTTGTGAAGGCAACTGTAAGCATGTATGGCACTATAGATGCTAATCTTGAACTACAAATCGATGGGAATACAATAAAGACTCAACAAGTTACACTTAATGGTTTTTCAACACTGGATATTGATATTGGAACTGTAGAACCCGGGACTTATATATTAAAAGCCATACTAATAGCTGGGGGGCTGAAAAGCGCAAAAGAAACTACTTTTACATATGCATTGAACTTATTTGACTCAGACACGGATGGCATACCAGATGAATGGGAAAAAGCTCATGGGCTTGATCCCAACAATCCAGCGGATGCCAATTTGGATTCAGATACTGATGGATTAACCAATCTTCAGGAATATCAACATAGCACAAATCCTAACAATCCCGACACAGATAATGATGGTATGCCAGATGGATGGGAAGTCACTTATGGTCTGAATCCTAATGTAAACGATGCATTATTTGATAAGGATAACGATGGCTTTAGCAACCTACAAGAGTATTTAGGAGGTTCAAATCCCACAGATCCAACCAGTATGCCTAATCAGCCTCCGGTTGCGAATGCTGGTCCAGATCAGAATGTTATTACAGGTATGCCTGCTACTGTAGACGGAAGTGGAAGCTATGACCCTGAAGGGGCTATGATAACCTTCCTCTGGAGTGTCATAGCAGTCCCTCGGTGGAGTGCTGTCACAGATACATCTCTTTCAGGCAGAACCAGTGCTAAACCTGTTTTTACACCGGACGTCGATGGAACCTATAAGATAGAACTGATTGTAAATGACGGTATTCTTAGCAGTGGTTCTGATGAAGTAATAATTAATGCTGCTACACCGAATGTTGCACCTAATGCCAATGCTGGGCCAGATCAAAATGCATTTACAGGCGAGACAGTTTACCTTGATGGCAGTGGAAGCAATGATCCAGATAATAGACCAAGGCCTTTATCTTACCTATGGAGCTTTGATTCCATCCCAGGTGGAAATTCTCTTACTAATGACAGTATTGCCAACAAAGATAAAGTTTCTGCCAGCTTTATACCTGATGTAAATGGCCCCTATATTATCAGTCTTACTGTGAGCGATGGTGAACTTTTTTCAGTAGATACAGTAAACATTAACGCTACTACTCAAAATGTTCCTCCTAATGCTAATGCAGGACCTGATATTACTATTTATCTGGGTGAAACAGTTACCCTGGATGGTTCGGCAAGTAACGATTCTGATAATGGTCCCCAGCCCCTTACGTACCAATGGAGCTTTGTTTCTATACCAAACGGAAGCCAGCTTGGCAATAACGATATATCAGGAGCAAATACTACATTTCCGTCCTTCAGATCTGATGTGGTTGGAACCTATGTATTAGAACTCATGATAAGTGATGGCGATGATTCCAACTCTGATAATGTGGCAGTAACAGTATTGAAAGAGGCCACCATCTGCTCTATCCTCGGCAATGATCCAAAACCATCTATCCTTGATCAGGATATCTTCAAGTTTATTGGAAATAAAGGGGAGATAGTTACTATTCGGTTGGAGTCTAACCCAGCAGAGACTGGTTCAGGGAAGCGGGTGACCCTGGTGCTTGCAGCCAAAATACCTAAAGTCTTATTTACTAAAATCGATCAAAGCCTACTACCAAACCAAATTACTGCTAAATTACCAGCGACTGGTGAGTATCTTATTACTGTTGTTGAGCAGCCAAAAATAGCGAAGGGTGAAAAATATACAGGAGCATACTGTCTATCTCTCGAAGCCTCTCCAGAAACGATGAAAACGCTGAAACCGGCATTCTGGGTAGAATAAAAATTCTAGTGTACTGTTCCTAACAAATCTATACACTTTTTTCTTGCGTCATTCCCGTTTTCACAGGAATGACAGGTTGTGTAAAGTTATTTCTGAGACAGTACACTAACATCTTACTAAGTGGCCGATATTTGAGCCATTCTTGTCAGGATAGGATAATAAATGTTAAATTTTTGAAATGGTAAAGACTGTTTATATCCGCACTTTTGGTTGTCAGATGAATGTCCATGACTCCGAGAAGATGTTAGGGATTCTCGATAAAGAAGGATATTCTCAGACAGATGATCCACGCAAGGCTGACCTGATTATATTTAATACATGCAGTATAAGGCAGAAGGCTGAACAAAAATTTTACAGCGACCTTGGAAGAACTAAGGCTTATAAAAAAAGAACGCCCGGGATAAGGATAGCAGTTGCTGGATGCATAGCACAACAGGAAGGTGAAAACATTCTGAAAAAGGCGCCTTATGTGGATTTTATATTTGGGCCACAGAATATTCATATGCTTGGGAACCTCGTGTCAGGAAGGACTGCATCTATTGCGACCGAGGATAATCCTGAGATAGCAAAAACAGACCTTCCTGTAAAAAGAGCTGATGGAGTGAGAGCATGGGTTACGATAATGTATGGCTGCAATAATTTCTGTAGTTACTGTGTGGTCCCTTATACAAGAGGAAGGGAAAGGTCGAGGCCAACAGAAAATATACTCTCTGAGGTAAAAGGACTTGCTGAGAAAGGATATAAAGAAGTGACCCTTCTTGGACAGAATGTTAATTCCTACAGGAGTGACACGGATTTTCCTGGACTTTTGAGAAGACTCGACGGGGTAGGGGGCATAGAAAGAATAAGGTTTGTTACTTCTCATCCGAGAGATCTGTCTGATGAGCTTATAAATGCGATATCTGAACTGTCTAAGGTATGCGAGCATATTCACCTTCCTTTACAATCAGGCTCGAACAAGGTATTGAACCTTATGAACCGAGGTTATACATTTGAAGAATATATTAGAAAGGTCTATAGACTCAGAGGGAAAGTTCCTGGTATTGGAATAACCTCTGATATAATAGCCGGCTTTCCGGCTGAAACAGAAGATGATTATCTGCAAACTGTGAAGGCACTGAAAGAGATAGAATTCGACGGGATATTTGCCTTTAAATTTTCTGCAAGACCAAGAACAAAGGCTGAAGGGATGGAAGGGCAACTTGCGGAAGAGATGAAATCCGAGAGGCTAAGCCAGATATTAAAGATTCAAAATGAGATCACGGAGAAGAAAAATAGATCCCTTGAGGGCACGATTCAGGAGATACTTACGGAAGGAGAAAGCGAGACTGATAAGGGAAAGCTTACCGGGAGAACCAGGACCAATAAAATAGTTAATGTTCCAAATACTAATATAGATATAGAGAAAGGCTCATTAGTATCGGTAAAGATAACAAAAGGGAGACAGCATTCTCTCGAAGGAAGACCTATTTAAAAATAATCCCCCCCTGCCCCCTTTTCTAAAGGGGGCAGGGGGGGATTTGAAAAGGATTTCAAATGAAAGTCTCAGTACTAACTCTTGGTTGCAGGGTTAATCAGTCAGAAAGCGACATTATAGAGGGCAACCTTAAAAGACTCGGATGGACTATTACAGATTTATCCGAACATCCAGACTACTGCATCATAAATACTTGCACCGTAACAGCAAAAAGTGATTACCAATCGAGACAGCTCATAAGGAGAGCTGTTAGGGCTGGTGCAAAGGTGATAATAACAGGGTGCTACTCTCAACTGAGGCCGGAAGATATATTGGGTATCAAAGGCGTTTTCAGAATTGTAGATAATGAAAATAAATTAAATATTGTTAAGATGTTATCAAATAATAAAGAAAGTATTACTTTCAGTTTTGGCAGTAGGTCAAGGCCTTATTTGAAGATACAAGATGGATGCAATTATGCATGTTCTTATTGTACGGTTCCTCTGGCAAGAGGAAGGTCGAGAAGCCTTGAAGTTTCAGAAGTAATTAAACAGGCCGGAGAGATAGAGGCTTCTGGTTATAATGAGGTGGTTCTTACGGGCATTCACCTCGGTTCCTATGGACATGATTTAAAACCTAAAACAAAGCTTTCAGAATTACTTAAAAGTCTTCTTAAAAAAACAGAAATTAGAAGGATAAGACTGAGCTCTATTGAGATCAAAGACGTGGATAATGAGCTAATAGACCTTCTCCAAGAGGATAGGATTTGCAGACACGTACATTTACCCCTTCAGAGTGGTGATGACACCATACTGAGACTCATGAACAGGCTCTATTCATCTAAAGATTACGTGTCTACTTTAGAGAATGTTCTGAAAAAGGTGCCTGGTATTGCCATAGGCACCGATGTAATAGCAGGGTTCCCAGGAGAAGGCGATAAAGAGTTCAAGAATACGAAGGGACTTCTTGATTGTATTCCAATAGCCTACATGCATATATTTCCTTATTCACCAAGGCCAAATACCTTAGCCTCTAAGATGGCTAATGAAAACACTTCAGCCGGAAAGAGAGATAGGCTTAATGAGCTGAAGATACTAAATGCAAAGAAGAAAATGGCGTATATGTTATCCCAGATAAACAAGACCCTTGATGTCATTATAGAAGAGCAGGGTGAGGATAACACGTATATTGGCACAACAAGTAATTACCTGAAAGTAAGGTTACCATCGAATGGATGCCGTAGGCGGGACTTAGTGAGAGTAAGGATTTCGAACATCGAAGAAAACCTTCTCAGTGGAGATTCCGTAGGTAGCCTGTAATATATTGATTTATCTTAATGTTTTGTATGCTTAAATCCTGCTCAAAGACGCTCGAACCTGCATTTTCCAAAAGGGGGTATCAGTTTTAAACAACTTTAGTAACACTTTACTAACAGCCCATGTTAATTAATTATGTCTGATAAGATATATTATGTAAAATACGATGTAGGAACTTTTTTGCGTCTGCTTTGTTTTTAATCTTCTTCTCGAATTGTGCTCTTTTCAGCTCTACTATAGCCTTCCCTAGTCTGGGCCCTTCTCCAATGTTTGCTATTCGTGCCACCTCTAAAGGACTTAAGAGATTTTTCTTCCATATCCTCTTAAACCGCTCATATTCTCTGAATAAATCTATTCTACCTTTTAAGATCAGGATGTCTGTAGCTGCTTCTTTTGATTCTAAAAAAATATTGAACAATTCGTCCTTTTTAAATTCTGATAATTCTTTATGTATTATCATTATCCTTTTTATTATTTTATTACTCATTTTTATACCGGTTCCTAAAAGCATAAGTCCATTTTGTCTAAGCAAAAGCACAAGACGCAGCAAACCCTTACGAGTAAGGTTTTGAGAAAATATTTGTTTTAGTTGAACTTTAACTTTTAATGGAAGTTTATGGAGTTTTACTTCAAGTCTGGAAATCGCTTTAATATTGTGCTCTAATTTTTTGTCAGAAATGAATAAAATATCTTTTAAGAGTCTATCGTAAAGTGCCATCTTTAGATACCTTGCGGGATTTTCTGAGTTTAACAAATTGAAAAGTTCAAAAGTTATTCTTTCATGAGCTACCTGTTTGATCCTGTTATGAAACATCTTTATTGCTTTCCTTGTACGCTCTTCTATTGAACCATTGAATTCGGATGCAAACCTATATGCCCTCAGCATCCTTAATGGGTCGGCAGCCAGGTTTTTTCCGGACAGGGTACGAATCCTTCTATTTTTTATATCTTCTGAACTTTTAAAGAGATCTATGATCCCGGTATCTGGAGACCATGCAAGCGAATTGATGGTAAAGTCCCTTTTTGAAAGATCTTCTTCAATAGTTCCTATGGTTTTTGAGAAATCAAATGTAACCCTATCATTCAAGGCAATCCGTACAGTTTCTCCCTTTTTGAATTCAATTACTGAGCCTTTGATAGTCTCTTTGATCTTGTTAATAAAGTTTTTTATATCATCGCCTACGATATAATCTCTATCTGTAGAATAAACGCCTCGTAAGATGTCTCGGACATAACCTCCTACGAGGTATAACTCCCCTTCCCTACTTGCTTTGAAAATGATTGAGTTATATCTGTCTTTAAGGATTTTATTTTTGAGTTTCTGGGCAGAAAGTAACATAAATAATATTAGCACGTAGACATAAATAAAAGGTTCTTTCGTAAAAAAGTTGAAAATCATATAACAAAGAAACCTGGATTCCTTGGTCAAGCCAGGGAATGACGAAAACAAGTATATAATGTGTCATTCCCGTGCAAACTGGGATCCAATTTGTTTTTTCAACGCAATACGAAAGAAGAAAATATAATAATAAGTTCTGACTTGTTATTAATATTGCAAATAGGAAATAGGAAATAGGAAATAGGAATTGACTTTAGTATAGGCTGGCTTTTAAAATTTTCTATCGCGGGCGTAACTCAGTTGGTAGAGTGTCAGCTTCCCAAGCTGATGGTCGCGGGTTCGAATCCCGTCGCCCGCTCCAGCTTTGAATAACCAAATTCGAAGCTGTAAATTTTTTAGTTGTTGGTGATTGTTTGTGATTGTTTATTGGAGCTTATTTGGGATTTGGTTATTTGTTAGTTGAGCCTTTTGTTCATCACCTTCCACACATGATATATCCTCTGAAATACGGTAATGTGGGTAAGGACGATCATAATCCACAATATGGGCATCAACCATCCAGTAATTGCCGCGAATGCCAAAAGGATGATCCTCTCAGGTCTCTCCATAATACCTTTATGACAAGATTCACCGAGCCCCTCTGCCCTTGCCCTTGCATAACTAATAAGAAAAGCACCTACTAATGTGCCCAGGCTTAGTAATGCACCCGTGAAGTTATTTCTCTCTAAGAGGTACCATGCTATGGCGAGGAAAAGGAATGCATCAGAGTACCTGTCGAGCATAGAATCGAGGAATGCACCGAATTTTGTGGCGTTCCCTCTTGTACGTGCTACTACTCCATCAAGGGCGTCAAAGATTCCACCAATTAAGATTAATATTCCACCAAGTCTGATGCGTTTAGGTATAACTAAAGCTGCAACTACGGTGATAAGAAATCCTACTATTGTAAGGGTGTTTGGACTTAGGGGAATCCTTTTTGCAATCTGGCTGAGAGGGATGTCAAGAAAATGACCAAACTTAGCATTTAACACCCTACCTTTCCCTCTTCCCGGAAATAAATTCTTCTACCATGTCCCTCGCTTCCTCATCTGAAAATTGCATCATTGGATGTTTCATAAAATAAGCGGAAGGAGATATGAGTACCCCCCCTACCCCTCTGTCACGAGCAATTTTACAGCATCTTATAGCATCTATAACTACTCCTGCACTATTTGGAGAGTCTTCAACAGAAAGTCTGAGCTCGAGATTTACGGATACATTTCCAAAACCCCTGCCCTCTATTCTAAGGAAACAGATTTTATTGTCCATCAACCAAGGAATATAGTCAGAAGGACCTATATGGATATTTTCATTTTTTAATGGATTCTGAAGTTGAGACTGAACAGCCTCGGTCTTTGATATCTTCTTAGATTTTAATCTGTTACGATTTAGCATATTTAGAAAATCAGTATTTCCACCAACATTCAATTGATATGTACTATCTATCTTTACACCTCTATCCTCAAAAAGTTTAGTTAATGTCCGATGGATGATTGTAGCGCCTATCTGGCTTTTAACATCATCTCCTATAATCGGAATATTTTTATCCTCAAAGCGTTTTGCCCAGGATTTTTCAGACGCAATGAATACGGGAATGCAGTTTACGAAACTAACACCGGTCTTCAGGCATGTTTTCGCATAAAAAGCTGTTGCCTTCTCAGATCCAACTGGGAGATAGCATAAAAGAATATCAGCTCCGCTTTGTTTTAAGACGTTCGTAACATCACAAGGATCCTTTTTAGCAACAATAAAACGTCTGTCTTCTGGATAACTTTCCATATGAGGAGCAATGCCGTCTAATACTTCGCCCATTTCAACGGTGACAGGATAATCTGGAAGCCCTCCATTAAATATCTTTGTACAGTTTGGTTTTGCAAAAATAGCTTCCTTTAGGGGTCTGTTTACTTTCCTATCATCGATATCGAAAGCTGCAACAATTTTGATATCACCTGGTCTGTACCTACCAAGGTCATAATGCATAAGCCCTAAGGCTATGTCTGGATGATTCTCGTTTAAGGCATTGTAATATTCGATACCCTGGATTAGGGAACTGGCGCAATTTCCTATTCCAGCAATCGCAACTCTTATCTCACCCATTTTCTCATCTTACCCTTTTTTGAGTTCTCTTATATAAAAGCAGGATCAGATCTTCGAGCTTTATGTTAAATTCCTTTAAAAGGCTGTCTACGGATTCTTCGCAATAAAGCAAAAATCTTTTCCATATCCTCTGCACGGTATCTTTGTCAAGATCAGATGCAATTGCGGCTTCCCTGAAGCTCATCCCCTCAAGGAGATAAAGAATGACTTCCCTTATTGTGGACTCTTTTGTATGGAGGCCAAAGAAAAACGAACTACGTCGCTCAGAAAATTTTGAATTGCAGGTTTTGCATCTAAGGAGTTTCCTACGATTCCTTCCGTATCTGTCGTAAATGACGATATTTCCAAGCCCCTTTTTCCTATGGTCATTACATGACTCATTAGGACAAAAGAAATCGTCTAACTTAAGAGGAATTTGCATACATCTTTATATATCAAAGCCCTTTTTTATGTCAAGAAATTAATCCAACAAAATGGGGACATATTGAGATAGGGCTACTGCCCGATGTTTATGCCCAGCTTTTTATAAAGTAGAGAGAAATCTACATTTTCCATAACCATCTCCGTACCGCGAGCTACTTTAGCCTTGTCTCTCAACCTTAGCCTTACAGAGAGTCTTTCTAATTTCTTAGCCACAGAATATGTATCATCTCTTACTACAATGATAGGTATCTCCCTCTGTTCAGCCTTGGATATTATTATCTCACTGGGATAGAGTTCACCGGTAAGGACAAGGCATTCGGTACCGGATTCTATAGCTGATAACTGAATATCGGCTCGGTCGCCTCCAACAATAATCGCGTTATTTTCTGTTCTTCTAAAGTATTCACTTGCCTTATCAACCTGCATAGCTCCGATTAAGAAACGTTCAACCAGATTATTCAACTTATCAGGACAGCATAAGACTTTTCCTCCTAACATCTCACTCAATTCCTCAACTGTAATGGAACCGACTAAAGGATCATGTGGTAGTATGCCGATGATATCCACGCCCTTCCTCTTTAAAAACGGGACAATATAATCCTCTACATCTTGCTTATATTCGTGAGTAACTTTATTGAATATTACCCCTATAAAGTGGTCATTAAGGTCCTTTTTTGCTTGGAGGATATAATCCACACAAAATTCTCCCTCATATTTCACTACAATTAAAGTCTTTGCATTGAGGCGCTTTATTACTTTTAGGCCTGATACGCCGAGAACGCCCCAGGAGTATATGCTACCAGAACCACCAACTATCATAAGGTCTTTATTTTCCGACAGTTGCTTATAGGATTTTTCGATTTTCCCCAAAAGGCCCCTAACATCCTTAAGATAAGCCTTAACTGTCAATTCTTGGGTCAATACCACCGGGCATATTTCAGATATTGAATCTTTTAGTTCAAATGCCCTATAAATAAACCAGGCATCCTTATCTGTAAGAATATTTTCAACCTTGATGGGCAATATACCTATAGGCTTTAAATAACCTACTTTGAGACCATCTTTCTTAAACTTAAAACCTAGTCCCATAGAGACTAAGCTCTTACCAGAGTACCCAGATGTTGAACCTACATATAACGAAATCATTTTAGTCTCCTCCTATAATAAATCGTGCATCAATGGCTACTGCTCCTTCACCTCGTTTCTTGACCAGGAGTGGGTTTATCTCAGCCTCGATGATTTGAGGGAAATCTATAGCTAATTGTGATAGAAGCAATAAAGATTTTTCAATAGCCTCTATATCAGCTTCGGCTTCTCCCCTCACCCCCCTCAAAAGTGGAAAGACTCTTGTCTCCCTGATCATCTCATGAACATCTTCTTTGCTTAAGGGTACAATTCTGAAAGCAATGTCTTTCAAGACCTCAACGTAAATCCCGCCTAATCCAAACATAACCATATGTCCGAACTGAGCATCTCTCGTAATACCGATAATAACTTCTTTCCCTCCGGAAATCATTTCCTGAATCGTTACTCCATATATATGAGCTGTGGGCATAACATGTTTAACACGTGTAGTGATCTCAAAGAAAGCATTCTTTACTTCCTTTTTGCTATTTATATTGATTCTGACCCCACCTATATCACTTTTATGGAGAATCTGGGGCGAGATAATCTTCATTACTACAGGATAGCCTATTCCCTTAGCAGCAGCAACAGCCTCTTCAGAGGTTCTGGCTACCAAACTTTTTGGTTGCATAAATCCATAAGCGCTTAAAACCTCATATATTTCTGACTCTCTTAAATTTTCTCGTTTTTCTTCTTTAGCTTTTTCAAAGATGTCATGTACCTTTTCTTTTAACCCTTCAAGATGAGGATAGACCTTCTCGGGCCTCTTTGTCCATTCCTGATATTGATACATAGCATTTAACGAAGAAACAGCGTGTTCTGGATAACTGTAATTTGGGATATGGTATTTCATAAGAATTTTCGCACCGGCTTCGACGCTTTTTTTGCCCATGAATGAGGTAAGAATAGGTTTATCAATTAAATGAGCAACATTTGCTACTGCCTTTGCAGTACCGTCTACATCCACGATTGCTGTTGGGGTCAAAAGCACTAATACCGCTTGTACCTTCTCATCTTGCACCACAGTAAAGAGGGCCTTTTCATACCTTTCTGCTGTAGCATCTCCCAAAATGTCAACGGGATTATAAAATGATGCAAAGGGTGGTAGAAATGTTCTGAGTGCATCTACTGTTTCCTTGTGTAAGGGAACGAGTTGAAGGCCTGACTTGTCACAGGCATCTGCTGCTATGATTCCTGGCCCTCCGGAATTAGTTACGATAGCTACATTTGGCCCCTGAGGCAAAGGCTGATTGGCAAAGGCTATGGCATTATTAAAAAGCTCACCAACGGTATGTGCCCGAATGATTCCACTCTGTTTGAAGGCAGCATCAAAAGAAACCTCCCGGCCCGAAAGTGCCCCAGTATGGGAAGACGCTGCCCTGACCCCTGAGCTGGTAATACCTGATTTTAGTATAACAAGAGGTTTCTTTTTAGACACTTGGCTGGCAATTTCCACAAACTTTTTTCCATCCTTTACTCCTTCAATGTATCCCAAGATTACCTTTGTATTATCATCTTCTGCTAAGGCTTGCATAATCTCTTCATCCGAAATATCAGCTTTATTTCCCATGCTTATGAATTTCGAAAAACCTATATCTTCTGATAGGGCAAGGTCGAGCACAGCAATACCAAGTGCACCTGATTGGGAAAAAAATCCGATATTTCCTTCATTCGGCATACCAGCAGCAAACGAGGCATTGATTCTTGAGTGGGTATCAATCATGCCCAGACAATTAGGGCCTATAAAACTAACTCCTGATTCTTTTGCATGTTTGACCAGCTCGTCCTCTAACTTAGTGCCTTCTGAGCCGCTTTCCCTAAATCCTGCAGTAATAATTACAGCAGCATTAATCCCTTTCTTTCCACATTGACCAACGACTTCTGATACCCGTTGTGGAGGGACGGCTATTACGGCTAATCCAATCTCATTAGGTGCTTCCAGAATGGAGGGATAGGCCTTGAGCCCCAGAATTTCTGAGGCCTCAGGATTAATAGGATAAACAGCTCCTTGATAACCATACTGAATCAAGTTTTTGAGAATATCATAACCTACTTTTCCCGGGGTCCTTGATGCACCTATGACCGCTATAGATTTTGGGTTAAAAAAATTATCCAGCATATAATTTAAATTATCCAGATGGATTTTTAGCGTTCAATATATTACCCAAAGTATGACTCATTTTAAAAGCAAAAGATGATTACTTAGCGTGATTACTTAGTTATCCATGCAACATGGAAACCCTGCAATTATGCATAGAAGTCGGGATAGGGCTTGAGATAAATTTTCAATTAATAAAAACTCATTAAGTAAAATATCATTGCGAGGAGTGAAACGGTTGCGAGGCAAAACCGAAGCAAACTCAGAGATTCCTCGCTTCGCTCGGAACAGGCTCTGCAATCTCACTGAAAAGAAGTCATCCTGAGGGCAACGCCCGAAGGATCTTATGAGATTCTTCGCTACGCTCAGAATGACACTTCGTGTCAGATTGCCACGCTCCCGTTAGTCGCTTGCAATGACAATGTAATAGCATTCAATGCGTTTGTATTAGTGCGATAAGGAACGGATAAATGTCTCACACTTAAGCGGTTTCGTGAGTACATGTTTTATGTGTATGCCTATTATATTTGAAAGCTCTGAAAGAAATATATCGGAGGCCCTTATTCTATTTACCTTTGCAATATCCCAAGTAAGGAGATCCGAATAAAGTTTCACAGTTCTTTGAGGTATTTTTACAGGTGAGTCCATTCCGCTTGTGCAGGCTTCACAGATGATGGAACCCTGGGATACATAAAAACAATGCCCATTCTTCCCGCATCTTCCACATGCATCAAGCTTAGGGGCATATCCTGTAAACTTAAGGAATTTTATTTTATAGTGAATTATCCAAAGATCTAATCCCGCTCTCTCTCTTTTAAAGTCCCTCTCACCCCTCCTTTTCCAAAGAGGAGTGTAGGGAGCTTCGGGGAGATTATTCTCGATATTATGTAATGTATGTAAAAATAAAGAATATACCTTTTTGTTTGCTTCTCCCTCAGGGATAAGTTGAAGGGTGAGTTCTAATATTTCTATTATCATAAGGAAACAACCTAAAGAATCTCTTATCAGTTGGAAAGGATGAATGATATCTGATTGTGTCAATCTCGGGAGAGTGGCATCTTCTTTACCCCAGTATGCAATCCTTGCGTGCGTAAGTGGCTCAAGGCTACTTCCAAATCGGCTCTTGGTCTTAAGTGGACTTTTTGCAAATGTTTTGAGGATACCGTAATCAGGGGTAAGAAAGAAGACAATAAGATCTGCATCTCCAAAGGGAATGGTTCTTAGGACAATCCCCTCAGTTCTATGGAGCATTACATGATCTTTCCAAAGTCTTCTGGTCTGAGGTTTTTAAGCCACTCCTCAAGTTCGTCTGTGCTCCTTTTTTCCATAATGCCTTCTTCTATAAATATAGGGGCATTAGTCCTCAAAGCAACTGCTACAGCATCGCTTGGCCTCGAATCTATAGAGGTCTCCTTTTTGCCATCACTCATGCAGACAAGGGCATAATATGTATTATCCAGAATCTCCGTAACTATGACCTTTGTTATTCTGACCTTCAGACCATCAATAATATTCTTTATGAGATCATGTGTAAGGGGTCGAGGAGTTACGACTTTTCCTAATGCAAGTGCTATCGAATCGGCTTCTGGTTTACCAATCCATATAGGTAGTCTTCCCTCTCCACTTGATTCCTTCAGAAGTAGGATGTACATGCTGCTCCTCGGATCAAAGAGCAGACCTTCTACTTTCATTTCGATTAACATCTATTTATAACCTAATTCCTTTAATATCCTTGTGTCATCTCTCCAGTCTTTTATAACCTTTACCCATAACTCAAGAAAGATTTTTGTATTGAGAAGTTTTTCTATATCAATTCTCGCAGCAGTTCCTATAGATTTTAACATCGTTCCTTTTTTACCTATTATTATACCTTTTTGACTTTCTCTTTCAACATATATATTACTTCTTATGGATATGAGTCTATTTTCTCGTTCCTTCCATTCTAT
>Ga0315268_10003700_pt1 | contig 16739 bp, 23 predicted proteins | sample C1_top_MG_FD_204535 | JGI IMG/M metagenome (GOLD analysis project Ga0315268, IMG submission 204535) | Sediment microbial communities from Yellowstone Lake, YNP, Wyoming, USA - C1_top | ecosystem: Environmental > Aquatic > Freshwater > Lake > Sediment | place: USA: Wyoming | collected 2017-08-01
CTCGCTAAAGAAATTACCCGCTTAACACTAGATACATTCACTGAAGCTAGCGTAGGCCTCCGTGGGTTCGAATCCCACCCCCGCATAAAAAATAAAGCTTTATAACTACGTATTTTCGCGAAATAAACCAGATTTAAGGCTTTTTGAGTGGGGGCTTAGATTTCAACACAAATTTACTGGTAAAAGGTGCCTACAGTCGCCGTAGTTAGAGGCGCTTAGTATCGAGTCTGTCATAATTTTAAAAAGAGGGATGAATGGCAAGTAAATTTACTAGTCTCTCTTATTTGTCTTCAAAACTTGTGATTTAAGAAATTACTTATCAATCTACAGCGAAAGGAATCCTTATGTTTACAAGACGGTTTTGGCAGCAATAAAGAGGTTTTTCAGAGACTTTCTCGGAAGGCAAGAGGTTGTTGAAGGCTTGCGTTTTCCAAAATACCCTTTTGAGCCTAAAAAAGTTCCATCAAAAGAACAATTACAAGAATTCTATAAGCTTTTAGAAGACGATAAAGAAAGAGCACTCTTTCTAATGTTTGCCACAACTGGTCTTAGAAGAAGCGAGGTTTTAAACCTAAAAATTGAAGATATTGACATAGAAAAGCGAATGGTTATTCCCAAAAGCCATCGGGGTAGAACTAAAAGAGCTTGGGTATCCTTTTTCAACGAAGAATGTCAAGAAGTTCTAAAAAGGTATTTAGCATCAAGAAATGATAAAAACCCAAAACTCTTTCCTTTAGCAGAAAAACCTTATGGAAAATTTTCGGAAAAAAGAATGGCGTATATCTAAACCCTCAAATTTTAAGAGAGTGGTTCTGCTCAGAAATGGGTTCCAGACAGATACGTTGATGCCTTCTGCGGAAGGGTTCCAAGAAGTGTTTTAGCAAGGCATTACACAGACTTTAGTCCAGAAAAATTAAAAGAAATCTATAATAAGGCTAATCTAAAGATCTTTAGTAAACGAATTGAAAGATAAAATCACAAAATGTGTGCGCTGTCCAAAATGTATGACGTCGCAGTCGTAGGAGCAGGCGTTTCAGGGCTTACATGCGCGACTTTCTTAGCGGATGCAGGGCTGGATGTGATAGTTTTAGAATCATCCCCAAAAATAGGAGGTTTTATGAAGGAAAACCTGCAAGGACTCCCACGGTATGAGATCGATCAGATACCTTTTAATATTCCTCGTGATAAGCCTTCCAAAACGATTGTACTATGGTCTCCAAATAAAAAAAGAGTTGATATTAAGTTCAATGAACCGATCTGTTATCTTGTCAAAAGAGGAGGAACTGACTCATTTGACTTATACCTAGCTAATATGGCAAAAAAGGCAGGCGCGGAAATTGTTACAAACTCAAGTATAGTGAAATCTAAGTGGACTGGGAACTTTATGGAGGAAGTTTTAGATAGAAATGGACGGAGCTACCGTGCTAAATATTTTGTTGCAGCTGATGGTGCTTCATCTCAAATGCGCAGACTTTCTGGAGTCGGTATTCTCCAACCAAAGGGAATTGGGTTCGGAATGAAAATGAAGAAAGTTAAAATAGCTCCACTTGAAATGCATGTAATACTAAATCTTAATTTAGCTCCCCACGGCTATTGTTACTTAATAGGTTATCCATATGGAAACTACGCAAGTGTTGTTGTTTCAGCTCGAGTTAGGTATATCAAAAAAAACTTACGTCAATATTTTAGCGAATTTATAAGGTCTTATCCGGAAATATTTGGAGACGCAGAAGGAATACATGAATTTGCTCGATCAGTGACATGCAATGATGGAAGCTATAGTCTCAGAAAAGGAAACCTTCTTTTCGTTGGCGAAGCTGGAGGTTTCCAGGATCCTACTTTAGGTTTTGGGATGGTGCCTTCAATTCGATCATCGAAGATTGCGTCTATCGCAATCATTAAAAGTATGAAGGAGAAGCGGATGTCAATCCTCTCATGCTATGAGAGGACTGCTCGAACTCATATTCTCCGAGACTACGTTACATGGAGATGGAACTTTAGAAAGGTCATCCTTGAACATATGAATAATGACGATTTCGAAGCTCTCATTATAAGTTCGGATGTAAATAAGGCATTAATTCGCAAAATTGTACAGGCAGGTAACATACAAGCCCTCATTAAACTAATTTTTTGTGCTTTATCAGTAAGACCTCAATTGGCCCGTTTCTTATTCTATGCCCCCTATGTATGGTTGCCATTTCAACTTTAAATGTTATCTAAAGCCAAGTAAATATGGAATTAACGTTGTAAATGCTGCGGAAGCTATACTGCTGCTAATAAGTTTTGTGATCACGGAAAAGTCGATTACCCATTCTTTCGTTTTCGTAACATGATCAGTTACAATATTAGTTGCCATTAGGAGAACTGACAACTTATATAATTCATTAATAGCATTTTTTTTAGAAGACTCAACCAAATTTTTGTAGTAGAACGCACAAAGCTTTTCCAGTTCCATTTTTCGTTGGTCTTTTTTTCTAACAACTGCTTTATGAAGTGCTATTTGAGGGGCTGAAAACATTACAATCCCTAAAAAAATTTGAACGGCAGAAATTGGGTTGAATATAACTAGCCAATTGGGCGACCAAATATCTTCTTGTGGTGAAAAAACCATTAAGACTGGTGAGCTAAGGGCTACGCATACGTACCATGCCCCAACCCCCCATAGTATGTATGACGTTAATTTTTTCAGCTCACTCAATTTTTCAGGTAAAAGAAGTAACTCCATCTTCACCAAACAAATGCAGGTAGAAATTATATTCCAGCACCCTGTGCCTAGAACCAGCATAACAAATAAGAATACGAATAAAATGTACCATTCAAGTGTATTGTATGGATGGGGAATGAAGGGTTGAGAGCTAAAACCGGCAATTGGTTGTGGATAGTGAACATAAGCCCGCCACACAATAAAGAAAAACCAAATCATTCCAAAAAATAGACTATACCTGTTGTCAACTATTAGTTTGTAACTTTTTTCGATGAAATCTAGATATGTCTCGCCCCGCAACTTCATTTCTTCACTGGGCTCAAAACATGGCTCAAGCTTGAGGAGCAATTTTCTGGTTTTTGCCATACCATACCCATATACACAGAAAACGAAACTAAGACCAAGTATGGCAAGATGAAAACTTGGATAGGTTTTAAAGAAAGCGAAAACATTCTCAAATGCATTTAACACAATAGCAAGAACAACACCAATTACATATAGCGTTATGCCAATCAGAAAACCACTTACAGGAGACTTACGGTGAATTTTGCAAGTTATGAATTCTATCCAATTTTGAGATCTTAAATTCTTACTTAAAGGTGATTCTAAACATGGCTTTGAGTTAATAGATTCTAGGGTATCGCTAGGATCCTTCAAATTTAATCATATTTAAGTCATATTTAACACATTAAAAAAGATTTCCCGGTGTTACGAAGGACTTTCGATTCATTTACAGATCCTTTCTTTCGCAACGGATTCGCTGAATGGAGCTAGTAAGACAGACACATTAATCTACTTGATCGTCAAAGACTAAATTAAACTATATCTTAATTAAATTTTCTTTATTCTTACATTTTAATTCTGCTACTTTTAAAAGGAACTTCTGAAATTTCAATAGTTAATCATACGCACATTCAACTTGCGCGCGCGTGGCTTCAACTCCAATTGAAGCAAAAAAAGAATGAGGCCAAAAGTTTCTCTCAAGGAAAGACCTCACGGCATTCTCATGAACACGATAAAGAAATTCATTAGGAGGTGGCTTTTTCTTAGTGATGCATTTTTGGTAACGGTAGCTGCTTTTTCGTAAAATTCTCTATCAAATTTTCTTAAGAGTCTCTTCTTTTCCCCAATACAATTCTTTTTAATGTTCACACTTTGTTTACAGCTTGTAACAATTGCTTAACTTGTTTTATAATTATTTCTGGGCATTCTAATTGTTCTATCCATTTCAAGGTTCTAAAATCGTTCCATATTCTCCGCCAAACAGAACAAACAGGGGATTTTACCCCTGTTTTTGAGTTCATTTTTAATGGTTCGAATTTTTTGGCCTGAAATTGAGGTGGAATTTCAATTTTCGAACCGTTAGTTTCTGAAATTGCCTTTGATAAGAGTTCAAATGGCTTTGTATAAGTAAAAATGAGATTGTTTCCTTTTAAGGAAAGTTCTTTGAAAACAAGCTTAATTAATTGCCTTTTTTCTTCAAGTTTTGCTTTTTGATAAATTTCCTTTGCCCTTTGGGAAAGCTCATAGAGGTTTAATCCAAGCTTATAATATTTTAAATTGGCTTTTTCATGCCTTTTAATTGCTGATTCAATTTCCTCTTTTTCTTTTGAATACTGCCTAAATTTTCTTTCGTAGAATTCTTCCGATATTTTTCCATCGAGTTTATCATCATAAAGCCTATCTAATCTGTTCAAAATCAGATTATGTCTTCTTTTAAGCTCATTTAGGCAAGCTTCACGATAAGCAATTTCGTCTTGATGGCTATCCTTTAAGGCTTTATGAATCCATTCCATCAAGCGTTTATTTTTAATTTCCACATTCCCAAAAACCTCTAAAATCTGATCTTCCATTTCAGACTCTTTAACCCATACTTTTTGGGCACATTTTCTGTATTGACTACAATGACCATAAACTATCCCTTTGTGTTTTTCCCAAGTGATAAGCCTGTTACATTTCCCGCATCTGATTAATCCCTTAAAAAGCCAAAAGTGCTTATTGTATTTTGGGTAGCCTTTCCATTTAGTACTCTTTGAACTCTATCAAACAATTCTTTTGAAATTAAAGGTTGATGCTTTCCATCGTAAAGCCTTCCATTCCATCTAATTTTCCCATAATAAAAAGGATGAGAAAGCAAAGAAGCCATCCTACTTTTAACAAGCGTATTTCCCTTCTTTGTCCTCAAACCTTCTCTGTACATTAATTCTACGAGCTTTTCTAAAGAATAGTCACCAGTAGCATAAAGCTCAAACATTCTCTTAACTAAAGGAGCTTTTTCCTCATCAATTACTGGAATCTTATGTCCTTCGCTTCCAACCAATTTATAGCCTAATGGCGGAATTCCCGGAAGCCAGCCTTCACTTATTTTTTCCATTTGCCCCTTCTTAATCTCTTCAGACAAGTTTTCAATGTAATTTTTGGTTAAAATAACTCTAATTCCCCAGTTCAATTTTTCTTGAGAGCGAGAGTTCTTATGCAAAATTAGGGAATCCTTAACCAAACGAACTTGTCTCTCCGCATCCTTTTCCAGCCAATCATCAATCAAAACGGCATCCTTCAAGTTTCTTGTTAACCTATCAACTTTCTCGCAAAGAATAACTTTGATATCGTTCTTTTTAACGAAGGATAGCATTTCATTGAATATTTCTCTTTGACGCTTACCGCTTGCAGATTCAGAGATTGAAAAAATCTTTACAACTTCAAAACCTTTCCTTTGAGCATATTCTTTAAGGAGTCTCTCTTGGGCGGGTAGGGAATAACCGGTTTCTTCCTGTTCCCTTGAACTTACTCTTGCATAAATTACTGCACGCATAAAACTAATTTATTTTAGATGTTTTAACGAAAAAGTCAAATTTATTCCCAAACCATTGAAAGGCGGAAACCCAACTGTTAACATGAGCTAAACCGCTCATGCTTTATATGTGAAGGGCTTGTCAGGGCGTATAAACTATTCAAACAAGTAAATTTTAGTATGGAGTTTTTCTTGGTAGAAATTCAGAATCTTTTTCTCTGTTTGATTATTTAAACACGATTTTAAACTTTTCTCGCCATGATTATGGAAAAGAACGATAGAATATTCCCAGTCTCCGCTTAGGAAGTTAAAAGAGGCTTTGGCTAAGGCCATTTTGAAGCGCGACCCAACACCTTTTCCTGCGTGATCTAGTTCTATGGCAACTTTCTTAGGTTCCTCAATACAGATGTCTGGGTACTGTCCATAAGAACCAAAAAATTCCGTAGGTCTTCTGGGCATTCTTCTTTTATCTCCCTCCACCTTAACTGCTTTTCTAACTTCAATATCAGGGAAGAACTCAGAGAAGAGTTTCTTAACAACCTCGCCAATAATATTTCTTGCAGCTCTATCCCAATCACCACGATATTCTTTCGTTTTTTCCATCACGCAGTTAAAGACTTTCTCATTTCCGATGTGCTCCACAAGTTTATTAACAAAACTTTCTATGTCATTCTTTCCGTTCATAAAATTAAATTACATTAATGTTATTAAAGTATTTTTCTTCCCGATTTGAGGGTTTGGGGGAATTTTATCTTCTAAACTACTTATATGAATTTTGGCTAATAGTTCAAAATAAGATAGGAGATTACTTCCAAACTCAAATAATTCCTTATCATTAAGGCTTTTCCCAAAATCTTCCTTAACTATTTCCCTTAACTCATTTAATAATTCTCTTTTTAACATGGTCAATTTTTAAAGGAATTTTCCTTTCCATTAAGCCTTAACTCCAAAAGGTATTCTAATACCTCTCACAGCTTTTTCGCCTCTAAAATCGCAAATTTACCCCTAAAACATGCCCTCCTCAGCCACTTTTTGAAAGCTCCGCAAGAAACCTTAAAATGTCCTTTTTCTCGCTTTTCGCATAATCACTCTTATCAACTAGGGAGTTAAAATGCCCAAAAATCGTTTTCCGAGAAAACTTCTTACCTCTTACAGCTTCAGCAAAACAAATGTAGTCTGACCATAAGGGATTGCTTTCCCTAACCTTATCGAAAACCCTCTTTAACGACTTCATATTCCATCGTAAAATTATGATGATATTAGTTCAGTTTATATCGGGCAAACACGATTGTCAAGAGGAAAAATAAAAGAGCTATTTAGTTTTATTTTTAGCTCTTATAACTCACTCATTTTTAATAACGTTTTATTCAAGCATTATTTTTTCCCATCTCTCATATAAGTCTCTAATTCTAACATCCACTCTGTCTGCAAGTTTCCAAACCAGTTCCCGTTTAGAGTGGTTCTTATCGGAAGACCATTTCTGAAGAGCCATCCCTATTCCTTGAAGAATATATCCGGTATTTCCATACTCATTAATAATTCCCTGAATACCCTGTGTGAATTCTTTCTCCCCTATTTTACCTTCGAATAATGAGTGGCATAAGACTTTGACTTTTTTGGATATAGGTCCTCTTTTCCTTCTCCCTATTTTCATTCAACCTCCTTTTCATATGTTTCTAAAATCCTGAGTAAGTAAAAATAATAAGTTGGCTCGCTAACAGGGGCTCCGCCCCATTTACTTTTTCTTAAAACTCCGGAATTTGATGGTATGATTAGCCCCTTGACCATTAACGGTTCAATTGAATATTTTTGAAGATCAAATTTTACCTCTTTTTTCTCTATCACTAATTCTCTCAAATCCTTTGAGAAGGACTTTATTACGGTTTCTGGTTCTTCCATGAAATTTATTTTAACTGAATCTCTTCCTTGCTTTAGAAGAGTAAACAAGTACTTTCTATCACTAAAAGGCAAGTAATATTCAGGCTTTCGGTTAAAGACTAGCAATAAATATTTTCCACCTTCCCTCACATAAAATTTTAATCTTAAAAGGTCTTCTAAAACTTTCCCAAGGTTTGTAGTCTTTGGTTCGCTGCTTTCTTTTCTTTCAGCTCCTCCGAAAAATTTTATCTCTATCCAATTTTCCTCACATACCCCACTATTTGCCCATCGATGAAGAATCTCTGTGGGTAGTTTTGATTTTGGAATTTTCAAGTACACATCTACTTTTTGATCTCGTTGAGGATAAGGTCTATTCACTTGGATATATGGCAACAGAAAAGGAAAACCTCTACTTTGGAGCTCTTGGAAAATTGCTACTGCAAAAATAAAGGAAACTTGAGATTCGTAAAGCTCTCCGGGCGATTCTATTGATTGAAAATAATCCGATAATTTAAAAAAGGCACTTTCAATTAGCATAGCGATTCTCCCCTTTAAATCATTTAGCAGATTTTTTCTCCCGTGACTCTAAGATAATAAACCTCTATTCCGTTTTCTTTAAGTGCTTTAAGGAATTTTTCTTCTATTTCTTTAGAGCAAATTATACTTAAGCGGATATCTTTCTTATCTATACTAACTTGAGAAGAGTACTCATCTTTATACCTTAGTAATTGACTTACTGCTTTCTCCTCATATTCAGGTTTGACTTCGACTAGCACATGTTTTCCTGAGGCATCTACTAGTACTAAATCTATTTCATCTCCAGAATTCAGTTTAAAAGGATTTTTAAATAATCTCATAGGTTCCTGAAATACTTCCGAAGGGAAGCATGCTACAAGGTTTTCTAATACTTTATGTTTACTAATTTTGATCGGTTTCTCACTAATAGATAATGGGCGTTTTTTCCACTTCTCCAAGATTTCCTTTACAAAAGGGAGTAGTTCTTCAGCAATACTTATATCGCCTTTATGTCTACTAATAACGCCAATTATTTCTAAATCCGTAAGTGCTTTTCTCCAACCCTTACTGCAACCTAAATCCTTTGCAATATTTTGAATGTAGAGATAATTATCCCACTTTTTATTCATTTCAACAATAACCTTAAGACATGCTTCTAATAGAGAACTCACATCTTTTCCATATTTCGTGAAAAGTTTTTCCATTTCCATTTCTAGCGAAGGCCATTCACTTCCTATTCTGAATTCTTGTTTACTTCCGATATACGTATAGTATTTGCCTTTGAAATCGTAGTAAGTCTTAAGCTTACTTTTATATTTTTCAAAGATTTTGAGTAATTGTTGATCATCTATTTTTCTTGCTACACGATTAACAACTTCATTTTCATCGCAACGATTATAATTGGAATCATAGCCTCTTTCATTGAAACGAGAACAGTATTCATCGCCTAATTCCTTCCCTATCTGGAGCAGGCTCACTTGTCCTTCAATATAAACCACTACATCAAAAGCCTTGTTAAGTAGGATTACTCTCTCTTTTATTTTTTCTTCTTCCATCTCATATACCTTTGTGAGCTCTTTCATTTTTAAATTTAAGCCTCTTCCTCAGGAAGTTCTCTGATACTTGAAATTCTTCGGCTAGCTCTGGGATTGGGTCTGGTGATTCTTTAACCCAATCTTGATTTAAAAGCTCATTCAGTTTTTCTTCTGGTATTAATAGATACGCTGCAAAGACTTCTGCTTCCTTCTCCATATCCATAATCTTCCATTTTGTAGTGTGATCTGCTTTTCCATCTAGAAAATAGTTAGCCTTGCAATTCTTATGAAATAAATGGTGAGCTAAACCGTGAGCAATCAAATGCCTCTTTTTATAAGGGTGTAGGTTAGGGTCAATTACGATCACGCCTTCATCCTTGAAATAAGCTTCCTTTATTATCGTGCCCAAGGGCTGTTCAACAACTTCAGCTCCCAATTTTCCAGCAACAAATTCGAGGTCATCAACCCCGTATTTACGCCTAATCTCATTTGCCTTTTTAACAATGTGGCGCATACTATTTCCTTTTCTTTCTCCTCTCCTTAATTGAGAGGTAGGCATTAATTATAGCCCTCTTATCTTTTTCCGGCAAGCTTGGAATATCCTTAAAAAGACTAATCAATTCAGGCTCCTTTATCCCTAAAGCCTCAAGCCTAGACTCTAAAAGCATGTCCTCAAGAACCTTAAAAGGAACACCCAAAGCCCTAGCAATCTTTTTTAACTTTTCTCTTGAAGGAACAAAATGTCCTTTTTCAACATCAGAAATATAACTGTTTGTTACATATCCAAGCCTCTCAGCTAACTGTTGCTGAGTCAAACCCTTCTCTATCCTTAATTGCCTCAATTTTTGACCAAAAATCATATCGCCTATAAATGATATTAGCAAAAGCAAAAATAGATGTCAACCCCTGCTCTCAAAATTTTACGACCCTCATGCAAACATTTAAATTACAATCTTATAATGAAATATATTCGCAATGCTAAAAATTTTTCTGCTCCAAGGTACTCAAAATTTTCCTGAGCTCGTTTATCGTTTTGATTTTATAAGTAGGCATACATTTCTCTTTTTCCCATGCTAATCTTAACGGACCTTTAAATTCCATTTTTATAGTCATAACATCTTTAAAATTTGCCTGTATTTCATTTATAGGTCCGGGTTTATCATCTATAAAAATTACTTGGTTTTCTGATACTTTGTACCGTTTTAATATTGATTTTAACCCTTCTTTTCGATTTTTTATATCTTCATTAACAATGAAAATCTCATCAAAAAACTCCATCAGCCCACTTTTTTTGATCCTTCTTTTTTTTAAATTAGGTGTTCCATCGCTACTAGCAAGTATTATTAATTTTGCACCCTTTTCTCTTAGCCATTTTAACGTGTTTACAGTATTTTTAAGGATCTTACTTTTTTTAATTCTCTCTTCTTCGAAAGTTTTAAGAAGTTCGTGCAAATCTATATTACGATATATCTCAAACTCCTTAAAAAGGAGAGGCCACCAAGATTTGCGATTATAGTTCTCTTCAGCATCTTGCTCGTCTTCATACTCTAAGGCTCTTTTAATAAATTTGTTTACGTTGTTACCTTTAAAGCCGATATAATATGCAACACTCTTATATAATAAAGGCAGACAAGAATAACTATCTATTAAAACCCCGTCAAAATCAAAAACAAATACTAGCTGATTTTTTCTCATTTTATTTGTACTCATCCTTTAACTCGCCCTTTATACGAAAAGTACGCCTTAATTGCTGCAGAAATAAAAATTGTTCCTAATAAAATTTCTATGATAAGTTGTGGTATGAACATTTCGGTGCCAATGTACACAGCAATTATAAAAGATATGAGTATTGAACAATAAGCCACTGACAACCAGAAATATCCACGTTTTATTATAGATAGCTTTTTCTCATTTTCAAGTTCCAATTTTCTAAAAAGTTCTTTTGTTTTTTCTTCATGATCCATGATTACCTTATAAATTTTGTTAGGAAATTCATTAATCTTTCTAATATCCTTTACCCCACTTAAGCCGATTAATGCAAAAGCGGTCTTTTTTGCATCGTGATACCAAGATCCATCTTCCTTATACCTCTCCGGTGTCTTAAAGAGCTCTGCCATTATGGAATTGACTAAAGGAGTATCTTCTCCCCCTAAAAAGCTAGTTAAACCCATAAAGGCCATCATTACATCTTGGAAACTACCTTCGCTAATTCCTTTAACGCTTTTCTCCTCTAGGAAATTTTTTAAACTTTTTTCGATGTCTTGTACAATTTTGTTTGTAAGATCAAATTTCGAATTAATCAAAGCGTCTAATACTTGACCGCAGGCATATGGATCGAAAAGTTCTGCTTCTTTCTTGACTACCTCCTCCACTTTAGCAGCTAAAATTTTACCAATATTTTTTGCCTCTTCCTCTAAACCTGCTTCAAGTAAGGCTTTAATAGCTTGAGCTAAATGATGAATAGGGTATTTGTATGATTTTTCCTTACATTCTTTTCTTATCCATTCAATAATTCGAAAAACCCACTCTTCACCTATACCTAACTTTAGCAATGCTTGAGCGCATATCGATGTATCCCAGAGGTTACCTCCCCAATTATCTATATTAAGAACGCTTTTGAGCCAATTAACACTTTTTTGTATTCCTCCTTTGTATGTCCCTTTTATAATCCACTCTTTTTCTTTAATACCGTATATTGATAAGGCTAAAAGGACGAGGCCAGTATCAGCAACTGATTCGTACCCCCAATAACCCTCAGGATGTTGGTGGTCCTTTAACCATCGAATTGCATTATTAATTAATTCATCCTCTTTAATTGATAACCGTTTTGATATTTCCATTTTTCTAATGTCATCTATTAATCCAGAAAAAATACTACTTATATTTTCTTCCGAAACCATTAATCTCGCCTTAACATTTCTATTTAGATGATATCTTCTTTCAATTAATAAATTATATCAGAAGTTTCTAGTTATCCACAGTTAGGGTCTTGACAATCGTGTTTGGCCGATTAAAATGGAAATAATAGAATCGTAGTTTTATGATGGTATCATCATGGTAAAGGTCGAGTTTAAAAATAGGATAAGGGAGGTCAGAAAGCAGAGAGGTTTGAGGCAAATTGATTTGGCTAGGATGGTCGGCGTTTTCCAGTCTGAGATTTCAGAGATTGAGTGTGGAAAGAGAGTGCCGAGCGTTTATTTGGCAAAAAGGATTGCAAAGGCTTTAGGAGTCAGCTTAGACGATTTATTTTTGCTTGAATTATCGCATTTTAACGATTATGGCTTACACAAAAATCGAAAACAGAATATTGGATAAGATTTTAACTTCAAACTTCACTAAGAGGCAGTTGAAGATTTTGCTTTTCATTATTCGTTTTTCCTATGGATTGAACAAGCCTTATGCAGTTTTGAAAAAGAAGGATTTCTATTTTGCCGGCATTCTTCCCTACCATGTTAAGGATGAGTTGAAAAAGCTAATCCTTAAAGGTGTTGTTAAATGGAATCCTATGCTTGGGGTCTTTTGGATTAATAGAAACCTAAAAGAGTGGGTTGATAAAAGGCAAAAAGTTGACTTTTTTAAGGGCTAAAACATGGAGAAAGGTTTCTGGGCGATTCCAACGTCAATAGCTAAAAGGAAGGATTTGAGTTATAGGGCAAAGCTTGTCGCTGCAATCCTCTGGACGAGGAAGAATTCTGATTTTGAGGCTTTTCCTTCTAGGCGTTATATGGCTGAGGCTTTAGGAGTTTCAACAGATACCATTGATAGGGGAATTAAAGAGCTTAAGGAAAAGGCTGGTTTAAAGGCTGTTAGAAAGGGTTTGAGGAAGAACAATCGTTACTACTTTCCAGACTGGGATTCAGATTCCGCAAAACTGAGCACTCTTGAGTCCGCAGAGTTGCCCACTCAAGAGTCCGCAAGCATGCCCACTCCCATAGTAAGAAATAATAATAAAGATAATACTGTCGTAGATGATAAAGGCTCATCTGCCCTAGATGTTATTGAATATTTTAAAAGCAGAGTAAGAGAGGTTAAGGGTTTTGAGCCTGAAATTGATTGGGGTAAAGACGGCGGTTTAGCTAAAAAGAGGCTTAAGAAATATCCTTTAGAAGAGATTAAGCAGTTAATCGATTGGTATTTAAATTCCAAGCATTTTGAAAAGTTTGGAGCTTCATTATCTGTATGTCTTTCTGCTTTCATGATTAACCTTTGGAAGGCAAGCAAAGCTGGTGAAAAGAGCATTGAAGCATTTTATCCAACATGGCATTGCAAAAAATAAAATCAGCATACAGGAAAGGTTATCTGCGTGAGCTTGAAGTTATGAGGATTCTGCGAAATTCTGGAAAGTTTCAAGTTGTTTTCCGCTCTGCAGCTTCGCATTCGCCTTTCGACATTGTAGCCATTTCAAAATCGAAGGTTCTGCTTTTACAAGTTAAAACTGGAAAGTTTAACTTCAAAAGAGAATTGGAAAACTGAAGGCTATAGAAACTCCCAAATCGGTTGAAAAGCAATTATGGATTCTAAATAAAGATTGGAAAATAGTTAACTGCTAAAAAGCATGAGGTTAGAGACAAAAGAGAAAATAATTTTCAAAGTTCATCCGCACTGGCTTTATGTGGTTGCTCCAGAAATTGCCTTAGTGATCTTGGGATTTATCTTTTTAAAACTCGCTTACGCATTGACATACTGGATCTTAACCCTATTCATCAGCGCTTTGATTTTCACCATGCTGGTGGTTTTCCTTGATTGGCTATGCATAAACTACTATTCCAGTTGCATCAAACTTCCTCAAATAACTCCATAAGAATAAGTTATAAAGTAAAAAGGGAATTCCAATTAAGAAGATGGTGATTCCAGCAAAAACCATAACCCAAGCCAACCATCTAGGAATTACGAAACTTTTGAACGAAGAAATTTTCTCCATCATTTCTTATCCTCTACTATTAGTTTACTGAGAAATTTTTATAACTTTTTAACCATTTCAACTGTTTCCCTGAAAGTTAAATTTGGTACTTTTTTGAAGGTGAATGTTTTTCTCAGCTCCTCTAAAACTAATTTCATGATTACCTTGCACCCTTGTTCTCCAAAAATCGAGAGAATAGCCCTTTCAAAGACTTCAGGTTTATCAGCTATTTCAAGTCTTTCTAAACCAAAGTCTTTATTTAAATAATAGAAAATGGTTTCATCGATGTTTCCTCCCAATTTTTTAAGAGCTGTACTTACACAGTCAGCTATTTTCTTATTAATCTGGCATGTTTTCATCAGTTCACCGTGTAGAATAATCTTCTAGAACTGAATACCATATAACTTTTTTGCTTTCCATCTCAATACTTTAATTTCTGGATGAAAAATAAAAAGGAGGTGAGAAAGAATGAACTTGAAAGCCCTGCTGATTCTATTCCTGCTGGTCTTCGCTTCAACGGTAACCATAGCTTTAGTGAGCATCACCGTAGCTCCTAAAAGCATTAAATCAACGTTCTCTGTTCCGCAGTTCACAGAGATCGTGCCATTGGGCGAACTCATAGATGATCCCGTAGCTCCAAGTTAAGTATTTGAGCATAAAAAGGCTAATATCCACGGATCATACAAAAAACATAATGATGTACGAATTTACCTTAATAGACATGAAGATTTTGGAGGCTTTAGCGGAATACGGGCCTAGAAATCTAACAGAAATTTCGAGAAAGCTTAGTATGCCTGCTGAAACTTTAAGGAAAAAAGTAAAACGTATTCACTCCCAAACTTTTTTAAGATTTCACGCTAATGTTTACCATACAAACATAGGACTTAAAAAAGCCATAGTTTTTGCTGAAAGCCTCCCGGGATATGAGGAGATCTTGTTTAATGCTTTAAAAATTAACAATTTCTGGATATTTTTGAGTCGTTGCTATGGCATGTTTGATGGTTGCATTGGAATTTTCACTATTCCAAAAGAAAGCTGTCCTTTTTTCGAAAGTTATATCAACCAATTAGAAAGGTTGGGTATCGCCAAGAATAGTAGAATTTATTGGTCAACATGTTTCCATTACATTCCGATAAATTCTCAATATTTTGACCAACGTACTGAAACGTGGATTCTCGACTGGGATGGATGGCTTAAGGAAATTAAAAATGCGAAGCCAGAACTACCCTACACACTGATGGATCCTAAAGACTTTCCAATGATGGCTGATGAAATTGACCTTTTTATAATAAAAGAGCTTGAAAAGGATGCTACAGTAACCTTTAGAATGTTAGCAAATAAACTAAATATTTCCTCCCAATTGGTAAGGTACCATTATTATAACCACGTGATAGACAAGGGTCTTCTAGAAAGTTTTGAAATCACCGTATTCTACTTTGGGAAAGATTCAGAGTTTTACTTTTTCATTTTTAGCTTTGATGATTGGGAAAAACTGGCGAAATTTGCATCATCATTATTGAACAAGCCTTTTGTTAGAACTTTAGGTAAAATCCTTGGAAAAAATGAGTTATATGTTTATTTCTATCTTCCAAAACAGGAGTTCAAAAAACTTAGGGATGCCTTATCCAAACTTATAAGGAGGAATTTCCTAAAAAGCTACGAATATGTAATTCAAGATCTGAGCAGCTCACTAAGAGCCACCATTCCATTTGAATGTTTTAAAAACGGAAAATGGGTGTACGACGATATCAAATACTTGGAGCAATTACAAAAAATGATTAATGAAAGCGCTCCAGAACTAATAAAGGTAAATGTCATCTAAAGATTCTAAGTTTTATTCTCCCTATTCTCGCATTCTCCATTCTCAAAGTCGCATGGCTGAGCATACGAAATTCTCAAATTAATACTAATGCATAAATTATGCAAGGTGAAATAAATGAAAAAGAGAACAACCCTTTATTTAGAGGAAGAGTTAATTGAGACAGCTAAAAAATTGGGCTTAAATCTTTCAAGGATTTGTGAAATTGCCTTAGAAGACGCAATAAAGAGATTAAAAGGCGCAGATTTGAAAAATGAAGGTGAAAAGTGCGGGGGGTGGGATTCGAACCCACGAAGGCCTACGCCAGAGGATCTTAAGTCCTCCCCCTTGTCTTAGGCTTTCTGGCCCACTGCCTATTTAGACCTGGCTCGGGTACCCCCGCACAGTTATTTTGAGATGACACTGTGCAGTTTAAGTCTTTTGCGAAATGCATTAAGTTAAAATCTAGATTTTGCTATTTTATTGCTTGGGGCGGGTAGCCTAGTACGGATAGGGCGCAAGCCTCCTAAGCTTGTGGTCGTGGGTTCAAATCCCACCCCGCCCGTTTACGCTGAACCCCGGACACTTCACCCAAAAATTTCCGCTGTTACAGTTACTTTCTTTTTCTGAAGATTTTGTTGCCATTGTAATCGCAGACATACTCAAAGCCTGCTTCAACCAGTTGGCATATTTCCTCTTCTGTGTGGGCTACTTTTGCAACGTATTCGTCCTCTTTAAAGTTGACTAAATGCGTGTATATCAGCGTGTTCTGTATGTTTTTGTGGCCTAACAGCTGCATTACGTGGAGGATGTCTTTGGTTTTTGCGTATTCCATTGTCGCTTTCCAATGTCTTAGCGTGTGGAAGGTTATTTGTAGAAGCCTCGGGTTCTCCAGCTTTCTTGCCAATCTGGCTCTTTGTCTTGCAAAACTTTTGCGCATTGCGTCAACTGATACCCTGAAAACTTTTGTGGATGTTTTTGGTAAGGCTTGTAGCATTGCTACGAGTTTGTTGGAGATTTTTAGCATTCTCGGGTTGCTGCCCTTTTCGGGCATGACTCTTATAGTGTTATTTTCAAAGTCTATGTCCGTCCATTGTAGCCTACAGGCTTCTCCACAC
>Ga0315268_10003701_pt1 | contig 16737 bp, 16 predicted proteins | sample C1_top_MG_FD_204535 | JGI IMG/M metagenome (GOLD analysis project Ga0315268, IMG submission 204535) | Sediment microbial communities from Yellowstone Lake, YNP, Wyoming, USA - C1_top | ecosystem: Environmental > Aquatic > Freshwater > Lake > Sediment | place: USA: Wyoming | collected 2017-08-01
CATAGACGGGATGACAGCCGGCCGTGTAGGCGCTTCGACAGGAATGAGGAATGCGGCTATAATACTGGTTTGCGGTTCGGCGCAGTCTTCCTACAGTAAGGCCGCACGAAGCCGTCCCAAACCAAGCGATGGAGAGAGTTCGTTATGGTGAAAGCGACGCAACTGCGTCCCGGAATGATTATCGTTCACGGGGGCGACCTGTGCACCGTGTTCAGCGTCGAGCACCGCACGCCGGGCAACAAACGCGGCTCGATGCAGACCAAGCTGCGCAACCTGCGCAGCGGCTCGATTATTGACTACCGGTTCCGCGCCGAGGATTTTGTGGAGCGCGCGGTGGTGGACGAAATCGAGCACGAATACCTCTACGCTGATGCGGCCGGCTACCACTTCATGAACACGGAATCCTACGAGCAGTTTGCGCTGAGCAAGGAAATCTTCGGCGACGCGGCGGATTACCTAGTGCCCAACACGACCGTCAAGCTCGAGTTTTACGACGGCAAACCCATCGGCGTGGTTCTGCCCGACACCATCGATCTAAAAGTGGTCGAAACCGAGCCGGGCATCCAGAAGGCCACGGCCAGCTCGGTGATGAAGCCTGCGAAACTCGAAACGGGTCTGGTGGTCCAGGTGCCGCCGTTCATCAATATCGGCGACCGGATCAAGGTGGACACCACCGAAGGGCGCTACATCCAGCGCGCGCAATAACTCCGCACTGCAAGGTTTTCTGGGTTGTGGGTCGCGGCTTTAGCCGCGACAGAAGATAGCAGCAAGGTCTTGGGCTTTAGCCCCTGGAGGCCTGCCAGGATATCCCTGAATTGACTTTTTTTTCAGCGATGCGGCCAGCCCATTCTGGAGAGTACTTCAGGGGCTGAAGCCCTGTGGAATGCGCAGGTGTGATGTCGCGGCTAAAGCCGTGACCCACAAAGCTCCCTCTTCCGCGGCCGCTGGATTGTGGATCTGAAACCGCTGATCGCCACAGTTTTCTCTACTGCAAGACCCAGCTATCCGGCTTATCCACAAATTTGAAGGCGTGACGCTGGTAAGGCGTGTCTTTGTGCTCCGTGCGCACCAGGCGGGCGCGTCCGACTGGCAACTCGGTCTTGCCGCCGCGCAGGAAGACGTCAACGACGCAGTCGCGCTTGAGCGGGACCTGGCAGTTGCACAAGAAGGCGGTGCGGCTGACGTCGTCGGCGGCGGTGATGATGTCGAACGGCTTGCCGTCTTCGTCCTTACCCTTCAGGCGCAGCACGACGCTCAGCCGCACGCGCACTTCGCTGCGGCGCTCGGGCATGCGGATGGAGAGCACGGAGTGCAGCGTGGCGCGCAGCCGCTTGAAGTCCACCGGCTTCTCGAAGTAGTCGGCCGCGCCGAGGTTCAGGCAGTACTCGCGATACTCGGCCGCGGGCCGGCCGGTGACGACGATCACCGGCGTGAGCCGCGTGGACGAAAGCGACGCGAAGGTCTGGCACAGCTCGAAGCCCGAGAAATCGGGCAAGCTGAGGTCGAGCAGGATGCAGTCGGGTTTGTGCTGGAGCGCGAGCGAAAGCGCTTCGTTGGCTTCGCCCGAAGTGATGATGCCGAATTCGTCCCTCAGGCGCTCCCGCATCAGTTCGCGAACCTGCGGATCATCTTCGACGATCAAGAGCAGCGGCACCGCGGGCCACCCCCTTTCTTGCCTGCAAACCATACTACGGAATGCGCGCGGCGGGAACCAAATCTACTTTGCGGAAACGGCAATCGCTGGGGCGGGCGTGCGGGTGTTCACCAGACGTTCGAGTTCGTCGACGAGTGAGCTGTCCCACCAGCTGCGCTTCACTTCTTCGCGCATCGTGTGAAGCGTCTGCTCGGGCGAGAGGGCTTTGCGATAAGGGCGGTCGGTGGTGAGCGCGTCGTAAACGTCCACGGTGGAGAGGATGCGCGCGGTGAGAGGGATGGCGTCCCCGGCGAGGCCGTCGGGGTAGCCGCTGCCGTTCAGCTTTTCGTGGTGGTGGCGGATGATGGGCAGCACGTGACGGAAAGTTTTGAGCGGGGCGCAGATGCGCTCGCCGACAACGGGATGCGCCTCCATCACCTTGCGCTCTTCGGGGCTGAGAGGGCCGGGCTTCAAAAGGATGTGCTCCGGGACGGCAACCTTGCCGATGTCGTGGACGGTGCCGGCGCGGCGCAGGGCGGTGCGGAACTCTTCGTGCAGGCCGATTTGTTCCGCAAGGGCGACGGAGTATTTCGAGAGCCGGTCGCAGTGGCCTTCGGTGTAAGGGTCTTTGCCCTCGATGCTGAGAGCCAGAGAAAAGAGGACGGATTCGGCGTGCTCCAATTCATCCGTGAAATGCTTCAGGCGGAGCAGGGAGTTGACGCGGGCGAGCAATTCTTCCTTATGAATTGGCTTGCTGAGGAAATCGTCCGCGCCGCATTCGATGCCCTGGATGCGGTCTTCCTTATCGGAGAGCCCGGTGACCAGGACGACGGGAATGAGGCGCGTCTCCGGCGCGGATTTTACCGCGCGACAAACGGCAAAGCCCGTGCGGCGGGGCATCAGGACGTCGAGGATCGCGAGCGAGATCGGCTGGCTGCGCATGGCTTCGAGCGCCTCTTCGCCATCGGCGGCACAAACAACGTTGTAATGCTGTGTGCGGAGCAGCTCGGAAAGATACTCCCGATTCCCTTCTATGTCGTCGGCCACCAGGATCGTGGTTAAACGAGACTCGTGACTAGACACGGGGCACCCCCTGCAACCTGAATTGTCAAGATCGGCTCAGAGGAAGGGGCCGCGCGATGGGGACGGCGACAGCAATCACGACTCTAAGCTGCTCTTGACTTGCGCTGGAAGGGGTTGAGCGCTGGACCGATGGTGAATCCGGTAAATCAAAAAGTCAAGCGTAAGGATGCCGTGCTACGTTTGCTTTCCGAAGACGCGGGCGAAGATGGCGTCGACGTAGCGAAGCTGCCGGGACAGATCGAAGGTGCGGGCGAGCGCGTCGGCGTCGAGGAACCTGATGACGCGGGGATCGGCGGCGGCGCGGTCGCGGAAGCTGGTGTCAGTCTCCCAGGCGGTCATGGCGCATTCCTGCACGCATTTGTAGGCCTCTTCGCGCGGCATGCCGCGTTCGACGAGGTCCTGAAGAAGCTGGCCGGAAAAAACCAGGCCGCGGGTGGCGTCGAGATTGCGGCGCATGCGTTCGGGGAAGACGCGCATCCGATCCACGATGGCGGTGATGCGGGCGAGCAGGTAGTCCACCAGAATCGTGGAGTCGGGCAGAATGACGCGCTCGACGGAACTGTGGGAGATGTCGCGTTCGTGCCAGAGCGCGATGTTTTCGAAGGCGGCCTGCGCGTTCGCGCGGACGACGCGGGCCAGGCCGCAGACCTGCTCGCAGTTCACCGGGTTGCGCTTGTGGGGCATGGCGGAGCTGCCGCGCTGCTCGCCTCCAAAAGGTTCTTCGGCCTCGCGGACTTCGGTGCGCTGGAGGTGGCGAATTTCCAAAGCGATTTTTTCGAGCGTGGCGGCGATGAGCGCGAGCGTGGAGACGTAATGCGCGTGGCGGTCGCGCTGGATCACCTGTGAAGAAATCGGCGCGGTGGCGAGTCCCAGCCGGTTCAGGATGCTGACTTCGGTATCAGTTCCGAGGTGCGAGCAGTTGCCGACCGCGCCGGAAATTTTTCCGACGGCCATCTGAGCGGCGGCGGCGCGGAAGCGCTCGATGTTGCGCTGGTTTTCGGTCCAGAAGTTGGCAAGCTTCAGGCCAAAGGTAATCGGCTCGGCATGGACGCCGTGGGTGCGGCCGATCTGCGGCGTGTCTTTGAACTCGTAGGCGCGGCGCTTGAGCACTTCGCCGAGGTGCGCAAGGCCCTGCTCGATGAGCTTCGAGGCGTCGCGGATTTGCAGGGCCTGCGCGGTGTCCACGACGTCGTTGGAGGTGAGGCCGTAGTGCAGCCAGCCGGCCGCGGCCGGATCGCTGATGGATTCGCCGACGGCGACGGTAAAAGCGATGACGTCGTGTTTGACCCGCGCTTCGATTTCGAGGATGTGCGCGGCGTCCACGCGAGCCCGCTCGCGGATTTTTGTGGCCACCTCGCGGGGCACATAGCCGGCATCGGCCAGCGTTTCGAGCGCGGCGATTTCCACGTCCAGCCATTTCTGGAACTTGTTCTCGTCGCTCCAGACGCGGCCCATCTCTGCGCGGGTGTATCGCGGGATCACGGGCTTCTCCTTTGCCCCGGGGCCGCACATCCGCCTGCGGCGGACAGGCTCCGGCTAGGACAATCGGGTATCCGGGAAAACGGTGGGGAAACTCCCTATGCAATGATACCTGATGGGGCAGCCAGAAGGTAGTAGGTTGTAGGCGGTAGGTTGTAGTCGAAAGGCCGACAACCGCACTTCATGCCTACTTTGCATCGACGCAACGGCAAGGCGCACCACACCCTGACCCCTGATCCCTGACCCCTTTGCTAAACCTAGCGGCTGGGGGTGTAATATTTCGTTGGCGTTTGCATTCATGGGGCGAGCGGCCGCCGAGTGGGCGCGCGCCGGGAGGTTCTGATGCCAGCGTTTGACTACACGGTGAACACTGCGAAGACATTCGATGAGGCGGTGCGGGCCGTCGAGCAGAAAGCAGCGGAAAAAGGGTTTCGGGTGCTGCACACGCACGACATCGCCGCCACGCTGACCGAAAAGGGTTTTCCACGCGCGCCGCTGAAGATCATTGAAATCTGCAATGCGCGCTATGCGAGCGAAGTGCTGAAGAAAGATGTGAAGGCAGCACTGCTATTGCCGTGCCCGGTGAGCGTGTATACCGATGGCGGAAAAACCTACATCAGCACGATGTTGCCGACAATGATGGCGGACCTGTTGCCGCAGGCCGGGCTGGAGAAATTGGCCCGGGAAGTGGAGGACGCGGTCCGCGCCATCGTAGATTCCGCCCGCGAGTAGTTTCTCGGCCCCGCTTATTTTTTCGCCGCGCCCGCAATCCAAAACAGACGGGAGACACTCCTATGCAAACCAGTATCGCAGAAAAGACGGATGGCATGCCGCGGCTGGGCTGGCCGGCGCCCGTGTTCGAGGCGGAGACCACCCACGGCAAGCTGCGGCTGGAAGATTTCAAAGGGAGCTGGCTGGTGCTGTTTTCGCACCCGGCGGACTTCACGCCGGTATGCACCACGGAGTTCGTGGCGTTCGCCAAGCTGGCCCCGGAGTTCAAAAAGCGCGGCGTCGAGCTGATGGGGCTGAGCATCGACAGCAACTTCTCGCATATCGCCTGGATGCGGAACATCGAAGAGAAATTCGGCCTCAAGGTTCCGTTCCCGGTGATCGCGGACCTGAACAAGGACGTGGCGACGCTCTACGGGATGATCATGCCCGGCGAGAGCAAGACGGAAACGAGCCGCTGCGTCTTCGTAATCGATCCGCAGGGCATCCTGCGGGCGATGATCTATTACCCGCTCACCACGGGCCGCAACATGGACGAAATCCTGCGGCTGATCGATGCGCTGCAAACCACCGACAAGCATGGCGTGGCCACGCCTGCGAACTGGCGCCCGGGCGAGAAGGTGATTGTGCCTCCGCCCAAGACCACCGAGGACGCCGAGGCGCGGATGAAGGCCGGGTACGAATGCAAGGACTGGTACTTCTGCCTGAAGTCGCTGTGAGACGCGAGGACGCCCATGCCCTGCATTGATCCCGATGGGAAGCTGACCGCGTCAGCGGAACAGATGTTGCGCGCGATGGAACAGCCGGTGACGCTCGAGGAACTGGCCGAGCGGACCGGCTTAGCGCTCTACCGCGTCCGTAGCGGGGTGCGCGAGATCGTCGCCGCGGGCCTGGCGGAAGAAAACGAATTGCGATTCGTTCTGAACGAGAAGGGCCGCCAGGCGCTGGTCGCCAAGAGCTAGTGCTGTTCCAACTTATTGCGACGATGTCTGAAAGGGTTTGTAGGGGCGCTGCTTGCTGCGCCCCTCAGTTCGTCTTTAGCCGGAAATAGTTGGAACGGCACTAGCGGCGCCAGCCTCGCGAACCGCAGGGACTCGCGGACAGACGCGATCCCCACAAGCTCGAAGAATCCCTGACCCGGACCCACGATAGGTCTTTTACCCACCTAACCGCTGAGGGAAAATCAGGTCTAATGAATCGGATGGTTGGAAGCGATGCTGCCGAGGTCGCGCAGGCCCAGGCTGGCGATCAGGACGCGTTTCGCGCCCTCGTCGAGCGGCACAGCCGCAGCATCTTCCGGCTGGCCTACCGCATGACGAACAACGAACAAGACGCCGAAGAGATCGTGCAGGAAACGTTCCTGCGGGCCTACAAGCGGCTGGGGAATTTCGAAGAGCGCGCCAGCTTCAAGACGTGGATCTACCGCATCGCCATCAACTGCTCGTTGGACCTAGTGCGGAGCCGGCAGCGCGTAGAGGAAAAGCGCGAGGTGGAAAGCGCGGAAGGGAACGACCCGGTGGCGGCGGTCCCGGCGGACAGCCCGAGCCCAGAGCGGCTGGTGCTGAGCGACGAAGTGCGACGCAAGTTGCAGTCGGCACTGGGGCGGTTGGGTCCGCTCGAACGCGCCGCGTTTGTGATGCGCCACTTCGAGGGACAGTCCATTGAGGAGATCGGCAGGGCCCTGGGACTGCGCACCAGCGCCACGAAGAACAATATTTTCCGGGCGGTGCAGAAACTCCGCCGGGAACTGGAACCGATGGTGACACGAGCATGGACGCGATCTTGCACGGCTGCGCAAATGGAGTGACTCCTGATTTCCGGGAAACCTCAGGGGCTAAAGCCCCGTGTTCTTACGGTGTCATCGGCACGGCTAATCCCGAAGTTTCGGGCCGTGCCCTCCCGGGTGAACCAACACGAGGATTGATGAAATGACAGCGAAGCATCCGAGTGAAGAACAGCTGGTGATGTACCGCTTCGGCGACGCCGAGGAACCGGAAGCGATCCGCGAGCACCTGCGCGCGTGCGAAGCGTGTGCCGCGCAGTTCGCAGCGATCGAGCGCACGCTGGAAGCAGTGGACGCGGCGCCGGTGCCGGAGCGCGACGCGGACTACGAAGCGCGGGTGTGGCAGCGGCTGCGGCCGCGGCTGGAAGCGGAGCGCGGGTACGACTGGGCATTGTGGTTGCGTCCGCAACGGCTGGTATGGGTTGGCGCGATGGCGGTGATGCTGCTGGCGGCATTTCTGGCCGGGCGCTTCTGGCCGAAGCCCGCGACGGATACGGCCACCAACGGCGCGAGCACCGAACAGATCCGCGAGCGGTTGCTGATCGTGGCTGTCGGCGACCACCTGGAACAGTCGAAGATGATGCTCGTCGAGCTGGTGAATGCCGGGTCGGGGAAGACGGTGGACATTTCCGCGGAGCAGCATCGCGCGGATGAACTGGTGGCGACCAACCGGTTGTACCGGCTGACGGCGCAGCGCGAGGGCGATACCGCCGTGGCCAGCGTGCTCGATGAGCTGGAGCGAACGCTGCTGGAAATCGCGCACGGGCCGTCGCAGCTCAGTGCGGAGGATTTGGACGCGTTGCAGAAACGGATTGAGGCCCAGGGAATTCTGTTCAAGGTGCGCGTAGTGGGTTCCGACCTGCGCGAACGCGAGAAGACAATCGCGCAGGCGTCGCCCCGCGGCATTTCTTAAGGAATGGTAAAGGAAGGCAGAAAATGAAAACGACAGTGAAGACGTTGATGATTCTGGCGCTGGGGGTGATGTTGCCCTTTGGTGCAGCGGCACAATCAGAGAGCAAGCCAGCGGCCAAGCCGCAGGCGCCTCCGGCGACGAAGAAGGCGGAAAAGGCAAAGGAGAAGCCGACAGTCGGCGGCGTGGGCGCAGGGGTGGAAGGCGGCGTGGCCGGTGGAGTCGCCGCAGGAGTTGCTGGCGGCGTGGCGGGCGGTGTTGGTGCAGGCGTGGCCGGTGGAGTTGCCGCAGGAGTTGCCGGCGGTGTGGGCGGTGGAGTGGGGTATGGCGCCGCTTTGGGAGTTTATTCGGACGCGCTCGCGGGATACTCCGCAGCCGGGGCGGGATATGGGGCGGCGCTCGGAGCGTATAGCGATGCGTTGTCTGCCGCATATCTGGAGGGATGGCAGGGTCAGGCTCAGACACAGCAACGCGATGAAGCGGCACGCCAACGTGCGGAGCAGGACCGGCAGCGCGCCGAGGAGCAACGTCAACGCGCGCAAGAGATGCGCGAGCGCGAGCTGGAGCAGCGCGAGCGCTGGAGCGAGCTGTACGAAATGGGCAACCAGGCGCTGAACGAGAACCGCTACGACCGCGCGCTGGGGATCTTTGACAAAGTGGCGCAAAGCGACAGCCCGCGGGCCGACGGCGCGCTTTACTGGAAAGCGTACTCGTTGAACAAGCTGGGGCGCCGGGAGGAATCGCTGGCCACCATCGCGCAGCTCAAGCAAAAATTTCCGCAGAGCCGCTGGCTGAAGACGGCGGAGGCACTGGAAGTCGAAGTGAAGCAGGCGAGCGGGCGGCCGGTGGATCCCAACGCGGTGAGCGATGAGGAACTGAAAATCCTGGCCATCAACGCGCTGATGAACACCGAGCCGGAACGCGCGATTCCGATCCTCGAGAAAGTGCTGACGGGCAGTGATTCCCCGCGGCTGAAGGACCGCGCGATGTTCGTGCTGGCGCAAAGCAGCTCGCCGCAGGCGCGCGAGTTGCTGTTGAAGGCTGCGCGGGGCCAGTTCAACCCGGACCTCCAGATGCGAGCCATCCGCTACGTGGGTATCCACGGCGGCCAGGACAGCCCGCAGATGCTGATGGAGCTCTACAAAAGCACGAACGATCCGGATGTAAAACGAGCGATCATCCAGAGCTTCGTGTACAACGGCCAGCGCGGGCGGTTGTTCGAGCTGGCCAGGGCCGAGGCCAATGTCGAGCTGAAGTACCAGGCCGTGCGCACGCTGGGGATGATGGGCGGACAAGATGAGCTCTGGCAGCTCTATCAGGCGGAGACCTCGGTTGAACTCAAGGAGCAAATCCTCCAGGGAATGTTTATGGGCGGGAGCGCCGACAAGCTGATCGAAGTGGCGCAAACGGAGAAGGAGCCGAAGCTGCGGCTGCGCGCAGTGCGGAGCCTGGGGATGATGGGTGGAAAGAAGACAGGCGACGTGCTGGTGACGCTCTACGGCACCGAGAAAGATCCGGCGGTGCGCAAGGAAGTCGTGAACGCGCTGTTCATGCAGAACAACGCCACGGCGCTGGTGGCCATCGCCCGGAAAGAAACCGACCCGGAGATGAAGAAAGAACTCGTGCGGCGGCTCTCGATGATGAAGTCGAAAGAGGCCACCGACTACCTGCTGGAGTTGCTGAACAAGTAGGGGGTGGCAGATGAAGTGGCGGATGGCTCGAAGTCTGATGCTGGGGCTGGCGGGCGTGACGCTGCTGGCGGGGGCGGCCGCGGCACAGCAGCGCATCGCGAATGCGCAGATGCAGACGCGTTCGGCGTCGGCGGGGCTGGAGCGTGAGTTCCGTGCCATCGTGAACGCCCAGGCGTCGCCAGCGTGGATCGGCTACTCGGTACCGATCGTGGCCGGGCGACATTACAGTTGCTGCTGGAACAACGACGCGTGCTGCGGCGCGTGCGGGCTGGAAAGCAAGTCGGGCAATTACTACCAAGGTGACGAGCCGCGGGGGGTGAAACTGGAAGGCGCGAAGTTTGTCGTGGTGCTGTTCCGCGTGGAACAGAAGGCGGTCGGGAAAATCCGGACGTTCACCGAAGACTGCGACCTGGATGCCGGCGGGCTGACGTTTTACTGGCTGAGCGACGTCAAGCCGGCGGAGAGTGTCGCTCTGCTGACCGGATACGCCACCGCCGACGAAAGTGCGACGAAGGAGGGCCGCCGGTTGAGCGACGGGGCCCTGAGCGCCATCGCGATGCACGCCGATGCCAGCGCAGATGCGGCGTTCGAGCGGTTTGTGGCCGCAAATCAGCCGCAGCGGCTGCGCGAGCAGGCCGTTTTCTGGCTGGGCGCGTCGCGCGGGCGACGTGGTTACGAAATGCTGCGGCGGCTGGTGCGCGACGACCCCGACGAGCGCATCCGCGACAAAGCGGTGTTTGCCCTTTCGGTGAGCAGGGAGCCCGAGGCGGTCGACGCAATTATTGCGGCGGCGAAGGGCGACAAAAGCGCAAAGGTCCGCGGGCAGGCGCTGTTCTGGCTGGCGCAGAAGGCGGGGAAGAAGGCCGCGGAGATGATCACCGAGGCCATCGAGCGCGACCCGGATACGGAAGTGAAAAAGCGAGCGGTCTTTGCGTTGAGCCAGCTTCCCAAGGACGAGGGCGTGCCGCTGCTGATCCAGGTGGCGCGGTCGAATAAGAATCCCGCCGTGCGCAAGCAGGCGATGTTCTGGCTGGGGCAGTCGAACGACCCGCGGGCCGTGAAGTTCTTTGAAGAGGTCTTGCGGCAGTAGCACTTGGGGCCTCACAGCTCCTGCCTCGATAAGCGGACAGGCCCGGAGGCCTGTCCTACGGGGTACTACATCGGAAGTACTGGCCGAGTACCGTTGACTTCCCGCGAAGCGTCTGCTATCCAATTAGAATCCATATTGGCTTTTTGAATCCCTACGGCGGTCGGAGGAAAACTTGCGCAAAGGTATAGCTGTTCTTGCAGGTGTAGTCATGTGTGTCCTTGCCCTGGCCCTGGTGGCAACCCCTCAGCGCCCAGCATCCACGTTTCCCGTGATTGTGGTCTTCAAGGCTGACGCGCCGCTGGACCAATTCCGCGGCGACTACCACCCCGATGACCGCGCTGCGGCGAATCCGCAGGCTTGGGGCTATCAGAACAGGGGTGTGGCCGGAGCCGTGCAGAATTTGGAGCGCGGGCTGGGCTTCCGCTCTGACCACGTGTACAGTGCGGCGATCCGCGGGTTTTCCGCGCGGCTGAACACGACGCAGATCCAGGCGCTCGAGAACAACCCGTGGGTGAACTACGTGGAGCCCGACGGGACGATGAACATCAGCGCGCTGGCGCTCCCACAGTCGCCGGCAGCGCAGGCCAAGGGCAACAAGGGCGGCGGTGGCGGCGGAGCGCCGAGCCAAGTCTTGCCGTGGGGAATCGACCGAATTGACGCGGACATCAGCTCGACTGCGGCGGGCAACGGGAGCGGTACGGTGAGCAACGTCAACGTGTACGTGATCGACACGGGCACGCAGGTGACGCACCCGGACCTGAACGTGGTGGGCTTCGTGAACTTTGCAGGCGGGCCGGATGACGACTGCAACGGCCATGGCACGCACGTGTCGGGCACCATCGCCGGAATTGATGATGTGGCCTACGTGGTTGGCGTCGCACCGGGCGCGCCCATTACCGCGGTGAAAGTGCTGGGCTGCGGCGGGTCGGGAACGACCTCGGGTGTGATTGCGGGCGTGGATTGGGTGACGGCTAATGCGGCGCTGCCGGCCATCGCCAATATGAGCCTGGGTGGCAGCGCGAGCACGGCGCTTGACGATGCGGTGCGGAATTCGGCAGCGGCGGGCGTGTTCTACTCACTCGCGGCGGGCAACGACGGCACGGATGCCTGCACGCAATCGCCAGCTCGCGCCGGGGCTGGCACCAACAACGGCATCATGACCGTGGCGGCCACCAGCTCGAATGACTCCGAGGCTTCGTGGAGCAACTATGGTTCCTGTGTGGATATCTGGGCGCCGGGCGTGAGCATCCTCTCCGACTACAAGGGCTCGACGACGAAGACACTTTCGGGCACCTCGATGGCCTCGCCGCACGTCGGCGGCACCGGTGCGCTGTTTCTTTCCACCCACGGCGGGTTTACGCCTGCCAACGTCGAGGCGTCGTTGAAGAGCGGCAGCGTGACCACGACCAGGAAGAGCAAGGACGGTCGCCCCATCCAAATCGTTTACGCTGCGAATTACTGAGCGGCAGAAAATCGGCAGGCGGGGAGGAGCGTTCGCGCTTCTCCCCGCTTTTTGTGTGCGCAGAGCGTGAAGCGCGGGGCATGCCGAATCGGAACCATTCCTCCAGAAAACCGCGACGGTTCGTGAGTTGCTAAACCTTTTTTCAGACAACCTTCGTTGCGGAGTGGTGTTCTTAGAGTGAGGAGAGATTCTGGGGGCACTGACAGTTGTTGAGTCCTTCTTCGCGGTCTGCCTTCGTGAATACTCCTGCCGCGCAACCTGACCCGCCGCGCCCCGGAGAGGGATAAGCCCATGAGAGCGAAAGCAATTTTTCTAGCCGGAGTATTGCTGTTTGTTCCCGCCGCATTCGCGCAAGGAAAAGGAGGGAGCCCGCAGCGCGGACAGCAAGGCCAGGCGCAGCAGCAAAAGCAGAGCGGGGCCCAGAAGGGCAGCGGGATTCAACAACGGGACCGCGAGCGCATCCGCGCCACCGACCAGCAACGCACGCAGATCCGCCAGTGCACGCAGGCGGCTGAGCGCGTCCGCACGCAAGCGCGGGAGATGGCCCAAAATGCCGAGGGCGCGAATTTCAACGCCGAACAGGCGAAGCGCCAGCGCGAGCAGTTGCGCACGCAGTACGAAGCGATGCATCAGGAACACCAGCGCCTGATGGAAGGGTTAAGCGCTGAGCAGCAGACCGCCGTCCAGGAACAAAAGCGGCAGATGGACCAGGCCTGTGAGCGCATCAAAACGCAGTTGGGGGAACTGGACAAGGAACTCGCGCAACCGGCGCCGGACCGCAAGCGAATCGCCAAGCAGGCGCGCGAAGTCGAGCTGGCGATGAACCAGTGGGAACAAAACCATCGCAAGGTGAGCGGGGAGCTCGGCGTAAAACCGTAAGAGCAGTGGACAGTGATCAATCGTGAGTGGCGAGTGGCGAGGAGACCGCCGCGCCAAGCTGGTGAAGCGACGCAGCGGATCCCTCGCCGGGATTGCGTCGCGGCCGCGTCAAAAGAAAAGAGAGCTACGGCGAAATCGGCTGGAGGACCGGGGCGACAGCGAGTGAGCCGCGGGGGATCCAGCCGATGCGGGCGCTTACTTTCTGCCAGCCATCTTCATTCGGGGCGCCGAGGCGTTCGAGGGCCACGCGGAAGACCTGCGGGGCGACGAGCGGGTCGCCGCCAGGTTTAATCAGCGGACGCATCACCGTGGCGCCGCCGCTCGAGACGTTGGCGAGCAGATAAGGATCCTGCTCGAAAGAGCGCTGCGTGTATTCATCCAAGTCTTCCGGATCCAACCAGCCTTCCACTGCGTCCGGCGTGAGCACCTCCAGGAAAGCAGCAGTCGCCCAACGCACTTCGTAAGAGCCCGCCGCGAGCCGCCCGCGCGCCGCACCGCCGGGCCGATTGCTGACGACCGTGGGCGCGACGAGCCGCACGGTGGGCACTATGCGCCAGCAAGTCCACTGCTCGGCTGGCAGCGCGACGCGGCAGATGCCAGCGTCGGTGGCAGCCCAGAGGAAGTTTTCCGCGGCGGCGAGCGCGGTGACGATGCGGCCGACGATGGGATTCGTCCCCGGCTCGTAGATCTGAACCTCGCCTGAGGCTGGATTGAAACGCGTCAGCGTGACTGTGGGTTCGACGGAATCTTCGTTGATGTGGCGCGCACCGAGCCACAGCGTGCCACCCGCGACGGCGATCTGCGTGATCGAGGAAATCGCCAATTCCTCCGGCTGCCGGACGACCGCTTCGCCTGTGGCCGGGTCGAGCTGCACCAGCGTGCCGAGGCCGAGCCAGCCCTCCCCGGAATAATGCTGAATGGCGAGCCAGAGATGCGTGCCGTCGTCGGCGACGGCAGCCACTTCGGGTTCGGCAGGCTCGAAATCCTTTTTGACCTGTTCGACAGTGAGGCCTCTGAATTCGCGCTGCAGGTGCGGCAACCACGCGGCTGCGACCTGATCGAGTGTCCAGAGCACGAGATGCGCGACCGGCACGGAGCCGTCGGGGCCGACGCGCTCGATTTCCAACTCGCCCTGTTTTTCGTCCGAAGTGCCGGTGAAGTGATACTCGACGTTGCGGCGCGCGTCTTTCCAGGACTTGAGCGCGCGCGAGGTGCTGGTGCGGTCGAAATTGTGTTCGCGAGTGACCGTCCACTGGCTGGTGGCCGGGTCGAAGCGGTAGGTGAACTCCGCTGCGCGCAACACCGCAGCGCCCGCAGCAAACTCGATGCGTTGGGCAGGGTGGTAAAGCAGATTGCGGGAGAGTTCGGCGGCGTCCGCCGGGGGCTCCTGCTGAGAAAAGGCAGAAGCTGGGGAAAGAAAGCAGATGAGGCACAGGACGCCGATGTAGGGAAGTAAGGAAGTGAGCAGGTCGGGAAGAATCGGAAGAGAGGATCGGCGGCGCATGGGAACTTAGAGGTCGATCGGAGCGAGAGGGATGTGTTGCGAGGCGACCAGCAAGTCGCCCCGGAACAGGTTTTCGGAAGGGCGCGCGCCGAGGGCCTGCTCGGCGGAAAGGCGCGCGAGGTCGGGGTGGTTGTTGTTCTCCGACAGGTGCGCGAGGACCAGATGACGCGCGCGGGCGTCGAACCCCTCGGCCGCGGAAAGAAATTCGCCGACGGAGTGGTTGGAGAGATGGCCGGTACGACTCATCACCCGCTGCTTCACGTACCATGGATAGGGGCCCACCTTGAGCATCTCGAGGTCGTGGTTCGATTCCAGCACCAGGCAGTCGGCGTCGCGCAGATGGTGCTTGACCAATTCTGGCAGGTAGCCGAGGTCGGTGACAACGGCCACCTTGAGCCCATTGGCGCGGAAGGTGAAGCCGAAGGGGTCCACGGCGTCGTGGGGGATGGCGAAGGCGGAAACTTCGATGTCGCCGATGGTGAAGCGCTGGCCGGCGCGGATGTATTCGACGCGGCCGATCTTCTTCGCGGCCGATTCCGGCACGATGCGCATCACTTCGCCGTGCGTCAGCTCGCTGATGTAGACCGTGCTGCGAAAGGTGTGAGCAAGCTGCGGCAGGCCGTTGATGTGGTCGGTGTGCTCGTGGGAGATGAGGATGGCGTCGAGGCGGTCGAGCTGGCGGCCGAGCGAGGCCAGTCGCCGCAAAGTTTCCTTCTTGCCGAGACCGGCGTCAACGAGGAGGCGGGTGCGCTCGGTTTCGAGCAAGGTCGAGTTGCCCGCACTTCCCGAAGCCAGAATGGTTACGCGCAAATCGATGCCCGGCACTCCCTGATATCGCCTCCGCGATGATGGCAAAGCGCGGCGGCGGCGTCAATGGGGCGGCACGCGAGTGACGAAGACGAGGGGCGGCGAGACAGAACGGAAAATGGAAAAGGGAGGTTGCGCGAGACTCAGCAGGCCAGAGAAGAGCGGGTGAGGGAGAAGCCGTCGAGATTGCCGAGGACAGTGACGGCAATCCGGTCGGGCTGGAAAAGTTGCCGGGCAACCTGCTGGATTTCGTCGGCCGTGACGGCGTCGACGCGAGCCAGGACTTCGTCGAGGGTGATGAAGCGGTCGAAATAAAGCTCCTGGCGGGCCAGGTTGTTCATGTGCGAAGTGGTGGATTCCATCAGCAGGACCAGCGAGCCCTTGAACTGGTCCTTGGCGCGGCGCAACTCCTCGGCGTCGATGCCCTCCGCTTTTATGCGGCGGAATTCTTCGGCCACGAGGCTGACGACGCGTTCCGCAGTCTGAAGAGCCGTGCCCGCGTAGACGGTGAAGGTTCCTGTGTCGCGGTAGGCGGTGTTTTCGCTGAAGACGGCGTAGGCCAAGCCCAGCTTTTCGCGAATGTTCTGGAACAGGCGTGAGGCCATCCCGCCGCCGAGCAGGTTGTTGAGCACGTAGACGGCGAAGCGTCGTTCGTCGGTGGCGTGGATGGAAGGCACGCCCAGCAGGATGTGCACCTGCTCGAGATCGGCCTTGTGGCGCAGGGTGATTTGCGGCTGGGCTTGCGGCGGGGTTTCGACAAAGCCATCGGAGGACGCCGACCGATCACCGAACGCAGCAGCGGCCAGTTCAACCAACTGCGCGTGGTCCACATGGCCCGCGGCGGTGATAACCAGATTGTTCGGACGGAACCAAGTGCGATAACAGCCGAGGACCGCGTCGCGGGTGAAGCCCGAAACCGTTTCGCGCGTGCCCACGATCGGCTTGCCGAGCGGATGGCCGGGCCAGAAGCTCTGCGTGAAGACGTCGTGGAGCAGGTATTCGGGGTTGTCCTCGTCCATTTTCATTTCTTCGAGGATGACGCCTTTTTCCTTTTCGATGTCTTCAGGAGCGAAGCGCGGGCGGAGGACGAGGTCGCTGATGATGTCGAAGGCGATGGACAGGTGCTCGTCGAGCACCTTGGCGCTGAAGCAGATCATCTCTTTCGAGGTGAAGGCGTCGAGCATCCCACCGAGGGCGTCGACCGAGCGGGCAATCTCCTCGACGGAGCGGCGCTCGGTGCCCTTGAAGACCATGTGCTCGATGAAGTGGGCGATGCCGTTCAGGAGCGCGGGCTCGCGGCGCGTGCCGGTGCGCACCCAAATGCCCACCGAGACGGAACGCACGTGCGGCATTGGCTCGGTGAGCACCACCAAGCCGTTGGGCAGAACTTCGCGCCGGATTGGGCCGGTCTCATGCATTGCTGTCTGCCGGGACGCGCGAGGCGGAAGGTCGTCGTCGGGCAGAATTCTTTTTAGCACACCTCGGAGCGGGACGCCATTGCCACCGGCGTCTTGCGCGACGTGCAGATCCCTCGGGCCGATCCCGAAGCTCCGGGAGTCGGCCCTTGATTCTATGACGGCGGCTCCTTGAGAGCCCGAGTAGACTTGAGTTGAGCAAGACCAAGGCTCGGGAGGAAGGAGCCGCGATGAAGATTATAGGTTGTGATTTTCACCCGAGCTACCAGCAG
>Ga0315268_10003702_pt1 | contig 16737 bp, 14 predicted proteins | sample C1_top_MG_FD_204535 | JGI IMG/M metagenome (GOLD analysis project Ga0315268, IMG submission 204535) | Sediment microbial communities from Yellowstone Lake, YNP, Wyoming, USA - C1_top | ecosystem: Environmental > Aquatic > Freshwater > Lake > Sediment | place: USA: Wyoming | collected 2017-08-01
TACCAGCAGTCTATGACGTATTCCTCGCGGACCATGCCCTTGCCACACTGCGGGCAGTTCAGGGCTATCCGATCGACATGCGGCCTGTGAAGGTCCAAATCCTTGGGCAATTCGATTGCCGAGTGCCTTTTCAACTCCTCGACGCTGCCGACGCAAAGCTCGTGCCCGCTCGGGCAGCGCCATATGGGCAAAGGTGTGCCCCAATACCTAGTCCGGCTGATCGTCCAGTCCCTGGCGTCAACGAGGAACTTGCCGAACCTCCCGTGCTTGAAGGGCTCGGGGACCCACTTTATCTCGTCGTTCAGCCTGACCAGCCGGCGCTTGGCCTCCGAGGTCCTGACGAACCAGGAATCCATCGCTTTGTAGATGAGCCCAGTGTCGCACCTCCAGCAGAAAGGATATGCATGCTTCAACAGGCCCCACCTGAACAGGAGGCCTTTCGACTCCAGCAGACGCATGATGTCCGAGTCCGAATCCCTGGCCTGCCTGCCTGAGAGCTCCGGGGCGGCGTCGGTGAATCTGCCCGAATCGTCCAGCGGGTCGAACATATCTATTCCCTCTCGCGCTCCGATCTCGAAGTCGACAGCGCCATACGGCGGCGAGATGCTGATCGCGCCAGTGCCCTGATCCTTAGGTACCTCGTGCGAATGCACGAGCGTGAAGGCTTTCCCCGAGAACTCGTGATAGCCGAACGGAGGCTCGTAGTGCTTTCCCACCAGTTCGCTCCCCCGCAGCTGTCTGACGACCTTGTCCTCGGGTGCGATCCACTCGGGCCGCTCGGTCGAGACCAAGAACCTCTCCCCTGAGTGTTCGAACATGACGTATTCCAGGTCCTTGTCGATGGCCACAAGAGCATTCGCGGGCAGCGCCCACGGAGTGGCGGTCCAGACAAGCAGGCTGGCGTCCAGCTCCTTGACTTTGAATCTCACGACGACGAACCTGTCCTCAGTGTCCTTGAATCCGAGCGCTACTTCGTGATTGCTGAGCGTGGTCCCGCACCTGGGACAATAGGGGACGACCTTGTGGCCCCTTGCGAGCAACCCCTTGGAATGCAACTGCTTGAGCGACCACCAGACGCTCTCCACGTAGTCGTTCGACATGGTCATGTAGGCGTTCTCGAAATCGATCCAATAGCCGATGCGACGGCTCATGTGCTCCCAATCGAGCTTGTATCTCAGGACGCTTTCACGGCATAGGTCGTTGAACTTCCCGATTCCCAGACGCTCGATGTCCTTCTTGGTCGAGAGACCGAGCGACCGCTCGACCTCCAGCTCCACGGGCAGGCCGTGGCAGTCCCAGCCTCCGATGTACGGCACGATCTCTCGGCCGTTCATGACATGATATCTGAGGAACGAGTCCTTCACCACGCGCGAGAGCGCGTGCCCTATGTGGGGCTTCTTGTTGGCGGTGGGCGGGCCCTCACAGAACACCAGGGGCTCCCCGCCCTTCATGCGCTCCTTCACCTTCTGAAGGATGCCCTGATCGTCCCATGAACGGAGGATATCCTCTTCCAGCTGCGGGAAGGACTTCCCATCGGGTTCACGGTAGAGTTTCCTCATGACAACAGTCTCCTCGAGAAGGATTCTATTACAAACTCAGCACTGTATGCAAGAATCAGCTAATTAGAATTGTGAGCTGGATTGCCGAGTTCATCTTGAGCGGCTCAAATACGAAGCTGGTAATTAATCTTGCCGTAACCTTCAGGTCAGTACCTCAAAGACGCCTCTATCCACGATTCGAGGCTTCGCTCGAGCACTCGCCGGAAGCAAGCCTAGTTCGACTGTCTGGCTCACATGATTTTCCCAAGGTTCGACTAAGAAAGATTGAAATATCAGAGCGCGCATAGCGCGGCTCGTGCAACCCATAGCCTGGGGTGGTGCCCAAGCTTAAAGGTGAACATTGATGGAAGAGCCATTGTGCAACGTTGAGTTCCTGAAGAGCAACTCGACATATGTGGCGAGAGTGCAGAGCGATGTCGGTGGTCTGAGAGAGTACCGGAGCGGAAGCCTTGAGGAGATACTCGAACAGGTCATCATCGACCTCCAAGAGGAGTTCGAATCAGCCCGTCCCTGATAACATACTGAGACCCATCAGGAGCTCGAAGAGCACTTGGATCCGCCCTTGTTCATCCGTGTAGGCTTTTGACACCTCTATTAGGCACGGACGCCGGAACGGGGGCGATTGAATGGAAGAGAAGGACAAGAAGGAGTATGAGGACGTCATCTCGACTTACTATGGCGATGATCAGGTTGCCGCGTTGGTGACTTTCAAGATCGACACGAAGGGCTCGGACCTGGTCGCGCAGAAGATCGCCAGTTTTCCGCACATCGAGGACGTCTTCCTCGTTACAGGGGACACCGACATCATCGCGAAGGCGCGGTTCCCGAACTACGCCGCATTGAAGAAGTTCATCGTCGACGATGTCGCCGAGATCGATGGCGTGAAGGAGACGAGAACTTTCATGGTGGTGACGGTCTTCAAAGAGCGTGGCAAGATCCGGCAGGAATCCGAAGAGGAGAAGAAGTAGGGAGGTTTGGAAGAATAACCGTAGCTTTACTCTCCAAGGGTGATAATCATGGTGGACATGGAAACGAGGCTCAGACAGATCATGGAGGTGCTGGACCAGCTAGCTGAGGACAACTCGGTGCCCAGGAACATCCGACGCGGTGCGACGGATGCGAAGACGCGCCTCTTGAACAAGGCAGAGGCACTGGACATCCGAAGCGCGAGCGCGGTGATGATTCTTGACGAACTCGCCAACGACCCCAACATCCCGCTGCACGGAAGGACCCTGATCTGGAACATCATCAGCCAACTAGAGACGGTGAAGTGAGGGGCGGCAGGTCGACAACAATCCCGGTTCCTGGGCTCCGAACCGGATACATTTAAATGCGAACCTTATCCTTTTGGCCGACGAGCGGCTGTAGTCTAGCGGTTAGGACTGAAGCTTCCCAAGCTTCAAGCCCGGGTTCGAATCCCGGCAGCCGCACTTCTATCCATAGCCAGCAAGATCGTCTTTTCAATCAATCTAGGGGCTTCTTGTATTGAGCATACTTCCTAGCGACCCTGTAGCCCATACCCTCGTAGAGCTGCATTTCGCCCGAAGTGTTCTGCGTCTCAACATCGAGAGTCGCTTCCTCCAATCCTCTCTCTCGCATCATCACTAGGCTCTTTGCCAGCAAAGCTTTCGCCAATCCTCGCCTTCGCCATCTGGGCAGCACGAAGAGAATCTGAGTATGACCTCTCTTGCGATCGAAGGCTTGGTTTTCTGGTGGTATGTGGTTTTCGGCCATGCCCACTATGCGGTCGCCGTCCCACGCGACCTTCCAGAGATCAGGCATGAAGGTGGACCCGTTCAACCAGAGTTCGTAATGTTCTCTGTCATACCCGCTTTCCACGAACCAGGGTTTCTCTCGTAAGGCTTCTTTCCGCGCATTCCATATTCCAGGATAGTGTTCAGGGTTGGCCCCTCGGAGTTCAAGCCCTTCTGGAAGCGGGTTGTCCGGAATGTCCTCAAGATTCTGCCGAATCATCTCATAGAAATGCATGACGGGCGTGTATCCTTCTGCGAGAATCATCTCCCTCCAGTCATTAGGTTCGTTCAAGGCCCATGCCCCCAAAGAGGTCTTCCCAGACCAGGGTTGATTCTCTGCTACTAACTGGACTTGCATCTCGTTGAAGCGGAAAATCGCCAGACGCAACGCCGTCTTGCGCCATTCGGGAACGACATGAGCGATGTGCCAAAACACGCGCTCTCCGCTGCTGTCTGGTTCGGGCGAAATCCGCCCGTACGCCACTGGTTCTCCTATGACCTCGGCGATTACTATCTCTGAGCACGGATCTCGATTTGAGAGATTATCGTATTCACTTGCGAGCTCCTCTTCGGTCTCAATGTTCTCGACTCCGTCCGCTTCCCAGCTCTTTCTTCCAATGGACGAAATCACCGAATAGTCCGATTTGTCTTTGAATCGCCTGAATACAAGGCCATCAATCGTCGGTGCTCCATTGACTTCGATCATCCCAGGATTCGCCTCGCAACACCGGCTTCGTCGAGTAACTATGTGAATTTAAGACTTGGGACGAGGTTCGTTCAATTCCCCGATAATTGAAATCAGAAAGAGGATGTCTGGCTGCTGCGGGGTTCGAATCCCGGTAGCCGCACTTACAACCTTCAGGTTCAGAAATCATTTTATTGACGAATGAACGTCATACTGAGGGGAAATGGATATGGATTCTAAGAAGAAGAGCCTGTTGAGACTTGCCGTTCCCGCAGTGGTGGCGGTCATCGTCGCGTCTACTCTCCTAGCTGTGTACTTCAGTCCCTCATCCTCATGGAGTTCTTCGGTCCGGGACAGCGACAGGGACGGCGTTCCAGATGCCAGGGATGCATTCCCCAACGATCCAGGACGGTCACTTCCACTGATCACTCTATCAACTGCAGTTGGAAATCACAACTGGACACTCACGGTCGAGAGCATTTCAACGGCCACCGGAGATACAGCCCGCGGCATCGCGATCGACGAGGTTCGCGTGGAGACTGGCGATTCTGCCGGTGCCTCGCAACCTGTGACCTCGCTTCAAGCACTTACCAGAAACCCGTCCGTCAACGGAGTCACCTATACGGATGCAGCGGACCAAACATCCCTCAATGAAGGCGATGCGTTTGTCCTCGCCCTTTCAGAGTATCGTCCGGGATCATATTTCGCGCTGACGAACAACGCGGGCGAGGGTGCCTACTGCGCACTCAACCTGACGAAGGATACGCCATCGGAAACGGGCGGTCAGGGGTGGACCGCGGAGTCGTTCCGATGGACTTTTACATCGCTTTCGCCTCAGGTCTCCTGGAACGATGTAGAAATCCACATCTCGGATGGTCACACCGAAGCCTCTTGGTCTCCAAACTTGATCAGTGATGACGAGAACACCAGCCTTCCCATCACTGGACTTGGGCCGCTCTCTCTGGTTTGCACTCTGAGATCAGCAGTCCACAACACCGTGATAGATTCCGGAGACAACTTCTCGATTATCCCCAGTCCTGGTTTCGATCCTGAAAAGACTTACCGGATCAGCGTGCTTTACGATTTCGGCGGAGAGATAGCGAGTTGCTCCTTCAGGCTATCCGCCCCACCGGAGCCGATTCCAACTCTGAACCTCGATTTGATCAGCCAACAAGGCGATTATGTATACGTGGAATTCTCCTCTGTGAGTGGGGCGCTTTCGTGGGATGATATAGCCATCCTCCTTTCTGGCGAAACGACAACTATTGTGTGGATTGTCAACGCGAGTGAGCTTGATGGCGGCGGATTATCGACAACCGTGTGCGGTACCAGCATGTTGGATGGCATGACGATAACCTGCGAGGTGGGGGACCTGGCGGGCAACGGAGTGGTGAATGATGCCGACGGATTTCAGTTAACGTCAAATCCAGGATTCCTCGACATAACAGACTACCAGATCACAGTGTTGTTCAAACCAAACTGGCAGGCTATGGCCTCGCTGTCCTTCTCTGGACAACCAGTCACCCCTACCACGATGCTGACAAAGTCCACAGTCACGGACGGCGTCAAGTTCACTTTCGCCCCTGTGAGCATGGACACGCAGTGGGACGATGTGGCAATACTTCTGTCTGATGGATCGTACACGGCTACATGGTTCCCGGCGACGATCGACCTTGTCAACGGAAGTACGTCGATATGGAACAGCATTGCAGCATCGGCAAACATTGGCACGCTGAGAGTCAACATCACCGTGGTCGACCTCGCTGGTAACGGGTACATTAACCAGGGTGATTACTTCGCCCTGAGACTAGGACCTGGCCAGTCGTTTTCTTCGGCAACGATTTACACGGTGACCATAATGTATAACCCAACGTCCGCTGAGATATGCCACCTTGACTTCCAGGGAGAAGCGGGAATCACTCCGATCTCGTCACTGACAAAGTCAACAATCACGAACGGGCTCAAGTTCACCTTCGCACCGATGAGCCTGGACACGCCATGGAGCGATGTGACCATACTGCTATCTGATGGATCGAACACGACGTCATGGTCTCCGCTGACGATCGACTTGGACAACGGAACCACCGCGAAGTGGAACCACATCGTGGTCGCGGCAAACCTGGGCACGTTGAAGGTCAACATCAGCATAACCGACCTAGCTGGCAACGGATACGTTAACCAAGGCGACTACTTCGTTTTGGTTCTAGGACCTGGCCAAGTATTCTCTGTCGTAACGACCTACACGGTCGTCATAATGCACGACCCTACGGCCAGTGAGATATGCCACATTGTCTTCACGGGCTGAGGCTTCATTTACAGCCCCCTGAGCCTGAAGTGCCCAGGCCTACTGATGCGATCTGCGGCAAGAAAACTGCGAGAGATCCAGGCATGCCAAAGGTACGGCATCTAGCCGGTGACCTGAGAGACATGCAGTATCGCCACGCCTTTCTCTTTGTCCAGCCACCGCTTCGAGCTCACGCCCTTCAACCTCAAGAGGCCGATCTCGTTGCTCATCCAGACCCAGCCCTTGAGAAGATGCCCTCCATACGCGTGGTGTTCCTTGTCCGCGACCGTGGCGTGGATGTGCATCCTCGGATCGCCCTCTGACGCAACAGAGCCTTGGAGCATGACCAGCTCGTGTGGTTCCTTGAACGTCTTCTTGATGTACTGGCCCCTGTCGAAGTAACCCAGCTCAAAATCCGTTATCATTCCTATGCCGGTCACGATCAGCAGAGTTGATTTCTCCTCTGCAATGACCTCTTCGATCGCTTTGATGATGTCTTCCCCGTGACTGAGCCTCATGAGAATGTAATCCTGCGTGCGTGCGATCTCCATGATATTCCCCGGGGGATGATTACGAGCAGCGTCTTTACCTTTCGGCCTTCGTCGGACGGTCGGACCGAAAGCAAAATCACCAGAAAGCCCATACTAAGCTCCACCCAAGGAGGGTCCGATGGAACCTCGAAAAGAGGATCGACTGAAGGCCTGGCACGGTGAGAGTTGGCACACACCAAGAGGACGCCTGATACGAGATATAGTCTATTCGATCGACACGGGCCTCATCACCACAGTAGCCTTTCTCGCGGGCGTGTCAGCGCTGGTAGAGAACAATCACAAGGTGGTCCTGGCGGGGCTTGTGCAGATCGGCGCAGGGGCGATAGCGATATTCTTCGGCGCGTTCATCTCCACGAAGGCCCAGAAGGACTTCTTCGAGAGCCAGGTCAAACGCGAACGCCGGGAAATCGAGGAGATGCCTGAGAAGGAGACGCGTGAGATCCGAGAGATCTTCGAAGAATACGGCTTCGACGCCCAAGAGCAAGAGGCCGCGGTCAAGCGGATCACCAGCAAGAAGGATCTCTGGCTGAAATTCATGGTCCAGGAAGAGATCGGGATATCTCCAAGCCATATAGACAACCCGAGCAGCATAGGGACGATCTCGGCCCTGTCTTTCCTCCTCGGAGCGTTCCCTGCCATACTTCCTTTCATCCTGCTCGGGAACCCAAACCTCGCGCTGTTGGTCAGTGCCGTGACAATACTCGGCTTCCTGTTCGCGCTCGGCGTCTGGAAGACCCGGCTCACGAAGCTGCACTGGCTTTTGAGCGGACTCGAAACCCTCGCGATCGGCGGAGTATCGTGCGGGCTTGGATTCCTGTTCGGAAGGCTCGTACAGACGCTGATGGGTTAGGCTCAGGCGCTCTCGAACACTTCCTTTATCCTCGCCATTGCCCAATCGATTTCTTCCTTCGAGATGACCAAGGGCGGGGCGAACCTGACCGTCTTCTCGTGCGTGTCCTTGGCGAGCACGCCCTTCTTCATGAGTCTCTCACAGATCGGCCGGACGGTCTCGCCTGGCCCGAGGCGGAACTCAACGCCTAATAGGAGACCTTTGGCTCTGATCACCTTGATCTTCTTCGACTTGATTCCCTTCAGGCCCTTCAGGAAGTAGGCCCCCATATCCCTCGACCTGTCAGCCAGTTTCTCCGCCACCAGGACATCGAGCGAGGCTTCCCCTATCGCCGCGGCCAACGGGTTCCCTCCGAAGGTGCTCCCGTGGCTACCGGGTGTGAATACGCTCATGATCTCCCGGCTGGACAGCGAAGCGGAGACCGGATAGAGCCCGCCGCCGAGCGCCTTCCCGACACAGAGGATGTCTGGTTTGGCGTTCTCGTGCTGGAAACAGAACATCTTTCCCGTCCTCGCGAACCCCGTCTGTATCTCGTCCATTATCAGGAGAATGCCCTTCTCGGTGCAAATCCTTCTGAGCTCAGCGAGGTAGCCTTCGTCTGGAATGAAGATGCCCGCCTCCCCCTGGATCGGTTCGACCAAGATGCCGATGGTCGTGGAGTTAATCGCTTTCTTGAAAGCCGGGATGTCATTATATGGGATGGTGACGAATCCAGGCGTGAACGGCCCGAAGCCTTTCCTCGAGCCCGGATCGCTCGAGAAACCCACGATGGTGGTGGTCCTACCGTGGAAGTTGTTCTCGCAGACTATTATCTCTCCTTCGTTCTCGGGGAGGCCTCTCTTCTGATGCGCGTATCTCCGGGCGAGCTTGATCGATGTCTCGACTGCCTCCGCACCGGTGTTCATCGGGAGCGCCATCTCCATGCCGCTCACCTTGCACAGCTTCTTCAGGAACGGTCCCATCCTGTCGTTGGAGAACGCCCTCGATGTCAGGGTCACGCGCTTCATCTGATCCATCGCGGCCTTGACGATCTTAGGGTGTTGATGACCCTGATTGATGGCCGAGTACGAGCTGAGCATGTCGATGTATTTCTTGCCCTCGACATCCCAGACCCAGACGCCCCTGGCCTTCGTGATCACGACTGGCAACGGATGATAGTTGTGCGCTCCGTACTTCTGCTCGAGCTCGATGTAGTCTTTGGCCTTCATGGTCTCATATCTCCCGCAGGTTTGGCGATAGTGGCGCTGAAAGACCGTCAGGCCTTAAAGTTATTCACGGCCAAGAGGGAGTTCGGGATATCCCGGGCAGGAGAAGAATGCACTTTGACCAACGGCCAAGACCGTCATCCTGGCCGGAAGGGTCAAAGGCGCATGTCCTTTGGGACCGCCCGGACAACGCCGTAGACGGGTTTCGGGATGTCGACTATCGGCTCGGCATCTTCGACCATCGGCTTGGGGAAGTTGTACACCTTCCTCGGCACATACTCCCCGGAATAGAGCGCACCGTACCCCCAGGACATCAGACAGACGACGAACGCCAGGTAAGCGGCTGATATGATGAGCGAGTACTGCCACGTGTAGGCCCAGCTGAATACTATCAGGAGGACCGAGAGGGCCGCGCCAAACACGAGGCCGGACACGAGATCCACGATGCTGTCCTTGTTGTCAGTGCCGACACCAATGTTGGTATAGCTGACATGCCTCGCGATCTCCGTGATCTCGCGCCTTATGACGAAGAATATGGCCCCGGCAAGGACCAGGCCGCCGAGTGTGAGGAACATTCGAACGTAAGATTGAGTGAGAAGAATGGCGACGCATACGGCGACAAACGATGCCAGAAGAACACCCGTGGCCTTGGTGTTCTTGAACAGCCGAATGTTCGATGGCATCACAGCTTTGCTGAGCGTCCTTGAGATCACGGCCGCCGAGAACCTCAGTGGCTTCGGGACAATCTTTGCCAGACCACTAGCCACACCGGAGGAGTGCTTGACGAGCACGGGCGTGAGCGAGCTCATGATGAAGCAGTACGCACCCGCGAAAGGATTCAGCGTGGCTCCCATCGTTGCGCCCTGGGCCCTGCTCCCCACGCTCGCATAGAGGATCGATTCGACGCCTCGGCCACACATGCTCGTTCCGATAGTCGTCGAGGCCTTTGACGAGAAACCCAGGAAGTAGGCGATGGAGGAGATGACGAGGACCTGGTACAGAAGGATGATAGGCACAGCAAGAGCCAGCATCCATATGATGTTCTTGAACATGGCTGGATCTATCATCATGCCGAATGTCGTGAAGAAGATCGCGACGAACGCGTCCTTGAAGGATTCCAGTTTTGACTGGACCCTCATGGTGACTTTGCTCTCCGCGAGGATCATTCCGATGAAGAAGGCTCCGATGATCGGCGGGACATTCATGATCGCGGCCATGCCAGCTGTGAGGAACACGATGCCGAGAGCAAACAAGATGAACAGCTCATCGTTCTCGATGTGATTGAAGAAGGAGACGACCTTCGGGACCGCCCACATCGCGATCCACACGAAGAACGCATAGAACGCGGAGATGCTGAGTATCAGCTTGCCGTAGTCCAGGGCGTTGGGTGCGGATTGGACGACCATCCCACTTGCGACGGCAAGGATGACCATCGCTATGAACGTCTCGACAACAACGAGACCGATTAGGAACTCGACCTCTGGGCTCGACATCCTCTTCAGGTCGAACAGCACCTTCATCGCGATGCTGGCACTGCTCATCGCGACCACCCCGGCCAGGAAGATCGAATCGATGAGAGGCCATCCGAGATAGGATGCGAACAAGAAACCGATGAAGAGGCCAACGCTCGTGTCAATGATCGCGAGTATTATCGCAGGTGTGCGAGTCTTCTTAAGTTTGGAGAAGGAGAATTCGAGGCCGACGAAGAACATCAACATCACGAGGCCGATCTGTGATAGCATCTGAACGAAGGTCGTCTCACCGACGAACCCGTGGTACTGGACTCCGAACAGGTTCAGATTCATCTTTGGACCTATCAGAATGCCGATGACGACATAGCCCATCATTACCGACTGATTCATCTTGCCGGCCATGGTTGCGGCTATGAAAGCGAGGAGCATTATCGCCCCCAGCTGGAACATGAGCTCCGCCTCGGAGATCATGTCGATCTCACATCCTGGCGGCTAGAGATGACACTCTCTGACGCAGGAAGAATCGCTCTGCATCCCATCAATGCGGAGATGCATTCTGTGCGTACTTATAATTTGTTCACACTTCGCAAAAGCCAGCTGTCCATGTCCCTAGTAGCTCCTGCTACTAGCCCGCAGTTCAACCCGTCCCGAAAACGAGCAGGAGAACGATGAAGAGTAGGTAGAGTGATCCCGACGCTAGCATCACCTTGTACGTGATTCCGCCTTTCTGCCTTATCGAGTAGAACATCCACGCTGACGCGGCCAACGCGATGAGGATGCTCGCGACGCTGATCGGCTCCATGACCCAATCGGTGAACAACAGCCCGATGCTCACGGGGATGCTGCTCTGGAAGACCATCGCACCGGTGATGTTTCCGAACCCCAGCGTGTCCTTTCCCCTCAGGTACCACATGACGCTGTTGAACTTCTCGGGAAGCTCGGTCGCTACAGGAGTGATGAGGAGCGCCAGGATCATCGCCGGGATCCCCACTTGACTTGCGACTGTCTCGACCTCCTCGACGAATATCCTCGCTCCGATTATGATCCCGATGAGCGCGCCACAGACCTGGAGCAAGATCAGGAAGAATCCGAGCCGGCCCTTCTCCGCGTCGAACCCGAACGCCCGGCACATGTAGAGAGGCGGGCAGGTGTTCTCCTTCTCGGTCCTCTCCTCAGACAATGTTCGCCGGAGATAGAATCCATAGACGAGGAGGAGGACAATGGCTATGAAATAGTTGACTGGTACGTGATTGAACAGCTTCTGGAACCCGAGCAAAGCGGCGACGAGTGCCAGAGTGTACATGGCCATGAAGTGCTTCAGGTCCCGCTCAGCATGGTCGCGCCTCACCACCAAATGCGCTTCTCGGTTGCCTCGTTTGTGGCGATAATAGAGAGTTACTCCTCCGATGAACATCGCTAGTGTGCCCAGCATGAAGGGAGCCCCGAGGATCGCGCCCACTCCGATTTCGGCCCCCTCCAGGTTGCCCCCCAGGAAGATGGCGATTATGGGTACTATCGTCTCAGGCATCGCGGTCCCCACAGCCGCCAGGACGCTCCCCGTCGCGGTCTCAGCGAGCCCCAATCTGACCCCTAGCCACTCGATGCCGTTCGTGAAGATCTCGCAGCTGATCAGTATGACTATGAGGCCGAGGATGAGGACGAGAACTACGGAGATATCAAGCAAAGCTTCGGCACCTTAAACGGCCTATTGGCAAGGTGGATTTAAAACGTTCCTAGGTTGTCCGATGCTCCCCCAAAGGGTCGTTTCCAGTCGTCGAACACCAAACCACAAATGTTTAAGTATGCACAATTGCTGACTTCGACGAGCATGTTCGGCATACTCAGAGGTCACGGCCTCAAGACCCCCTGGCATCTGCGAGCTCTCTACATCTCCACGTTTCTCCTCAGGACCGCATTCGGGGCCCTTCTACTGCTCATCTCGGACTACGTGACCGGAGATAGCATGAGCACCCTGCTGAAGGTCGCGATTATCGCGGTACCTTACCCTCTTGCGGAGATGGCCACGGCGAACTACTTCGGGATAATAAGCGACCACAGAGGTAGGAAGTCAATAATCGTCTTCGGAACAGCCTTGGCCGCCGTGATCGTCGCCCTGTACACGGTTTCGAACAATGTCTGGTATCTCGCGACGTTGCACGGGATACATGGGATAGGGGCCGCGGCAACGGTCGCTCCTGCAATCGCGATGATCGCCGACTATGCGGACAAAGGGGACCGAGGCAGACAGATGGGATGGTTCGATTACTCGACATTCCTCGGCTACATTGTCGGGGCGGTCATGGGCGGCTACCTGATAGATGCGGTGAAGCCGCGCCTCGGATTCGTGGTGATTGCGGGCATACTCACGATATCGGCCGTCATGTTGTTCCTGCTAGTCAAGGAGAAGGAGACAAAGACAAAGGCGGAACATCGCGCTGGCTTTGCCGAGCTCAAGCAGGTCTTCAAGATCCGTGAGATCAGATTGATGTTCCCCATCTGGCTGATCATCGCCACGCTGCTCGGGATCGCCCTGACCTATCTCCCGATCATAATGCTGAACAACAATGTGAGCGGGTCCACGATCGGGATCATGTTCGGGGTCGCGGGCGTGGCGCTCGGCCTGCTGCAGCCGTTCTGGGGGAGGGCATCAGATGTCGTCGGCAGGATCCCGATCATGGCCTACGGTGTTTTCAGCATATTCGGCATCGTGATCATGCTTGTCTTCTTCCCGGACTCCGCGTTCACCTTCGTCGACCAGCATTTCCATGCCAAACTCGGCCTGATACCATTGGCCATCTTGGGCCTGGGTGCAGGAGCGTTCGTCCCCGCCGCCCTCGCGATGATGGCGGACTCGTCCGACTCGGAACGATACGGGGCGACCATGGGGCTCTACTCGTTCGCACTCGGATTTGGTGCGTTCATCGCGGAGTCGCTCGGCCTGATCATAATCCTGGCCACAGGCAGTGCGAACGCGCCTCAGGGACTGCTCTACTTCGCCGCTGGACTGATTGTGCTGGCGGTAGTCTTGATGATACTCTTCTTCGTGACGTCCCTGGTCCGCGGGCGTTCAGGGAAGAAGAAGGCAGCGACATGATGGAAATCGATGGGTCCCACGGGGAAGGTGGAGGCCAAATCCTCAGGACCTCGGTCTCGCTGTCGGCCGTGACCGGGCTGCCCGTCAGGATCTTCAACATACGCTCCAAGAGGAAGAATCCGGGGCTTGCTCCGTCACACATGACGGCGATCGAGGCGGTCGCGAAGATGTCAGATGCCGACATCGATGGCCTGTATCCAGGATCGAAAGAGCTGGTGTTCAAGCCAAGAGAGGTGCTGGGAGGCCGGTTCGAGTTCGATGTTGGGACCGCGGGCAGCATATCCCTCGTCCTTCAGGCCTGCCTCATACCTGCAATCCTGTCAAGATCCCCCGTGAACATCGCCATCAGAGGCGGGACGGACGTCAACTGGTCTCCGCCCATGGACTACATGAGATTGGTGCACCTGCCGATCCTGAGCATGTTCGGTCCCTCGTGCGAATTGGAGATACGCACTCGCGGATTCTATCCCGAGGGAGGAGGGGAAGTGAGCATCGAGGTATCTCCCGCAGGGGGCCTGTCAGGCGTCGAACTGATTTCTCCCGGAAAGACGATGGAGATCGAAGGCGTTAGCTATGTCCAGAACCTTCCGAAGGACATCGCCACCAGGGTCGAGCACGCTGCCACCAAGAAGCTACTCGAATATCGGGCCGTCAAGATCGAATCCGACGTAAGGAAAGGGGTGAGTACAGGCGCCGGGATCGTCCTTGCGGCGAGATGTGAGAACACTATCCTAGGAGCGAGCGCGCTCGGAGCGAAGGGGGTCCGCTCGGAGGTCCTTGGAGAGAACTGTGCCCTCGATCTGATGGAAACGATGGGATCCGGTGCCACCGTGGATGAGCACATGCTCGACCAGGTACTTCCCTACATGGCGCTCGCCAAAGGGAAGTCCACGGTCATGGCAGAGGAGCTCACTCAGCACGCGGACACCAACATGTGGGTAATAGAGAGGTTCCTGGGAAAACGATTCGAAGTCGAGAAAGTGCGGAACCTGGTTCAGGTGAGCACGGTCTAACCGTACATGCTCGGCCTGGGAGCGGCGGTTCCTTCCTTCTTCGTGACCGCCTGTTTCTGAATGTCCCTGATATGCGCCTCGATCCTTTGCGCTTCCTCGAATAGAGGCTTCGCATCGAAATCCACCCCGAGCAGGAGGTCGTCTATCGACTCAAGGACAAGAGCGGCCGCCTTCGCATCGGGGAAGTCAGGGTGCGCTTCTGCTAACAATGTGATTACATCGAAGTCTCGCTTCCTCCCCTCATTGAGCAGTACTCCGGCAACGCCTGATATGACGCCCTCCTCGAAGGACTGGATGCCGTGCTGCTTCAGAAGCTCCCGACCTCTAACAGTGCTGGCAATCCCGAACACGACGTCTGAGATCTCCGCGCTGTCTCTCAGCTCCGGGTCGACCACCAGTCCCTCCGGCGAGACGATCATCTTGCACTTCTGCTCCTCCGCCCAGTCCACCATCGTGTAGGAGATGGGACGGATGAGGTTCGCAGGTGCCTGGAACTCCGATATGAAAGCGACTATCTGGTCGCCGCTCTTGCCCTTCTGACCGGCATATATCCGCACCGGGCTGAGGGGCGTGGCGTTCCGGACGAGTGATACCGTTGGGAAATGCACGGAATCCATGATCCCGATGTGCTCCATGTCGAGGACCTTGATCAGGTAGTTCGCTGCGATCGAGCTGACCAGGCCGACGCTCGGGAACCCGTCGATGATGGTCGCGCCTTTGAGGTCCACTCGCTTGAACTCGTGGATCTTGACATCGTTCCTATCCATCGGGTGTCGGGATGCTATGGCAAGTTTATAAGAGTTGGGAGACGCGGGGGAACCGGTCTGGTACGGCTCAGATTAGAATAGCCTGCTATCCCCATCGTGGGCGTGGTAGGAGAAGAAGAGACCGAGAGAGCTGAATCACTCACGATGACTGAATGGGCAGGCGCTCTAACGAGTCATGTACCGTGCCTCCCCATACCCCGCGATAGTCCCCCAACGCAACTATGCCCCTGGAAGTAACCCCCTGGGCTCCCCGGTCACCGACCTGATTCTGGTTAGAGCGGGCGTGGGCGCCTCACTTGGCATACTGGCGTTGCCCGGAGCAGACGACCTTCACTGGCTGAGACACGACAAGACGATTGTTCTCCCTCGTGCGCAATTGGCCCCGAAAGTTTCTTACGGAGGTTGAACATGCTAACCTACTGTTGCAATGAGAGTAACAATCAACTGCGCGATGTCCGCCGATGGAAAGATCGCACTGACAACGAGGCGCCAGACGAGGATATCGAACGATGATGACAGCAAGAGGGTCCACAAGCTTCGGAACTCTTCAGATGCGATCCTCGTGGGCGTGGAGACCGTCCTCAGCGACGACCCCAAGCTCACGGTCAACCCGAAATATGTGGACAAAGCGCGGCATCCAGTTAGGATAGTACTCGATTCCTTCGGCCGGACGCCCAAGAGCGCCCTCGTCCTCAACGGTGAGTCGAAGACCCTAATCGTCACCAACGATTCCACCAAGAAGACCTTTCCGAACGCTGATGTCGTCCGAAGCGGAAAGAAAGAAGTGGACCTGCATAAATTGATGAAGATACTAGAGAAGAAGGGCATCGAGAAGCTCCTCGTTGAAGGTGGGTCCAGGGTGATATGGTCGTTCCTTGAATCCGGGCTGGCAGATGAAGTGGTCATCTTCGTAGGTAGCATGGTCATCGGCGGGGACCAATCCCCCACGCCAGCGGGAGGAGCGGGTGCTTTGGACGAGAAGCACATAGTTGCATTGACGCTCAAGAGCGCCAGAGCCCTTGGCAATGGCGTTCTCCTGAGGTACGAGGTGGTGAAATGAGCGAGGCGACTCCGTTCCCGAAGTTCATCGTCGACAACATGCTAGGTTCGTTAGCCAGGTGGCTGAGGATGATGGGTTACGATACAATCTATGACAAATCCCTTGAGGACGCAGACATAGCCAAGGTTGCTCGTGCTGAGAACAGATCCATCTTGACGCGAGACAAGGAACTGTCCAAGGAGCCAGGGGCGTTCCTACTCGTGGACGTCGACCTGGACGCCCAGCTGAAGGCCATCGCGACCAAGTTCGGCCTCAAGTTCCACGAAGAGCTGATAAGATGCTCGACGTGCAACGGCGAGCTGGTCGACCTGCCCAAGGAACAGGCCAAGGGCAAGGTCCCTGAAGGAGCGCACACGGCCAATGAGAAGTTCTGGAGATGCTCCAAGTGCGAAAAGGCCTATTGGAAGGGCGCACACTGGCTGGGAATCAACGAGCGCCTCAAG
>Ga0315268_10003703_pt1 | contig 16736 bp, 11 predicted proteins | sample C1_top_MG_FD_204535 | JGI IMG/M metagenome (GOLD analysis project Ga0315268, IMG submission 204535) | Sediment microbial communities from Yellowstone Lake, YNP, Wyoming, USA - C1_top | ecosystem: Environmental > Aquatic > Freshwater > Lake > Sediment | place: USA: Wyoming | collected 2017-08-01
ATCCAGGGGTGGTTCGACCTGGCGGACGTCGCAGCCGTGGCGGCCTAGATGAAACTTATGGCTTCGCAGGAGAAAATGCGCTACTTACTTTTCCACAGAATTCGGGACACAACCAAGAAAATCAATTGCGTTCCCTTCTGTTGTTACACGCAGCCATGTCCCTGTCACAAGAGCCCTCCGCGATGTGCACGGGCGAATCTGTTTCCCGCACGCGGCCAGTTCGAGAATCACGGCTTGTGGCCCGCACGGATTACCGCCCCGCTGCCATCCCTATGTACATCTGTACATCTACTCCGAGGGTAAAGCAAGGGGAAAAGGGCAGTGACGAGTGACGAGTGACGAGCAGGAAAGCGGGGGAAAGGGGACAGGTTACAGGGGACAGGGGGAAATGACGAATTCTGAATGGTGAATGACGAACTTCGAATGATGAATTCTGAATGCTGAATGACGAATGACGAATCCAGAATTGCCGACGAAAATCCAAAATCTAAAATCCAAAATCGGCAATCATCAATCCGCGATCATCAATTCCTAGCCCCTGATCCCTGACCCCTGCACTATCCCCATTTCCCGTGCGGTGAGGAGGAAGGCCTGCGCGGCGGCGGAGAGCGCGGCGTGGCGGCGATAAATCAGGCGCAGTTTGCGCTGGATGCGCATCTCTTTGACAGGCACGGAGACCAGCTCGCCGCGGGCCAGCTCGTCTTCCACGCACATGCGGGGCGCGAAGGCCAGGCCCATGCCCAGGCGCACGGACCGCTTGATGGTCTCGACGGTGGGGAGTTCCAGGGCGATGTTGAGCGGCGTGCGCAGCCGGGCGAAGAGCTCAATCACGCGCTGGCGGTAAGGCGAGGCTACATTGTGGGCTATGAAATTCTCCTTGCCGAGCGCATGAATACTGGCCTCGCGACTCCGCGCCAGGGGATGCGCCGGCGGGACGATGAGACAGAGTTCATCCAGGCTCACGACGGTGGATTCTAGGTCCGCGTTCTGTGGGTCGTAGGAGAGCACGCCCAAGTCGATTTCGTACCGCAGCAGGGCAATGGGGATTTCGCGTGAGAGGCTGCGCTTCACGGCCACTTTGATGCGCGGGTAGCGCTCGCGGAACTTCTTGAGCACGGGGAGAAGATAGAGCGCCGTAGTTTCGTTGGCGCCGATGGTGACGCGGCCGCGATCCAGGGCATGTAGCTCCTCCATGGCGAAGCGCGCCTCCACGCGCAGGTTCAGCACCTTTTTGGCGTGGTCGTAAAGGATGTGGCCTGCTTCGGTGAGCACGCCGCTCTTCGCCGAGCGGTCGAGCAGCGGCTCTTTCGCCCACTCCTCCAGACGTTTAACGGCTTGACTGACCGCGGGCTGCGTGCGATGCAGCTTCGCCGCGGCACGAGAAAAACTGGCTTCTTCGACGACCGCTACAAAAGCTTCAAGCTGGGAGATTTCCATGTGTAGTTCCTCAAAGAAGTTGTAAGTTGCCAGTCGGCAACGCGGCCCTCTCTGGAGGCTGTCGGCAGGGGTGCTGAGAACTGGCAACTGCGAACTGGCGACTGCCAACTAGCTTCTGCCTTCACAGCCGCCCGGCTCAGTCTGCCCGCTGCGTTCGATAAGCCTTCCTTATGATATCAGAAAAAATATAAACTTGACTTCGCCTTCCGACCGGTCGGAAAATGGCCGTCAATGGGGCAGCTCTTGAGTGTCAACGTGAGAAGTATAAGAGGGATGAGAATCCCGGCCAATACCAAACAGGCAAAGGGCTTAAGGAGGAACGATGCCTGAGAAAGTGTTCATTTTCGATACTACTTTGCGCGACGGGGAACAATCGCCCGGATGCAGCATGAACCTGGAAGAGAAGCTGGAGATGGCGCGCCAGCTCGACCGCCTAGGAGTGGACATCCTCGAAGCTGGGTTTCCTATCGCCTCGGAGGGCGATTTTGAATCGGTGAAGGCCATTGCGGCGGAGATCCGGCGTCCGATTGTAGCGGCGCTCGCGCGGGCCAACCAACTGGACATCGATCGCGCCTGGGCTGCGGTGAAGGAAGCCGAACGACCGCGCATCCACACCTTCCTGGCTACCTCTGACATTCACCTCCAATACAAGCTGCACAAGACGCACGAGGAAGTCCTCAAGCAAATCAGTTGGGCCGTAGGCTATGCTAAGTCGCTTTGCGCGAATGTCGAATTCTCGCCCGAAGATGCCGGGCGTACCGACCGCCGCTACCTCATCGAATGCTGCCATGCGGCGGTGGAGGCCGGCGCCACGGTGTTGAATCTTCCGGATACGGTTGGCTACTGCATGCAGCCGGAATACGAGCAGATGTTTGCCGACGTCAAGGCAGGCGTGCCCGGCATGGACAGGGTGATGTTGAGCACGCACACGCATGACGACTTGGGAATGGCGGTGGCCAACACGCTGGCTGGCATCCGCGGGGGTGCGCGTCAGGTCGAGTGCACCATCAACGGCATCGGTGAGCGGGCGGGCAACGCGGCCCTGGAAGAGATCGTGATGGCGATCTATGTGCGGCGCGACGTTCTGCCGGTCTTTACGGAGATTCACACCGAGGAACTGTTCGCGGCGAGCCAGCTTCTTACGCGCGTGACGGGCGTTGCCGTACAGCGCAACAAAGCGATTGTAGGCCGCAACGCGTTTGCCCACGAGGCGGGCATTCATCAGGACGGCGTGCTGAAGAAGGCCATCAACTACGAAATCATGACGCCCCAGACGGTGGGGATGCCGGCGAGCGAAATCGTGCTGGGCAAGCATTCTGGGCGTCATGCGCTCTCCAAGCGCTATGAGGATCTGGGATACAGGTTGACCAAGCCGGAACTTGAGCGCGCTTACGAGCTCTTCACGCGTCTCGGTGATCGGAAGAAGAACGTTTACGACGAAGACTTGATTGCGATTGTCAACGAGGGCTTCGCGCACCTTCCAGAGATGTTCACGCTCAAGCTGTTTCAGACGGTCTCCTCCAGCGAGGGGCGCTCGACCGCGACGGTCGAATTGGAGAAAGATGGCGAGGTCTTTCACGATTCCGCCACCGCCGAAGGGCCATGCGACGCGGCCTTCTGCGCCATCGACCGCATCGTTGGTGTTCCCGGGACCATCGTGGACTTCTCCGTGCACACCGTCGGCCCGGGTACGGACGGCGTGGCGGAGGTCTCGATCCGGGCGCGGTTCCAGGGGCGGGAGTTCACAGGCAAGTCCACCAGCCACAACGTGGTGGAGGCGGCGGCGCGCGCGTACTTGCAGGCTGCCAACAAGGCTGCTTACGAACTGAAGCGCGCGGCAGAAAGTGCTGCCACCACCGGGTCGGTTCACAGCAACGAGATGGTTGATCGATTCTTTCCCGGGGGGTACTAGGAGCGAGAACACGCCACAGGCACGGACAATGTGTCGGCGGGAGAGCCGATAAGTTGATATAAGTCAATGATTTGAGCGCCCCCGCCCGATTTCGCCTTCCTCAGCCAACTTACTGACTTTATTGGATTTAATCTCTAGCAGGGCCTCTAGTGTTTGCCCTTGCGAAGCGTAAGTCCAAGTATATCTTGCATTTTCACCTGCCATCCCTTAGACTTTATGCATTCAGAGATATGCAGGGACTGTTCAGAGTTGCTGTGCTCCCAGGTGACGGAATTGGGGCAGAAGTCACGGCTGAAGCCGTGAAGGTCTTGAAGGCCACCGAGGAAGTTCTCGGCCCGATGTTCCGATTCCAGACTGGCCTGATCGGCGGTGCCGCTTTGGACGCGACCGCGGTGCCACTGCCCGCCGAAACGATTTCCCTCTGCAACAACGCGCAGGCCATCCTCTTGGGAGCGGTCGGCGGACCGCAATGGGACAACAAGCGCCCGGAACTTCGGCCAGAACAGGGGTTGCTCCAATTGCGGCAGCGGCAGGAACTCTACGTGAACCTGCGTCCAGCCAAGGTGCTGGATTCGCTGGTGAATCTGTCGGCCTTGAAGCCGAATCTGGTGCGGGGCACGGACCTGGTGATCGTGCGCGAGCTGCTGGGGGGGATTTATTTCGGCAATCCGCGCGGCATCTTCTCCAAAAACGGCGAGCGGATGGGCATCAACACGGAAGTCTATCGCGAGCGCGAAGTGGAGCGCGTGGCGCATCGCGCCTTCCAGCTTGCCCGTTTGCGCCGGCGCAAGGTCACTTCGGTAGATAAGGCCAACGTGCTGGAGAGTTCGCGGCTTTGGCGAGAAGTAGTGACGCGCATCGGACGTCTGTACCCGGACGTCCAACTCGACCACCTCTATGTGGACAGTTGCGCGATGCAGCTCATTGAGCACCCTACGCGCTTCGACGTGGTGCTGACCAACAACTTGTTTGGCGATATCCTGAGCGACGAAGCTGCTATGCTCACCGGCTCTATCGGCCTTCTGCCCTCTGCCAGCCTCGGGGAACGCACGGCGCTGTACGAACCGGTGCACGGGTCGGCGCCCGATATCGCGGGCCGCAACCGCGCCAACCCCATTGCGGCTATCGCCTCCGCTGCCCTCCTGCTGCGCTACTCGCTGCGCATGGAACCCGTTGCCGAGGCCATCGAGACGGCCATCGAAAGAGTGATGAAACGCGGGGCACGCACGGCGGACCTGCCGGGCAAGAACCGCCCGGTGACCACCTCCCGCATGGGCGACCTGATCGCTGCCGAAACCAAGAAAATCCTCAAGTCGAGTAAGTTCCGCTTGACGTAGAGTCCGCCTTCAGGCGGACAAGCAAACGTTTCTCTCGCCGCGAAGGTCTTCTGCTCAAGCCCAGCGTGTGGCCAGGCGCCACATATGGCGAGTTCGTGTTGACCGGGCCGAAATCACGCCCCAGCATGCGCCTCAGAGGCAAGTCACCGCTGCCATTATCGGCAAGACCATTTCCCATTACCGCATTTTGGAGAAGCTGGGAGGGGCGGTGGCATAGGTGTGGTCTGCAAGGACGAGGACAGGAACCTCGGATCATTTCCTCGTGTGTCCCCCACCTGCCAAGCCAAGCACCGTCCAGTCAATCAACGAGCCAATGATCCTACGATCCAGTTCTTCATTTCCCGTTTGCGTTCTCGCATCTGTTTCTGAATAATGCGCGCCAGGAGGCGAGTGTGAGTCGAGCGAGTGCGGTCTTCATCCTTTCTGTGGGGCTGGCTATGTCCTTACCAATGATCGGTGGCGGTCCGAGTTCATCTCCGGGTCAAGCGCCAGCATTAGTAGGCAAACTGCCTCGTGGGGCGGACCTGGTTCTGCTGCACGGCAAGATCTGGACCGGTGAGCCAGCGGCAAAACCAGGCCAGCAGCAGGGCTTCGGTCCGCTGGTCGAAGCTGTCGCCATCATCAATGGGCGCTTCTTCGCCGCGGGCAGCAGTGACGAAATGCGCGCCTACGTGGGGCCCGAGACCCGGGTGATTGATCTCCAGGGCCGATTGGCGGTGCCGGGTCTCATTGACAGCCACGTGCACTTCGTGGACGGCGGTTTCCAGCTCCTGAGGATTGACCTGAAGGATGCTCGGAGCGAAGCGGAGTTCGTGCGTCGAGTCGCGGAGAAGGCTAAGACTCTGCCCCTCGGCCGGTGGCTCCTGGGAGGCAACTGGGACGAGCAGGCTTGGGCGTCAGCCAAGCTACCCACGCGCTGGCTGATTGACGCGGTGACGGCGAACAATCCGGTCTTTATCAACCGCTATGACGGCCACGCGGTGCTGGCCAATTCGCTTGCCTTGAAGCTTGCAGGCGTGACGCGGGAAACGCCTGAGCCTGTTGGCGGCGTCATCGTGCGCGATCCGCAATCCGGAGAGCCTACTGGTGTCCTGAAAGATGCGGCGGAAGACTTGGTGGCGCGGGTGATACCGCGGCCTACCGAAGCTGAAATGGAAGAGGCGCTAAAAGCCGCTCTGGCCGAAGCGCGACGCGTCGGCGTCACCTCGTTACACAACATCACGACGGATAGCGACTCGCCGAGCGGCAGCTTCACGAGCGAGATCCACCTCTTGCACCGCGCCGAGCAGGAAAGCTGGCTGACCGTTCGGCTCTACAACATCATTCCCATTGCCCATTGGAAGCGCTTGGCCGAAGCAGGCATTTCACGCGGCATGGGAAGTGATTTCCTGAAGCTGGGCGCAGTGAAGGGCTTCGCCGACGGCTCGCTCGGCTCCGGGACGGCGTGGATGTTCGAGCCGTTTGACGACGAGCCGGGGAACCGCGGCCTGCCGATGGAGCTCCTGAATCCCCCCTCCAATATGGAGGCGCTGCTCCGCGGCACGAGCGGTGCCCATATCCAAGCCTGCATTCACGCCATCGGCGACCGGGCTGTGGCCGAAATGCTCGATCTTTACGAACGCGTCGGTGGCGCCGAGGCTGCTGCACAGCGCTTTCGCATCGAACACGCGCAGCACGTCCGACCTCAGGACTTTGCGCGCTTTGCGAAGCTGGGCGTGATTGCTTCCATGCAGCCCTACCACGCCATCGATGACGGCCGCTGGGCCGAGAAGCGCCTGGGGCCAGCACGCGCCCGTTCGAGTTATGCCTGGCGCTCGATGCTCGACGCTGGCGCGCCCCTGGCGTTCGGCTCCGATTGGCCTGTGGCGCCGCTTGACCCACTGCTGGGCATTTACGCGGCAGTGACGCGGGCAACGCTGGACGACAAACATCCAGGCGGATGGTTTCCTGAGCAGAAGCTGACTGTTGAACAGGCTCTGCGCGCCTACATTACGGGCAGTGCTTATGCGGCTTTCGAGGAGGAGGAGAAGGGAATCATCGCACCCGGAAAACTCGGCGATCTGGTTGTCCTTTCCGATGACCTCTTCAGCATCCCACCTGGAAAAATCAAGGATGTGCGCGTACTCGTGACGGTCGTGGGTGGCAAGGTGGTTTACGAAGGCACGTAGGGTGCAACAGCGCGCCGACACGGGTATTATTCACCGCTGCTTCGGAGCAGAAGGCGGAGCACGCCTCTACGAGATAACTACCTGAAGTGAGTCGCCGGCGTTGAGGGCGATGCCTTGGTCCGCTTCCAGACGCACGCTTCTGGCGATAAACCTAGGCTTCAGTGGGATTACTTTGCTGTTAAATGTGGCCGAGGCTTTAGTGGGTTTCCCCTGGCAGGCGAATTCGAGTCTGCGGAGGCTGATGCGCCCATACCGCGCGGTAAGCGTCTCGATCTGGAGGCCTTGGGAGAAACGCTGGTCGAAGGTTCCCCAGCCATCGGCGGTGATGAAGAAGCAGCGGAAGTTTTCGGGTGTGATCTTGGGGGTGAAAGCCAGGAATCCCTCGGCGGCGTTATAGCGCTGGCCGGCGGCAGCTTCGAGCAGCGTCCAACTGCTCATGGCCCGGGCGTAGTGGTCGCCGCACTCGATATCGTTCCAGGGGCTGCGCTCGCGGCCGTCGTAACGGGTGCGCACCCCGCGCAGAATCTTCAAGGCATCCTCCACGCGGCCTTCATAAAGGAGTAACGCTGCCACCTCATATTCAATGCCTGTCCAGACTTCATCGGAATAAAGTGTGGGAACCTTGGGGCGACCGCCCTTCGGCCAGGTGCAGATCAGTAGGCCTTGGTCGCGGTCGGACGCGAAAACCCGGGGTGTCTGCTGGAAGCCGACGAAGTTCTCCCGCCAGTTGTACTTCATGATGGAATCAAGGGTCTTGCGCACCTGTTCCTCGGGCAAGATGTAGCCAAGTTCCAATTGGTGAGCCCACCACTGGCCGAGCAACTGGTCGGCGTGGCAGCCGGGGCCGTACTGGTGCTCGACATGTGCTTCGAGGTCAACCTTCTGGATGTAATACTCACCGTTCCAAATTTCGCGCGGCAGGTTCACGCGCCCCTTCTCGTAAATGGCGTGATAACGCCGGGCGATCGCCGGTTCGCCGGCCAGGCGGGCCATCTCCTCGGCGGCGCGGAGCGCCGTCAAGTAGAGGCTGCCGATGAAACTGTTCGGGCCATAAATGGAGATGTCGTAGGTGTTGGGCTGCTCACCGCGGATGACGCCATCGCCGTCGGCATCAAGCGTTTTGATGACATACTCCATCAGCTTTGCGACGCACGGCCACAGCCGGTTCAGCCATTCCAGGCCGGCGCCCTGGCGGTACTCGCGATATGTTTTGAGCACCGTGCCCAGCATGCCGTCGAGCGCCGGGTTTTCCGGCCCGCCGATTTTCCGATCCCAGTTACGAGGCAGGTAGAAGGGCAGGATGGTGCGATGGGGGATATAACCCGATGGATGCTGCTGGATTTCAAGGTCTGTGTGGCGCATTGTCCGTTCCAGATCAGGGAAGAGGCGGGAAAGGGTCTGCTCGTAGTTCCACACGTGCGTGCAGTTGAGCGGGCAGCAGCCCGAGTTCCCGCAGTGCGTGGTGCTTGCGCCGCAGCAGCCTTCGAAGCCGTGTAGGTTGCCGTCCTGGATCCAGATACAAGTAGGCGTGCGGATGATGGATGCCTGCGAGCTAACCGAGTCGAGTAGCTCATAAGGCAAAGTGGAATCGTACAGGCCAGTGCGAAAGCGGCTGGTCTCTTCCGATAGGCGCTGGAAGTTGTCGCGAACATACTGAGCGACCTCCAAGGCGCTCTGGAACCAGTTGGCGTACATGGTCCCCAGCCAGAATTTCGTCTTCGTGTCCTGGATGGTGAAGGCCGGCTGGCCCCAGTTGACATAGCGGTTGGGGAAAAACCAGGCCACCAGAAACACCACCTTTTTCGTTTCCCCCGGCTTGAGTTCCAGGGGTGCAGCCAAGGCGCTATTCCAAGTGCGGCCTGCAGGGCTCGGTTCTTCACCTTCGCGATTGGCCAATGTGCCGTCTTCCGAGAAGTCTGTCCACAACAGCTCCAGGTTGTCCCACTGAATGACGTAGCTGGCCTGTTCCGTCAGCGCCGCGAGCGCCAGCCGGCCCTGGAAGGGAAAGTCTCCAGGCAAGCGTGGGTTGGAGAGCTCAATGGCTGTCAGGCCTTGGGAGCGCGCCAAGGTGTTGCGGTTCGACCCGTAAGCGAAATTCTCGACTCCCACAATAGGACTCTGCCCATCCCAGCCGACCAGGTTTTGAAGTGTGGCGAGAAGCGATGCCTGCAGCGGACCTGGGCCGGGATTCTTGACCTTGAATTCGAAAACGATGACTGGCAGCCCGGAATCTTTTGCATTGAGCGGAATGAAGGGCGAATAGGCCTCGAGCGAGACCTCGGCGGGGAGGGCAGAGTCCAGGTAGCGAATTTGGGCGACGGGATACTCGCCCGCGAACTCCAGTTCTTTCACTCCGGGAAGCTGTTGGAGGAGCTTGCGTGATTCGGCGGGGACCACATGGTCGTTGCTCGTGGCAGGCGGCACGAAGTCGCTCTGGTCATACAGCGCGGAGGATTGCAGGACGCGCGCCACGCCTGTTCCCTCCCCGGGTTTCCCCCAAAAGGCGAAGAAACTGTGCGGCACGTGCGCTAGGTGATTGACGTTATGCACAACCTGCCATTGCCGCAGGCCCCCATCACCCGCCAGTGCAAGGGAGCCCGTCCCGATGCCACCTAGCGGCATGGCCACGGCGCGTAGCCTTTCGCCGCGATAGACAGCGCGCTGTCCTCGTTGGAAGGGTGGCACCGAAGTAGCCGCGCTTGTCGTCTGACGTTCCCCAGGCTGTGCCGGCAGGATAGAAGCGTTTGCTAAAGCTGCTGCCCCTACGCTGACGTTTCGCAAGAACGCCCTTCGGTCGATTCCGACATCTTCTTCGTTCGCCATGATTACCTCCGGGGTCGGTCCGGCGCGAGACAGTCCCTCGCGTAAGCTCCTAGCTGAGACAAAGCCTTACAGACCGGGGCCTGTCTGAAAGATGTAAGCGGGGAGGATAGCACGTCTGGTAGCCACCCACCAGGCGTGCGGACTGCCCCGGGTAGCGGGGTGAGAAGGAAGACTCCTGCAAACAGTTGCGTTCGCTTCGGGTGCGCGCTAAGATGCCAGGCATAGAAGGCCAGGGGGGAAGGGGATCTTAGTTCCGGCCCGGCCGTCGCGCAGGATGGAGCCAGTCATGTGGTGGGAGAAGAAGACCCGCTCGATTACGCCCAAGCAGGCGCAGTCGCTATCGGCTCCACCTGCGACTCCCAAAATGGAAACGCCTATGATTGACCCCATGCCGAGGCTCTCTGACTCGCTGGCATCCAGCCCCAACCAAACGTTACTGGGCCAGTCGGTGGTCTTGCGCGGAGATCTGTCGGGGAAAGAGGATCTCCTGATTGAGGGCCACTTCGAAGGAACCATCAATCTGCAAGAGCACTGCGTGACGGTGGGCCCGCACGGCCAAGTGAAGGGGGAAATCCATGCCCGGCAAGTGGTCGTCCAGGGAACGATGAACGGCAACGTCACGGCCCGGGAGAAGATCGAGATTCGCAAGGCCGGCGAGGTAGTTGGGGACTTGGTTGCGGCGGGCATCGCCATCGAGGATGGCGCTTACTTCAAGGGCAGCATCGACGTGTTGCGCGAATCGGCCAAGGATGCGTCCCGTCCTCTAGCCCAGCCCAACGCTGTCAAGGCCAGCGAGTAGCGATGCGCGGGAGCGATCTGCCGTTTAGCGGCGGATCTGCCCGAATGCGGGCGGAGCGAGCCCTCCTGAACAAGCAAGGTCAGTCCCTAGCGAGTAGCTTTCGATGCCTCCGACTGCCGGCCAGCAAGGCCCAATTGCGATGAAACGTGCCGGGGCCGGCCCGGCCAGCGCGGCCCTCGAGTGGCTCTGGGGGCAACTTCACGACGTTCGATCCCCCCACATCCTGGACTGCGGACCCATCTGCCAGAGGACAGTCGATGTTCTGCTCCGGCGCGGGGCGAAGCTTTATGTAAGTGACTTGGTAACACCTGCGCTTCGTGGAGACGAGGCTTTCTGGGACCGGCGAGGGAGAATCCCGACCTTTCGCGTAACTGATTTTCTTGCGCAGTTGCCTCCCATACCTCCGGGGTCGCTTTCTGTAATATTCTCCTGGCACTTGCTGGACTTCGTTCCCCGGGACGCGCTCCCAGGCCTGATGGACCGCTTGTTCTCCTGCCTGCAACCGGCTGGCATGCTGTTCTGCCTTCTCCGTGAGCCCTACCTGTCCGCGGGCGCTGAAACGCCATGGTGGTTTGAGAGCCTGACTGTTCTGACCGCGGGTCGCGAGGGTGACAAGCCCTTTCCTTATCCGGCCCTCTCCAACCGCGAGATGGAACGGCTTGCCCCGTCCGGCAACGTCAAGACGTTCCTCACACGTTCCGGTCGCCGCGAGGTGCTGGCTCTTAAGTAGGGGGTGTGGGGCGCAGACGGCCGGCTAATGAAGATGTGCCTAGATGGACGGCGGCTGCCGGTAACCTACTGGGCGATTTCTTGCGCGCGCGACCGCCGAGTAGTTTGGCGCGGCGATGGAAGGCGGTGGACATTGACGCGCAGGACCAAACCTGCCAGAGTATTGGGATGTGGCTTCCGGGCGCGCGTTCTTGTCAAAGTCTAGCTGGCCCTTGGGCTTGGGTAGGCGACGCTGGAATGTGTGGAGGCGGAAAATGAGAATGCGGAGTCTACTTTTGAGTGTGCTTACCCTGGGGTTGCTGGTCCTACCGCAGGCAGCTCAGGCCCAAACCCTGGTACAGGAATCCCTGGCGAGTTTTCCGCCGCAGACAATTCGCCTGGAGTATTCGCGACTGGCCAAACTGCGCACGCTTCCCAACTACGCACGCCTGCGGCAGCGTTATGCTGGCCCTCGGCTGCGCGCGTTGGAGGAGTCGTTCTCACAACTCGGAGTGGGAGAAGGTGAGATCGATGAAGTCGTGCTGGGGTGGCAGCCTGGAGCGGCGAGTATGGAGCTGGAAGGCCTGGTGGCCGGACGTTTCACGGCCCGGTCGATTGCCGACCGCGCGGTGGCGCGTGGTATGTCGCCCGCGGTGATAGCCGATATGCCTGCCTATTGCCTGGGAACCGAGTCTGCTTCTATGTGCCTAGTGGTGCTGAAGGACTCACTGGGTGCTTTTGGCACCCAGAACTCCCTGGCAACCATGCTGGAAGCCCGTGAAGGTCAGACTTCGAGTCTCGCTTCGGAAGGGCGTTTCGTCAAGCTGGTGGGCGAGGCTAAGGCGGAGGCGCCCATCTGGGGCGTAGCCATTGGCGAGGCGGTCCCCGACTGGTTTCGGGCCTGGATGCCGGCCCAAGGTAATCTCCAACTCGACTGGGGGAAAGCGTTTCAGTCCGTAGAGGCGTTGGTTTACAGCGTGGAAACCGCCGACACGGTTTGCCTGGAAATCAAGATGGATTGTACCACGTCCCCAGCCGCGGCGAGCACACGGCAGGTTTTTGAAGGCCTCAAGATGTTCCAACAGCTCGCCTGGCAAAACCTCAACCCTAATCGACCCAATCCGTTTGAGACAGTGGAGATTGGCCAGGATGATCGGCGAGTTTCCGTCAAGATGACGACCAGCTATGCAGACCTCGAAGTCCCCGGAGCGCCAGGCGGGCCGGGCAACTGACGTGTTTTCGAGTAGTCCGCGGACTCCCAGAGGAGTAGAAGCTCGGAACGCGCTCGTCTAATGTTCCGCAGGGGCTGGCTCTTCTTCTCGGAACAACTCTAGGTGCACGGGATGCGCGTCGACGACTAGCGTGGCGCCCACCAGGTGTTTGTCTTCGATGCGGACGTCCTTGCCGACGCCCGGCGAGTCAAACCAATGCTGCTTGGCGGAACTAGCTGACTTCAGCCACTCCACGATGTGCGCTGCCGGGAGCGGAGCGGATTCTTTCTTCGGATCCTCCAACGCATCCGCCGCGTAGCTCTTGATCAGCTTCGACCAGAGTTTCTTGAGTGTGGCCGGCTGGTCAAACAAATCGGCGCCGACAATCTTGCCGTGAATCACGAAAACGACGCCATTGCTGTCCTCTGGCGCGGGGAGGCTGTTGGTCATGGCGTCCAACTTCCGCGCGTAGTCCTCGTACATGTCGTGGAGCGCACCGGAGGAGGAGCTTGAACCCATCCTGTCCATCTTCCTCGCGATCTCATTCCACACGGCCCCCTGGTCAGTTCGGGGTGAGCCCACTGCCCGGTAGCTGCCGGTCACATGCTTCGACATCATCATGCGTAAGTGGCCATGGGAGGAGCTCGCTCCACTGCCGAATCTACTGGACTTATACCCCCACCGGCCCGCCTCCACGCAGGTCACCGGGATCGACGTGGTGGTCTTAGCGGGCACCATGATGCTGGAGTTGAGCACGCGGTTCTGCTTGCCGCCTACCAGTTCCTCGCCGGCCATGAGGAAGACCATTTTGACTGACCTGTTGACCACCTTGAGGGTTGGCACACTGCCGCCTTCGCTGACCTCGGTCACGTCGAGAAGTTGATCCTCCAGCGCCTCGTCCAGGGTGGCATAGTCGTGAAGCTTTTCGGCCGGCCAACGCAGGTTGAACACCTGCAACCCGGCAGCCTGCCGGACGCCAGTCACCTCCGCTCTCCCCAATGCTTCCAGCACGTTCGGCGTCTCCGACGCCATGGCACTCTCCCTTCGCCCGTGTCGCCAAGTCTACGCTCTTACCCCCATCCGGTCAAATGCACTCTGGAGTATCATGGGCGCACGGGTGAGTGCTTTGCTGCGGTGGGGAAAAATGCGGACTGACTGGCGTCGCGTTGCGTGCCCGCGTGGCACGGAGAACTAAGGATGGCCGCCGCGGCTTCGGAGGAATCGGTGGTAACTCAGGTGCGGGTGGGCTGTTGCGGATTTCCCCAGGCGCTTTCCCGTTACGCCAGGATCTTTCCGGTCGCCGAGGTACAGCAGACCTTCTATCAACCGCCGCAGCCGAGAACCCTGGAGAAATGGCGAACCCAAGTTCCCGCTGAATTCGAGTTTACGCTGAAGGCTTGGCAACTCATTACGCACGAATCGAACAGCCCCACCTACCGACGGTTGCGTGAAAAGCTCAGCGAGCGGCAGCGTCGGGAGGCGGGGGCGTTCCGGGTGAACTCCACGGTGATGGCAGCTTGGCAGCGAACCCTCGAAAGTGCCCGAGCGCTCGGAAGCCGAGTGATTCTCTTCCAATGTCCGGCGCGTTTCACGCCGACAGGAGAGAATAAGGCCAACTTGAAGGCCTTTTTCGGGGAGGTGACGCGAGCGTTCCGAGCGCAGCCGCGCGCCGCAGAGTTAACCTTTATCTGGGAGCCGCGTGGAGAGTGGAAGCACGAAGAGGTCCGCGACCTCTGCGCAGAATTAGGCCTGGTGCATGGCGTCGATCCGTTCCAGCGACCGCCCGCCACAGCGGGTTTGGGCTACTTTCGGCTTCATGGGAGGACGGGGTATCGCTATCGCTATACGGATGAAGATTTGGCGCACCTGCTGGAGTGGGCACAAACGGGTTCGCGCTGTTATGTCCTGTTTAACAATATCTCCATGCTGGAGGACGCGCGACGTTTCCAGCAACTCACGTCAGGACGCTAGAGTGCGATCTTGCTCGAAAGTGCGGATCCCTTGTGCAACAAGCAGTCCAAGCTGCGCCCGCTTGTTTAACAAGGGCAACCTCAAGGCTAGAACGCCTTCCGCCGATTGTTCCCTGTGATATACTGCGCGTGACCTGTGTGAGGGGGCATGTCAAATGAAGAGCTGCCCCATCTGTCAAACAGCTTACCCGGACACCTTCGTGGTTTGTCCGCACGATGGCTCTGCCCTTCTGGAAGCAGGCGCGTGGCCGGAAGGGACCTTGGTGCGCGGTAAATACCGCATCCTAAGCAAGATCGGGCAAGGTGGTATGGGCTCGGTGTACAAGGCGCTGCACGTGAGCTTCGACGAGCTGCGAGCGCTGAAGGTGATGAGTCCGGAGCTGTTGCGGGACGAGCTCTTTGTCAAGCGCTTCAAACACGAAGCAGTCATCACGCGGAGGCTCCAGCACCCCAATGCGGTGCGGGTGGACGACATCGACGAGACAGAGGATGGCCGCCCGTTCATAGTCATGGAGTACATCGAGGGCGAGAGCCTGAAGAAACTGATCAAGCGGGAGGGCGGGCTTCCGGTTCCGCGGGTCTGCCGCGTCATTAAGCAGGTCGCGGCCGCGCTGGACGCGGCCCATCGGCTGGGCATGGTCCACCGGGACATCAAGCCCGATAATATTGTCTTGGTTCAAGCACCTGAAGGTGAACAGGCCAAGGTGCTCGACTTCGGCATTGCCAAGGTGAAAGAGGGCCGGTTGGGTGGCACGGGTAGCATGACGCTGACGGGGACGGGGGTGGTGATCGGAACACCCCAGTATATGTCGCCGGAGCAAGCCATGGGCAAGCGGGGTGACCAACTTGATGGCCGCTCTGACCTCTATTCACTCGGCGTGGTCATGTACGAAATGCTGGTCGGCGAGTTGCCCTTTAAAGCCGACACCAGCATGGAGATGCTGCTGGCGCATCTGATGAAGGCGCCTACTCCCATTCGCACTCTGCGGCCGGAATTGCAGATCCCTGAACCCGTCGCCGCCCTGGTGATGCGTCTACTGGAAAAGAAGGCGGAACTGCGCCCTGCAACAGGCCAGGCGCTGATTGCCGAAATCGAACGGGCGGAAAAGGCCATTGTGGCACCCGCCGCGACGCGCGTGGCGGAGGCTGGCGGTCTTTACCCGCCGAGCGCAGCAGAAGCCTTGCGGGCGGCTCTCCGCGCAACCTCTCCGTCCAGACCGAGCAGTGGCCCGCCTCCAGTGACGCCTGCTCCCGTGACGCCCGCCCCACAAGCTCTTCCGGCCGCTGTGGCGCGTCCTGCGGTGGCTCCGGCTCCGCAGCCGCGCGCCGTGCCCGCTGCGCCTCCAATCCGGTCGCCGCAATGGGGCCTATGGGTCTCGATCGGCATCTTGGTGCTCGGCCTGGGGGGAGGGGGATGGTATTACATGACCAACCGCCCGTCGCTTCTGCCGCCGGAGCGTCCGACCCAATCCAAGACACCTGAAAAGCCTTCCCTGGCGGAGAATCCTCCCGACTCAACGGGAGGCAAGGAAGTCTCTGGTGGGCAGACGGATAGAGGAGCAGAGGGGGGAACTGATTCAGCGTCAGGTTTCACAGAGCCGCGCTCGCTGCGCAAGCCTAGTCCCAGGTCTGCGGCATCTCCGCCTACCGACCGCACAGAGAAAATACCCGGCAAGTATACAAACATCAGGCCTGTTCGTCCTGTGGCATCCCCGCCTTCCGACCGCACGGCGGAAAGGCCGCCCGCGCGCGAGGTTCAGACGCCGGCGCCGGGTGTTGATCTGAGAAAGGTCACTGCGGCGATTAAGATGGGAGACTTCTATTTCGACCGCGGCGAATATGAAAACGCCATCAACGAATATCAGCAGGGTCTAAATGCCGATCCCACGAATCGCGAACTCAACTCCAGGCTCGCTCGCGCCCGACGCGCCAAGGCTGCCGAAGACCGGCTCAACCAGTGATCTTCGATGTGATTGGCGCCGCGCCGTCGCGCCTTGACTCTCCTCAATCTCAAAGCCATACTGGATTTTCGAATAAGGGGGTTCTGCCCTTACACAGCGTGAGTAGGCGGGTGACATACCGATCGCCCGGCGAATGTGTCCAGGTGGTTTGATGACAGAGGCAAACTACGGTCGCGCGCTGCTGGTGGATCTGTACGAGCTGACCATGGCGGCGGCCTACTTTGAACACCAGGTTGACTGCCGCGCCAGCTTCGAACTGTTCGTACGGCAACTTCCCGCCCAGCGTGCTTATCTGGTGGCGGCGGGAATTGACTCCGCGCTCGATTACCTGGAGTCACTGCGGTTCAGTGCAGAGGATATCCGGTTCCTGCGCGGCCAGCCTGCCTTTCGCACGGTGTCGGATGCTTTCT
>Ga0315268_10003705_pt1 | contig 16729 bp, 13 predicted proteins | sample C1_top_MG_FD_204535 | JGI IMG/M metagenome (GOLD analysis project Ga0315268, IMG submission 204535) | Sediment microbial communities from Yellowstone Lake, YNP, Wyoming, USA - C1_top | ecosystem: Environmental > Aquatic > Freshwater > Lake > Sediment | place: USA: Wyoming | collected 2017-08-01
CCCGCACTCCATGACCCAGATCCGTGGCCCGTGCCCATGCCCGAACCCGTAAACGCACCCGCTCCCGCACCCGAAGGGATCACGGCTTCGCCGCTCGCTACGCCCACCGGAGGATTATTGCCGCCACGTCGTGGCGGCTGTACTAGCGCAACGAGCGAGCGGCAACGAGCGACCCCGTCTACGACCGGTGATGCCGGGCCTGGCGCGCCGGCAAGCCCCCCTGCGACACCGCGCGCGCTCGTGCACCCCGACTACTCTCGCCGTCGCCTTCATTCGCGAGCAACGCCAACGGTCGCCGCCCGCCCCGTACGTAGTCGCGCTGCAAGCTCGCCCGCGCGTCGTCGGCAGGGCAGCCCCGCACGTCGGTCAGGTACTCGAGCACGAGCGCGCACATGCGCTCGAGGCCGAGGGCGTGCGTCTTGCCCGTCCTCCCGAACAGCCAGTCGGAGAAGGCGAGAAAGCACGCAAAGGGCGAGCCGCCCTGCCACAAGAGCGGCGCGCTCTGCTTGAAGTTACCGCTGTTCGCCACCACGTCCCAGTAGCGCGCAAAGCGCTTGATGCGTTGCAGGGTCGCGAAGTCGAGCAAGTCGTTGGCGAGGATCTCGTACGGCGGCTCGTCACTGTACAGCATGCCAAACGTCTCGCTGTGCCGCGCGATGAGCGCCCCGTGCAAGCGCTTTAAGATCCCGACCTGGATTTCATTGGGCGCGAGCGCCACCAAACGGTCGAAGCCCGCGGCAAAGCTCGCGAGCGACTCGCCCGGCAGGCCCGCCACGAGATCGGCGTGCACGTGCGCGCCGGTAGCGCCGAGGTCTCGCAGGCCCTGCTCGACGCGCGCCGCATCAGAGGCCCGCTCGATGGTCGCACAAACCTCGGGCGCAAAGCTCTGCACACCGACCTCGAGCTGCACCGTCCCGGGCGCAAAGCGCGAGAGCGACGAGAGTAGCTCGGGCGCGACGCGCTCGGCCACCATCTCGACGTGGACAAAGGTGTCGGGTGTCTGCCGCGCGGCGAAGAAATCGAGCACGGCGCGGGCGCGGGCGAGGTCGATATTGAAGGTGCGATCGACGAAACGAAAACGCCGCAGGCCGCGCGCCCACAGGTCAGCAAGGGCGGCAAGCATAGCGGGCAGGGGAAACTCGCGCACGCGGCGATCGAGCGCCGAGAGGCAGAAGTGACAACCGTACGGGCAGCCGCGACTCGTCTCGAGATAGACGACGCGCTCGGCGAGATCGACCGCCGAGTAGCCGTCGTAGGGAAGCGCGATCACAGCGAGGTCAGGCGGCGACGCCTGCAGCACGCGCTCCTTTGGCCGCTCGCCCGAGAGCAGGCGCGTGGCGAGGTCACGAAAGGCCAACTCGCCCTCGCCGCAGACTATATAGTCCGCAAGCCCGACGATGGGCTGCGCCTCGACTTCGTAGCTGACCTCGGGCCCACCGAGCACGATGCACAGGTCCGGGCGCAGCCGCTTGAGCAAGCGCACGAGCTCGAGCATCGGTCGCGCGTTCCACACATACACGCCGAGGCCGACGAGGCGCGGCTGCTCGGCCAAGAGCTGCTCGGCGATGTCGACCGGGCGCTCGACCAGCGTGAACTCGCGCAGAGACGCCCGCGGCGCGAGCTCACCGAGGTTTGCGAGCAAGCAGCGCAGGCCGAGCGACGCGTGAGCGTAGGTAGCGTTGAGCGTCGCGAGTACGAGGTCGGCCATGGCGCGACAGACCTACCACGATCTTGGGGGCCCCGCCCATCGCACCTACATCACGCAACATCCGCCCACACGCGCCGATAAGATTCCTATCTAAGCAACCACAAGTTGGTCTGCGGCGGCCAAGGTGCCACGGACCGATGGAGAAACGGTACACATCATGAGAACCAACGCCCGCTTTGCCTTCTTGCTCTGTACCCTCGGTATTGCCAGCGCCTGTGGCAACGCCACTCCCTCAGTCGACGCGCAGAGCGCCGCCGACGAGACCATCATCGGCGGCTTCGATGCATCGGCCAAGAGCCTCGACGCCATCGGCAGCATCGGCATCATGCAGGACGGCAAGTATCAGATGATCTGCTCCGGCACGCTCATCGGGCCGCGCACCGTGCTCACGGCCAAACACTGCGCCATCTTCCTCGAGGACCAACAGACCCCGCAACAGCTCTGGGGCTCGAAGCTCGTCAACGTCTACGACATGGCCTTTGCCACGGGCAACGCCAACAACCCGACCGCCATCTACGAAGCCATCGATGCCGAGATCTCGCCGGTGAGCGCGGGTGGCTTCGTCGGCCTCGGTAACGACGTGTCGGTCTACCACCTGAAGACCGATGTCGTCGGCATCAAGCCCATGGCCTTCGGCAAGACGCCCATCACGAGCGAGATGCTCGGCAGCAAGCTCGTCGCGGTCGGCTACGGCTCGCAGACCAACCTGCAAGATTGGACCGGCAAGCTCAACGGCACGCGCCAGATGGGCACGCTCACCCTCGAGGCCCTCCGCGGCAACGTCTTCGGCTTCATCTTCGGCGGCTTCGAGGGCTACCTCGCCAAGCTCACCGACATGTACGGCGCCGAGGCGGTGGCGGGCTGCCAGGCTGATCCCGAGTGCGCCAAGAGCCTGCAAGACGGTTACGCGGCCGGCTCACTACTCGAGAACTACGAAGTCTGGGGCAGCATGATGGCCGGCGACGCCGTCACCTGCCACGGCGACTCGGGTGGCCCCATCATCCGCAAGATGGCCGACGCCTCTGGCCGCCTCGTGAACTCGGTGGTCGGCGTGACCTCGGGCGGCATGGGCTCAAAGAACCGCGCCTGCGACTACGGCACGGTGTTCGCGACCCTCGGCCCGCGCACCCAGGAGATGATCGCGGCTGCCCTCACCTACCAGGACCCTTGCCCGGACGTGAGCGCCACGGGCATGTGCGACGGTGACGTGGCCCGCCGCTGCACCGGCAAGTGGGAAGGCGACCGTCACCTCTCCGTCGTTGACTGCTCGATGCTCGACCTGACCTGCGCGACGCTCGCCGATGGCAAGGTCGGTTGCGTCGACCCGACTGTCCCGGACAACAGCGCGAGCGGCGCCACCCCCGTTGCAGTCCCGAACACGACCGAGCTGCGCCAAGTCATCGAGAGCAAAACGGCGAGCGTCAGCCCGACGCTCTAGCAAGCACCACGACTCTTCAATAGAATTCCGGTCGGCGCCGCTTTCACGGCGCCGACCGCTTTTGTGCGTCCGGAAGGCGTTTGACATGCGCGCCAAAGGCGCCCTACGCTCGGCGCGCTCGCAGCGACCGGAGCTTTGACCATGCGCGAACGAGAGCTTACGACACGCCTCAGTGATTGGACGGCAGAAGGCCTCATCACCGAGCAAGCACGCGAGCGCATCGCGACCTACGAGCGCGAGCGCGCGCCGAGCCGCCGCGGACCCTGGGCGATCTATGGTGTGCTCATCCTCGGCGCCTGCATCTTGAGCGTCGGCGTCATCTCGCTCGTCGCCGCCAACTGGCGCGACATTCCCGCCGCGGCCAAGCTCGGGCTCGCCTTTGCGCTGCTCGGGGGCTTGGGCGCCGCCCTCTTTCGCGCCTACGACGCGCCCCGCCGCCTGCGCTTCGATGTCCTCGCGACGCTGTACGCGCTGTTCTCGCTCGCCACGCTCGGCCTCATCGCGCAGATCTATCACTCGGGCGGTCGGCCGTATCAGGCGCTGCTCTTGTGGCTCGTGCTCATCGCGCCCATGACCTACATTGCAACCCACGGCTTCGTGCCGCAGTTGTGGGTGGCGAGCAGCATCGGCCTCTTTGTCGTTTGGGCCTTGGACGAGACGGCTCTGTGGATGCGACTGTTCGGCGAGCGCGGCGATGACCTGTGGACGCTGTTCCTCATCGTCCCGTCGCTCTGCCTGTTGCTCGGCAACCTCGCGAGCCGCCGCCCACGCCTCGCGGCGGCGAGCCGAGGCTACGATTTTTGGGCCTTTGCCGGCGCGCTCGTCGCCATCGTCGCGACCGATGTCTACTTCACGTTCGACGAGATGCACCTCGCCACGAGGCCGCTTGCGCCCGCCATCGTCATCGCGCTCGCGGCGGCAGGATCGCTCTGGGCGCGCGCGGATTTGCCACAACGGGGCCGCCTCCTCCTTTGCGCCCTGATCGGCTTGTCGCTCTTGGCCTATCTGCCGGGCGCTTGGGCCGAGCACGCCTCGAGCTATCGTCACTCCAACGGGCACGAGCTGCAGGGCGCCGCGTATCTCGTCGTCGCGTTGCTCCTGCTCGCCGCCTACTTCGCGGTGCGTGAGCAGCGGCGCCTCTTCAACGCCATGACCATCCTCGTCGGCCTGCGCTTCTTGATCGTGTACTTCCAGGTCATCGGGGATCTCGCCACGACCGGCCTCGGCCTGATGGCGTCGGGCCTCGTCCTCATCGGCACCGCGCTCGCGTGGTACAAGACGCGCGACCGCCTGGCGGCCTTCGTGGCCGAGGTGGTGAAATGAAGGCCAAGCACCCAGGCGTCCTCGCCGCGCTCGCTCTGCCGCTCGTCGGGCTCCTGTTGCTCACCGCCTGGAAGCAGGCACGAGTCATCATTGGCACGCGGGTCGTCGTGCCCATCGCCGGGTATGATCCGCGCGATTTACTCAGCGGCCACTATCTGACGTACCGCCTCGACCTCGACTCGCACGCTGCCTGCCCGGCGAACGAAGGTGACAGCGACGCCGACGCTAACGCCGAGACGCCCGAACGCACACGCCTGCTCTGCCTCAATACCGACGCAAACGACAGGCTCGAGGTGCGTGCGCTCGCAACGTACGAATTCGACCCACCCGCGACACCCGACGGCTGCACCGTGGTCCTGCGCGGCACCTGCCACTTTGGGCGCTTTAGCGCCAACGTCGAGCGCTTTTACGTGCCGGAGAAGGACGCGCCACGTCTCGACGGCGCCGTGCGCAGCCGGCGCGGCGACATCGTGCTGCGCGTCGATCGCTTCGGTGGCGCGGTCGTCGAGGAGCTCCTGCTCGACGGTCACCCTTGGCGCGAGGCCATCGACAAGACGAGCGACTGAGCCGCCGCATTCCTCGTGGCGTTTCTCGACGCTTGTGTCTCGGCGTCTCTCGGGACGTGCCTCGCGGGGCCTCGCGGTGCCTCGGGCAGTGCGCCTTCGATCCTACCGCGGCGCCGAGGTCTCGTCGGCCCCGACGGCGTCGGCAACACACGCGAAGCCATCGCGTGCCAAGAGCTCGCCGAGCTCGCGCATCCAACGCGCAAGCACCTCCGGCCCCTCGTAGACGAACGCCGTGTAGACCTGAACGAAGGACGCGCCAGCGCGAATCTTGGCGTACACATCGGCCCCGCTGCTCACACCACCGACCCCGATGAGCAGGAGCTTGCCGCCCGAGAGACGTCGCAGAGCGCGCAGTTGCTCGGTAGCAGCGACGAACAATGGCCGCCCCGAAAGCCCGCCGTGCTCCTCGCGATGCCGACCGGCGAGCGGTTGCGTCCGGGCGAGTGTCGTGTTGCTGGCGATGATGCCCGACAGACGCAGCGCGAGCGCCACTTCGACGACGTCGCGCAGCTCCTGCTCGCCAAGCTCGGGCGCGATCTTGATGAGCAGCGGCGGCGAGGGCGCAACGCGCGTCTCGGCAATCGCGGCCTGCACCCGCGCGAGCACGGCGGCGAGACTCTCGCGCTCCTGCAACGCGCGCAGGCCCGGCGTGTTCGGCGACGAGACGTTGACCACGAGGTAGTCGGCGAGCGGCGCAAATAGTTTGGCGCCTGCCGCGTAGTCGGCCGCCGCATCGACCGTATCGCGATTCTTGCCCAAGTTGACCCCGATGAGCGGGGCATCGCGCGTCGGGCGTGCGGCTTGGCGCGCCCGGTAGGCGCGAAGACGCGCCGCCACACGCTCGGCGCCGTCGTTGTTGAAGCCCATGCGATTGATGAGGGCACGCTCGCGCGGCAGCCGAAAGAGGCGTGGCTTCGGGTTGCCGCGCTGCCCGCGCGGCGTCACCGTGCCGAGCTCGAGCGCCGCGAAACCGAGGCGCGAAAGACTTCGGATAGCGACCGCGTTCTTATCGAAGCCAGCGGCGAGCCCGAGCGGCGCCACGAGCTCGCGGCCAAACACACAGCACCGCAGGCGCGGGTCGTCGGAAAGCATGAGGCGCGGCACGAGACCGCTGCGCATGACGCCGACGGCCAGGTCGTGCGCGAGTTCGGCGGGCAAGAGGCGCATGAACGGTCGCCACACGCGATAGGATGGAAAGTCCACGGGACCGCACTTAGTCACGGCCCTAGCCAAATGGCAACGCGTCGCGCTGCGCCACGTGCAATTCCGTTGACGTCGCCCGCCAATCGAGGCACTAACACGGCCGCTCGAGATTGACGCGAGCGCGGTGCCACCTTGGGGGGCGGCGCGAAGGAGACGCATGGCGAACACAAACGTGCCGCACAAGTGGACACTTGCCGACTCCATCGAGACCTACGAGATTCCGACCTGGGGCGCCCCCTACTTCGGCGTCAACGACAAAGGCAACGTCATCGTCTATGGCGACGGTCCCGAGGCAACCGCCGATCTCAAGGAGCTCGTCGACGAAGTGCGCCGCCGCGGCATCGGCTTACCGCTGCTTCTGCGCTTCACCAACATCCTGCGTCGCCGCGTGGTCGAGCTCAACGAATGCTTCCGCACCGCCATCCAAGAGGCGGGCTACAAGGCCGAGTACCGCGGCGTCTATCCCATCAAGGTGAATCAAGTCGCCAACGTCGTCGAGCAGGTGCTCGAAGCGGGCCGCCCCTATCACTATGGGCTCGAGGCGGGCAGCAAGCCCGAGCTGCTCGCCACCATGGCGATGCTCGAAGATCCAGACGCGCTCATCATCTGCAACGGCTACAAAGACGAAGAGTACATCGAGACCGCCCTGCTCGCCGGCAAGCTCGGCCGCACGGTCATCCTCGTCGTCGAGAAGATGTCCGAGATCGGTCTCATCCACACGGTGTCGAAGCGCTTGGGTGTGCGGCCCCACATCGGCGTGCGCATCAAGCTCTCGTCGCGCGGCGCCGGCAAGTGGGAGGGCTCGACCGGCGACCGCTCGAAGTTCGGCCTCTCGCCGTCCGAGCTCATCGAGGGCATCGCCACGATGAAGGAGCTCGGCATCTTCGACTGCTTCGAACTCATTCACTTTCACCTGGGCTCGCAGATCAGCGCCATCCGCCAATTCAAGGACGCCTTGCGCGAAGCGGGTCGCTACTACGTCGAGCTCGCACGCGCCGGTGCGCCCTTGCGCTACCTCGACTGCGGCGGCGGGCTCGGCGTCGACTACGACGGCTCACAGACCAACTTCGCGTCCTCGGCCAACTACACCCGCCAAGAGTACGCCAACGACATCGTCTACGGCATGAAGGAGATCTGCGACGAGGTCGGCGTCGCACACCCGACCCTCATCACCGAGTCGGGCCGCGCGGTCGTCGCGCACCACGCGGTGTTGGTCATGGATGTCCTCGGCATGCTCGAGTTCGAGAACCGCCCGGTGCCCGAGCAGCTCCCGGCCGACTCGGCGCCGGTCGTCAAGAACCTGTGGGCGGCCTACAAAGAGTTGTCGCGCAAGAACGTCATCGAGTCGTACCACGACGCGGTCGATTTGAAAGAAGACAGCCTGCAGCTCTTCAAGCTCGGTCACTTGTCGCTGCCGCAGCGCGTGCTCGCCGAGAACATCTTCTGGAGCATTTGCTATCGCGTAGCCAAGATCGCCAAGGAGCTCGACGAGGTGCCCGAGGAGCTGCAGCTGCTCGAGCGCACGCTCTCGGACACCTACTACTGCAACTTCTCGGTCTTCCAGTCGCTGCCCGACTCGTGGGCCGTCGACCACCTGTTCCCGATGATGCCCATCCATCGCCTGCACGAAGAGCCGACGCGCCGCGCGGTCATCGCCGACGTGACCTGCGACTCGGACGGCAAGATCGAGCACTTCATCGATCGGCGCGACGTCAAGGACGTGCTGCGACTGCACCCGCTCGTTGCGGGCCAGGACTATAACTTGGGCATCTTCTTGGTCGGGGCGTATCAAGAGATCCTGGGCGACTTGCACAACCTCTTTGGCGACACCAACGACGTGCAGGTGACGATCCCAGCCGGCGGCGGTTACATCGTCGACCACGTGGCCCCGGGCGACACGGTGGCCGAAGTGTTGCGCTACGTGAGCTACACCAAGGAGGCTTTGGTGGCGCGACTGCGGCGGTCGGCCGAGCTGGCGCTACGGGCCGGGCGCATGACGCTCGAGGAGTCGCGGCATCTGCTGCGGGCTTATGAGGACGGGTTGGCCGGGTATACGTATCTCGAGCGCGAGTGAGAAATAACCTAGCGCATCACCTGATCCACGTCCCCAAGCGGTGCGTATCGAGCCCACCCTCGCCCCACGACCACCAGACAAACAGCGAGCGGCCGAGGATATTCGAGAGCGGCACCATGCCCCAGGCGCGGCTGTCGAAGGAGTGGTCGCGGTTATCGCCCATCGCGAAGACGTGACCTTCAGGCACCGTCGTCGGACCATAGTCGCTCGCCCTCGGGCGCATCGTCACGTCCTGCAGCACCGTGTGCGCGTGCTCGCCAATCGTCTCGGTGAAAGCGAAGGCGTCGAAGGTGTTCCAGCGCCCGCTCGCGTCGCGATCGGTAAACGTGCCGCGGCCAAGCGGTGTGCGCGGCTGCGGCGCGCCATTGATATAGAGCGTGCTTTCGCGCACCTCGATGGTGTCGCCCGGCAACCCGACAATGCGCTTGATGTAGTCTTCATTCGGGGGCACCGGACAGATGAACACCACAACCTCGCCGCGCTCGGGCATGCCGAAGTTGACGAGGCGAACGGCGGTAAAGGGGATGCGGATGCCGAAGACGTACTTATTGACGAAGATCTGATCCCCGATAGCGAGCGTCGGGATCATCGAGCCGCTCGGGATCTTGAACGCCTCGACCACGAAGGCGCGCAGCACGAGCGCCACCAACACCGCGACGAAGACCGACTCGAACGACTCGCGCCAGGCGGGCTTGCGAAACGTCACGAGGTGCTTATCGACGGCCAGGCCGAGTCGGTCGCCATGCTTGCGCATAGCGCCCACGTCATCGGCTGCGAGGGCCTGACGCAGGGCGAGCGTGAGCGCCTCGACCTCGGCGAGCGTGGTCGCCTCGAGCTTGCCGCGCGCCCGACGCAGGAGCCTGTGCGCCTCTTTGCATTGCAGCGAGGCGATCTTGCGCGCGCCGCGTAGCTTCGCGTCGAACAAGCGGTTCATGGTGACGGTCAGGCTCATGCCAGGGGGTTCTCGCTCCACCTTCTACTCTGCCTTGAGCACGGCGAGAAAGGCCTCTTGCGGAATATCGACCGAGCCGACCGACTTCATGCGGCGCTTGCCTTCCTTCTGCCGCTCGAGCAGCTTGCGCTTGCGCGAGATGTCGCCGCCGTAGCACTTGGCGATGACGTTCTTGCGAAACGCCTTGACCGTGGTGCGCGAGATGACGCGCGCGCCGATCGCCGCCTGGATCGCGACCTCGAACTGCTGACGCGGGATGATGTCTTTGAGCTTGGTGCACAAGAGCTGTCCGCGCGTAAACGAACGATCGCGGTGCACGATGATCGACAAGGCGTCGCACACCTCGCCGTTGATCAAGATGTCGAGCTTGATGAGGTCGGCGCGCGTATAGCCGGTGAGCTCGTAGTCCCATGAAGCATAGCCGCGCGAGACGCTCTTCAGCTTGTCGTAGAAGTCGTAGACCACCTCGGCGAGCGGCAGGTCGTATCTCACCATGACGCGGTCGCGCCCGACGTAGCTCACGTCGCGCTGCTTGCCGCGGCGCTCCTCGCAGAGCTTCATGACCGCCCCGACGTACTCGTTCGGCACGTGCACGGCGGCTGAGATGATGGGCTCGTCGATGTGGTCGATGCTGCCGGCCGGGGGCAGCTTGGCTGGGTTGTCGATGCGCGTCATGACGCCGGCGGTCGTGTACACCTCGTAGATGACGGTCGGGGCGGTCGTAATGAGGTTGAGGTCGTATTCGCGCTCGAGCCGCTCTTGCACGATCTCCATGTGCAAGAGGCCCAAGAAGCCACAACGAAAGCCAAAGCCCAAGGCCTGGCTCGTCTCGGGCTCGAAGCGAAACGAGGCGTCGTTGAGCTGCAACTTGTCGAGCGCGTCCTTGAGCTCGCTGTAGTCCTTGGCATCGACCGGGTAGAGGCCGGCGAAGACCATGGGCTTCACCTCTTTGAAGCCCGGCAGCGGCTCGGCGCAGGGACGGCTCTCCTCGGTGATGGTGTCGCCGATGAGCGTCTGGTGGATGTCTTTGATGTTGGCGATGACGAAGCCAACCTCGCCCGTGCCGAGCTCGGGCAGCTTCTCGGCGAAGGGGGTGAAGGCCCCGACCTCCTGCACCTCGAAGACGCCACCTTTGCGCAGGAACTTGATGCGCGTACCCTTCTTGATGGCGCCGTCGAGCACGCGGCAGAGGACGATGACGCCGCGGTACGGATCGAACCACGAGTCGAAGAGCAGCGCCTTGAGGGGCCCCTCGATGTCGCCCTTCGGCGGCGGCACGTATTTCACCACCGCCTCGAGCGCCTCGCGCACGCCGACACCGGTCTTGCCGGACGTAGGCACGGCCATGCTGCCGTCGAGGCCGATGAGGTCCTCGATCTGCTTGCGCGTCCCTTCGACGTCGGAGCTCGGCAGATCGATCTTGTTGATGACCGGCACGATCTCGAGGTTGTTGTCGAGCGCTAAGTAGACGTTGGCCATCGTCTGCGCTTCGACCCCTTGCGTCGAGTCAACGACCAAGATGGCGCCGTCGCAGGCCGCGAGCGAGCGCGACACCTCGTACGTGAAGTCGACATGGCCGGGCGTATCGATGAGGTTGAAGAGGTACTGCTGCCCGTCCTCGGCCTTGTAGCGCAGGCGCACGGCTTGCGCCTTGATGGTGATGCCGCGTTCGCGCTCGAGGTCCATGCGGTCCAAGAGCTGCTCTTGGCGATTGCGGTCGTCGACGGCGCCGCAGACATCGAGCACGCGATCGGCGAGCGTGCTCTTGCCGTGATCGATATGGGCGATGATCGAAAAGTTACGGATGTGCGTGCGGCTCATGGTCGAGCAACTCAACTACCTAAAAGGGCGGACAAGTGAAGCGGGCCGCGGTCACGGGCCCATGAGCGTGAGCTGCCCGGGCAGCTTGTCGGCGTTGGCGCGCAACACGAGGTCGATGCCCTGACGGATGTACTCGGCCACCGGCACCTTGGTGCGCTCGTGCAGTTGCTTGAGCTTCTCGGCCTGCGACTTGGTGATGTACACGGTCGTCGAGATCTTCTTCTTTTCGTTGTCAGCCAAGGTACGCGCTCCGCCGAAGGTCAGCTCGATAGGTGCCCTACATAAGTTGCAGCTTAGGGTATGTCAATTGTTGACTGGGGCGGCGAGTCGGCTAAAACCATCGCACCATGACCACGTCTTTCGCCTTTGGCGCCCTCGCAGGCGCCGCCCTCGCGTTGCTCGGGTGCAGCAACCAAGCGGCCGCGCCCGCCCTAGCGGGGGTCAGCGAGCCCGGCAGCTCCGACGTCAACGATCGCGAGGCCTGGGCCAAAGGCCAGGGGCTCGTGTGGAAGCAATTCGATCTCAACCGCGACGGCAAGCCTGACGTCTGGAAATTCTACCGCCAGGACGATGATCCAAAGAACCCGGGCAACAAGCTCGAGGTTCTCGTGCGCAAGGATACCGACCTCAACAACGACGGCAAGGTTGACGATATCCGCTTCTACGACGACAAGGGACGAGTCAAGGAGGAGAGGATCGACCTCGACTTCGACGGCCGCTTCGACGAGACGCTCTACTTCGAAGAAGGCAAGCTCGTGCGCAAGGAGATCGACCTCGACTACGACGGACGCGTCGACGTGACCAAGTACTACAGCGACGGCAAGCTCGTGCGCGTCGAGCTCGACCGCAACAAGGACGGGCGCGTTGACGCCTGGGAATACTACGAGAACGGCACACTCGACCGCATCGGCCTCGACAATGACTTCAATGGCACGGCCGATGTCTGGCAGAAGCGAAAGACGGGTGAGGGTGCGGCGGCGGTTGACTCGGGCGAACCTGGTGGGGCGAGCGCTGCGGACGAAGCGGCTTCGGGGGCGCCTCCCGCTCCCGCTCCTACGCCATAGCGCTCTGGGCCATAGGGCCATGGATGGCCGTCAATTCGGCGCGCGGCCCTTGACGCGTGCGCGTCGCGGCGGCTCCGACACGCCAGCGGACGCGCCGCGTCAAGGACGGCCTGGCAATCCGCGTCAACGACGGCATCGCACTTCGCGCCATCCAGGCTTGGCCTCAGTGGGCCGCCCGTGCGCTACTCGTTCTTGAGCACCCAAGCCGGGATCGAGGCCTGCGCGAGAAGCATCTTAGCCGCGCGCGCGTCGTCCTCGTCGAGGAAGCTGCCCATGCGCACGCGATACCACGTGCCTTTGCCGGGCAGGTGCGCCGGCACGATGAACGGCCGAAAGCCTTTGCGCTCGAGCACCGCGGTGTAGGCCTTGGCTTCGTCGAGCGACTGGAAGGAGCTCACCTGCACAGTGTACTCGCCCGCACGAGTCGGCTTCTGTGCTAGGCGCACACGTACGGGCGCAGCCGCGCTCGGCTCGTCGGCGGATGGACGCGCGTCCTCGGCGCGACGTGGTGCGGCGCTGTCGGGGAGCACGGGGGGCATCGGGTTCACGCTCGCCGATGCACCCGCACTCGCCCCGCTCGCACTCGCCCCGCTCGCACTCGCATCCGCAGCTGCAGCTGCACTCGCCGCACCACCGCGCTCGATCGTCGCGAGCGGCGCGCGCCCAAGCGGCGCCCCACCGGACGAGACGGCGCGGGCGGCCGCCACGGCTGTGCGCCCTACGCCCGCGGCACCGCTCTCGCGATCCCGCTGCATGAGTTTGGAATAGAACGTGAGCTCTTTGTGACGCGCCCCGTCGGCGTCAACCTGCGCCAGCGCGTCACCGTATGCCGCGACGGGCGTCAGCAGCGCTGTGCGCTTGCCGACCACGACACCGAGCGCAAAGGCGAGGGCCAAAGCGACGAGGCTCCCCATGGTGAGCCAGATCACCTGCATTCGGTCGAGCCGCAATTCCATCCGCTCTTGAATGCGTCGGTCGTCGCGCATGCCAAAACTCCAAGGACTCCCCGTCGTTCGCTCTGTCGTGCCCCTCGGCCATCCGGAGAGGGGCCTACTCGCCTGCGCCGGCCTCCTGCGTGTCAGGCAACGTCATTTGCTCGGGCGCATCGACCCCGAGCAAGGTGAGCAGCGCGTGCAAGGCCTGCTGCAAAGCACGGCAGAGCAGCAAGCGAGCACGCGTCTTGGCCGCGTCATCCGAGATGACGCGGTCCGTATTTCTATACTGAGTATAGTAACTATGAAACTCGGCGATGAGCTCTTGCAGATAGTGCACGACGCGATGCGGCTCGTAGCTCGTGGCCGCGTCGCGCACGATCTCGGGCGCTTGCAACAGCGTCTTGATGAGCCCGAGCTCAGCCGGCAACGTCAAGGCGTCGAGGGCGCCTGCGTCGAGCACCGGCTCGGGCACGCCCGCTTCCTTGGCGCGCCGGGCGATGGAGCACATGCGCGCGTGCCCCATCTGCGCGTAGTACACTGGATTGTCGAGTGATTTCTTTGTGGCGAGCGCCAAGTCAAAGTCGAGCTGCGAATCGGAGCGGCGCATGACGAAGAAGTAGCGCGTCGCGTCCCTACCTGCTTCGTCGATGACATCACGCAGCCAAACGGCGGTGCCGAGGCGCTTACCCATGCGCACGGCTTCGCCGCCGCGCGACAGGCTCACCATCTGGATGAGCAAGACGGTCAGGGCCTCCGGTGCGTAGCCGAGCCCGGCGAGCGATGCCTTGACCCGCGCGATGTAGCCGCCGTGATCGGCGCCCCAGATATCGATGAGCTCCGCGAAGCCGCGCGCCATCTTGTCGGCGTGATAGGCGATATCGGAGGCGAAGTAGGTCGGTCGGCCGTCTTCGCGAATGACGACGCGATCTTTGTCGTCGCCGAACGCGGTCGTGCGGAACCACTTCTTGCCTTCCTGCACGTAGATGTGACCCGACTTCTCGAGCCGCGCCACGACGCCGTCGATGCCGACCCGCAGGGTGAGCTCGCGCTCGCTGACGAAGCGGTCGAAGCGCACGCCGAAGCGCGCGAGGTCGTCCTTGATGCGCTCGAGCATCCTCGTGACACCGAAGGCACACAGAGGCGCGAGCCACTCCTCGCGCGGTTTGTCGAGGTAACGCTCGCCGACCTCGTCTTTGAGCGCCTGCGCGATCTCGGTGATGTACTCACCGGGATAGAACTCCTCGGGGGGCGTAAACGCGCGGCCGAACAGCTCGCCGTAGCGCAGATGAACGGAATGCGCCATGACCTCGGTCTGATTGCCGAGATCGTTGACGTAGTATTCGCGCTCGACACAGAAGCCCGCCGCATCGAGCAGGTTGGCGATGACATCGCCCGTGACCGCGCCCCGGCCATGCGCGATGTGCAGCGGGCCCGTCGGGTTCGCGCTCACGTACTCCATGAGGATGCGCTTGCCTTTGCCGAAGTCACTGCGGAGGAAGGTCTCACCCGCTGCGAGAATGTCGGCAAGCGCGCGACGCCAGGTCGCATCGGCCACGAAGAGATTGAGGTAACCCGGGCCGGCGAGCTCGGTCTTGGTGAGCAGGCCATCGGCATCGCCGAGCGCCGCCTGCAGTTTTTGCGCGATGGCACGCGGGTTTTGCTTGAGCGGCTTGGCGAGCAAGAGCGCGGCCGCCGCCGCATAGTCGCCGTGCTCAGCGGCTTTCGGCGGCACGAGCTGCGCTTCGGGCGCCACCCCTACCCCGCCGGCCTCCTGCCACAGGCGGTCGACCGCTGCTTGGAGGCGAAGCGTGAGGTTGTATCGAACAGTGACGAGGGCCGACATCGTTTAGAGATCCCTTTCGACTCGCTTGCATCGTAGGGGCGGCTGTCGCGACGGTCAAATTACCGGCCCCGCGCAAGCTCGCGCCCCAAAAAAGCGCGGCACCCCTACAGCGGATTGGCTGCGGCGTCCATGGTGCGTGGGTGCTATGCTTGCGCCCATGCTCGCGACGGCGACGACCTTGATCCTGGCGCTCGTGGCAGGTGCCTTTGGCGAGGAATCGTTTGCGGTCCCGACCGAGGACGTGGTCGCCTTGCGCGTGGCGCAGGAGACCGGCTATGCGCTCACCCGCGACGGCACGCTCGTTACCTTCGCACTCTATCGCCGCACACCTGACGCGGCGCCGCTGCTCGTCGAGACCTACGCCGTCGGCGTGGGGGTGGATCTGGCAATCGTTGGCACGCACGTATGCGTGCTGAGCCCGACGCGCGACGTGGCCTGCTTCTCACTTCCGGCCCTGAGAAGAGAATGTCACACGGCGTCCGACTTCGACGCGTGCGCCGGGTCGATGGTTGCTGCCCCGCTCGTGCACCTCGATGCCGGGGCGATGGCGCTCAGCGGCAACAGGAGCGAGGTGTGCGCCCTCGACGCCGTTGGCGCCGTGACCTGCTGGCCGCCCGGCGAGGTAGCGCGAACGCACGTCGTCGCCACCGTGCCAGACGCCACGATGCTCGACTACGCAGGCAACCAGGCCTGCGTGCGGCGCGCCTCGGGTCGCGTGAGCTGCTGGCGCGACGAGGCGCGCGTGAGCAGCGACGGCGGGCACGCTGGCGTTCGCTCGGGCGTGGAACCTCCCGCCGTGCCGCAAGTCACCGACACCATCGCGGTGGCTGTGGCTCCAGAGTATGCCTGCGCCCTGCGCAAGAACGGCGACGTGCTGTGTTGGGGCGAGCGGATCCCGGACGGCGCGCGGCTCGGCCACCGCGGCCCGCGCGGCCCGACGCGCCTGCCGAGCGCGGACGTGGTGCAGATGAGTGCCGCGACCGATAGTGTGTGCGTCGCGACTCGAGGCGGCAGCGTCGAGTGCTACCTCGGCCTGAGCCGCCGCGAGCCTGAATCCGCGGGGCCGACTGAACCGGCGGCGCCGCTGCGGTTGCCCATGACATCGGCGCGGGCCGTGGCTCACGCTTCGCGCGCGCTCATCTGCGCCCTCGACGAAGACCGACGGGTTCGTTGCCTCGGCAGCGTAGGCGGCGCGCGTCGGTCCTACAACGACGTGTTCGGCACGTTCTCCGTGCGCACAACCGTGGGCGGCGGCAAACGCATCGCCCCTAGCGCGGCGGCCGAGGCCCTCCTGGACACCGGCCTGCGCGCCGACGTGCTGCTCGGTCGCCCGGTGCTGCGCCGGGTCGGCTTTCGTGCCGGGCCGCTCGTGGACCTGCGTCGTGCGGACTGGCACACATGGGAAGCAGCAGCAGCCGTATCAACGGCGTTCAGCCACAGCTTCGAAGAAACAAACACCACTCCCGGTTGGTTCGACCTGTCGCTTTCCGCCGGCGCCGGTCGCGCGAGCCGCAGCGGCGCGGCCTCGGGCACGTTCGCCTTCGCCTCGCTCGGGATCGGTATCCACACGCTGCTGCACGAACCTGCGCAGCCGGGCGGCGGGTTGTGCTACGCGCCCGGGGCGGCACTCTACGTCACTGCCCGCCGCGACCTCGATCAAGGGGGTATAACCGAGATCACCGCTGGGCTCGACACCGACCCCATCTTCGCGCTCGTCGCGCTCGTCGTGGTGTTCGAGGAGTTGTTTCGCTGAGCCTGCCACACCGCGCCGCGAGGCGTGATGTGGTGGGCGCTACTGGATT
>Ga0315268_10003706_pt1 | contig 16726 bp, 14 predicted proteins | sample C1_top_MG_FD_204535 | JGI IMG/M metagenome (GOLD analysis project Ga0315268, IMG submission 204535) | Sediment microbial communities from Yellowstone Lake, YNP, Wyoming, USA - C1_top | ecosystem: Environmental > Aquatic > Freshwater > Lake > Sediment | place: USA: Wyoming | collected 2017-08-01
TCCCGCTCCAAAACGGCAAGGACCGATCCGAAGCCCGCGCGCCGCAAGTTTCCGTCAGGCGGAGCACGTGCCGGAAAGAATGGGCGGAGCAGCAGCTCCGCCCTACCGCCAAATTGGTAGGGCGGCGCTGCCGCGCTGGTAGGGCGGCGCTGCTGCGCCGCCCAAACTCCCGGCCACGCTGCAGGATATCACCACTGGATTTCATGCACCCGGCCGAAGTAGGGCCAATCCTCAGGTCTGGCGACCAATCCGTGGCGAACCGGATTCTCCCGCACGTACTGCCACTTCTGCGCGTAACTCTCGCCGCGGCGCAGACGATGATGAAATCCCCCAGCTTGGAAGGTTCCAGTGTCGGGATGCGTCTTGGCGAAGCGGTCCTTCCAGAAGGCCATCCACCGTTCGATGGTAAAACGCAGGTCGCGCGGCGCGCAAAACAAGTGCAGATGGTCCGGCATAAGCAGGTAATCACTGACCAACCAAGCGGTGGCCGTTTGCTCCCAGATACTGTGGAGGGCGCGCTGGACGGAAGCCTGCGCCAGCCAGCGTTCGCGCTTCTCCGTGCAGACCGTGAGGAAAACCCAATTCGGTCCGCCTAGTTGGATGTGAACACCCTTCGCCGGGGTGCGGCGACCTGGTTCCCAGAGGGGCGTGTCTGACATGAGTGAGTTCGTAGCACAGAGCAATCGCAGGGAGACGTTGTTTCGATCGCGGAGAACGCATGCCGGAAGGAATGGGCGGAGCAGCAGCTCCGCCCTTCGTAGCACAGAGCAGTCGCAGGGAAAAGTTGTTTCGATCGCGGAGAACGCATGCCGGAAGGAATGGGCGGAGCAGCAGCTCCGCCCTACCGCCAAATTGGTAGGGCGGCACTGCTGCGCTGGTAGGGCGGCGCTGCTGCGCCGCCCAGGCTGGCTGCCTCCCTCTTTATCCTGTCAACCCGCGCCCGACGCCCATAGAATGCCTGCCAGTGAACCGAGCCGCAGCCCTCGTCTTGTTGCGCCAGATGCTCGGCCCGGCGGCGGAGTTCCGCGCCGGGCAATGGGAGGCCGTGGACCTGGTGGCCAACCACCGCCGGCGGGTGCTGCTGGTCCAGCGCACCGGCTGGGGCAAGAGCATCGTCTATTTTCTGGCCACCAAAATCCTCCGCGACGCCGGCGCCGGGCCCACGCTCTTGATCAGCCCGCTGCTGGCCCTGATGCGCAATCAAATCCTCGCCGCCGAGAAGCTGGGCCTGCGCGCGGCCACGATCCACAGCGAGAACCTTGAGGAATGGCCCGAAGTCAAGGCCCGTTTGGCCAGCGGCCAGTGCGACGTTTTGCTCGTTTCGCCAGAGCGGCTGGGCAACACCGAGTTCCTGGCCGAACTCTTGCCCCTGGTCCAGGCGCAAATCGGCTTGTTTGTCGTGGACGAGGCCCATTGCATTTCGGACTGGGGCCACGATTTTCGGCCCGATTACCGGCGCATCGTGAGGGTCCTGCGGCTGCTGCCCGCCAACGTGCCGGCGCTCTGCACCACCGCCACGGCCAATAACCGGGTGGTGCAGGACGTCCAGGCCCAAATCCCTCACTTGCAGGCCCTCCGCGGCCCGCTGGTCCGCTCCTCGCTCCGGCTCTTCAACCTGCAGCTCCAAGACCAGGCCGACCGCTTGGCCTGGCTGGCCCATTTCCTGCCCCAACTGCCCGGCCACGGCATCATTTACTGCCTGACCATCCAGGATACCCGGCGCGTCGCGGAGTGGCTCCAGAAAAACGGGGTCAACGCCCGTCCCTATCACGCCGATCTCCAGGCCCAGGAGCGCGTCGCCGCCGAGCGGGCGCTGCTGGCCAATGAGGTCAAGGCCCTGGTCGCCACCGTCGCCTTGGGCATGGGCTTTGACAAGCCGGACCTGGGCTTCGTCATTCACTTCCAACGCCCTGGCTCGGTCGTCGCCTATTATCAGCAGGTCGGGCGCGCCGGACGGGCCGTGGATGACGCTTACGGCATTCTGATGAGCGGCCGCGAGGACGACGAAATCCAGGACTATTTCATCCGCACGGCGTTTCCGCCCGCCGAACTGATGAAAGAGGTCTTGCGGGTGCTCGAAGGCCACCCCAGTTTGACGCTGGAGGGCCTGTGCGCCGAACTGAACTACCCGCGCCCCACGCTCGAAAAGGCGCTCAAATTGTTGCTCGTGGACGGCGCCGTTCAACAGGACGGGCGCCGGTTTGCCCGCACGGCTAATCGCTGGAAGCCGGACGTGCTGCGCGCCGAACAGGTCACCGCCATCCGCCGCGCCGAAGTCGAGCAGATGCGCCACTACGTGGCGCATACTGGTTGCCTGATGGAGTTTTTGGCGCGCGCCTTGGACGACCCCACGGCGGGCCCCTGCGGCAGATGCATGAACTGCACCAGCCGCACTGAGCGGCGAGCGGTGCCGGCGGCGCTGGTGGCCGCCGCCATGGCGTATTTGCGCAGCGACGTTATTGGCTTGCCCGCGCGCCGCTTCTGGCCCGCGCCAGTGGCCGATGAAGTGCGCGCCGCGCTGCCCGGCTCGGCGGACTTGTTCCCCAGTGGGCACGCCAAGAGCCTTATCCCAAAAAGCGCCCGCGCCCAACACGGCCGCGCGCTCTGCATTTGGGGTGACGCCGGGTGGGGCCGCGAAGTCGCCCTCGGCAAGTATGGGGCGGGCCGCTTCTCAGACGCGTTGGTGGAGGCCGCCGCCAACCTGGTCCGCAACCAATGGCAGCCGAAGCCGCCGCCCGAATGGGTCACGGCGGTGCCTTCTCGTCGGCGCCAGGAGTTGGTGGCCGACTTCGCCGGACGGCTGGCCGCGCGCCTCCAATTGCCGTTTCTACCCCTCCTGCGCAAGCTCAAGGACACCCCGCCGCAAAAAGAGATGGAAAACAGCGTCAGCCAAATCCGCAACTTACTCGGCGCCTTTGCCCTCGACACCGCCCCACCCAAAGGCCCGGTGCTGCTGGTGGACGACTTGGTTGACTCCGGCTGGACGATGACCCTGCTGGCAGTGCTGCTCCAATACCACGGGGCGGGCCCCGTCTTCCCGCTCGCCTTGGCCAAGGCCGCGCCCAGGGGCGGCTGACACCTCCAGCCAAATGCCCAAGACCTGCCAGACAATCTCATGAGATTTTCAGTGTCAGATTCCGATCCCGTAGCATTCTCATCCCTTGTGGCGCCGCGCCGTGGCATGAGGTCTGACAAGAAAATGCTCAGCGGCCCCAACAGCGCGAAGCGTTTGGAGTGCGGCGGCTTGCCGGCGCTTTCACACCTGTCCCGACTGAAAGCGGGAGCAAGCTCCACGCACTCCAAACGCTTCGCGCCAGCCAGCCGCCGCGCACCCCGTTTTCAAAGCTTCTGGCACCGCGCGGCGGGGCATGTTAGCTCACCAGAAAATGCTCACTTCCATTCCTACTCCTACTCTAATCCTTCTTCTTCCCTCCCATGAACCCGAGTGATTTTCTGAGCGACGACGGCCACGCAATGTTGCTGCTCTGCTCCGCGCTTGGCCTGCCGAAGACCCAGCCGCCGGGCGCGCCGGCGCCCTTCACCTTGGCGGAATGGAATCAACTGGCCCGCCGCATCGAAGCCTCCCCGCTCCAGCAGCCCGCCAATCTGTTTGGGCGTTCGCCGGCTGACCTGGCCGAGGCCCTGAGCATTACCCCAGCCGACGCCGAGCGCATCGCCGGCCTGCTGGAACGGAGCAGCTTCGCCTCCCTTGAAGTCGAAAGCCTCTTCTCGCGTGGCATCTGGGCCGTCACGCGGATGGACGCGAACTACCCGGCTCAATTGCGGACGCGCCTCAAGCACCAGGCCCCGACGGTCCTTTTCGGGGCGGGTGAGATCACCTTGCTGGGCCAGGCGGGGGTGGCGGTGGTTGGTTCGCGGCAGATTGACCCGGCGGGGATTGCCTTCGCGGAAGCCCTGGGCCGCAAGTGCGCCGCAGCCAAAGTGCCCGTGGTTTCCGGCGGCGCGCGCGGCACCGACCGCTTGGCGATGGGCGCGGCTCTGGAAGCCGGCGGCAAGGCCTTTGGCGTCCTGCCCGACAGCTTGGAAGGCACTCTCCGGCAGCCCGACCTGCGGCGCCTGGTGCTGGAGGGTGAATTGGCGCTTTTGACCCCCTACCTGCCCAGCGCGGGCTTTTCGGTAGGCGGAGCAATGGGGCGCAACAAGATCATTTACGGTCTGGCAGATTATGCCGTCGTCGTGAGCAGCGACCTCGAAAAAGGCGGCACCTGGGCCGGCGCAGTCGAGGCCCTCAAAGCCGGCTGGTGCCCGGTGTTTGTGCGCGCTGACCCCGGCGTTCCGCCCGGCAACTGCGAATTGGTCAAGCAAGGCGCCGTGCGGATCGAACAAAAAGACCTGGACAACGCCGCTGACTTGCTCTCCAGGCTGCGCGAACGCGCCCCCGCCAAGCCCGAACAACCCGACCTCCTGCCTGACCTCTGAACGCAAAGGCAAAGACGCGGTTTTTGCTTTCATCCCGGGCGCCGGTTCTCGCATCCTCTGGCTGTGCTGACATTGACGGAAGAGGAGGTTCGCGAGGCGGTGCGCCGCGCTTTGGCTGAAGACATCGGCCGCGGTGACGTCACCAGCTTGGCGACCGTGCCGGAGGGAGCGCTGGCGCAGGCGGACGTGGTCGCCCGCGAACCGCTGGTGGTCGCCGGGCTGCCGCTGGCCGAAGCCGCCTTCCGCGAGCTTTCGCCAGCCATCCAGATCGAACGCCGCGCCGCCGATGGCCAACGCGTGCCTGCTGGCAGCATCCTCCTGCATCTGGCCGGGCCGGCCCGCTCGATGTTGAGCGCCGAGCGCGTGGCGCTGAACTTCGTTGGGCGCCTCAGTGGCATTGCCACGCTGGCCGCTCAGTTCGTGGCGGCGGTCGCCGGCACCACGGCGCGCATCCTCGACACCCGCAAGACCACCCCATGCTGGCGTCGCCTGGAAAAGTACGCGGTGGCCTGCGGCGGGGGACAGAACCACCGACTTGGCCTCTTTGACATGGTGCTCATCAAGGACAACCATTTGGCGGTGTTGGCCCGCGAGTCGCCCGACCCGATCGGACTGGCGGTCCGGCGCGCCCGCGCCCAATGCCCGGCCCTAACGGTGGAAGTGGAGGCTGAAACGTTGGCCCAGGTCCGCCAAGCCGTGGCGGCGGGGGCCGACGTTGTTCTGCTGGACAACATGAGTGTGGACGGGTTGCGCCAGGCGGTGGCCACCGTGGCTGGCCGGGCTAAAACCGAGGCCAGCGGCAACGTGACCCTCTCCACTGTGCGCACCATTGCCGAGACCGGCGTGGATTTCATCTCGGTTGGCGGGCTCACGCAGGCGGCGCGCGCGATGGACATCGGGTTGGACTTCCAGCCTGCGATTTAGCCGCGGATTGGCACGGATGAAACACGGAGAATGCAGAATCGGCCTCTTCTTGACACCCCACTTCAGTGGGGTGTAAGGGGCACCTTGTTTGTGCTAACCGTTTTCAACGGTTTCCTCCACGCGCGACATGGTCTGACCTAACCCTCAACCCTCAACTCTCAGGCGATGACCATTGATGCCCAAATTCTGGCTGCCTTGCGCGCCGCGGGCACCGGCGCCGTGTCCGGCGCCGAGTTGGCACAGCAGCTCCATTTGAGCCGCGCCGCCGTCTGGGCGCGCATTCACGACCTCCGGGCGTTGGGTTACGACATCCCCGCCAGCCCCCACCTGGGCTACCGGCTCCTGAGCGCGCCCGACCGCTTGCACGCCGACGACTTGCTCTCCCGCTTGGGGCAGACGCGCGTAGTGGGACGCGACATCCGGGTCTTCCGGGAAACTACTTCCACCAACGACATCGTGGAGAAGCTCGCCCGCGACGGCGTCCGGGAGGGGGTTGTCGTCTTTGCCGAAGCGCAGAGCAAGGGCCGGGGCCGGTTGGGCCGCTGCTGGCTCTCGCCGCCGGGCCAAGGCTTGTGGTTCTCGGTCTTGTTGCGCCCCGACTTTGGGCCGCAGCAAGCCACCAGGTTGACCGTGGGCGCGGCCACGGCGGTCGTGCGCGCGCTCAGGTCCCAGACCGGCCTGTCGCCGACGGTCAAGTGGCCAAACGACATCCTCATCGGTGGCAAGAAGCTCGCCGGCATCCTCACTGAGCTGAGCGCGGAGTTGGACCGTGTTAGGTACGTCGTCCTGGGCATCGGGGTGGACGTGAACTTGAGCCAGAGCGACTTGCCGCCCGCGCTGCGCCGCCAGGCCACCTCGCTGCGGCTGGAGCTGGGCCGGCCGTGCGATCGGGCGGAACTCGCCGTGGCGATCCTCCGCGAATTGGACGTTGACTACGCACGGGTTTGCGGCGGCGAATTTGAGGCCGTCGCCGTCGAATGGGAGGCTTGCTGCGCCACCTTGGGCCGCGAGGTCGTCATCGCCGTCGGCGACCGGCAGGTGCGCGGCTGGGCTGAGTCGCTCGACGCCTCCGGGGCGCTGTTGCTGCGCACCCAGCACGGCCACTTGGAACGCATCATTGGCGGCGACCTGACCTTGGTGCGGGAAGCGCCGGAGGCGCCGGTTGGAAAGGCGGAATGAATCCCGCGCGCCCTTGTGCCCACACGCCGAGGCTTTGGAACGACCACGACTGCGCGCCGAGAAGTGAGCCATGATTTTATTGCTTGACATTGGCAACACTCACACCCGAGCCGCCCTGGCCGGCACCCAAGGCCTCGGGCGCCAAACGACCCTGCTCACCCGGCAGTGGTTTGGCCCCCAAGCCCAGGCGCGCCTGACCGACTGGGTAGGCACAGCCCGGCTGCAAGGCGCTGCCTTGTGCAGCGTCGTGCCGCAGGCCACGCCCCTGGCGCAGCGCGCGCTCATGCGGCGGTGGCGTCTGGTGGCGCTGGAACTGACCCATCGCACCGTCATCGGCCTCGGCATCAACTATCCCAAACCCGAAACCATCGGCCCCGACCGCCTGGCCAACGCGCTGGCGGCCCGCCATTGTTTTGGCGCGCCGGTAGTGGCGGCGGACTTTGGCACGGCGACGACCGTTGACGTCGTTAATCGCCAAGGCGATTTCATCGGCGGCGTCATCGCCCCGGGGTTGGCGGCGCTGGCCGACTATCTGCACGACAAGACCGCCCTGCTGCCGCGGGTCAAGCTGCGGCAAGTCCGCCGCGCCATCGGCAGGAGCACGCGGGAGGCCATCCTCATTGGCGTGGTGCGCGGCTACCGCGGCTTGGTGCGTGAGTTGCTCAAAGAAGTCAAGCGCGAACTGGGCTGCCAGCGCGTGCCGGTGGTGGCCACGGGCGGCTGCGCCAGGCTGGTCGCTGCCGGCCTGCCTGAAATCAAGGCCGTCGTCCCCGAACTGACCTTGACCGGCCTGCGCCTGGCGTGGCTGGCGAGCCAGGGCTTGGGTGCCGCATGAGCTTCTGGACTCTGTGGCCAACAGTTGAATTAGGAAATCAGCAGGTTAGCGGGCAAGCCCCTTGTGGGCGGAGAGTGACTGTCAATTCACTTGGAAGGAAACCAGGAGAGGAGACCAGGAAACCAGGAAAAGAACCTTGTTGAGCACGAGAATTCCTGATTGAATAATCCTCGCGAGAACGAATGCTCCGCTAACCGGCCGATGGCTTGAGGGCAACCAGAATTTGAGATTTTCAGTTTCAATTCTCAATTTGCAATTATCCATTTCCACGCGCGCCTAATCCGTCGCCAACCCACACCACTCGCTTCAACATGAGCACATTCCCCAACGTTCGTTTCCGGTTCGCCGCCGCGCTGGCGCTCATCGCGCTGGGCGCGACCGCTCTGACTGGCCAAGCCCAAAGGCGCACCCGCGTCGAACTGTTCTTTCCGAACCCGCCGGGGGCCCTGACGCTCAAATGCGATTTTCATATTCACACGGTGTTTTCCGACGGCTTGGTGTGGCCCACCGTGCGGGTGGACGAGGCCTGGCGCGAGGGGCTGGACGCCATCGCCATCACCGACCACGTCGAGTACCACCCGCACAAGGCCGACGTGAGCACCAACTTGCACCGCTCCTACGACTTGGCCCTGCCAACCGCCAAGTCGCTTGGCCTCATCCTCATCAAGGGCGCCGAGATCACGCGCGGCGAGCCGCCCGGCCACCTCAACGCCCTGTTTGTGGAGCAGCCCGAGCTCCTCAACGTGACGAACAACAGCGCCGCCGTCGAAGCTGCCGCCCAGCAAGGCGCTTTTCTGTTCTGGAATCACCCCGGTTGGAAACAACCTTTCGAGAAGCCGGTCTGGTACGCCGAGCAAGGCGAGTTCTACGACCGCGGCTGGCTCAAGGGCATCGAAGTCGTCAACGGCGACGAGTACTATCCGCTGGCCCACCAGTGGGCGCTGGACCGGAACCTGGCGCTGCTGGGAGACTCCGACATCCACAGCCCCACCGGCCTCGAACAAGCCCCTGGTGGCCCCACGCACCGCCCCATGACCCTTGTCTTTGCCGCCGAACGCACCGCCGCTGCCATCAAGGACGCCTTGCTGGCCCGACGCACCGCCGTCTATTGGCAGAACTCTCTCATCGGCAGCGAGGAATTCCTCGCCCCGATCTTCTACCAGTCGCTGGAGCTGAAGAACCCGGAAGTGGCGATCAAAGGCACGGGCACCGTCTTGCTGCAGTTCTACAACCGTTGCCCGGTGAACTTCGAACTCGAACGGGACGGCGCCTTGGCCGAGGTGGGGCTGCCGCGCACCGCCACCCTCTGGGCGGGCAGGACTTCACTGCTCCAGCTCACGGGCAAGTCATCGTCGTTGTCCGAGACCCGAAGCCTGGCGCTGCCTTATCGGGTCACCAACCTGAAGATCGGCCCCGCCCGCGCCTTGCCTGTGGAGCTCAGAATCAAGGTCGCCTTCAGCCCGTAGGCCGGCTGGGCGCAGCGATAAGCTGTTCTGGATCAGACCTGAAGATGCTCACCGGCCCCGACAGCGCGAAGCGTTTGGAGTGCGGCGGCTTGCCGGCGCTTTTGGACGGTCCGGGGGGTAAGAAAGCGGGAGCAAGCTCCCGCACTCCACACGCTTGGCACCCAACGCCGCCCGTCCCGTTTTCATCGTCCGTGGCGCCGCGCGCGGCATGTGGACTAACCAGGAATTGACCCTCGGCCATCGGCGATTGGCTATCGGCTGTTTTTGACTCGTGTCCGCCTTTGACCAGGAGTTGAGCCAGCGTTTGGCGGGCATCCGCGCCCAGGGCCTGCACCGCCAGTTGCGGCGCGTGGATTCGGCCCAGTCGCCCCAGTTGGAAATCGCCGGCCGAAAGCTCCTGAACTTCTCCTCCAACGATTACCTGGCCCTGGCCAATGACCCGGCTCTCAAAGCCGCCGCCCGGAGCGCGGTTGAGCAGTACGGGGCGGGGTCGGGCGCGTCGCGGCTCATCTGCGGTTCGCTGGCCGTGCACCACCAACTGGAAGAAACGCTGGCCCAGTTCAAAGCCGCCGAAGCCGCTCTGGCCTTCTCGTCGGGCTACGCCGCCGCGCTGGGCACCATCACCGCGCTGCTCGACAGGGCCGATGTCATCATCATTGACAAGTTGGTTCACGCCTGCATCGTGGATGCCGCCCGGCTCTGCGGCGCGACCCTCCGGGTCTTTCGCCACAACGACCTTGAGCACCTCGAGGAGATCTTGCGCTGGGCTGACCAACGCCGCCGGCCACGCGCCCTCGTCGTGACCGAAAGCGTGTTCTCCATGGACGGCGACCTAGCGCCCTTGCGCCAGATCGTGGAGCTGAAAGACAAGTACGGCGCCTGGCTGATGGTGGACGAAGCCCACGCCACCGGGCTTTACGGCCCCAACCGGCGCGGCTTGGCCGAGGCCCTGGGCGCGGCCCACCGCATCGAAATCCAGATGGGCACCCTGGGCAAAGCCCTCGGCGCCGCCGGGGGCTTCATCTGCGGCTCCTGCGCCCTGATAGACTACTTGGTGAACCGCGCCCGCAGTTTCATTTTCTCCACCGCGCCGGTCCCTGCCGCGGCGGCGGCGGCCAGCGCCGGCGTCAAGTTCGTCCAGAGCGACGCCGGCCGCGAACGCTGCGCCCGCCTATGGGAGAGGGTAAGCCAGTTTGCCAACGCCAGGGCGGCGAGCGTCTGCGCGCCTGAAACGGGCGCGCAGGGGACTGCGCGCCCTACCGCAGGTGGGGCGCAGCCAGCGGCGGGGCCAACCGCCCCGGCCACTCTGCCCAGCGCGATCATCCCCATCATCATCGGCGCTGAATCAGAAGCGCTCGCCGCCGCCGCCGAGCTGTACGAGCAAGGCTTCTTCGTGCCCGCCATCCGCTATCCGACCGTCGCGCGCGGACGCGCCCGCCTCCGTGTGACCCTTACAGCCGCCCACACGGCCGATGAAGTTGCTCAACTCGCCGCCGCGTTGGCGAGAGTCCTGCGAGACCAGGCGCAAAGTGAGCTTGCTTTGGCGGGCCGGCGGGGTGAGGCTGCAGCCTCATGAGAGAAATGAACCGCGGCGATTTTTTTGACGAGCGGGATGGCCAGGGCCGCCTGGCTGCTGGCCGCTTGGGCGCTTACCCCATCGCGGTCCTTTTCCTCTTGGCCACGCGTGGCGGTCGCCCGGACTGTCTAGCGCGCCACCTGGAGCAAATCGCCTCCGCTGTGCCCGAGCTGGCTAGCCCTCTGAGATGAGAACACACAACCGTATTAACGCGGCTATGCCTGAGACATTCCCCATTCCGATTCCCGCGCGCTTGCCCGTGCGAATCAGTCCCTGCCCCATTGTCGAGGCAGTCTTTGAAATTCGCTTCACCAGCACCGAGCCGTGGGCGACGATGCCCGGACTACTCTACGCCGAGATTAGGCAGAAGTACTGCGAGCAGAAGCAACTGCCCATTGCCCACATGCCGGAAGAAATCCGCCGCCAGGACCCCGTCATGGCACGTCTGCCGTTGATGCAGTTTCTTGGCTCGGACTTCCTGATTCAGCTCGGACCGCGGGTGGTGAACTTAGTGACCAAACCAAACGCGTACCCGGGCTGGGCGGCCATCGAAAGTGAGCTTCGGTGGACCTTGGAACGTCTTCAAAAGGTCGGCTTCGTCAGCGAGGGAAAACGGCTGGGCGTCCGCTACATAGACTTCTTTGCCGGGGACATCTTCCAGAGTCTTAAACTCGGCCTGCACCTCGACGATCGCGCCCTCGGGGGCGTTGAGGCTGATGTCACGACCATCTTCCGGCGAGGACCCTTAACCATGCGCCTCCGCCTCGCGAACGGGGCCATCGTCGCTAGGCCGGCTGGGCCACAGCCGGGCAGCGTCCTGGACATGGACGCGTGGTTTGGCGCTCTCGATTTCGATGTTTTCAAGGACAGCCCGAGCCGTTTCGCCGAGGCTCACCAGGCGATTAAAGAACTGTTTTTTGGCTTGCTTAGGAAGGAGTACCTCGCTACGTTGCACCCGGAATACGAATGACAACAATTCTCGACGTGCCCGCAACGGAAGCCTATAGCCTTACCGAAGCCCTCCAGGAGCCCTTGCGCTCCGAGTCGGTCACCCTTCCTGACCCGGACGAGGTGGGATTCGAGGACCTGTTGCTCCAGAAGCTTGGGCCCCGCGGATGGGGCCGGGTTTGCCATTTCCGCCAATACTACGGGCTGGGCTGGGGCGAGGGTGGCGGCAAGCCTCTTTCCCCACGGGCTGTGGAGGCCTTTCGCCGTTTTTTGCAGGATGCCCATTTCCCGGAAGGACGGTGGCCGAGCGTCTTTTTGACCGACGGGGGCGGGCTGGAGCTCTGCTGGGAGGACGGGAACGGCAAGGCCATCCAAGTGGAGTTTAATTCCAAGGGGATCGAGTACTACCACGAAGCGGCGAATCAAGAGGCCGCCACCGGTTTCGACGGTATCCCGGTGCTGGCGCGAAGACTCGGTAGAGCCTGATGCCACTTCCGGCTGAAGAGGACATAGTTCGGGCCGTCTGCACCGATAAATGGGACGGGGTAAGGCTGTCTCCCAGCCTCTTCGTTGGGGAAAACACCTCCGTCAGCCGGCTTGCCATCGTGCCTCTCCATGATCACTGGGATTTGTTTCGACAATACGTTGAAAGACCGCCAGAGCGACGATTGGAACTCATCGCCGAGATCAATGTCGGGCGCCTGCAGGACGTTGGCCGGAGCTACAGTCCGAGCATTGAATTGACAGTCGAGCCCAAGCCCGAACAGTGGAATCCAGCGCATACCGAAATCCCGCAGCGCATCACGAAGGGTCTCGCCAACAGAATCCTGCCAGAACTGACTCTGCACCGGCCGCCGAAGAACTGAGCCTTCAGGGTGATGCAGGAACTGAACCGCCGCGATTTTTTGGCGACCGCGATGGCCGGCGCCGCCTGGCTGCCGGCAGCCGGTCTCTTGCCACGGCCCGCCCCGCAAGGAGGCAAGCCGACGCCCGAAAGCGGCCCCAACGCCTACAAGTACCGCATTGCTTTCGGGGCCTGGATCAACGACATGCGGCGCGAGTTCATCCGCCGGCTCCCCTGCGCCTACGGCACTTCCGGCAGACTCTGGCTTTACCCGGACGCGCGCTGGGACCGCTCGTCCTATTTCCTGCCTTACGTGAAACGCGCCGGCGAAGCCCTGCAAGCGCAGTTTGCGGACGGGGTGCGCGGCTGCCTTTTCTACCAGGGCCCCGTGAGCAATCCCGGCACCGAAGTCAACATCCCCGTTGGCGGCCGGGCGCTGGCAGACGCACGCCGAAGCGTCGCCGACACGCTGGCGGAAGTGATCGAACTTTACTACCGACCCAAGACCGCGGAAACGCGCCGGCAACTGGTGGACATCTTCCTGCGCGCGGAGGAGGCCTATTTCGGCAACTGGCCCAGGCAGCGGGAACTGTTCCTCAAACTCTACGGGTTTGTTCCCGGCGAGTTCAAACTGGACCAGAACCTGTGGGGCACGTCACCCGGGCCAGCCACTTTCCTCAAGGAACCGATGCTCGATGCGGCTGGCCGCCAGGACTACAAGAAGGGGCTGGTGTCAATTCTGCGGGAGCTGCCGGCGCTGGAAGGCCGCTGCGACGACCGTGGCCGCCTGGCGCGGATCAAGCGCGCCGTCATCTTCACGTTGAACCTGATCAACACGATTGGGTGACCTGTAGGTGTGGCGCGCACTCCAGCGGTGCCCGCGACCAGACGCCGAACATCGAACATTGAACATCGAACGTCGAATGACTAACCGACGTCGCCAGCGTGGTTCGCTCTTCGATGTTCGATGTTGGATGTTCGATGTTCGAGACCCGTGATGGCCGCGCGCCGTGGCGCGTGGTCCGGGCTGAGCTGGCTTTTTGCCTTGCCGGGGCGCTGGTTGGTGGGGAACATGCGCGCGCCAAAGTCGGCAGATTCTAACGGTTGCTGTTTGGACTAAGGTTCAATTATGAAATGCCGCTTGTTGTTGTTCACACGGTTGTTGCCGGGCATCGGCAGCGTTTTGCTCACGCTGCCAACGGTTAGCCAGCCCGCGCGCGTTCAGTCGGTGTCCCTCACAGCCACGCCACTGGTGCTCAGAACCGCCGGCGGTGAACAGAGCGTGTTGGCGGTCACGCTCGTGTCAGACGCGCTGTCCAACGCGACGGTGCGCCTGAGCGCCGCGGCCTGGCCGCCGCAGCCGGCGAAACCGCTCGCCGCCTTGCCCGCCGGCACCAACCGCCTTGAGATCGAGGTCCCGGCACTCACCGCCCCCGTGGGCGTCAAGGCGCTCTTTCAGTCGCCGGCGGGAAAGCAGGAATTGGGGCCGTTCACTGTGGCGCCGCCGCGCCGCTGGACGGTGTATCTGACCCAGCACACGCACACGGACATCGGCTACACGCGGCCACAAACCGAAATCCTGCCGGAGCACCTGCGCTACGTTGACTATGCCCTCGATTACTGTGACTTGACGGACGGCTATCCGCCGGACGCCCAATTCCGCTGGACGTGCGAGACCGCCTGGGCCGTGCGCGAATACTTCAGCCGCCGCCCGCCGGAGCAGCTCCAGCGGCTCAAAAAGCGCCTCCAGGAAGGGCGCATCGAGATCACCGGCATGCTTTTGAACATGGCCGAAATCGCCACCGAAAGTTCGCTGGCGGCGTCGCTGCAACCGCTGCTGACGCTGAAAAAGGACTTCGGCGTGCCTGTGCGCACCGCGATGCAAAACGACGTCAACGGCGCCGCTTGGTGCCTGGTGGATTACTTCAGCGACATCGGCCTCAAGTACCTGACGATGGGCATCAACCAGACCCGCTCCCTGCTGCCGTTCGACAAACCCACCGCGTTCTGGTGGGAATCGCCTTCAGGCAAGCGCATCCTGGCCTTCCGCGCCGACCACTACATGACGGCGAACTTTTGGCGCATCAACGATGGCAAGCTCGAGCGCTTCGCGCCCGAAGTTGTCAAGTACCTGCAATCCCTGGAGCGGCGCGGCTATCCGTTCGACCGGGTGGGCGTGCAATTCTCGGGCTACTACACCGACAACTCCCCGCCGTCCACCGTCGGCTGCGAGGTGGTCAAGGCCTGGAACGAGAAATACGCCTGGCCCAAATTGCGCCTTTCCACCGCCCAGGAGTTCCTGGCTTACGTCGAGCAGGAGCACGCCCAGCAACTGCCCGTCCATCGCCAAGCCTGGCCCGATTGGTGGACGGACGGCTTCGGTTCGGCGGCGCGCGAAACCGGCGCCGCGCGCGAGACTGAGAGCGCCATGCAGGTCACCCAAGGGTTGCTGGCGATGGCCGTCATGTTCGGCGCGCCCCTGCCCGCTTCGCTCATGCCGCGGCTGGCTCAAATCCAGGAAAACCTCCTCTTTTACGCCGAACACACCTGGGGCGCGGCCGAGAGCATAGACGACCCGCTGGCGGCGAACACCCAGGTGCAGTGGGCCGAGAAGTCGTCGTATGTCTGGGAGGCCGTCAAGCAATCCAATCTGCTGCGGGAGGAGGCCTTTGGCCTGGTGCAGGACTATCTGCCGCGGGCGGAAGTGCCCACCATCGCGGTGCTCAACACGTTGAACTGGGAGCGATCCGGCTTGGTGCAGGTGTTCATTGACCATGAAATCCTGCCCCCGGAAAAGGAATTCCGCATCGTGGACGCGCAAAGCGGCGAAGCCGTCCCGGCCCAGGCCATGAACCGCCGGGCCGAGGGCACTTATTGGGCGCTGTGGGTAAAATCCGTCCCGCCGCTCGGCTACCGCACCCTGCGGATCGAAGCCGGCCAAGGCAAACGCCCCCCGGCGGCGCAAACCGACCCGGCGGTCACGACCCTGAGCAACGCCTTCTACACGCTGGCGTTCGATCCCGAACGCGGCGCCCTCAAAAGCGTCACCGACAAGGAAACCGGCCAGGAACTGGTGGACCCGGCCAGCCCCTGGGGCCTGGGGCAGTGCGTCTATGAAACCTTGGCCGGCGGGCGGGAGATGAAGCCAGAGCGGTTCAAACGCGCGTCTGTGCGCAATGTCAAGCTCCAACCGGGCGCCGGCGGGCCGATCTGGAAGAGCCTGGTCTTTGCCGCCGACCTGGACGGCTGCCCGACCAACCGCAGCGTCAAGGGCGAGTTCCGCCTCTATGAGACCGAGAAGCGGCTCGAGCTCCATTTCACTCTGCGCAAGCTCCCCATCGCCAGCCCTGAAGCTCTCTACGTGACGTTTCCCTTCCAATGCCCCGGCGGCAAAGCGCTCTACGAAGGCCAGGGCGGGCTGGTGATCCCCGGCGAGACCCAGATACCCGGTTCCTCATCGGACTGGCAGACGATTCAGAACTTCATCGCCATTCGCGCCCCGGAAGGCCAAATCGTCCAAGGCAGCGACCAGGTCCCGCTGGTGCAGTTGGGCGATTTCAACCTGGGCAAGTGGCAGCCCGTCACGAAAGTGGACAAGCCGCACGTGTACTCGTGGGTGATGAACAATTACTGGTTCACCAACTTCCGCGCCACCCAGGAGGGCGACTTCAAGTGGAGCTACTACCTGACCTCGGCCAAGGACGCCAGCAGCGCGTTTGCCACCAGGTTCGGCTGGGGCTCGCGGGTGCCGCTGGCGGCGCGGGTCTTCCCGCCGGGCAAGGGGCGGACGCCCAAGCCGGCGGCGGCGCTGTCCCTGCTCAACGTCAATGTCCCCGGTCTGCTCCTGGTCGAGGCGCGGCCGGCGGCCCGCGGCCCCGGCATCATCGTGCATTTGCGCGAAGTGGAGGGCAAACCGGCCACCGCGAGCCAGGACAACGTGTCGGCTTGGGCGGAGCTGCGCCAGGCCGACGAGGTCAACGTGCTGGAGGAAACGCTCAAAGAGGCCATTGACTCTGTGAGCTTCCAGCCCTTCGAGTCAAAGTTCGTCCGGGTGCTGTTCTGACGTGAGAACAAGGTTTTGCCACGGATTCACACGGATGAAACACGGATTCCGCCGGAGCGCTTCGCGGCCGCCTGCCGCCCCCCCTACTGCCCGCCGGCTTCAGGCTGGCCCCGGCAAGGCGGGAAAGCGCCCGGCCCCCCGGCGTTTTTTGTGCAATTTTTTGCTTGCTCACCCCCGGCCGCCGCGGTTTCTTTTCCGAAATGCGAACCCATTCGCGGAAGCAAGCGCAAGTCAGAAAAGGAAACTAAAAGCAGAGACTTATGAACAAAAACCTGCAATGCCCAACCAAGGTCGCCTACGCACTGGCAGTCACGGTGGCGTTGAGCGTCCCACTACCAATGCCCAGCGCGCTGGCCCAGGGCACGAACGCCCCCACTGAACCAGCCAAGCTGGAGAAGATGGTGGTCACGGGGTCGAACATCCCAACGGCGGAGACGGTGGCTGCGGCCCC